>Ga0209889_1000123_pt1 | contig 16550 bp, 15 predicted proteins | sample GWRWN1_0_10_FD_187233 | JGI IMG/M metagenome (GOLD analysis project Ga0209889, IMG submission 187233) | Riverbed sediment microbial communities from areas with no vegetation in Columbia River, Washington, USA - GW-RW N1_0_10 (SPAdes)... | ecosystem: Environmental > Aquatic > Freshwater > River >... | reverse complement strand
TACTACGCGGCGTTCCCACGGGTGCGCGGGCGCTCGCTGGACGAGCTCGACGCCGAGAACCGCCGCCGGATCGGCCGGACCATCGGCCGCATGCACGCGGTCGGCGCCTCGCGGGACGCTCCGCACCGGCCGCGGCTCGACGTGAAGCGCTACATCTCCGATCCCCTCGAGATCCTGATGGCGAGTGGCTTCATCCCCGAGGGGCTAGCGCCCCGCTACCACGACGTCGCCGTCCGCATCGCCGACGCTGCCGCCAAGGGGCTCCTCGCGGCGCGCGTCCAGCGGATCCACGGCGACCTGCACTGGGGCAACATTCTCTGGACGCCCGACCCGCTCCTCGTCGACTTCGACGACTGCCTGGTCGGTCCGCCCGTGCAGGACCTCTGGCTCCTGGCACGGGGCAACTCCGAGGAGGCGCGCAAGCTGCGCGAGGATCTCCTGGAGGGCTACGAGCTCTTCCGCGAGTTCGACCGCTCGACGCTCGCGCTCTGCGAGCCCCTGCGCGCCATGCGCATCATCTACATGTCGGGCTGGATCGCGCGCCGGTGGGCCGATCCGTCCTTTCCCCCCGCCTTCCCGATGTTCCGCAACCACAACTACTGGAACCAGGAATACGAGGAGCTCGTGCAGATCGCGGAAGCGCTCGGCTAAAGCGAGCTGAGCACCGCGCGCGCGAGACGCGGCAGGTCGGGATCGCGCGCGCCCATGATGAGCACGGTGTCGCCGGGCCGCGCCTCGCTGACGACCCACTGGCGCGCGGCCTCGTGGTCGCGCGCATAGCCGCACTTGAGAGCCTCCGGGAGATCGTCCGCCAGCACGCGGCTCGAGATGTCCTTCGCGACGGTCCCGCCGGCGTAAAAGATCTCGGCGTAGCAGAAGCGATCTTGAGGACGTAGGAGCGTCGGGATGAGCGCCCGGAGCTCGTGGCGCAGGAAGCGCGCCGGGCCGAAGCCGTGGGGCTGGAAGACGGCGACGACGCGCGCCGCGCCCGCCTGCGCCGTGGTGATGGCCGCGCGGAGTTTCTCGCCGTTGTGCGCGTAGTCGTCCACGACCAGGATGTCTCGCGCCGCCGTACCGACCACCTCGAACCGGCGCGCGACGCCGGGGAAGCGCGGGAGCAGGGTCACCACGGTGTTGGCGTCGACCCCGAGCTCGAGCGCCACCAGCGCGGCGGCGGTAGCGTTCAGAAGATTGTGGAGACCAGGCTGCGGAATGTCCAGCGTCAGGTCGCGGCCCTCGTGCCGCAACACACCCCGGGCCTGCCTCGGCCCCACGCTCGTGACCCGGAGCCGCGCGTCGGCGTCGGGTGACACTCCATAGGCCGCCGCCTTGAATCGGCGCCCGAGCGCGATCGCCTCCGGACAGTCCGCGCCGACGAGAAGTCGACCGCAGTTTCTGGCGAACGCCGTGAACTGCGGGCGAAGCGCGCCCAGCTCGTCGTGGTCGCGGGTGACGTTGTGGATGAGGCCGATCGCCGGATGGTAGCCGACGAGCGTGCCGTCCGACTCGCACGCCTCGGCGACCGCGGGGCCTTCAGCCGGGCCCGCCACGAAGCAGCCGCCCGCGCCCTCGCCCGCGAAATCGGCGCCGCCCAGCACGGTGGCCTGGACGCCTCCCTCACGCAGGAGCCATCCGATCATGCCGACGATGGTGCTCTTGCCGCTCGTGCCAGCAATGGCGACACCCGGCGAAGCGGTGTTGACCACCTCCGCGAGCAGCTGCGGCCGAGGAAGACAATCAGTGCCGAGCGCGCGCGCCGCGCGCAGCTCGGGCGTGTCGACCTCGACGGCCGCCGAGTAGACGAAGCGATCGATCGCGGCCGTGACGGCCGCCCCGTCTTGCCGGACCAGCTCGATGCCTAGCCGGCGGAGCGACGCCGCGATCTCCTGCTTCTTGCCCAGGTCGAACGCGCGGTCGGAACCCTGAACCGCGTGACCGCGCGCCCGCATCAGGCACGCGAGCGGGCCCATGCCGGCGCCCGCGATGCCGGAGAAGTGATACCGCAGAGTTGTCACAGGCTGACCTGCTTCCGCGGCTCCAGGTGCATCGTCGTCTCCATGTCCCGCGATTCCGTCACCTCCTTGAGGCTCCGGAACGGCAGGTTGAAGACAGCTCGCGACGCGGTCAGGATCATGGCGAAATTCAACGCCGCTCCCAGCAGGTGGACCACCGGCAGCGCCAGGAGCTCGAGCATCTCATCGCTCTTGATGTGGAGCCAGTCGAGGTCGCGCCGGAAGTCATCCATCGCCACGCGCCAGAACGGCTCGGACCGCATGGCCGCGGACCCCGGCGCGTCGGCCTGCGTAAGCGGCTGCCGCGCGATGAGGGCCAGCAGCGGGGGCGTTCCGTACTGACCGAAGAGGAACCACGTGAGGCCACGGACGCCGAACCAGCCGACCGCGGCCGTCGCCAGCATGGCGGCGTTGTCCCGGGCGATCCACGGCATCGTCACCTCGACCACGCCACGGTACAGGAACAGCACTTCGAAGAACATCGCGAACAGCTCGATGCCGATGATCTGGGCGAGGAACTTGCTGTCCTGCTTGCGGATGGCGTCGATCAGTGCCTGGACGCACGCGAAGCTCGCCATGATCAACGTGAGCACGAGGAGATAAAGGACCGGGATCGTGAACCGCGAGTCGTCCGTCCCGGAGAGATCGGCGACCAGCATCGCGACCCGCGGCTCGAGCGTGTACGTGAACACCGCGGCCTCGAGCCCGCACCAGAAGAGCAGCATCACGAACGCGAGCCACGGCACGCCCGGCTGGAGGTAGCCGCGCATCAGCATGCTCGACATGGCGAACGGCGTCCCCACGATGTCGCGGATGAACCCGGTGACGAGCCGGACGGCCAGCCGTGAGATGCCGAGGGCCCAGCCCAGCACCACGCCGACGACACGGACCATGCCCACCCAGTACAGCCACACCGACAGCGCGGCGTCCCACCACGCGAGGAGGATCAGCGAGACGAAGCGCGTGCGCCCCGAGCGGAAGGGCAGCGTGTAGACGGAGAGCCCGGTGCACCAGACGGCGACGACGCCCAGGAACACGGGGAACAGCAGGAACACGTACTTCAGGGCGGCCATCCAGCCGGGCTGCGAATCGAGGAAGAAGCTCATCAGAGTCTGCTGCAGCACCGGAACCCAGGCGATCGGGGCCGCGACCAGCTCGGCTGGGCCGCGCCACGCCTCCGGAAGTTTGGCAATGATCCGATCAATCATCTGACCCTCCTTCATACGCTGCGCTCATAAGAACGCTTCCATAATTTCTTCTGCCCAAGGTTCGCGTCGCGCGCCGAGGCAATCTGATTCAGCGGCGCCGCGCGTCTATGGGCTCTGGCTGTTGGCGCGAGAGGACCGAATAGCCTCCCGGGCACCGTCGGACAGATCGGCCGGCGCGGCGGCGACACTGCGCTCTACCTTCGCTGGCACCTGCTTCGCTGGCACCTGGCGCTCGAGCGCCTGGCGCTCGGCCCAGGCCGAACGGGGCGAGCTCAGGGTCGGAGTTGGACTCGGAGTCGAACTCTCCACGGCCCACGTGAACCCCGGATCGATCCGGCTCGTAGTAGCCACGGGAACGACCTGCGGACTCACGCCGCTCACTCGCGGCACGAGGTCCGCGCGGCCGATGCGTCGCAGAATGCGGCTGACGTAGCGCCGAGTCTCGCGGTAAGGCGGGACACCCCCGTAGGCCATGACCGCCTGCTCACCGGCGTTGTAGGCGGCGAGCACGAGAGGCAGGTTGCCGTGATACCGATCCATCAGTCCTCGCAGATGGCGAACGCCGCCCTCGATGTTCTCGTACGGGTCGAAGGTATCCGACACCTGGAGACTCGAGGCCGTTCCCGGCATGAGCTGCATCAGGCCGCGGGCGCCGCGCCGCGAAACCGCCCGCGGATTGAACTCGGATTCGGCCTCGACGATCGCGGCCACCAGGATCGGCGGAATGTCGTAGCGGACGGCGACCTCTCTGATGTGCGCCTCGATCTCGACGATCTCGGCGATCTCGACGCTCGAGTCGGAAGCTTCGACCGCATCGCGCGCCATCTTCATGATCTCGGAGTCCGGCTGTGGCCGCGACCCGAAGTAGGCGTACGCGGGGACGATCGTGAGCAACAAGACTCCGAGCCCCAGCGCGTGGCGCGCGAGCGGCGAGAGCGGGTCTCGCTCGAGGCGTCGGATCGTCGCTTTCGCTTCGTCCAAGAATTTTCCTCCGGGTTTCGTGCCTGGCAGATAGCATTCTGGATGGGTTTATATCCGTAGCAACCCCCCTAGAACGCAACCCAGATGCCAGACGTCAAAAATGACAAAGAGCATGTATATCTGAGTGTTAGCAGTCATCCATGTGCCTGGAGCGGTGACGGCCCCCGTCAGTGACTCGACACGGACGTGTCATCCGGTCCCGGCGCTTCCAGCAGCCTGGACGCGGCTCAGACGTGGCCGCGGACCGAGCCCGGAACCAACGCGCGGCTTCGCTCGGCGCCGCCCCAGCTTCTGAGCCCGAGATTTGCGCATTCGATGAAGCAATCGAGGGCCGTCGTCAGCTCCGCCCGGCTCTTTGGCCGTACGAGCTCGAGGGTGACGTCGCTCCCGTTGAACACGGCATTGGCCGCGCGGAGGACGCTCGAGCTCGCGTGGCCCATGAACGTGTTGATCCAGGTCTGGTCGGGCGAGCCATTCACCCGGAAGCGGACGAAGACGCGATTGTCGGACCGCTTCCCCTCGAACGTGGGATCGCTCACACGTATGATCGCCATGACGACTCCACATGCAAAACGGCCATGACGCCCGAGCCCTTCGCCCGGAGGCTCAGCGCGAGAACGCGATCAGCGTCCGACGCTGCGCCTGAATTGAGGACCGTCGCTGTGACCGACCGATGGCCTACCGGGTGGTAGGAGACGAGAACCCCGAACCACGAGGTCCGGAAGTATGGAAGCATAGGTCAGCGAGTGTGTCCAGAGGCGCTTTCTTGGTAGGCTAGGACGCCGATTCTCAAGAATGAGAGGGACGGAGGGCTTCGATGAAGCATCGTATCGCGGCGATTCCCGGCGACGGGATCGGCAAGGAAGTCGTGCCCGAGGGCATGCGCGTCCTCGACGCCGCCGGCCGGCGGTTCGGCTTCGACATCGAGTGGACGACGTTCGACTGGAGCTGCGAGCGCTACACCGAGACCGGCCGCATGATGCCCGAGGATGGCCTCGACCGGCTCCAGCAGTTCGAGGCGATCTTCCTCGGCGCGGTGGGCTTCCCCGGCGTGCCGGACCACGTCTCGCTCTGGGGCCTCTTGATCCCGATCCGGCGCGGGTTCCACCAGTACGTCAACCTGCGTCCCGTGCGTCTGCTCAAGGGTGTCAGGTCGCCGCTCGCCGGACGCGGGCCCGCCGACATCGATATGCTGATCGTCCGCGAGAACAACGAGGGCGAGTACTCGGAGATCGGCGGGCGGCTCTACCGGGGGACGCCGGAGGAGCTGGCCGTCCAACAGTCGGTCTTCACGCGCAAGGGCTGCGACCGCATCATGCGCTACGCGTTCGAGCTGGCCATGAAGCGGCCACGCCGCCACGTGACGTCGGCGACCAAGTCGAACGGAATCATCCACAGCATGCCGTACTGGGACGAGCGCTTCGCCGCGACCGCGAAGGACTATCCGGCCGTCAAGACCTCCCAGTACCACATCGATATCCTGACCGCGCACTTCGTCCAGCACCCCGACTGGTTCGACGTCGTCGTCGGCTCGAACCTCTTCGGCGACATCCTCTCCGACCTCGGCCCCGCCATCGCCGGCTCCATCGGGCTGGCGCCGGGCGGCAACATCAACCCGGAAAAGGAGTATCCGTCGATGTTCGAGCCCGTCCACGGCTCGGCCCCCGACATCGCCGGCAAGGAGCTCGCCAATCCCGTCGCCCAGATCTGGACGGGTGCGATGATGCTCGAACACCTCGGCCACGCCGACGCGGCGCGCGCGGTGGTCGCGGCGATCGAGCGGCTGGTGCAGGACGGCAAGACGCTGACGCGCGACCTCGGCGGCCGCGCGTCGACCAGCGAGGTCGGTCGGGCGATCGCTGGGCTGCTCTAGCGATTCGCGGCGCATGAACTTCTTCGGGCACACCGTGCTGGCGGTCCGGCGGAGCGGGGATCCCGCCTTCGTTCTGGGGGCCATGCTGCCCGATTTCGCCACGATGATCCGGGCGCGCCCGCCGCGCCCCGAGCACAGCGGCATCGGCTCCGGGATGCAGTTTCACTGGAGAACCGACGAAGTCTTCCACCGCTCCGCGGCATTCCTGGCGCTGACCCATCAGGCGGTCGCCTGGTTGTCGGCACGCGGCGTCCGCAACGGCAGCGCGCTCGCGGCGGCGCATATCGGCGTCGAGGTGCTGCTCGACGCCGCCCTGTCCGGCGACGCGCCGGCGCAGCAGGCCTATCGGGCGGCGCTCGAGGCCGCCGCTCCGGACGAGCTCGGGCGGTACGTGGGCTGGGCGTCCGACGAGGAGCGCATGCGCTTCGACGGGCTCCGGGCCCGACTGCTGGCGCGAGGCGCCGTCACGGGCGACATCGCTTCCGAGACCGTCGCCGAGCGTCTCCGCTCGGCGCTGGCCGACCGTCCTCGGCTCGCGCTGGACGACGCCGCGGTGCTGGCCGTGAGGGACTGGGCGCGTGTCGCCCGCGCCGGCGTCTCGGCCTGCGCCGCGCCACTCGTTCACGAGCTCGCGGCGCAGCTTCTGTGACGCGCGGCTAGCGCTCGTTCGACAGGACGAGCGTGCCGGCGGCGGAGAGCATGCCGCCCATACCGTTCACGAGCGAGAGCTTCGCCCTCGGGACCTGGCGCGCGCCGCACTCGCCCCGGAGCTGGCGCGTGGCTTCGATGATCGGGAAGATGCCGTACATGCCACTGTGGGTGTAGGAGAGCCCGCCACCGTTGGTGTTGATGGGGAGCTTGCCCCCGGGCGTCGAGCGCCCCTCGGCGAAGTGGTGCACGCCCTCGCCGCGCTTGGCGATGCCAAGCGACTCGAGCATGAGGGGCGGCCCCGAGGTGAAGGCGTCGTAGAGCATGATGTGATCGAAGTCCGTAACCTTCACCCCCGCCATCGCGAACGCCTTCTCGCCGGAGAGACGCGTGGCCTCGCTGAACGTGAGGTTCCGCATCTGCGTGAGCATGACGTGCTCGCTGCCCTCGCCCGCCCCGCGCACGTAGACCGGCTTCTTCGCGCAGTCCTTCGCCCGGTCGGCGCGCGTCAGGAGGACAGCGCCGCCCGCATCGGTGACGAGGCAGATGTTCAGGATGTTGAAGGGCCAGACGACGGGGCGCGAGTCGAGCACGTCCTTCACGGTGAGAGGCTCGCGGTTGCGCGCCTTCGGGTTGAGCGCGGCCCACTTGCGCGTGGAGACGGCCACCTGCGCCCACTGCTCGAGCGTGGTGCCGTGCTCGTGCATGTGCCGCGTGGTGATCAGGCCGAAGTAGGTCGGCGCGCCGCCGAAGCCGTAGGGGAACTCGAACTGACCCGAGAGCGCGGTGTCGCGCCGCGGAGAGACGCCGACGCCCGAGCGCCCGGACTCGCCGTGGCAGACGACCGCGACGTCGCAGAGGCCGTGGTGGAGCGCCAGCACCGCGTGGCCGACCATGATGATGAACGAGCAGCCGCCCACGGTCGTGCCGTCCACGTAGCGCGGCACGACGCCGATCGCTTCGCCGATGGTCGCCGGCGAGTGCTGGCCGGCGGTGAAGATCCCGTCGATGTCGGACACCTTGAGGCCGGCGTCGCGCGCGGCGTTGGTGATCGCCTCGACGTGCAGGGTGAGCTGGCTCTTGCCGGGGAGCGTGCCGATCTCATCGCTCTCGTCCACCCCGACGATGCAGGCCGAGTTGCTGAGCTCCCGTATCCGTGCGAGGTCGCTCATCGCGCACCTCCCGTGACGGGCCGGAACATCGGTAGGCTGACCTCGTCCGTGAGCTTCTCGAAACAGACCTCCACGGGCATGTCGCAGCGGATCTGCTTCGGGTCCGGCTCGATGCCGACCAGGTTGGTCAGGAGACGCGGGCCCTCTTCCAGCTCGACCATGGCGAGCACGACGGGCGTCTTCACCTTGAACGCCTTGTTCAAGATCTGGTGGGCGATCTCGAAGGAGAAGAGCCGGCCGCGGCCGGTCGCCTGCACCCAGCCGATGTCGCGCGAGGCGCAGAACGGACACGCGACGCGCGGGTACATGAAGGGCTTCCCGCAGGCGCGGCACTTGGGGATCATGAGCTTGCCGGCCCGCGCGCCCTCCCAGTAGGGTCGGCTCTCGGGCGTAATCGGATTGGGGAGCGGGCGTTCAAGGTCCATGGGCGAGGATTCTAACGCAAGCTGAGGTAAAGTACCGGCCCGAGGAGACCCCCATGGCCCGGAAGCAGGACGCGCCCAAGCCCCGGCCCGTGATCCCCGACGACGTGGACCCCCGCCATCGCTGGGACCGGCCGCTTCAGGCGCCCGGTCACACGCAGGTGGACTTCGAGGAGCGCGTGGACTTCCGTCGCCTGCACGCCTATCGCCTGGGACGCGCGCGCCAGGCACTGGCGCGCTCGGGGCTCGGCGCGCTCCTCATGTTCGACCAGTACAACATCCGCTATCTTTCGGGCACGGTCATCGGCGAGTGGGCACGTGACAAGCTCACGCGCTGGTGCCTCCTGACCGGCAACGGAGAGCCGTGGGTGTGGGACTTCGGCTCGGCCGCCCGCCACCATCGGCTCTACACGCCGCAGATCCCGGCCCGTCAGTCCCTCGCCGGCATGGTGGGCATGCGCGGTGCCGTTTCGCCGAAGGCGGGGCTCTTCGGGAAGGCGGCGGAGGAAATTCGCGACATCCTGCGCGCCGAGGGCGTCGCCGGGATGCCGCTCGGCATCGACCTGGTGGAGCCGCCGTTCCTCTTCGCACTTCAAGAACTGGGCGTCGAAGTGCGTGACGGCCAGCAGGTGATGCTCGAAGCGCGGATGCTCAAGAGCCAGGACGAGCTGACGCTCCTCAACATGGCGGCGGCGATGGTCGACGGCGTGTACCAGGACATCTTCGAAGCGCTCAAGCCGGGCGCCCGCGAGAACGAGATCGTCGGACTCGCCACCAAGCGCCTCTACGAGATGGGCTCGGACTGCGTGGAGGCGATCAACGCGATCTCCGGTGAGCGGTGCAGCCCCCACCCCCACAACTTCACCGACCGGATCATCCGCCCGGGCGACCAGGCGTTCTTCGACATCATCATGTCGTTCGTCGGCTACCGCACGTGCTATTACCGCACCTTCAGTGTGGGCCGCGCGACGAAGCCTCAGATTTCCGCCTACAAGAAAGCCCGCGAGTGGATGGACGAGGCGATCGCGCTCATCAAGCCCGGGGTCGCCACCGACAAGATCGCGCGCGCGTTCCCGAAGGCGCAGGAAATCGGATTCGACAGCGAGATGGCCGCCTTCGGGCTCAACTTCTGCCACGGTATCGGCCTCGGGCTCCACGAGCGGCCGATCATCAGCCGGCTCAACTCCTTCGACGACCCGATGGAGCTGCAGGCGGGCATGATGTTCGCCGTCGAGACCTATTGCCCGGCCACCGACGGCATGTCCGCGGCGCGCATCGAGGAGGAGGTCATCGTGACGCCGAGCGGGGCACAGATCATCACCCTCTTCCCCGCCGAGGAGCTTCCGATCGCGAACCGCTACTAGCCCCTTGAGGGACGAGCGAATGTCCAAGATGAAGCTCAACGGAATCGAGATCGACTATGCGGTGAGCGGGCGGGGACGCCCGGTGATCTTGAGCCATGGCTACGGGGCCACGCGGCGCATGTGGGACGGCCAGCACGCTGCGCTGGGTGACCGGTACCGGCTCATCACCTGGGACATGCGCGGCCACGGCCAGACCGAGACCCGTGATGATCCGGCGCAGTATTCAACGGAGCTGACGGTGGCCGATACGCGGGCTCTGCTGCAGGCGCTCGGGGTGAACCGCGCGGTGGTCGGGGGTCTCTCGCTCGGCGGCTACGTGTCGCTCGCGTTCTACCTCGCGCACCCGGAGATGGTCGAGGCGTTGATCATCTGCGACTCCGGTCCGGGCTATCGGAACGCCGACGCCCGGACGGCCTGGAACACGCGCGCCCACCAGCGCGCTGCGGATCTAGAGGTGCGCGGGCTCGATGCGTTCGGCGGCCGGAGCCGCGAGGTGCGCGAGGCGATGAGGCACCATCGCAGCGCTCAGGGGCTCGCGCATGCCGCGCGTGGGATGCTGGCCCAGCAGGATTCGCGCGTCATCGACGGCCTGGCGGCAATCCGTGTTCCCACGCTCGTCGTCGTAGGCGATCGGGACGGGCCGTTCCTCGCGCCCTGCCAGTACATGGCGAAGAAGATCCCGGGAGCTCGGCTCGAGGTCATCGCCGGCGCGGGCCACGCGGCCAACCTCGATCAGCCGGAGGCCTTCGACCGGGTCCTGCTGGAGTTCCTGGACTCGCTCCCGTCCTGAACTTGACCGGCTCACCCCCCTCGGGTGAGCCGAAGGCTCAACCCCTCGGCAGCCCGAGCACGCGCTCGGCGATGATGTTGCGCTGAATCTCGCTCGTCCCCGCCGAGATCGTGTACTGCCGCGCGGCGAGCACGCGGTTGAACCATCGCGGCGCGTCCGGCACGGCCGCGGAGGCCTCGTTCACCAGCACGTGCATGCCCAGGAGCTCGCCGGCGACGTCCGCGATTCGCACGCCGAGCTCGGAGCCGCTGAGCTTCAGGACGGATCCCTCGGGGCCCGGTGGCTCGCCGCGGAGCTGGCGCGTGAGGCTCCTGAGCCGCGTGTATTTGAGCGCCTCGGAGTCGATGGCGAGCTGGGCCAGTCGCTGCCGGATCCCCGGGTGCTCCCATGCCGGCCGCCCGTCGATCGGCACCTGCCGCGCGAGCGCGATCAGCCGGGCGATCTGCGCCGTGTGGCTCCGGCCACCCGCCGAGTGACGCTCGTACATGAGCGTGGTCGTCGAGACCTTCCAGCCCTGGTTGATCGGCCCGAGCAGGTTCGCCTTCGGCACGGGCACGTCGGTGAAGAAGACCTCGTTGAAGTGATGGTGGCCGGTCATCAGGACGAGCGGCCTCACGGAGATTCCCGCCGTCGTCATCGGGACGAGGAGGCAGCTGATCCCCTGGTGCTTCGGCGCATCCGGGTTCGTGCGGACCAACAGGATGATCCAGTGCGCGAAGTGCGCGCCCGACGTCCACACCTTCTGGCCGTTGACGACGAAGTGGTCGCCCTGATCGACGGCACGCGTCCGGAGGCTCGCCAGATCGGAGCCGGCGCCGGGCTCGGAGAAACCCTGGCACCAGATCTCGTCGGCGTTGAGGATCGCAGGGAGATGACGGCGCTTCTGCTCCTCGCTGCCCCAGTGGATGAGCGTCGGGCCCACCAGGTTCAGGCCCATGTTGCCTGGTAAGACGGGCGCGCGGGCCGCGGTGTACTCCTCGTCCCAGATAACCCGCTCGATCAGTCCAGCGTCGCGCCCCCCGTACTCCTTGGGCCACGTGATGCCGACCCAGCCCGCCGCGTGCATCGCCTGTTGCCAGACGCGACGGCGCTCAAACGTCTCCCGATCGGACGCCACACGGTCGTCGGAGGCGTCGTCCAGGCACAGGTCGGGCGGAAGGTTCGTCGCGAGCCAGTCGCGGAACTCCTTCCGGAAGCTCTCGTGCTCGGCGGCGAATTCGAAGTCCATGGCGGATTCGAGCCGAGGCTAGTCGGCCCGCCCCGCCGGTGTCAAGCGCTTCGGGTATGATTCAACGATGGCGCACGGACACCGCCGGCACGGACGTCACGGCAACCCCACCGATCTGGCCGGCATGATCAAGCGACAGCTCGATCCGAAGCGCGCGGTGTGGCAGAAGCCCGTCCGCGTCGTGGACGCGCTCGGGCTCCGGCGCGGTCAGGTGGTCGCCGAGATCGGGTCGGGTCCCGGGTACTTCACGCTGCGGCTCGCGCGGGCGGTCGGCCCGTCGGGGCGCGTCTACGCGGTCGACGCGGAGCCCGCGCTGCTGGAGGTGCTGCGCGCGCGCCTTCGCCGGGCCGGCCTCCACAACGTCACGCCCATCCTCGGGCTCGGCGACGACCCGCTGCTGCCGGCGGGCGCGTGCCACCTCGCGGTGATCGTGAACGCGTACCATCACTTCGCGGACGGCCCGGCGCTCCTGCGCCGTCTCGCCCGCTCGCTGGTCCCGCGCGGGCGCGTCGTGAACATCGATTGGGCCACGCGCGAGACGCCGGTGGGTCCGCCCCTCGAGCGGCGCATTCCGTCGGAAGCGTTCGTGCGCGACGCTCGGCGCGCCGGGCTCGCTCTGATGGGCGAGCGCAGCCTCCTGCCGCACCAGTATTTTCTCGTGCTCGGACGCCGTCGAGCCTCGCGCGCGCCGTCGTAATCGAATTCTCGCTTGAATGTTCGGGAGCGGGAGTGTAGAGTCCGCTCGTTCGCAAGACATCGAAACACGGGAGAGCGTGACGACACGGCAATGCATCTCTTGCTCCTCCGCTCGCTGCTCCGGGAGATGATCGCGGACCTCACCGGACCCGCGTCCACGGTGGACGAACCCACGCGAGGGGGCATGACTCGCTACCTGATCGTCGTGGCACGGACGGAGCCCGCGGTCTACGAGCACCTCCGCAATCGCCATTTCGGCGACCCGAAGGTCCGGGTGATGCTGGACCGGCGCGGCGCCAACGATGTCGAGATGATCGATGGCCCGCTGCCGGTCGAGCGCCGGCGCCGCCGGTCGTCGCTCATGACCGGAGCGTCCCACGAGCTCGTCTCACTCGCTCACGAGAACACGGTCCAGCCCTCGACTCCGAACCCGCAACCCCGCGCTTCCTACGAGGAGGCACCACGCCAGATGAGCCAGATCGAGACGATCGACGACGCGCAGCGGACTACCCGCTGGCTCGCTGAAAGCCAGTACCAGCTCAGCCACGTGATCCCATCGCTGGTCGATGAGCGCGATCGCTTGCGGCGCGCGCTCGAAGCGAGAGAGCAGGAGTGCGAGCGGCTCGGTGGAGAACTGGGTGAGCTTCGCCGGACTCACGGCGCGCTCCAGGGCGAGCTCGATGCATTGCGTGGCGAGCGGACGACGATGGCCGAGGCCTTCGGCGGCGTCGTGGACCTGCTGGGACAGCTCCAGCGACCGCTGGCCGACATCGCGCACCGCCTGCAGACGGTCCAGCCCGTCGCCGTCGGTACATCGCAGAGGGACTAGTCGCCCGCGTCGCCTCGCGACGGACGACGCGAGGCGACGGGTCGGGCTGGAGGTTCGGTGCCGTCGCCGAACCGCGCTGATGGTGTCTGGGTTCATAAGCTCGCCGGTCGCGCTTCTGTCCCGTATGATGCGGGCATGGAACGAACAACCACCAAGCGCCCTCGCCGCGGCGGGGGCGAGAAATCGAGCCCCGCCGGAGCCGCCCCCGCTCGCACGGAGCTGACTGTGGCGCCCGCTGTCGAGGTCGAGCTCCTCGGGCCCGGCGAGCCGCCAGAACCGTCGTTCGCCGCGCGCGTTCCCCCACCGGCGCCGGAGCGGCGCCGGCCGACGACCCGGCACGCGATCTTCTTCGACGTCGAGAACACGAGCCACCCCGCGCACATCGAGCGCGTGATCGAGCGCCTCGCCATCGACCATCTGGGCCGGAGCACCGAGTTCGTCGCCGTCGGCAACTGGCGCGTGATCGGCCACGAGACGGCGCGCCTGCTCGCCCGCCACGGAGCCCAACTCGTCCACAGCGCGCCGTCCACCGGCGTGCGCGACTGGAGTGACCTCCGCATTGCGGTCAGTGCCGGAGTGTGGCTCGCCGGCGCGCGCCCGGGCGACGTGCTCGAGATCGTCTCGGACGACCGAGCCTTCGACGCCGTCGGGGATGTGGCAGCGGCGCTGGGCATTACCTTCCACCGACTCACCGCTCGTACGCTCGGTGGTGTGTCGCCGGCGGAGCCGAGCCATGCCGTGCCGGCGACCGGGAGGGGCCAGCGTCGCGGTCGCCGGAGCCGGCGTGGCGGCCGGGCGCCCGCGGCGAGCGCTGAGGCGCGACGGGCCGAGGCCGGCCGCCAGGAGCCGGAACGCGACCAGCCGGCAGAGGCGCACACCGCGCCGCACGATGAGCTTGTGCTCGTCGTCCGCGAACTGGCCGAGCGCACGCCGAACGGCGCCGTCCTCATCGACAACGTGGCGCGGACGCTCAAGGCACGCGGCTTCAGCCGCCCGCCCGGCTCGCCCAGGCTGGTGACGCGGCTCCGGCGCATCAAGGAGCTGGCGGTGAGCCCGACGGGCATGATCACGCTGGCGCCGGGCGCGCTTCATGTCGAGCCCGCTCCGCCGGCGCTGGTCGACGCTCCGGACGAGGCCGCAGCGGCGCCGAAACCGGCCCGCCGCCGATCACGGCGGGGCGGACGTCGCCGGCGCCGCACGACGCCGGTTGCGGGTGCGTAGCCCGGGCGGACTCGCGGCGCCGCGTCACGACTGTCGCGAGGTCGAGGAGCGCCACGAGTTCCCCGGGTGCTCCGAGCCGACATAACGTGCGGGGGCCATGTCGGGCCCCCACGTCACTGAACGAGAATCGCCTTGGCCCGTTCGAGGATCGCGTCGGGGAGCGGGGTGGGCCGCCGCGCGTCCATATCGAGGTGGACGCCGAGCTGCTCGAGCGTCGCGACGCGCTCGGCGGTGCGTTCGTTCGTCATCACGTGGAGGAGACGCATCGAGGAGGTGCCGACGTGGACCAGTGCCGAGCGCACGCCGACCGGGTCGCCGGGACGGACCGCGCCGCCGAGTTCGAGCTGGAACTCGAACGTCGAGAAGCCGCGGCGCTCGGCTCGCATATAGCCCGGCGTGATCCCCAGAGCTGCCGTCGCGTGACCGTTGGCCGCCGAGAAGCGGTGGATGTAGTGCAGGGGCGCGATCTGGCCGAGGACGTCCACTTCGCCGGGCTTCACCGTGTCGCGCGAGCTGTCGCGGAAGCCCTCGAGTCCGCGGGGCCGCGGGCGGCGCTCGCGCGGGGGACCGTCCCACTCGACGCGTCGGCGCTCGGCGGCCCGCCGCTGCGGCGGCGTCAACGCCCGGGCGGCGCGGCGCTTCGTGTCGACGTGATGCACACGCTGCTCGACCGTCGTGCAGACGTCGCCCGTCTCGGAGTTGAAGAGCTTGTGGGCCAGCACGAGGGCGTCCGGCTCGACGGCGAGGACGCCGCTCGCGACGTGCATGATGTCGCCGACGCGGAGCTCGCGGAGATAGCGCACGTAGCAGTCGGTGGTCACGCAGAGGCGCCCTCGGCGCCGGGTGTAGTCGGCGCCGAGACCGAGCGCGTCGAGTAGCCCGAGCGCGGCGTCGTCGAAGCGCGCGAAGTAGTACGCGACCGTGAGGTGGTCGTTGTGGTCCACCTCCCAACGGTAGACGATGCCGCGGTACGTTTCGAGCCAGCCGTTCACCGTGTCCTCCTTCGCTACGCGGAAAAGCGGCGACCGAGGGTCGTCCACGACAGACGACCGCGGTTAGCGTACACGAGTCGGCGAGGCTTCGACCGGGTGTAAGCTAGGACTATCGGGATTGCCGGCTCGGGTCGCAGGGGCCCGACGAGCTGGCATCGTCCCGACGAGCGGGCATCGTATCGGGGTCGACGATGACGAAGCCTCGGGAGCCCGTAGCGCTCTGGTGGTTGGCCCTCCTGACGATCTTCTACTTCGTCGCGGGCAAGTTCGGGCTCAGCCTGGCGTTGGTCCACGCGAACGCCTCGCCCGTGTGGCCGCCCACCGGCATCGCATTCGCCGCATTCCTGGTGCTGGGATCGCGCGTGTGGCCCGCTATCCTGGTCGGCGCGTTCCTCGTGAACGTCACGACCGCCGGCTCGGTCGCCACCTCGATCGGCATCGCTATCGGTAATACCCTCGAAGGGTATCTGGGCGCCGACCTGGTGAGGCGGTTCGCGAATGGCCGAAACGTCTTCGACCGGTCGCGCGATGTCTTCAAGTTCGTGCTGCTGGCTGGTCTGTTCAGCACGACCGTGAGCCCGACGATCGGGGTGACCAGCCTGACGCTCGCGGGTTACGCCCACTGGCGTGACTACGGCTCGATCTGGTTCACGTGGTGGCTCGGTGACGCGGTGGGCGCGCTGATCGTCGGACCGATCCTGGTCCTCTGGTGCGCGCGCGGCGGCGTTCCCTTGAGCTGGGCGCGCCTCCTCGAGGGCGCGGGCCTGCTCGCGGGGGTGATCACCGTCAGCGCCCTCGTGTTCGGCGGACTCAGCGGAGAGCCGCTCACCTTCCTGTGTGTCCCACCCCTGATCTGGGCGGCGTTTCGCTTCGGCCAGAAGGGGACGGCGACCGCAATCGCCCTGCTGGCCGTGCTCGCGACCTGGGGGACGGTGCGCGGCGTCGGTCCCTTCGCCGAGGGGCCGCCTAACGAATCGCTCCTGCTGCTGCAGGCCTTCCTGGGCACGATGGCCGTGATGAGCCTCTTGATCGCCGCCGTGGTGGCGGAGCGGAAACGGGACGAGGCCGCGCTCGCCCGCCTCGCGTCCATCGTGGAGTCCTCGGACGACGCGAT
>Ga0209889_1000122_pt1 | contig 16558 bp, 17 predicted proteins | sample GWRWN1_0_10_FD_187233 | JGI IMG/M metagenome (GOLD analysis project Ga0209889, IMG submission 187233) | Riverbed sediment microbial communities from areas with no vegetation in Columbia River, Washington, USA - GW-RW N1_0_10 (SPAdes)... | ecosystem: Environmental > Aquatic > Freshwater > River >... | reverse complement strand
AGATTTTTTCTAGGAAGGAAATACCACTGTGAAGAGAAAATTGTTCGTATCTCTTTTCTTAATCCTGGGGCTAGCCGCTTTTCTGATTTCCACCGCGGCCTCCCAGTCAAGCCGTCAAAACCGCAGAGATAGATTCCGTCATAATGGCGTGGTTGAAGGCGAGGATCGCCCCTCCCTCGGCGATAGAAGCAGTGACGCATCGGAAGCACCCACCGGCTTTGACAACCTGACCAACGGCTTCACTGAACAGGGGCCCGACTTTGAGGAAATCAATGAGGACACTGTCGTGGCGCTGCGCTCGTTCAATGATAACCGGTTTATCTTCGAGGAAGTTGAAAAAATTCAGGACGGGCTTGGACCCACCTATAACGCACAGAGCTGTAGGGAATGCCACCAGAATGTTGTTACCGGCGGCGCCAGCCAGGTCGCGGAGCTTCGATCCGGGCGCTTAGTAGACGGCCAGTTCTTTGGATCTCTAGGGGGCACCCTCATCCACTCGCGCGCCACTCACGCCGATATCGTCGAGCAGATCACCCCTCAGGATAGCATTCGCACTTTCCGCATATCGACGAACACCTTAGGCAACGGCTTCATCGAGTCCATAGCCAACAGCACCTTGCTTGCCATTCGCGATAAACAACCTCAGGCCATGCGCGGTACGGCCGTCATGGTCCCCGTGCTCGAAGCCGAGAGCAAGGCGCGGATTGGCCGTTTCGGGTGGAAAGGCCAGCATGCGAGTCTGGTATCGTTTTCCGCCGATGCCTACCTCAACGAAATGGGCATCACCACTCCGCTGTTTCCCGACGAGAACACGTCCAATGGCCGCGATGTGGGTTACCCTTCGGCGTATGATCCGGTGGCGGACCCCGAGGACGACGGTGTCGATGTGGTGGCCTTCGCCGACTTCATGCGCTCGACCAAAGCCCCGCCGCGGGGAACGATAACCGCTGACGTTTCGGCCGGCGAAGCGCTGTTTGACAAAGTTGGGTGCGCGGTTTGCCACACGCCGTCGATCACGACGGCGCGCCCGGGCGCGAAGGTCAACGGCGGTGTGTTCACGGTCCCGGCCGCACTCGGTAATAAGGTCATCCATCCTTACAGCGACTTCTTGTTGCACGACATCGGGACGGGTGACGGCATACCCGTTTTGCCTTTGCCCGAATATGCGTCCACCGCCAATCAGATGCGAACGGCTCCGTTATGGGCGCTCAGAACTCGTAACCGCCTGATGCACGATGGTCTGTCGCTCACCAAACAAGATGCCATCCAGCGTCATGCCGGGCAGGCGGCGGGCGTGACGAAGAATTACAACGCGCTCTCCGACGCGGAAAAAAATCAATTGCTGGCGTTTCTGGATTCGCTCTAACTTAGAGCGATCGAGATCGTTTCCTTGACACAGAAAGAACCGTCCGATAATGGCTAGAAAGAAACAATCTACAGGAGAAAAGCCATGCACGTCATCGATTCGGACGGGCATCTACATGAGCCTTTCGATCTTTTTGAACGCCATATAGATAAAGAATTCTATTCGATGCGTCCTCGCGTGGTGGAACTGCGGGACGAGCAAAGAGACGAAGGGCGCTGGTTGGTCGAGGGGCGGCTCGTCCCTCGTCTTCCTTTCACCAAGGGCGTTGGTGGCGGTGGTTTCAGATATCAAACGCCGCGTCACGCCCAGATGAGAGCGAAAGACAACTCGCTTGACGACATCGAAGGCCGGCTCCAAGACCTGGACCAGATGGCAATTGATTTTCAGGTGGTCTACCCCACGGCTCTGGTCTGGGTTTTCGACCTGGAAAACACGGAATTGGCAGCCGCCGTCTGCCGCGCCTACAATAATTACATCGCTGAGCAATGCGCGAGAGCGCCCAAGAGACTAAGTGGTGTCGCTCTGGTGCCGATTCAGGATCCGCCGGCGGCTGTCGAAGAGGCGCGACGCGCCATCCAAAAGCTTGGTTTGCTCGGCGTCGTCATTCCCGGGATAGTCGGAAATAAACCGCTTCACGCTGAAGAGTTCATTCCGTTCTTCGAGGCGATGAATGAACTGAACGCACCCATTGGGTTCCACGCCGTGACGGGTATGCACTACACGCCCTGGGCGGACTGCTTCACTGATTTTTTCTCCACGCATGTCACCGCGATGCCCTTCTCGATGATGGTGGCGATGATGTCAATGGTTCGCTCGGGACTGTTGAAGACGTTGCCCCATTTGCGCTGCGCATTCCTTGAGATCGGCGCGAGCTGGTTACCTTATTGGAATTGGTGGGTGGGAAAACACATTGAGCACGTCCTGGAGCCACGCGCGGGCCGCAAAGAAAGCAACTGGGGCAAGGCGCCCTACGAGTTGCCGTCCACGGTTCACGAGCCCAGCGAAGATATCCTCGAAGGCAGAATCCTGAGTGGCTTTGAGACGGATGAAAACCTGCGCTCGATCATCGATCAACTCGGCAGCAAGGGATTCATGTACGCCAGCGATTATCCCCACAGCGATATGGAATGGAACCGTGTTCAGGCGATCAAAGGATCTGAGGCTCTAACCGGCGCAGAGAAGGCCGACCTACTGGGTGAAAACGCCCGGCGCTTCTACAATTTGCAGATTTGAAATATCCGCGACTGTCAATTCCCCTGAGTGTCAATCTCCCGAATTCGAGCTCATCGACGAGCGCATCGTCCGCAAGCTCGAAAGAGAAGGGACGCTACCCAAGTACGCTGGACGCTGCGTGGCTGCACGTGTTATAGGCAGGCAGCAACATTCTGATCTCTCGGCTTTGGGGCATCGAGAATGCTCGCCCTTTCAGCCAGCTCTGGAGCCAACTCTGCGTTCAAAGACACCATCAACCGACAAAGAAAAATCAGAGGCGCCGGGTGTCGATGGCGCCGGGGAAGCAACTTCCAGGCAGACCTGGCGCTCTCTCCATGGGTTGCGGCAACTGCGGATCTTAGATGCGCTCGGCCATCGCGAGTTCCGCTTGATCTGGTACGGCCAGATATTCTCGTCCATGGCAACATGGATGGACCAGGTCGCCCGTGGTTGGCTTATTTACGAGCTGACAGACTCCGCGTTCCAGCTGGGCTTGGTGCGAGGAATTCAAGCCATACCGATTCTCTTGCTCAGCCCCCTGGCGGGGAGCACCGCCGACCGCTATTCCCGCAAAATGCAGGTGCTGGTGGCCCAACTTGTGGACGGGCTGTTGTACGGCGTGGTCGCACTGCTGATACTTACAGGCCGGATCCAGCCGTGGCACGTTTACGTGACCGCCTTCGGTATGTCGATTGTCTGGACTTTTCAGCAACCCTCCAGAGCTGCCATGGTCGGTGATGCCGTGCCACTGAATCAACTGACCAACGCTGTCGGCCTCAACTCGATCGTGTTTAACGTGGCTCGTAGCACAGGTCCCGCTCTGGCGGGCTTTCTCATCGCCATCTGCGGCACCGCCGGTTCCTATACGGCTCAGGCGATTTTTTACCTCTTGGCGACAATTTGGACCGTACAGTTACGTTCCGGCCAGCGGCCGCGCGCCCGCTCCCACGGTGACCCGGCTCACACGAACTCTTTAGGCCGGAGCATCATCGAAGGGTGGAAGTTCAGCTGGCAAAACGAAGCCGTTCGCGCAAGCCTCCTGATCGTAGTCTTCGCGTCTCTGTTTATCATTCCGTTTATGACCCTCTTGCCGGTGTTTGCGCGTGACATCCTCAAAGTCGGGGCCACGGGCCAGGGGCTCCTCCTAAGCGCGATGGGCGTGGGCGCCCTCTGCAGCTCCGTCCTCCTGGCGTCCTTTGGTGACCGATTGCCAAGATTAAACTTGATGCTGGGAGGGGTGACGTTATATGGGATCATCATCGTGGCCTTCGCGGCGTCTCCTTGGTTCGAACTTTCACTGGTGTTGATGGGGATCGTGGGCATTGTTCATGTGACCTCCCATGCCCTCGCGCAAACGGTGATTCAAACCTACTCGCCTTCCGACTTCCGCGGCCGGACAATGGCTGTTTTTCATATGACCCATGTGGTGCTGTTGGCAGGGGGGATACTCATCGGGGCATTCTCCACCCTCGTTGGAGCGCGGTGGGCTGCGGCCTCGATGAGCATCGTCGGCGCGCTGGCCATGGTTGGCATATACTTGGCTATGCCGCGCGCCCGGCTTATCCGATAGCGCATCTATCGACTCACTCCGACTATCAGAGAGAAGCGGAGGTTTAATGCTAGCTGGGATAATTAAGAGTGAAGCGTGGCTTTTGGGTAAGCCCTTTCGGGCGAAGCCAATGATCCGGTGCGTTGAAGATGTCTTCAGGCGCCTCGCTTAGAGCAGACATCAGGGAAGGGAGGGAGATCATTGCCGAGCACCAAGAAATCGATGCAGCCGTGTGCTCGAGTGCCTTCGCCCTCGGGGTTCACCCCTCGGCGCGCAGAGGGTCGTGTTTTTTCCGAGGCCTGTGCATCACGCAGCTAAGACGCTTCTTCTTGCGCCAGGCCGAGAACTTTTTTCCACACTTTGCCGCCGTTGGTGGAGTGTCGCCCTTTATCTTGTAATTGCCCGATCAGTAATCGCTTTCACAAAGTTCCGCACTAAGTTTTTATCTTCCGAAGAGCCGGTCAATCAACTTACCAATTTCCGTTTCGCCGGCCGCGGCAGCATGAATGACTTCTTGCTTTTGCCTAAGTTCTCTTTCCCCGGCTTTCCAATCTAGTTTCCGTGTCCCTGCAATCGAAGTTGAAGGTTTTGAATGTGTGTTCGCAAATCTCCCTCGAACCGACTGAGAGCCAAATCCCTCGCGGCGAGAGATTCCTCACGCTTTCCAAGCTGCAGCCTGAGGTCGGTAAGCTCCGCTTCCATGCGTTCCGTAATTTCGTGGGCTTTAGCTTCCGCCTGCTCAGCAGCGAGCTCCGCTTCCTTTAAACGGCTGACAAGAAAATCTCTTTCGGACACGAGGTGCTGCGACTGGATCTCCCGATTTTTTAGTTGACTCTCCTGTTCTCGAATCCGGCTTTCCAGTTCTGCGAACTTTTCTTTCGACATTTCTTCAAGCTTGGCTAGGTCTGCCTCTCGTGTCCGCAGGGCTTCCTCTTTCTCTTTGAGTTGGTACCGCAGGCCGTTGATCTCATTCTCTCTAGCCTCTTCGATGTGATCGGCGCACTCGGTCTCCCTGAGACCTGCGTCACAAGCTTGGTCGGCAAACGATCTTAACTCGTTGAATAGCTTCAAGAGACGGTTGGCATGCGTGTTACTCTGAGGAGAAAGTTGCTCAACTGCATCGGCGGCTAAGTTTTTGTCGTCTCCAGTGGCCTCGCCGGACTGGCCATTGCCGTCGACCTTAGCCGCGATTCCATCGGTGCCTGGAAGTTCCACGATCTCGTCGAACAAAATGACCTCCTGCTAACGAAGTCGAGTTCGCCCCTGTAGGACTCGGCGGGAAACTCAGCAACTCTCATACCGCCGGGAAAACTGTCTCATCCCTTCGATAACCCATTGAAAAAAGGGGTTTTTCCTTAAATAACTTTCTTGTGATGCCTGAAAAACGACGACCATAGATGAGCATTTCAGGACAAAGTTGGACATTTTGGTCAGACAGACAGTTTGGATATACTTCCTGGTTCGCTTGCGTTGACTGCGCGGTTCAGAGTGGTGGGTAAATCAAGGAGATGACCTCCCAGCCCGGCGAGAATCATGGTTCCCGAGCCGGCGAGATTGGAGGAGATCACACCGCTTCCTCCCGTCATGGCAAATGGAATGTCTCCAGTGATCAAAGCCTGAGCGACCTCAGTCCCGCCTTTGAGGGAAGATCAACTCTGCGCGTGACGCGGGGTTTTATTGCTAGCTTGCTTACTTGGCAAGAAAAATTCCTAACAAAAAAATCCCGCTTTCAGGCGCCAGGTGTCAATCTAATGTCGCCCAATGTCAAGACGATTACTCTGCGAATCATTATCTCTATCTCCGGGAGGTTCATAATGGATTTACAAATTAAATTATTCAGTGGTTTGGACCGGGGAAATCACGTGATAATAATCACCCGCGGTTCAATTGATATTGAGGGATTTAGAGAGATATTTCGCAACGTTGTGAACACAACCCGCTCCCTCCTTGATTGCAAGGTTCTGATCGATCTCCAAGACGCGACGTATAAACTGGAACCGGGAGATATCCGTACTTTTGCTGACAATCTAAGGCCTGAGCAGTGGCCCCCTACTAACAGAGTCGCTTTGGTTTCTGAGCCAGAGCCACAGGACTACCGCCAGCTCTGCGTGCTGAGCACGTTTCTATCGAACCGGGCGATCAAAAATGCCGTCTTTAAGGATACACGAACGGCCGTGAGTTGGCTGGCGGACGCAATGTAGCTCTGGGTGGCGAGCCGAGCAGCAAGTGATGCTTGCCCGCTTATTTTAAACTGTCATAGGCTCTTGCGTAGGCTCAGACTGTCTCGTAGCCGCCGAGATTCAGATGACCGAGAGCCTCACGTAAACCACTGCCTATTTTTGAAACCCGAAGATCTTGCCGTATTCAGTGGTGAGTCGGTCCACCATCTCGGCCTGTTCCTGTTTCATGTAGATAACCTTTTTGCCCTGGGCGTATTTATAGGCCGGTGTCCCAGGCACAAAGGCTGAAGTTTGGCCGCCGAACTTTTGCAATATTTCCTGCGCCGGCGGAGTCGAGAGAAAGGCAGAGAAGAGATGTCCCGCGTTGGGGTGTGGCGACCCCTTGAGCACGCCGGCATTGTATGCCGGAGAAATCACTGGTGTTACCTCTTTGGCATGCACAAGCGGCGCGCCCTTCAGTTTGGCTTGGTGGGTGAAGCTATCCGTCATTGTGATCGTGACCAGAATTTCGCCTAGCTGCAGGCGAGTATAAAGCGTTCCGAATTCTCCCAAGAGAGGTTCTTGTCGCGATAGAAGTTTCACGTACTCGGTGGTTTTGCTCTCGCCCCAGAGCGTTGCCAGCCGGGCCAGGTGGTGAGTGGCGGTGCTCATACCCAATTTGCCGCCCTTCCACTTGGGGTCGAGGAGATCCTGCCAACTCTTGGGGACGTCCTGCGGCGGTACAAGCTGCTTGTTGTAGGCCGGCAGCACGAATTGATTGGCTAAAATAACCGTGCCGCTATCGTATTGAATCGCCTGCGGATCGACACCGACCTTGGTGTAGTCGAATGTTTTATGGAGTTTTTTCAGCCAGAGAGTGGCATGGCCTCCGTCATGAACCAGCATGACGTCCCATTCTTGCGGCAGACCGGAGGCGGCGATCGCAACAATTTTGCCGACATCTCTGGTCATCGAACCAGAAGGGTTAAAATGCAGCTTGAGGTTAAGGCCGTATTGCTTATTGAACGCTTCGCCCAATCGCTGGGCTCCTTGAGGAGTCAAGGTGGACGGCGCATAGAGCTCGATGACACCCTCCTTTTTCGCACCAGCGATGAGTTCGTCAATGGGCGCTGCATTTGCCGTCCGAATCGAGCCGACAAGAATAAACAGAGCTACCATGCATGAACCACGATTGAATCCCCATCTTTTCACGGGCCACCTCCGGTTAGCGACTTGAAGGGCACTTTATTGTGGCTGTGACAACTTGGCAAGATAAGGGCAGACACAAGTGACGCTCAGCTAAGGCATAATCTTAGGAGATGAACGCTCGTTACTTGGCCATTGTGCTGGTGGTGCCTTTCCGATAGCGCGCAGCGCAGATATGACCCATTCCGATGACCAGCAAGCCGAGCACCAGGTGAAGTATCTGAACAATCCAGTGAAACGGGCCAAGCATGAGCGCTGACTGATTCAGCCCGATGATGATCATGGCAGCCCCGACTACCAAAGCACAGGCTCCGAGTAACCAGCTGCCACCCTTGGAAAATGCTTGCCCGATACCGATGACCCAAAGGGCGCCCACCGCCAAAAGACCGAGCAACATGTGCATTTGAATTAGGTTTAGAGCGCTGTTGGTCCAGAAGAGGAGGCCGAGGATCAACGCCAGCAATCCCGCGAAGCTCAAGACGACGGATGCGATACGGATAACCATAACGGGAGGATTCCGATCTCAGCGGGCTTCAATGTCTTGGATAGTTTCTCTGTCTGCTGCCGATGCGACTTTGCCTTTTTTCACTGTGTGAAGTGCAGCAACAGTACACTCAGGCTTACAATCGACACGCAACCATACACGGCCGCCGTGACGGTAAAAGCTTTGATCGTCAGGGATCGTCGTCTGTTCCTCAAGGCAAAGATCAATAAAAGCAAAACACAGGCAAATGTCTTCGAGTAGAATAAACCCCAGACCACACCCCATTCGGATATGGCGCGACTCACAAGCGGATTCGCCTCAGGTACGCCCTCAGACAAGACGTGGTAGCTCAGCAGCCCATCAAAGACCTGAAGGAATAAGTTAAGGATAAAAGGAGACCAGACAGCGGGAATCAATGGTGCAGTCATAGAATTCGCTTATTTCCGGAGACACTCGTTGTCAAGAGTTCCCGCAGAAAAATTTCTCTGTCCGTGCGCAGTAAATTAAGAGCAGAAAGTTTGCCGATGAGCGCACGGTAAGAAAGAAACGCAAGCTATGGCCAGGCACCTTAGAAGTCGGCGCAGCCTTACGCTCCTGTGCCCGCGCCCTTCGAGCCCACTCCTCGGCCTACACTCTGTCGTGAGCTTTCGTCGGACTATGAAAAATCCCGGGCTAGCGGCTCTAGGCGGGCTCCTCGACCATTGCCGGTGCCTCTCGACTTTCTTCACGCACGGCAAGAACGACAAGATTGGCGATGAGAACCGTGCCGGCAAGAAAGTAAAAGGCCGTGAGGATGCCCCAGCGGTCGGCGATGAAACCGCATATCACCGGGGATAGAGAGCTGAGCAAAGACTGGGAGCCAGAAAAGAAACTCACCGTGCTTCCTCCCAACTCCTTCGGGCTGAGGTCCAATACCCAAGCCCAGATGACCGGTCTAACTGCATACAAAAAGAAACCCAAAAAGGCGAGCGCCGTGATGAACAACCAGGTCATTCGAAAGTAAGCGAGAACGAAAAGCACGATGCTGGTGGAGAACAGCCCCGCGGTCAGGACTCGCTTTCTGCCGCGGCGGTCTGAAATGCTCCCGGCAATCGGGGTGCCGATCATGCCGGCGGTCTGGGTAATCGAGAGGTAGAGACCTGCGAGAGCGCTGGATAGACCGAGGTCATGAGTAAGATAGATCGGCAGAAACGTGTGTAATCCCTGTTGGGTCATCGAACGCATGCCCGCGACCAGCACCAGCAGCAAGATGCTCGGGTTTTGCGCCATCTTTTTCATCCCGCTGAAATACTCTCTGGCATCGAGACCTTGTTTTGACTGGGCGCGGTATTCCAATTTGCCAAAGAGAAACTTCCAGAGGATGAAAGCAATGACAATGCCGGGAATGAGATTGACGAATAGCACATTGCGCCAGGACATAAAGAGCAGCAGGACGCCGACTAGCAGAGGGGCGAGGCTTTCACCGATGTTAGGCCCAACGGCGTGAATCGCGATGGCGAAGCCGCGCTTGTCGGGAAACTTCTCGGATAGCGTCGAGATCGCCGCCGGGTGCCAGAGATAATTCCCCACGCCGACGAACGCCATGAACAAGGCTACCCAGAAAAAGCTGTGACTGATGCCGACCAAGAAATAGGGCACGCCGGTAGCAAGCAGCGCCAGAGCCATGAGCAAAGCTTTCTTGCCGATAATGTCCACCAACATTCCGGCTGGAATGTTAACGAGCAGGTTGGCGGCCACTCTGATCGTAATCAGGAAACCCGCTTGGCTGTAGGTGAGCCCCAATTCTTGAACGAGGTAAGGCAGAAGAAGATAGAAGGTAGCGGGGCACCAATGGGTAAAGGTGTGACCCAAGGCGATGAGCCAAAGCAGAGAATCTGTTTGTCGTATCTGTCGTAGCTGGTCGGTTAATTCGTCAATTACCCGCATTTTTTCCTTTCTGATTCAGAAGCCGTAAATTGCTCCTATCTCTTAGTCCGGCCTTATTGGATTTACAAGTCTATGGGTAGGGGCCTGCGCTCGTTAGTCGAACCTGGCGTCAGCGGCTCCAAGCCTGAATGGTGGGCAGACTACCGGGACTGAATTTTCTCGTCGTCTAGAATTTTTTCTACCAACTGTTTTAGTTGCTTAACCGCTTGCTCCGATTGAGCGCGCATTAAACGGTTCACTTCGTTGGGATCGGGACTTGAGATCTTCCCGTTGTACTTCAATTCCCGCGTGTATTCGGTGGCGTTGCCCTGCGGGTTAAACGAATAGATGATCTGCACCGGCGATAGTTCCGATTGCAATAGCACGCGACGAGGACGCACGTGCTCCGCGACTTTCCAGGTAACCTCAAAATTGCCTTGGCCGATGCGCCCTCGTTCCAGGATGCGATCACCCAACAGATGGGTATTGCAGGTCGTAGAAATCATAATAGCAGTATCGCCAAAACCGTTGTGGTTCGAATTCTCATCTACAAGATTCCGCGCGTTAGCGTTCGTCGGATCGTGGTTAAAGCAGTGGGTGGAGTTCTCGAGGTGGATTGAGAAAAATACTTATCGAACGATTGAAAATCTACGTCTTAGCGCAGCTCTGAGACATCTGAGATATTCGTTGCAGTGGCTGAGGGTCTCTCCAGATTATAGTCGGGTGACTGATTAAAGACGGGCAGACTTTGTTCCCCAAAAAGTTTTCCATCCAAAAACGGGATCATGATCTTTTGTCCAACGTAAAGGGAATTGGGATTTCTCATGGTCTGCTTATTCGCCTCGTAGATCTTTTCCCATTTATATTGATCTCCATAATATTTGAGTGCCAGGTAGCTCAGCGTATCTCCCGTTTCCACCGTGTATTGCCCTGACTTGGCGGCAGGCACGGAAACTGGTTTAGCCTCTTCCCGGGCCGGTCGTGCTTTCAAAGAGTTCTGCACGGCCGTCTCTTGAGCGATCTGAGCAGCAGGCGCGGGACGTTCTTCGCGGTTCGCAACCACCGGTTGAGTTTTGTAAAGACGATCGATAAAGCCAGAGTTATCCAACTCTTTAATAAAAGCTAAGTTGACGAACTCGTCGGGCTTCGCTCCTCTGGCCTTGGAATCTCTCGCAGCTAACTCGCGGAGCATGATCTCAATGCCGCGCAGCGTAGGATACGGCTTCTGGGGAGTCAGTTTTAATCCCAAGTTTTCGTGAACTTCAGTCAAAACTTCAACGTTAGGGGTCTTGAGATACTTTGCGAGAATTCCCAAAGAGCCGGCACGGCGCGTCTTGTAATAATGAATCCCTTCCACGTAGGCTTTCATGACGTTACGGACGAGATCAGGACGGGCTCGGATCAGCGCCTCAGTTGTCGCCAAGCCCGTGTGTTGATATTCGAGTCCGAGCATCTGCAAATCCGCCAAGGCATGAAAACCGAGGGCTTTAGCCCTGCGCGTTAATGGAATCGCTACCATCGCCGCCTGGATTTTTCCTGCCTCAAGAGCAGCAAACCGGGCGGGCTGACTGCCAATCTCGAGGATCGTCACATCCCTGTCCGGCACTAACCCGAATTTATCTAGAGCATAGCGGGTAGCGAAGTCCGACGAAGAGCCAAAGCGGCTAACCGCCATGGTTTTCCCCTTGAGCTGATCGGGCCGGGTAATACCCTTGTCGACCATGAGCTGATAGTCCATGGTGTTGAGAAATCCCGCGATCAGCACGACATCCGATCCCCGGAGGCGGCTTTGCAGCACGCCTGCGCCCGCCATCTGGGCAAAGGCTACTTCCTTGGAGATCAGGCTTTGCACCGTCGTGCTGCCGCTCTCAATAAAAACCAGCTGTACATCAAGCCCGTATTTGCGGAAAAACCCACGCTCGTGCGTGATCCACAACGGGGCCATGTTGGCTGAAACAGAGCTGTAGGCGATGATAAGTTTTTCCAGCGGACGTTCCGGAGTGTTCTGGGGCGTGGTGGGGCTGACAGGAAGGAAGATTGTAAGCAGAAAAACCGCAATCAATAATGCAACGTGATTCTTGCCATCCCTATTCATTTTTTAGCTTCCGCAGAACGTCGGCGGCTCACGCGGTTTCGCGTTCCAGACGCATCATGGCTGCTTTTAGGCTCGAGCGCATGCGCTCGAGAGAACGGGCCAAGTCGCCGATCTCGTCCCGCGATTCTACGCACTTACCACTGACCGAGGTTTCCAGGTCGCCCTTGGTGACCTTGTCGGCCACTTCGGTTAATCCGACGATGGGTCGGACTATCCAATGCGCCAGAATAAACGAGAGTAGTGTGCCGACAAAGGGAACGATCGCGATTATTCCGATGAAACGAAAAAGCGCGCTCTGGATTTCTTTTTCGACGGCATCGGCCCAGAAACCCACATGGACAGTCCCTACTTGCCCCTCCAACACGGGGACGCTGGCTTCATAGATTGTTTTGTTCCTCCATGATAATTCTCGCCGTCGAGTTTCGCGCTGTCCGCCGGCAGGAAGTCCTTGCCGGACTTCCGGAGGGAAGGTTTCCAAAGTATGGGCGATGACCTCACCTTTATTATCTTCGACAAAAGCGTAAGCCACGCCATCGAGCAGCGAATACTTTCTTAGCAACGCATGAAGCGCGAGAAGATTTCTTCCGACCAAGTGCCCCGCGGTTGCATCACTCAAGTTGGTGGCTACGGCGAGGGCGCGCTTGTCGAGTTGATCTCGCAACATATTGTTGGTGAGTTGATACATCGCGGCAATCACAAAAACACTCAAAACCAACATGACGGCGGTATACGTGCCGCCAATCTTCCACTTGAGGCTAACACGGCGCGATTCTTGATCCATTTTGTCTCCTTAGTTAAATAAGCGTACAAAGTTTTGAGCGGGGGACTTCCCGCAACCCTGTGCTCTCCAAACGAGCTTTCATGGTTTTACGTAAAAATTTCACATTCATCAACCGGCCGTTGCGGGTACGCTTCCGGCAAACTGAGTCTGTTTCGTGTCCGACTGTTGGACAGCGATGACGCCTCTTGTTGTCCTACGAGAAGAAAAGTCTTTAACGAAGGTATATGAAAAAAAAGTCATATTCTGTTTCATTTCGATTTGTCAAGCGGAAAACCGCCCGCGGCGAAGAATTCAACAATCTGGAACAGTTACCGAGACGAAGGACGTAGTGGCGATCGGGGCCTTGGTCAAGACTTCCTCCGCACCGGCGTGAGTCTGAGGACATTGTTTTGACGCTACAGACTATGTTATGGCGATAACGCGACGCTCTCTGAGCCTGACACCGCAGCGAGATAAGGAGATTTCTAATGCTTATGAAGAGAACGACAATTGATCGAAGAGAGTTCTTAAAACGCGGCGCTGCATTAGGCGTGGGAAGTTTGATTGCGCCGGTCTTTTTGCGGAAGGGATGGGCGGCATCAAAAGATCGCGTGGTTATTTTCCAAGGAGTCGGTTTGGATTCACTGCATCCCTACGCCTATAGCGGCGGCGGCATCGTTGGTATCTGGCAGCACATGATCGAGCCGTTGGTCCAGATGGACTACGGGCGTAATGAATATGTCGGGGTTCTGGCTGAGTCTTGGGAGTTTCAAGGTAAGAAATGGGTATTTCGTCTCAGGAAAGGCATCCGTTTTCACACCGGATCGCCTTTTACGTCGAAGGATGTGGTTTTTTCCTTAAATAGAATGAAGAGTGACAAGAGGAGTCTGCAGGGAGCCGACGTTGCGGATGTGGAAGCGGAAGCCCCGGACGATTATACCGTGGTGATGACGACGAAAAATCCGAGCGCCATTCTGCTTGACCGGCTGGACACTCGCTTCATCATAAGCAAGGCAGCCGCTGACAAATTCGGAGACCAGGTGGACAATTATGCGATAGGCACCGGCCCATATAAGTTTGTGAGCTGGCAACGGGGCGGAAATTTGGCGTTGACGCGGAACGACGATTACTGGGGACCGAAGCCCGAAATCAAGGAAGTGTTATTAAAAGGCGTGAAGGAGGAAGCGGCGCGCGTCGCCGGTTTGCTCGCAGGCCAGGCAGATGTCATCAGCAATCTGTCCATCGAAGAAATCCCGCGTGTAGATAAGCATCCACGGACGCGCGTTGAGAAGGTCCCGGGGTTCAGGATGTATTTTTTGGCGATGCATGTGACGTACAAACCCTTCGACCACAAGCTTGTGCGCCAGGCCGTCAATTATGCGGTGGATCCCCAGGTGATTATGAAACACATCTTCGACGGCAATGGCGATGTGCTTAACGGTCCTTTGAACTCGAATATGGTCGGCTACGATCCCAACATCAAGCGCTATCCCTATGATCCAAAGAGGGCGCGTGAGCTGCTGGCTCAGGCCGGCTATCCCAACGGATTTGAGATCAAGCTGCATTTTTCGCCGGACCGCCATCTCAAAGGCAAAGAAGTCTGCGAGGTGATCGCGAGTCAACTGGCCAAAGCCGGCATCAAGGTTGAGCTCATCGGCCAGGAGTACGCGGTCTACTGGGGCAAAGAAGGCGTCAACGGCGGCAAGCTGCCCTTCTATTACGCCGGTAGAACGGCCAGCGATGGCGACACGCTGTATGATCAATATTTTCACACCGGCGTCACCAAACGAATCGGTTACAGCAATCCCGAGTTCGACAAGCTCATCGAGGAGGAGCAGAAGACCGGTGATCAGAAGAAACGCGTGGCGTTTCTACAGCAAGCGGGGCGGATTCTTATGGAGGACGCTCCCTTTGTCCCGCTCTACACGCTGGCCGAAATTTACGGCCTGGCGCGAAATATTCTCTGGAAAGGCAATCCGGACAATAGGATTCTTGCGGCGGAAATGAAGATTAAATCTTAACGGACCGTTGCAGTTTCGAATTTTGAGTTTCAAGTCGAACACGAGAGTAGACGTAGGATGGGTTGAGCGAAGCGATACCCATCAATGGAAAATCCGCTAATGCGATGGGTATCGGCGCATGACGCCTCAACCCATCCTACGGTACCAGAAAGATATCTCGCACGCTTCGGCAGAAAAAAACACTAACGACGATTCAAGAATTCGCCGAGCGCTTGACCGAAGGCTGCGGCGTGAATTCCATAGGAGTTGAAATCTCCCGTGAACGCGCTTAAGGCCCAAAGCGCCGCGTCGCGGTATATGGGATCTCTTGTCGTTTCGGCGAGTGCGAGGAAGAATGATGCCGCCGCGCCGTTTTGCTCGATCAACGTGAGGCGAAAGCTCAGGTAAGCGGATCCTGGAACAGCGAGGTCGTAGTAGCCTCCGTCGGGATTCTTGAGCCGCGACAGAATAAACTCGGCCAGCTCTTCGGCCCGTTCGAGATGTTTCGCCTCCCCAGTAGATCTGTGAGCTTGCATCAATGCTGTTCCCATGCGTGCCTGATCATTGAGCAGCCCTGGGACACAGGCTGTGCCATCGAAGTAATGAAACATGCCTCCTTCCGGGCAGCGGCAATGGTCCCAAAGAAAATCCAGTGCCTTCAACGCGCGCTCTTTGTAACTCTGCTTCCCCAAAATCTCAGTGGCTTCGAGATAGGCGCCGATGGCCTGCGCATTGGCATCGGTGTAGACACAGTCGTCGATGATCGTAAAGTATTCCCCGTCTGAAAGATCTTTCGGAGTTTCATTGCGAAGAAAATCCTCGCAACCGTAAAAGCTCTCGTTTGCGGAATGGGAAAGTTTACGGTCGATGTAGCCGATGGTGTCTTCGGCCATGCGAGCATATTCCAAACGTTGGGTGAGCCGAAAAGCGTGTAGACAGTTTGCCAGTATGCCGGCCTGTTCCACCAGAAGTTTTTATCGGTGCGGCCGGCTCCAGTCCTCGTTAGAACAAGTGCGAAAATAACCACCCTCTTGGTGATCGTGGATCTCGCCTTCTCTCATCCGGTCCAGGGTGAGGCAGACGTGATCGAGATAACTAGCGTCCTTTGTCGCCTCGTAGCGGGAAAGCAAAAAGTCGTTCGCTTCCGGATGAATGAATTTCTGGCCGCGGTCGTAGCCCCCATGGACGCGGTCCGCAAGCTCCATGATCACCGTGGTGACTTCCGATAGGGTAGAGTCATTGGGATGTCCGCGCGTTACTGCAGCCGGTGTATCGGAAGAAGTTTCGTCGGAGGTTTTTCTGGCGGACCGGATTTCAGCCTTCTTTTCTTGATAACCCGTATACAGCCGAGCCAACAGATTTCCGAACTCTTCGCTGGGAAGATAGTTCGTGGCGCCGAGAAGCTCTCCCTGAGGAGCCATAAAAGCGATGGTCGGCCAGCCGTTTAAATTGTAACGCGTGTTGACATCGGGCCGTTGCGTGTCCTCAGCGCGGATGGCGACAAAGTAGGCGTTCAACAATGCGATGTTTTCGTCGTCCGAAAATGCGCCTTCGTCCATGCGCTGGCAGAAACGACACCAAAACGCCGTCAGGAAAAGCATCAGGGGTTTGTCTTGCTCTTGGGCCTGGCGAAAGACATCGTCGCCCCACTCATGCCAATGAATTAGATTTGCCCGATTCGGATTTGGCGAGAAGCGAATCATAAGTGCGGAGAATTTAGAAATTACTCTTCACCGCTTTTATCATCATTCACGTTGAAGAAGAAGGAAAAGGTGGGGGCGAACTACCTAACCTGCTTTGCATCCCGCGCGTCATTCCCGTG
>Ga0209889_1000121_pt1 | contig 16589 bp, 14 predicted proteins | sample GWRWN1_0_10_FD_187233 | JGI IMG/M metagenome (GOLD analysis project Ga0209889, IMG submission 187233) | Riverbed sediment microbial communities from areas with no vegetation in Columbia River, Washington, USA - GW-RW N1_0_10 (SPAdes)... | ecosystem: Environmental > Aquatic > Freshwater > River >... | reverse complement strand
CATGATCTGGCCGTCGCTAAACAGCGTCGGTCATGACCTCCAGGTCATGATCGACAGGAGGGGTTGCTAACGCACCCCGGCCCAGATGGCCCAGCCGAGCATGCCGAGGATAAGCAACCCTCCGGCCCGTCGGGTGTGGAGGAAGGCGATCGGAGCCCACCACAATGGCCAGACGGGGTTGTCGGGTGGCCTTTCCGTGGGCTTGGGTTCGGCGTACTGGCGCATCATCCAGACGAGCCTAGGCAGGCCAACGAGGGTGAGCAGGGCGGGCCACGGCAGGGCGCGCGCGACTACCAAGGCGGCCACCCCGACGTAGTAGGCAATCGCCATTACCTGCGTGATTGCCTTGGCCCGTCCCTCGCCCAGGAGGACCGGAAGCGTCGTGGTGCCGGTCGGTGCGTCGTACGGCAGCTTGTCTATGTGTTTGCCCATGAGCACGGTGGTCGGCAGTAGCGCATACACGGTCGCCGCCGCCAGAACCTGCCAGGGCAGCGAGCCCGTGCCGGCGTAGTAGACGCCGCCCACCATGAGTGGACCCCACGTGATGAGCACGTCGAACTCACCGAGCCCGCGCTTCTTGAGCCGCAAGGGCGGCGCTGTGTAGGCCCACGACAGGAACAGCCCGCCGAGCGCGAACGCCGCCACCCACCAGTCCACGCGCGAGATCAGCGTCACCATGATGGCCAGGTCGAGCACCTGGCAGACCACGATGCCGGTGAGGAGCTGTCGCTTGGTCACGAGGCCCGACAGGATGGGGTGCGGGGCGTACAGAGCTCGTGGATATGTCTCGGTGTCGTTGCCCACCTCGGTGTCGGCGAGGTCGTTCATCAGGTTGTTGGCCAAGTGGGCGATGACAATGCCGATCACCGCGAGGGTCACGTTGAGCCAGTCGACGGGCACATCGGCGACCGCGGCGAGTAGCACCGCGATCAGGCCAGACGTCAGCGTCATCGGCAGCACGCCGGCACGGGTCACCACGAGCCAACGGGTGACGCCGTCGACCATGCCCTGCTCGGGCGGGTTGGCAGTGCGGAACGCGTAGCTCCAGGCGGCCATTCGATCGGCGAGATTCAGCGTGCTGGGCATAATCCGAAGCGTACTCACGAACTGCGGGCCTCCCGGACACCGACCGCCGAGGGTCGAGCGAGAGTCCGCGGCGCGTACCCTGGGTGGTTGATCCAGGGAGGCCGTATGACCGTCGTGAACGTATTTGACCAGCTTGAGCGCCTACTGCCGCAGGTGAGCAAGCCGATCCAGTACGTCGGCGGTGAGCTGGGTGCGGTGGTCAAGGACTGGGACTCGGCCGCGGTCCGGTGGGCGCTGATGTACCCGGACGCGTACGAGGTCGGCCTGCCCAATCAGGGCGTCCAGATCCTCTACGAGGTGCTGAACGAGCAGCCCGACGTGCTGGCCGAGCGGACGTACGCCGTCTGGCCGGACCTCGAGAACCTGATGCGCGAACACGGAGTGCCGCAGTTCACCGTGGAGGCCCACCGCCCGGTGCGCGCCTTCGACCTCTTCGGTATCTCCTTCGCCACCGAACTCGGTTACACCAACATGCTCACCGCCCTCAGGCTGGCCGGGATCCCCCTCGACGCGAGGGAGCGCAGCGATGAGGATCCGGTGGTCGTCGCCGGCGGGCACGCCGCATTCAATCCGGAGCCGATCGCCGACTTCATCGACGCCGCCGTGCTCGGCGATGGTGAGGAGGCGGTGCTCGAGATCACCAACATCGTGCGCGCATGGAAGGCGGAGGGTAGCCCCGGCGGGCGGGATGAGCTGCTGCTTCGCCTCGCCCGCACGGAGGCCGTCTACGTCCCCCGCTTCTACGACGTCGACTATCTTCCGGACGGACGCATCCAGCGGGTGGTGCCGAACCGGCACGAGGTTCCGTTCCGGGTCCGCAAGCGCACGACGATGGATCTTGACGCATGGCCTTACCCCCGCAAGCCGCTCGTCCCGTTGGCCGAGACCGTCCATGAGCGCTATGCGGTCGAGATTTTTCGCGGCTGCACCCGCGGCTGCCGGTTCTGCCAGGCGGGCATGATCACGCGGCCGGTGCGCGAGCGATCCATCACCACGGTTGGTCAGATGGTGCGCGACGGGCTGGAGTTCTCCGGCTTCTCCGAGGTCGGTCTGCTGTCGTTGTCCAGCGCCGATCACTCCGAGATCGGCGACATCTGCTCCGGCCTGGCCCAGCAGTACGAGGGCACCAACGTCTCCCTGTCGCTGCCCTCCACCCGCGTCGACGCCTTCAACATCACCCTCGCCGAGGAGCTGTCCCGCAACGGCCGCCGCACCGGGCTCACGTTCGCCCCCGAGGGCGGATCGGAGCGCATCCGCCGTGTCATCAACAAGATGGTGTCGGAGGAGGATCTGATCCGTACGGTCGTCACCGCCTACACCAACGGCTGGCGGCACGTGAAGCTCTACTTCATGTGTGGCCTGCCGACGGAGACCGACGACGACGTCGTTCAGATCGCCCGGCTCGCCCACGAGGTGATCAAGGCAGGGCGCGCTGCGACGGGCTCGCGTGACATCCGCTGCACCGTCTCCATCGGAGGGTTCGTGCCCAAGCCGCACACGCCCTTCCAGTGGGCCTCGATGGCGTCGCCTGCCGTGATCGACGAACGGCTGCGCCTCCTCAAGCAGGCGATCAACTCCGAGAAGTCCCTTGGCCGGGCGATCGGCTACCGCTACCACGATGGTAAGCCGTCGTTGATCGAGGCGCTGCTCGCCCGCGGCGACCGGCGGGTCGGCGCGGTCATCCGCCGGGTGTGGGAGTCGGGCCAGCGCTTCGATGGCTGGTCCGAGCACTTCTCGTACGCCCGCTGGGTCGACGCGGCCACGGAGGTGCTGCCGCAGTACGGCGTCGATCTGGACTGGTTCACCACCCGGGAGCGCGAGGAGAACGAGGTCCTTCCGTGGGACCACCTGGACTCCGGGCTGGACAAGGAGTGGCTCTGGCAGGACTGGCAGGACTCGCTGCGCGAGTACGAGCAGGATGACTGCCGCTGGACGCCCTGCTTCGACTGCGGCGTCTGCCCGTCGATGGACACCCAGATTCAGGTCGGCCCCACCGGCAAGAAGCTGCTTCCGCTCACCCCGGTCTAGTCCGGCGGCCGCAGCGCGGGTACGCGCTGCGTCGGCCGGCGCCTCGGCGACCTCAGCGCGGGCGGCAGGTTCGTGGCGTCCGCGTCCACAATGATGCCGGTCATGCTCGGGAGGCGGCGCGAGCGTACGGGGATGGTTCGCCGGCCCGATACGGTCTCCGGTAGCAGATAGTCGAACGGGAGCCCAAGATCAGCAGGAAGCCGCAACCAGAGCAGAACCAGGCGCCGGTGGTGCAGCGCATTCGGATCCGCTACGCCAAGCGGGGACCCTTGCGGTTCACGTCGCATCGTGACTTCGCGCGCGCGTTCGAACGCGCGGTGCGCCGCGCGGGCATACCCGTGGCATTCTCGCAGGGCTTCACTCCACACCCGAAGATCTCGTACGCGTCGGCGGCTCCGACCGGCGTGGCCAGCGAGGCGGAGTATCTCGAGATCGGCCTGCAGGCGGTGGTCGATCCGGCCGACCTGAGGGACGCGCTCGACGCCGCGCTCTCCCCTGGTCTGGACGTGATCGAAGCGGTTCAGGCGAGTGGTGGATCAAGCCTCGCGGACCGCATCGACGCGTCACGGTGGCGGATCGAGTTGCCGGAGATCCAACCAAGCGCCCTCGCCGAGGCCGTCGCGGCATTCGTGGCGGCGGACGAGGTGCTGGTAGAGCGCATGACCAAGCAGGGTCGGCGCCGCTTCGACGCGCGGTCCGCTGTGGTCAGAATCGAGGTCGCCTATCCGGTTATGACGCCCGTCGCGGCGGGTGGGCTACCGTGTGCGATACTTGACCTAGTCGTACGGCAGGTAACCCCCTCTGTGCGGCCCGATGACGTGCTGGCCGGTTTGCGGGTCGTGGCCGATCTGGAGCCGCCGGTGCCCCCAAGGGCGATCCGGCTGGCTCAGGGCAGGCTTACTGCGCAGGGTGAGATCGTCGATCCGCTTGCCGTGGACGACGGGACGATCAACGACGGAACGTTCATTGGAGACTCGTCCGAGTAGGACGGATTTTGTCGGCAGACTTAGGCGCCACGCCCACGCGGGTACGGGCGCCCGGATACTTGAGGCGTCCCTGCGTGGCTGCATCTAATGCGCCCGGGGAGGCCAGAACTGGAGAACGTCCGCATGCTCAACAACAAGCCAATGGGGAGCGAGCCAAGCGGCGGCGGCGGTGCGACGGGCGACGAGTCTATCGCCAGCGCCACCCCCGACAGGGCCGCGTTGATCGCCTCCGGCGAAGGCGCCGCGTTGATCGCCTCCGGCGATGGTATTGCCCCGGAGAGCACGACCGCGGCCCGGCGCACCCGCCGGCGCCCCGCCAAGTCCGCGCCGGAAACTACGGCTGCGCCGGACGAGGGTGACCAGGCCGGCGACAAGCCAGCCCCCCGTGCACGGCGGCGCCGTACCACAGCTGAACCAGAAGAATCTCCCGTACCGGGAGACTCTGCCCAGATCGATGCCCCCGAACCGCCGGTCAAGGCGACCAAGCGGCGCCGCGCTGCCACCAAGGCCGCCACAGCCGAGCCGGCGGCCGAAGCGACGGTCGAGCCGGCGGTCGAGCCGGCGGTCGAGCCGCCGCCCGCGGAGCCGATCCGGTCTCCAGTCGGCGGGCAACACGTGGCGCCGGCGCCGCCGGCCGTGTTCTTCATTGCGCCCGCCGAGGCGGCAGAACCCAGCGCGATAGCCGCGTCGGGTCCGCCCGGTCGCTCGCTCGACGTCGAAGCCGAGCCGGAGACGACCCGCCCCCGGCGAGGCCGGCGTGCCGCGGAGCCGGCAGTCCGAGTCAGCGCCGAGGAAGCCACGGCCGAGCCCGAGGAGGGCCGGTCCAGGCGCACGCGGCGGGGTCGGCGTTCAGCCGAGCCGGCTGAGCTAGCGCCCGCGCCCGCGGAGCTGGAAGAGGCCGACGAGGAGGAATCCGACGACGAGGTCGACGCCTCTGGTCGACGCCGGCGCCGTCGTGGCCGCCGCGGCCGCGGACGTGGCAAGGGCACCTTTGATTCGGCCGAGGAGACCGAAGAGCCGGAGGGTGCCGATGAGGGCGATGAGACAGTTGGTGGCGATGATGATGAGCCGCTGACCCGGCGTCGCCGCCGCCGGCGGCGCAGTGGCACTGCCGGCGAGCCGGACGCGACCACTGACGACGGCGTCGTGACCGTGGTCCGGATCAGGCAGCCGCGGACGCCACGCGACGAGGTACAGAGCGTCACCGGCTCGACCCGGCTCGAGGCGAAGCGGCAGCGCCGCCGGGACGGTCGCGAGCAGCGGCGTACCCGACCTTCGATCTTGTCGGAGTCGGAGTTCCTGGCCCGTCGCGAGGCCGTCGACCGGGTGATGGTGGTGCGTCAGACCGGCCCGGCCGGTGCGGCCCCCGACCGTACGCAGATCGCGGTGCTTGAGGACGGGATCCTGGTTGAGCACTACGTGACCCGCCAGTCCGCATCGACCATGGTTGGCAACGTCTACCTGGGCAAGGTCCAGAACGTCCTGCCCAGCATGGAGGCCGCTTTCGTCGACATCGGCCGTGGGCGAAACGCCGTGCTCTATGCCGGCGAGGTCAACTGGGACGCGACCGGCCTGGAGGGCAAGGCCCGCTCGATCGAGCAGGCCCTCAAGTCGGGGGAGTCGGTCCTCGTCCAGGTGACCAAGGACCCGGTCGGGCATAAGGGTGCTCGACTCACGAGCCACATCGCGCTCTCCGGTCGCCATCTCGTCTACGTGCCCAACGGCCACGCGTCCGGCATCTCGCGCAAGCTCTCCGACGTCGAGCGTCGGCGCCTGCGCGACGTCCTGAAGAACCTCGTCCCCGACGGTGCTGGCGTCATCGTGCGTACTGCGGCCGAGGGCGCCGCTGAGGAGGACCTCGCTCGCGACGTGAAGCGGCTGCAAGCACAGTGGGATGACATCCAGGCAAAGGCCGCAAACGGCGGCGCGCCGGTGCTGCTCTCCTCCGAGCCCGACCTGGTGATCCGGGTCGTCCGGGACCTGTTCAACGAGGACTTCCGTGACCTGGTGATCCAGGGTACGGAGGCCTACGAGCAGGTCGAGTCCTACCTGGCACACGTCTCCCCCGACCTGGTTCAGCGCGTACGCCGGCACACCGGCGCGGCGGATGCCTTCGCCGAGTGGCGCATCGACGAGCAGATCCTCAAGGGGCTCGACCGCAAGGTCTACCTGCCCTCGGGTGGGCATCTGGTCATCGACCGCACAGAGGCGATGACGGTCGTTGACGTCAACACCGGTAAGTACACGGGTGCCGGCGGCAACCTCGAGGAGACCGTCACCCGCAACAACCTCGAGGCCGCCGAGGAGATCGTGCGCCAGCTGCGCCTGCGTGACATCGGGGGCATCATCGTGATCGACTTCATCGACATGGTGCTCGAGTCCAATCGGGACCTCGTCCTTCGCCGACTGACCGAGTGCCTCGGCCGGGACCGCACCAAGCATCAGGTGACCGAAATCACCTCACTCGGCTTGGTGCAGATGACTCGAAAGCGCATCGGGCAGGGCCTGTTGGAGGCGTTCAGCGAGGTGTGCGAGCACTGCAAGGGCCGCGGTGTGATCATCCAGACCGAGCCCGTGTACGAGAAGGCTCGCACCAACGTGGCGGAGAAGGTTCGTGCGGTCGCGGCGTCCACTCGGGGCGACTCCGCTGACGAGATCGATTCGCCCCTCGAGCAGGTCGACATGGTGTCGCCCAACGCCGACGAGGATCTGGTCTCGGACGAGGATCTGGTCTCCGGCGAGGACCTGGTCTCCGGCGAGGCGGACGATGGGGCCGGCGGGCCGGTACGACGCCGAACTCGCCGGGGAAGCTCGCGCCGGCGTACCCGCCCCTAGTCGTGGATCACCGGACTACGGCCGCGCATAACAGTCGCGTCTCTGGTACGCAAGAATCGGACTTTCGTCGTGCAACGGCACAGCCATGCTGCGTAGGCTCTCGGAACCAGCAGGCAAACGGTGGAGGGCTTCGATGCGAAGAGTCTTGGCGTTGGCCGTGGCGGCAACGGTCGTGATCGCCATCGCGGCGTGCACGGACGACCCCGCGCAACCGGGACCCAGCGCCCAGCCGAGCACGAGCGCATCCGCCGGCCTGACCGCGCCGCCGCCCTCGCCGGGTGACCCGGCCGTGACCAAGCAGGTGTGCACCGACGCGGTCAAGGTGGCGACGGACGGCACCAAGATCTTCAACGACCAGCTCGTTGCGCTTGAGAAGGCCGCCGCGAAGGGCGACCAGACGGCGATGGTCGCCGCCGCGGAGGCGATCCACAAGAAGTTCACCGAGATGGCCGCCGCACTCGGCACGCTCTCGCAGAAGTCGGTTAGCCCATCGGTGAAGGCCGCACTTACCGACGCGTCGGCCGCCCTCACCGAGATCGCTTCAGAGACGTACGCCGGGACTATGGCGGACACCAAGAAGAAGCTCACCGATCTTGCCCTGTCATTCACCAAGGCCTGCACCTGACGGCCCGCACCCCGCCGGTCACCCGACGGCCGGCTCCTCACGGGTGAGCCGCATTCGGCGGACGTCGCTGACCTGCGGTTATAGCCTCGGTGGGGTCGGCTAGATCACCGCCACCCGCCGAGGAGGGCAACATGCCACGAGGGCTCAGTGTGGCTGCGGCGGCACTGTTCGTGGCGGGCGCGGCCACCGTGGGCGCCGTGGCAACGACCCGGGACTCCGGCGGTCCGGCGCCGAGCGCGCCAACGATTACCGCGTCGGCCTCCGCGAGTCCATCCGCAGCTCCATCAGGGGACACGGCGGCGGTCTGTTTCGCCACGGCCGACACGGTTACGAAGGGGCTGGAGCTGTTCGTTTCGGACATGGAGCAGGTGAGTACCCAGGCGGGGCAGGGCGACCTGGTGGGTGCCGAGCGGTCTGTTCGCAATGCGGGCACGAGACTCGTCACGCTCGCCGCCCAGCTCCGCACAGACGCGAAGAACGCCGGCGACGCGGCGCTCACATCGGCCGTGGACGCTCTCGCGGCCGAGTTTCAGAAACTTGGCGAGTCGCTCAACAGCCTCACCGCTCTGCAGACCTTCGACACGACGAAGCTGGACGGCCTGGCTGAGACGATGAGCATGCTCTGTGGCGGCACCCCGAACCCCACTCCATCCGGGTCGCCGCTGCCCACGCCGTCCGGGACGCTCCCGACGACGCCTCATGCGTCGCCAACCAGCTGACCGGACGGAGGTGCCCGGTTTGGGGCGGGCCACCGCCATGGCGTACTCTGTTTCTTCGGCGCACTACGTGCGTTTGTGTCTTCGCGCGCCTCCGGCCGAGCCTTGTTGAGCGAGCTCGCCGAGCGGGCGCTGAGAAGGTGCCCGAGGCCCGTCCGCTAAGCACCAGACAGGAGTCCGCGTCCGATGTACGCGATCGTCAAGACCGGCGGCAAGCAGTACCGGGTCGCTGAGGGCGACGTGATCGAGGTCGAGAAGCTCGTCGGCGAGCCCGGCGACGCGGTGATGCTGTCCGCGGTCCTTCTCGTTGACGGTGACAGCCTGGTGACCGATGCGTCGAAGCTTGCCGAAGTGGCGGTGACCGGCGAGGTCGTCGCCCACACCAAGGGCCCCAAGATCCGGATCCATAAGTTCAAGAACAAGACTGGCTATCACAAGCGCCAGGGTCACCGCCAGCCGCTGACCCAGGTCAAGGTAACCGGCATCTCCAGCGGGAAGTAGGGCGCAAGACATGGCTCACAAGAAGGGTGCGTCCAGCTCGCGCAACGGTCGTGACTCGGCCGCCCAGCGGCTCGGCGTCAAGCGGTTCGGCGGGCAAGCCGTCAACGCGGGCGAGATTCTGATCCGTCAGCGTGGCACCAAGTTCCACCCCGGTGATCTGGTGGGACGCGGCGGGGATGACACGCTGTTCGCGCTCGCCGCTGGATCGGTTCAGTTCGGCGTGAGGCGGGGGCGCAAGGTCGTCAACATCGTTCCCGCGGCACAGAGCTAACGCCAACATCGTCCGGAGCGGCGGGTCGGGGCGGTGCCCCGGCTCGCCGCTTCGCGTCTGCGGCCATTGCGCGGCCGTTGCGCGGCCGTTGAAAGGATAGACACGTGGCGAGTTTCGTCGACCGGGTTGTCCTGCACGTGCAGGCGGGCAACGGCGGGCACGGTTGCGTCTCGATCCTCCGGGAAAAGTTCAAACCGCTCGGCGGCCCCGACGGCGGCAATGGTGGCCACGGCGGCGGCGTAACGCTCGTGGTAGACCCCAGCGTGCACACGCTGCTCGACTTTCACTTCCGTCCCCACGTCAAGGCCGATAACGGCAAGGGCGGGGCGGGCTCCAACAGAGACGGCGCCAATGGGGCCGGCTTGACTCTCCGAGTGCCGAACGGCACCGTCGTCCAGACGACCGACGGTGAGGTCCTCGCCGACCTGGTCGGCGCCGGTACGGCGTACGAGGTCGCTCGGGGCGGTCGCGGCGGTCGCGGCAACGCCTCGTTGGCGAACACCCGGCGGCGTGCGCCAGGCTTTGCTGAACTCGGTGAGCCCGGCGAGGCGTTGGATGTCGTCCTGGAGCTCAAGAGTGTGGCGGACGTCGGACTGGTGGGTTTTCCCTCCGCCGGCAAGTCGTCGCTGATTTCGGTCCTCTCTGCCGCTCGGCCGAAGATCGCGGACTATCCATTCACGACACTCGTGCCGAACCTGGGGGTCGTCCGGGCCGGTGACCACTCGTTCGTCGTGGCCGATGTGCCGGGCCTGATCCCCGGTGCGGCGACGGGCAGGGGTCTCGGCTTGGAGTTCCTGCGTCACATCGAGCGCTGCGCCGTGCTCGCGCACGTCGTCGACTGCGCGACGCTGGAGTCCGGCCGCGACCCGGTCTCCGACATCGACGCGATCGAGGCGGAACTCGACGCGTATGGCGGGCTTGAGGATCGACCGAGGATCGCCATCCTCAACAAGATTGACGTTCCGGATGGCCGTGATCTCGCCGAGATCGTACAGGCGGATGTCGCGGCCCGCGGGTGGCCGGTGTTCGAGGTGAGCGCCGTGACACATGAGGGTCTTCGCGAGCTGACCTTCGCGCTGGGTGAGCTCGTGGCCGCACACTGGGCCGCGACGCCCGAGCCTGAGCCAACCCGGATCGTGCTGCGGCCAAGGGCAGTCGACGACTCTGGATTCACCATCGAGGCGGAGGCGGACGGAGCCTTCGTCGTGCGTGGCGCCAAACCGGAACGGTGGGTCCGGCAGACCAACTTCGACAACGAGGAGGCGGTCGGCTACCTCGCGGACCGGCTGGCTCGCCTCGGCGTCGAGGATTCACTGGCCAAGGCGGGCGCCGAGCCGGGTTGCCTGGTGCGCATCGGGTCGTTCGAGTTCGACTGGCAGCCGGCCGTCTACGCGGGCGTGGAGTTCACGCCCGGTCAGCGCGGTGCGGACTACCGCCTCGATGAGTCCGCGACGCGTACCCCGGCGGCCGAGCGCTTGGCCGCGCGTAAGGCCCGCCGCCAACGTCCCGACGACGAGCCCGGCTGATGCAATCTCGTCGATCTAGGGCGTAGCGACATTCTTTGATCTCTGCACACGTCGTTAATCCCTAGATCGACGGAACGCAGCGGGCACTGTGGACAACGCTAACGCCGCTGACGGTGCAGGCTGTGGATAGCCGAAACGAAGCGGCCACGGTTCGTGCCAGCATCCCTGTCCATGACCAGATCCACGGTAGTTCTCGACAGCCCCGAGGCCATCCAGCGGCACCTGCGCTGTGACATTGAGCCGGACGACTTCGACAACCCCGGCGTCCGATTCGTGTTATGCGACGGACGTAACGAGGTGAGGGCCCACTTCCATATCACCGATGCCCCGCCGGATGCGACCGAGGACGACTACGCCTTCATGGTCTCCGTGTTCGCCCAAGGGATGGCGAACGACGGCGACGACGGCGCCATGCTCCTCGCGCTGACCAGGCCAGGACCGCCCACGCTGAGCCAGGGTGATCGGCTGTGGTTCCGAGCGGCCCACGAGGTGTGTGCGGAGCACGACGTGCGGTTGCTCGGGGTTCACGTCGTGACCCCCCGCGGTCAGCGGGAGGTACTGCTCGACGACGCCCTATGACGAGGTGGCGGCCTGAGCGCCGGGGGCCTCCCGCCGCGGGCTCAGGCCATCACAAGCGGCCGTCAGGGCATCAGTCCGATCGCGTATTTGGCACGGCGCACCGTCTGCGAGGCCCGATCCTGTGCGCGCACCGCACCCTTGCGCCGTACCTCATCAAGATACCGGGAATCGGCCATAAGCTCGGCAAACCGCTGTTGGATGGGCCTGAGTGTGTCCACAATGGTCTGCGTCAGGGCGTCCTTGAGCTCGGCGTAGGTGTCGAAGCGCCGCGCGGTGATGCTGGGTTCGTCTCGCTCACAGGCGGCGAGAATCTCGAGGAGGTTCGAGACGCCGGGTTTTCGGTCTGGGTCGTAGACGACGTCGCCGCCGGCATCGGTGACGGCACGGGCAACCTTGCGTCGCACGAGATCGGGTCGGTCGAGAAGGTAGATAAGGCCTGCGTCGGAGGCGGCGGATTTGCCCATCTTTCCGGTCGGGTCGGCCAGATCCATGACCCGTGCCGCGATGGCCGGGTTCACCGCTCTGGGTACGACGAATGTCTTACCGTAGCGGGTGTTGAACCGGTTCGCGACGTCCCGGGCGAGTTCGATGTGCTGGGTCTGATCGTCGCCGACTGGCACCTCGTCGGCGTCGTGTAGCAGAACGTCGGCCGCCATCAGGACCGGGTACGTGAGCAGAGACAGCCGGATGGGCTCGTGGCCGGCGGCCTTCTGCCTGAACTGGATCATGCGAGCGGCCTCGCCATAGCCGGTGGCGCACTCCAGCACGTAGTGCAGCTCGGCGTGTTGCGAGACGTCGGACTGGACATAGCAGAGCGTCGTCGCGGGATCGACGCCGCAGGCGATCATGGTCGCCAGCATCTCGGTCGTGAGGCTGCGCAGGCGAGCCGGGTCGTGCTCGACCGTCATGGCGTGCAGGTCCACGATCATGGCGACCGAATCGATCGTGGTTTGTGCGTCGACCATGGGTCGGATCGCGCCGAGGTAGTTACCCAGGTGCAGGCGGCCGGTCGGCTTGAAGCCGGAGAGGCGACGGGGTGTCGTGGCGGACGGAATGCTGACCGACGCTTCGGTCGCGGCGGGGAGGACGGTGGGCATGGTGGGCATGGCTCGCTCCTTAACTGGGTTGGAGTGAGGCCGCCGTCGCCGGGCAAACCGCCCGGAACAAGGAAACGGCCGCCCGGTTCGGGCGGCCGCGTGCTGTGGGTACGCGAATGTTGTGGGCCGCCCTCAGGGGCGCCACCAGCCAAGGGTCTTCGGCGTTATCCGCATGCGACCACGGTAGCAACTCCGGCCCGCGTCGCGCCACCACGATCCACTGGCCGGTTGACCACCCCGTACGCTCGGCACATGCCCAGTCTGACCCGCGATGAGGCGGTCGCACGAGCCGAGATGCTGCGCGTCCACGCGTACCGCATCGATCTCGACCTGACCGCAGCGGCCGACGCCGGCACCTTCGCCTCGACCACCACGATTCTCTTCTCCGCTCAACGGCAGGGTGGGGAGACCTTCGTTGAGGTCAGGTGCGCCCAGCTGCATGAGGTCACCCTCAACGGCGCACGCCTCGACCCAGCCAGCCTGGTGGACAACCGGCTGCTCCTGCCCGGGCTCGCGGCCGAGAACGAATTGGTGGTACGAGCGTCCATGGAGTACTCCAACACCGGCGAAGGGCTACACCGGTTTACCGACCCTGAGGACGGCGCCGTCTACCTCTACGCTCAGTCGTTTCTCGACGACGCCCAGCGCGTCTTCGCCTGCTTCGACCAACCCGACCTCAAGGCGCCGTTCACCCTGACCGTGTCGGCTCCGTCGGAGTGGGAGGTGGCCGGCAACGGCGTGGGCACGCAGGTCACCCCGGGTAGGTGGGAGTTCGCCACGACCCAACCGTTGGCTACGTACTTCGTCAGTCTCATCGCCGGTCCGTACCATGTGCGCCGCGACGAACATGACGGGATCCCGCTCGGGCTGTACTGCCGCCGCGGCCTCGCGGCGCACCTCGACAAGGACGCGGACGAGCTGTTCGGCTTCACGAAGGCGTTCTTCGATCGCTATCACGAGCTCTTCGCCGTGCGCTATCCGTTCGGCAAGTACGACCAGGCGTTCGTGCCCGAGTTCAATGAGGGCGCGATGGAGAATGCCGGCCTGATCACCATCCGTGACGACGCCATCTTCCGTTCGGCGGTCGCCGATGACGAACGAGAGGTGCGGGCCGAATTCATCGCGCATGAGATGGCGCACATGTGGTTCGGTGACTTCATCACCATGCGGTGGTGGGACGATCTGTGGCTCAATGAGTCGTTCGCCGAATACATGGGCTACCGGCTCACGTCGGAGGCGACCCGGTTCACCGGCGCGTGGACCAGCTTTGCTATCGGGCGCAAGGGCTGGGGATACGCCGCCGACCAACGGCCGTCAACGCATCCGGTCGCGTCTGATTCGCTGCTGGATGCCGGATTGGCATTGCTCAACTTTGACGGCATCTCGTACGCCAAGGGGGCGGCGGTCCTGCGCCAGCTCGTGGCGTGGCTGGGCGACGACGTGTTCATCGCCGGCCTGCGGGCCCATTTCGCCGCGCATGCCTTTGGCAACGCCACATTGGACGATCTGCTGAACGCCCTCTCCCGCGCAAGCGGGCGGGATCTGAGCGCGTGGGCGGAGGTCTGGCTGCGCCGCGCGCAGGTCAACACGCTTCGCCCGGAGGTGAGCGTTGGGCCTGATGGTCGCTTCACCGCAGTGGAGATCGTCCAGACGGCGCCGTCGGAGTTTCCGACGCTGCGGCCGCACCGGATAGCTGTCGGTGTCTACCACGACGGCTCGCTCAGACAACGGGTAGAAGTGGACGTGGACCCCACTATCGACGCAGGCCGGACAAACGTCGCGGAGCTTGTCGGCGTACCGGCGGGCGATTTCTTGCTGCTCAACGATGGCGATCTCACCTATGCGAAGATCCGCTTCGACGAGGCGAGCCGAGCCGGTCTGAGTATGGTCCTTCCGTCGTTGACGGACCCGCTGGCGCGCGCTCTCGTCTGGGCGGCCGCGGCGGATGCCGTCCGCGACGCGGAGGTGCCGGCGACCGAGTTCGTGGCGCTGTGCGCGGCGGGGATGCCGGCCGAGACAACACCCTCGGTGCTGCAGGACCTGGTGCGCTTCGCTACGTCCCGCCTCGTCGACGCACGGTTCCCGCATACCGGTGTGGTCGACCGGTTTCTTCCGGCCGAGGCGCAACCAGTGGCGCGCGCGACGATTGCCCAGGCGCTGCTGGGTGCGATGGACGCGGCTCCGCACGGTGGCGGTATCCAACTGATCGCCGCCCGAGGCTTCATCTCGTCGGCAGGTCCCGCGGACGTGTCCCGGCTCCGTGGGTGGCTGGACGGGTCGCAGACACCGACGGGCTTGGAGATCGACGCCGAGATGAGATGGACGGTGCTTGGTCGGCTTTCCGTTCTCGGCGCGGTCGGCGAAGACGACATCGAGGCCGAGCATGAGCGGGATCGTTCCGCCAGCGGCGCGGAGCACGCTGCCCGGTGCCGTGCGGCCCGGCCCGACGTCGATGCCAAGGCGGCTGCCTGGCGGATCATCGTGGCGGACGACTCGCTCTCCAACCGGCTCGTCGGCGCCGCGGCAGAGGGCTTCTGGCAGCCGCAGCAGACCGACCTGACCCGCCCATACGTACCGCGATACTTTGACGAGATGCCGGCCGCCGCGGCTCGCCGCTCGCAGATGATGACGCTCCTCGTGTCCGAGGCCGCCTACCCAAGGCACGCCGTCGAGCCGGAGACTGTCGAGGCCGCGCAGCGGATGCTCGCCCGGCCGGATGTGACGCCGGGTCTGCGGCGCGTGGTGACTGACTACACCGATGAGCTGCAGCGGGCTCTCGCCGGCCGCTCCCTCGTACGGGCACTCGCCGGCCGTGGCGACCACTAGGCGGCGTCCGCGCCGGATCGGCATCATGGGCGGCACGTTCGACCCGATCCACCATGGACACCTCGTGGCAGCGAGCGAGGTCGCCGAACGCTTCGAGCTCGACGAGGTCGTTTTCGTCCCAACCGGACAGCCGTGGCAGAAGGCGGATTACGAGGTGAGCGCGGCCGAGGATCGCTACCTCATGACCGTGATCGCGACGGCGTCGAACCCCCGGTTCCAGGTCAGCCGGGTAGACATCGATCGCGGCGGACCGACGTACACAGTGGACACCCTGAGGGACCTGCGGGCCCAGTACGGGCGCAAGGTAGAGCTCTTCTTCATCACCGGAGCGGACGCGCTCGACAAGATCCTTTCGTGGAAGGAGTCAGACCAACTGTTCGACCTCGCTCACTTCGTTGGCGTGACCCGGCCGGGATTCGTCCTGTCCGACGCGCACCTGCCGGCAGACACGGTGAGTCTGGTTCAGGTGCCCGCGATGGCGATCTCATCGACCGACTGCCGCGCGCGGGTCGCGAGTGGCCTACCGGTCTGGTATCTCGTGCCCGACGGTGTGGTCCAGTACATCGCCAAGCGCCACCTCTACCGGTGACGTCTGGAAGATCCGGTATGCGGGCTTCTGTGGTGGGGACCGACCCGCGATGCGGTTTGACCTCGCTGCAACGGTGGATATGTCGGCGGCTGCGTCGCCTCGCCGTGAGAGGCTAGAGCGAGCCGAGGAAAGGGAGACACGTGCCGGCATCTGATCGTGCGCTGGAGTTGGCGCTGACCGCGGCGCAGGCCGCTGCGGACAAGAAGGGCATGAACATCGTCATCCTTGACGTCGCCGACCAGCTCGTCATCACGGACGCCTTTGTGCTCGCTTCCGCGCCGAATGAACGCCAGGTGCTCGCGATCGTCGATGCGATCGAGGAGCAACTTCTGCAACTGCCGGAGAAGGCGAAGCCGGTGCGTCGTGAGGGTGAACGGGCCGGCCGGTGGGTGCTGCTCGACTACGTTGACATCGTGGTGCACGTGCAACACAGCGAGGAGCGGGAGTTCTACTCGCTCGACCGGCTGTGGAAGGACTGCCCGAGGGTGCCGTTCGTGGACCGTGAGTTCGCCGACCACGACGTGGCATGAGCCGACTGATCGTCTGGCGTCACGGCCGTACGGAATGGAACTTCACCGGCCGATTCCAGGGCCAGACCGACGTGGATCTGGATGACATCGGCGTCGAACAGGCCGAGGCAGCGGCACCTCGACTGGCCGCCTACCGGCCCGATGTGATCGTCTCCAGCGACCTACGCAGGGCGGCCCGCACCGCCGAGGCGCTCGCTGCCGTCACGGGTCTCCCGGTCGAGCTCGACAAGAGGCTGCGCGAGCGGGATTTCGGCCCGTGGCAGGGCCTTACCCAGGCGCAGATCCGCGAGCGTTTTCCGGAGGACCTTGCCCGCTGGCACGCGGCCGAGCCGATTGAGAATCCGGCCATCGAGACGATCGACGACATGGCCAAGCGGGTCTGCGCGGCACTTCG
>Ga0209889_1000120_pt1 | contig 16624 bp, 18 predicted proteins | sample GWRWN1_0_10_FD_187233 | JGI IMG/M metagenome (GOLD analysis project Ga0209889, IMG submission 187233) | Riverbed sediment microbial communities from areas with no vegetation in Columbia River, Washington, USA - GW-RW N1_0_10 (SPAdes)... | ecosystem: Environmental > Aquatic > Freshwater > River >... | reverse complement strand
CAACGTCTCGTCATCGAAGGTCACCTCAATGCGATCGATCGCGCGCGATACTCCATCCACTGGAAGTGCCTCCCGGGTTGGGCCGACGATTGGCTTTGAACACCGTCATCGTCCCAGCCCAGGGAGGCTTTTCCGCGGATACGCGGCCTGTCAGACACCTACCTCAACGGTGGATCGAGGCTAAGGGGTCATGCGATCGAGCCGAGTGCCGCGGGACTGTCCGATTCGTTGTGTAACCGAGCGTGATTGCTTCATCGCGGAGGCGTTCCGGCCCGACGGCGTCCTCTCCACGTGACGGCGGCATCGTCTGATGCTGTTGTCACTATCGGCGTCCGAACACGAACAAGGTGAGCTCTAGCCGGCCGACCTTGGATGGTTGAGAGCGCAGGGCGTGCAGGCCGGAGTTGATCTCGTCGTCGCTGAGCGCGGTGAGCAGCGAGTCGGCGTGTCGCATGCGGGTGACCCATCGGGCAGAGTCGGCATAGGTTTCGGTCCACTCGAGGACGTCGCGGCTGTCGATCAGCTCGAAACCATGACCTTCGAACAGAGTGACGAGCTCGTGTTCGGTGTGGAAGCGGGCTTGCCACCTGGCTCGTCCGGGGAACTCCTCGGCCCAGGTCACCTCGGTGCGGCCCGGCGCGTAGGTGCGCACGAGGACCCGGCCGGCCGGATCGAGCACGCGGCTGATCTCGTTGAGCGTTTGGTCGAGGTCCGCGAAGTGGTGCAGAGCCGTGGAAATCCACACCACGTCCACGGTCTCATTGCGCATGGGGATCGCTTCTGCGACTCCGCGTATGAACCGCACTCGGGGGTCGACACGGTGCCCGGCCAGGATCATGGCGGCGGACGGTTCCAGCGCCAGAACAGAGCACCGTGTCCAGCCCGGCCATGCCCGGGCGAAGATCCCGGTGCCGGCGCCAAGGTCGAGGATCCACTTCGTGCCCGAGGGCAGATAGGGGCCTACGACTTCTTCCCAGCGGACGAGAACCTGGGCCGGAAGAGCGCGACCTTCCTCGTAGAGCGCGGCGACCCGTTCGTAGTCGACCAGTTCCTGCGAACGCCTGCCCATTGCCCTGCCTCCCTTCGCCGGTATGACCCGGATCAGGTTCGAACGGTCGTCGGCCCGATGCCGACCTCTCAGCCCGGTACGCCGGGCTCCCGTGTGCTGCGTGGTCCCACCGTAGACGGGCTCGCCTGGGCTCTGCCCGTGGGTTCGCCGCCATCAGTGAACCGTTGGTCACTGGCCAGAGCAGCACGGTTGTGAACGCGTCCTTTGCGGCGTCGTGCAGCTCGTGGAGTGCTCGTCTGGCCTGGGCCGCGGCGCTCGGGTCGCTGCGGGACAGGCCGCTGGCGTCGAACTCGTCCTCGTCGAGGACGAGCACCGATCCCGGGCCGGCCGGAACCCGGAGGTCGAGATCGATTGAGACGACGACCCCGGCCGTGACCTCGGCTGGCCTCGTCACGTCGCAGTACCGGCCTAGGCCTCGGATCGGATCTCGCATGTCAGCCACCGAATAACAGCGGCTGCGCCAGAAGTGCTCGACGAAGTGATCGTCCGGCTCGAACCGCACGTAGCTCAAGTCCAGCGGGATCGAACCGCCGTGCGGATGCCCGCCATGGGCACGCCCCGGAACCGCGCGGTGCCCTTCAAGTAGCGCTCCCACCAGTCCCGGGTGGCCGGGTCAGCGCTGACGTCGAGCAGCGACCCGAGCCCGGCGGTCACCCGCTCGGCAACCGTCATGGGTCGCGGAGCGGGGTGGGGATGGCTTGGACCAGCCCGGCCCATACCGCCGTGGGGGCGGCGAACGACGGGTCCGTGCGATAGACCTCGGCGACGGCCACCGCGAGGTCGAGCTCTTCAGCGGCTTGGTCGATGGTGGTCGTCTCGATGGGGAGCGTGACGCCGCCGTGGCGGGCCCAGCGAGGATCGTCGGGGTCGAGCAACCGCCCGTCGATGCTGGCCCGCACCAGGCGGTCGCAGCGGCAGGGGTTGTCGGCCCGGACCAAGCCGCATCCTTCAGCCCGAACACGACCAGCTCCAGTTTGCCTGCTCGGTTCCCATGGTCACGCTCCTTGCTCATTGAATCCGATCGTCGACATGAGATGAGAGACATCCGCAACCCCGACTGTGACAACAACGGGCCCAGCGCGGTCACAGCGGGCAAGCCACGGACGTCCAAACCGACCGAGAGCCACCCGCACTCGGGTGGTGGTCACCGAGGAGGTGCCATGCGATCCGACACCCAGACAATCTCGATCGACTCGCCGGCGGACAAGGCGTTCGCCTTCGTCGCCGACCCGTCTCACCTACCCCGCTGGGCCATCGGCTTTGCCAAGGCCATCGCGCCCGACGGCGACGCCTGGCTCGTCACCACCGGCCAGGGACAGGTGCCGCTGCGATGCGTCACCGACGCGTGCCTCGGCGTCATCGACTTCCACGTGACCGTCACCGAGGGCGTCGAGGCGATTGCCCACTCCCGCGTCCTGCAGCGCGGGGAGGGCGCGGAGTACGTGTTCACCCAATTCCAGGCCCCGGGGATGCCCAACGGCGTCTTCGATGGCCAAGTCCAGGCGCTTGGCCACGAACTGGTGGCGCTCAAGGCCCTGTTGGAGGTGGAGTGTCCGCTGTGACCACGCCGCCGCTGGACCGCGATCCGCTACGACCGCTGCTCGACCGGGCCCGCAGCGGCGACGCCGACGCCCTCGACAAGGTGGTGCGCGCGGTCCAGGACGACGTGTACGGCTTGGCGGTGCGCATGCTGTGGGACCCACACGACGCCGAGGACGCCACCCAGGAGATCCTCGTCAAGGTCGTCACCAGGCTTGACAGCTTCCGCGGCGACAGCGCGCTGCGCACCTGGGTGTACCGGGTCGCGGCCAACCACCTGCTGTCCACCCGGCGCCGGCGCCTCGAGCGCCAAGGCTGGACGTTCGCCGCCTTCGCCGACGACCTAGCAGCCGGACTCGATCCCCACGTCCCAGCCGAGGCCGCCACCCCCACCGAGGGACTGCTGGCCGAGGAGGTCAAGATCGGCTGCACGCTCGGCATGCTGCAATGCCTCGACCGCCCCCAGCGCATCGTATACATCCTCGGGGAGGTCTTCGGCCTGCCCAGCGAGACCGCCGCTCTCATCTGTGAGACGACGCCCGCCGCCTACCGCAAGCGGCTCTCCCGAGCCCGCGCCGCGATCCGGGCCTTCGTCGCCGACCACTGCGGCATCGTCAACCCCGACGCCGCCTGCCGCTGCACCCGGCGAGCCGGCACCGCCGTCCGGCTCGGCAGGATCGACCCGAGCTCGCCCACCTTCGTCGGCCATCCCACGCTCCCAGCGCCAGTGCCCATCGCCGCCGCCGTCGCCGAAATGGAGGATCTCCACGACGCCGCCGCCCTGTTCCGCGCCCACCCCCACTTCGCCGCCCCCGACCACGTCACCCGCGCCGTTACACGCGTCATCACCACCTGCGCCCCGACCCTGCTCGAGGATGGCTGACCACAAACACGCCGCTGACGACGTCTTGACCTTCGACTTAGGTCGAAGCCTTACGGTGGGGTTGTGAGCACGTACACGATCGGGGAGGTGGCCCAGCGCAGCGGGTTCAGCGCGTCGGCGCTGCGCTTCTACGAAGACATCGGCCTCGTCGCGCCCGCGACGCGCACCGACGCCGGCTACCGCATCTACGACGAGCACACGCTTGCTCGCCTCGGGTTCATCGCCCGGGCCAAGCAGCTCGGCTGCTCGCTCGATGAGATCACCGACCTGGTCGAGATCTGGGACGGACAGCGCTGCGGGCCAGTCCAGCAGCGCTTCCACCGGCTCGTCACCGACAAGATCGCCGACACCTACCGCCAGATCGACGAGCTCACCGCGCTGACCGCCCAGCTCCAAGACGCAGCCGCGCAGCTCGCCGAGCCAGCGGTGGACGGACCGTGCGGGCCAGGATGCGCGTGCCTTAGCGCAGCCCCGCTCGAGCCCGTCCGAATCGAGCTGAGGCCCAAGTCGATCGATCCGCCCATCGCCTGCACGCTCGATTCAGGCGCTATCCCCGACCGTCTCGCCGACTGGCGTGCGGTCCTCGACCATGCCACCAGTCGAACGACGACCGCCGACGGAGGCATGCGGATCGAGCTCGATGGTGACCTCGACATCGCCGAACTCACCGGGCTCGTCGCCGCCGAGCAGCATTGTTGTGCTTTCTACACCTTCGCCATCATCATCAGCGCCACTGGCGTCGCGCTCGAGGTCCGCGCCCCGGACGCCGCTGCCGACCTTGTTGACCGGCTCACCGGACCGGCCACCCCCCGATGACAACACCGCAGGCGCGGCGCGACGGCTTCGGCATCCTGGGCATCGGCGCCGCTGCCTGCGTCGCCTGCTGTGCCGGACCCATCCTCGGTGTTCTCGGCGGCCTCAGCATCCTTGGCCTCGCCAGCACCTTCGTCGTCGGCCTCGCCGGGCTCGCGGTCACGATCGCAGCCGTCGTCGGGGTCGCACTCATACTTGCCCGTCGCCGATCATGCGACATCGACAGTGGACCTACCCCGGTCGCGCCTCCTGCGCCCAAGCGGATCTAGCGGTGCCACACCGCGCGGCCTGGGCATCCCGCCGGAGCGTGGAGGGCTTCTGATAGGGCTCGGGAGCCGCTGACTGGCCGCATCTCACGTACCCACCCCGGGGCCTCGGCTCGCCCCCTGGGCGTTCTGACGACGCTGACACCCCGGGAACCCGGTCCCATGCCACGTGTTCGGGAGCGTCGTTCTGGGGCCGTTGGACCCAGCGATCAAGGCAGTCTCCGGCGGCTGGAAGGGAGAGATCGCGCAATGACACGCCGGCGATCCGTTGCGGTTCGACGATCGTGTTCACGAGCCGTACGCAGCGTCCATGATTGTGGTCAGCTCGTGTCCGGTTGACGTCTGACCCAGGGCGACATAGACGATCGGCTCTTGGCTACCGATGGGCGGTGAAGACGGTGCAGCGATGCGCGTTCGAAGGCATCAAGCTCTGGCGTCGGCTGGCGAAGGAGGAGCGCTGACGATCGTCGTTCTCGTCAATGGCCGGTGGATTGGCAGTCATAGCTTCGCCCTTGTCCGGCCGAGGCTCGGTGACGCGGGCCAGGATGTGTTCACGCCGAGCCTGACGGGCATTGCATGAGCCCACTCGACGTCGACGAATTGGTGGCCGCCGGCCTCTACGATCCCGGCGCGCCGGACGCCGTCGAGCAGCTCAACCTCCTGCGTCTACTCGAGGCGAGGGGCGGCACGATCGAGCAGATGGTCCGGGCGAACGAGGCCGGCCGCCTCTCCCGACTGGCCGCCGAACTGCTCGTGGTCACCGGGCCGGATCGATACACGGCGGCCGAGGTCGCGGCGAGGGCTGGGGTGGGCGTCGACCGGTTCATCGAGCTGTGGCGGGTGGCCGGTTTCGCGGACCCCGCATCCGACGACGCCCGGTTCACTGAAGCCGAGGTCGAGCTCGTCCGGACGTTCGAGACCGGTGCCGACCTGTTCGGCGAAGCCGCGACGATGCAGCTGCTGCGGGTGGTCGGCGCGTCGGTGTCGCGGGTGGCTGACGCCGCCGTGTCGACGTTCATCACGACGCTCGGGGCATCGGCGATGGCAGCCGACCCGGTGACGGGCGCGCTCGCCGAGGCGAACCTCGCCGCGGCCGGACTGTTCCCGCAGCTGTCGGCGGCGATGGACGGGCTGCTGCGCCACCACCTCGTAGAGGCGGCGCGGCCGAACGTCACCGGCGTGTCTTCAGGCTTCGAGACGGTCACCGCCACGGTCGGGTTCGTCGATATCGTCGGATCGACCGGCCTCGCCACGCACCTCCCGCTAGGCGACGTCGGCCGCGCAATCGCCTCGTTCGAGGAGCATGCAGCCAACGTGGTGGCGGCGTCCGGCGGCCGGGTCGTGAAGTTCATCGGCGACGAGGTGATGTTCCGCGTGCACGACCCCGCGGCTGCGTGCCACGTCGCGCTGACGATTGTTGCTCGCTTCTCGGACGACGAGGTGCTCCCGGGCGCGCGCGCCGCGGTGGCTTTCGGCGACCTCCTGGTACGCGACGGCGACTACTTCGGCCCGGTGGTCAACGTCGCGGCGCGTGCGACGAAGCTGGCCCGGCCGGGGACCGTGCTCGCGACCGCGTCCGTGCGGGACGCCGTGCCGGCGGCCGCCGGGCTGCGGTTCGTGGCCGTGCCGCCCCGGCGGCTGAAGGGCTTCGACAACCCCGTCGCGCTGTTCGCCGTCGAGGAGGTTTGACGTGCCTCTTCGCGCTCTCGCAGGACTCCCCAGCGCGAACTGCTCCCGGCAACCCCGAGCGCGGGCGAGCACCCTGCAGGTACTCGCTGTGGGAGTAGTGGCTCGATACGAGCTTGCCGGTCGCAACGCACACGCCGCTCGTGCCGGGGGCCCCTCCGCCAACGGGAGGACGAACAAGTCACCCCACGGGCTGACGCATGCCGCCCCACCGAGCCGTACCCTTGGATCGTGAGCGAGCGGTCGTCCTGGCTCCGCGCCCCGCGGCCCCGGAGCCCGTACGTGCTCGACGGGCTCTTCGCCCTGGCGCTGAGCGTGCTCTGCCTCGCCGCCTTCTTGACCGCCGAGCGGACGTCCGAACAGCCCCGCGCCGCCGACGCGCTGGGCGTGGCACTCATCGTTGTCGCCGCCGCGTCGCTCGCGTTCCGGCGCCGGTGGCCGGTCGCCGTCTTCCTCACGACGGCGGGCGCCATCGTCGCCGTGTACCTCCTCGACTATCCCGACAGCGGGCTGCCCTTCATTGTGCTGATCGCCCTCTACACAGTGGCCGCGCTGTGCGACCGGCGGATCACCATCGCCGCCACGGTGGCCCTGCTCCTCACCATCGCCTTCGTGATCGCCGATGCCAGCGAGATGGACGGGGGCACTCTCGCCGGCACCCTGGCAATCTTCACCCTGGCGGCCGCCTGGGGCGACGGAAGGAAGGTGCGCGACGCGTACTCCGAGCAGCTCGAGCTGCGGGCCGCAGAGAAGGAGCGGGAGCGGATCGAGGCGGCCCGGCGGGCCGTGGGCGAGGAGCGCCTGCGCATCGCCCGGGAGCTGCACGACATGGTGGCCCACGCCATGAGCGTGGTGGCGGTGCAGTCGGGCGTCGGCGCCCACGTCATCGACAGCCGGCCCGACGAGGCCAAGCGCATCCTCGAGACGATCAGCCATACCAGCCGCGACAGCCTCAACGAGATGCGCCGCCTCCTCGGCGTCCTGCGGGCCGACCCGGCTTCGGCCGACGCGGCGGCCGAGCTGGCGCCGGCACCCGGTCTGGGCGGTCTCGATGAGCTGGTCACCCGGGTGGCCGAGGCAGGGGTGCCGGTCGACACGAACGTGCATGGCGAACGAACGGCCATCCCCGTCGGGGTCGACCTCGCCGCCTACCGGATCGTGCAGGAGGCGCTCACCAACGTCCTCAAGCATGCCGGGCGGGCCCAGGCGAGCGTGCTGGTGCGGTACGAGCGCGGCGCCGTCCACCTCGAGGTGATCGACGATGGCCGGGGCGCAGGCAGCAGCGCCGTGGCCGGCAATGGGTCGGGCCACGGGCTGGTCGGCATGCGGGAGCGGGCCGCGCTGTACGGCGGCGAGCTCGAGGCCGGCCCCCGCCCGGGCGGTGGCTACCGGGTGGCGACGACGCTGCGGTACGCCTCGTCGTGATCCGGGTCCTTCTGGCCGACGACCAGGCGCTCGTGCGGGCCGGCTTCCGGGTGCTCATAGAGTCCGAGCCCGACCTGGAGGTGGTGGGCGAGGCGGCCGACGGCCGGGAGGCCTACGAGTTGGCTGTGGCTGAGCAGCCCGACGTCGTCCTCATGGACATCCGCATGCCCAACGTCGACGGGATCGCGGCGACGGGCCAGATCGTGGCCGACGAGCGCGCCGCCGGCGTCCGGGTCCTGGTGCTGACCACGTTCGAACTGGACGAGTACGTCTTCCAGGCCCTGCGGGCCGGGGCCAGCGGGTTCCTGTTGAAGGACACACAGCCCACGGAGCTGCTGGCGGCCATCCGGCTCGTCGCCGCCGGGGAGGCGCTGCTGTCGCCGAGGGTCACCCGCACCGTGATCGCCGAGTTCGCCAACCGTCCCGAACCGGGCGCCAAGGCCGACGACGCGGCGCTGGCGTTCCTGACCGACCGGGAGCGCGAGGTGCTCACACTGATCGGGCGGGGCCTGTCGAACGGCGAGATCTCCGAGACGCTGGTGATCGGGGCGGCGACAACGAAGACCCACGTCAGCCGGATCCTCTCCAAGCTCAACGCCCGGGACCGGGCTCGGCTGGTGGTGACGGCCTACGAGACGGGGCTCGTCACCCCCGGGGCGGACGCCGGCCCCCGCCGTCAGCCCTGAGGGTGACGCCCCGACCACAGCTGGGGCCGACGACAGCCACGCGGCCGGGGCGCACGCTCACGTCATGGCACTCATGACGCTTCCCAGCACCGACCACGATCGCGAAACGAGCCCGCCCCGACTTCCCGCCGCCCGAGCCGTCGACGCCGTCAAGGTGTACGGGAAGGGCGACACCGCCGTCCACGCCCTCGACGGCGTGAGCGTCGACTTCGCCGCCGGTGGCTTCACCGCCATCATGGGCCCGTCGGGCTCGGGCAAGTCGACGCTGCTCCACGCCGTCGCCGGCCTCGACGACCTGACCTCCGGTCGTGTCTTCATCGGCGACACCGACCTCACCCGCCTCGGCGACAAGGCCCTGACCACCCTTCGCCGGGACCGGGTCGGCTTCGTGTTCCAGGCCTTCAACCTGGTGCCGACGCTCACCGCAATCGAGAACATCGCGCTCCCGATGGCGCTCGCCCGGCGCAAGCCCGACAGAGAATGGCTCCGTCTCGTCATCGAGACGGTGGGACTCGGCGACCGCCTGAAGCACCGCCCGAGCGAGCTGTCGGGCGGCCAGCAGCAGCGGGTCGCCGTAGCCCGGGCTCTGGCCGGCAAGCCCGAGATCATCCTCGCCGACGAGCCGACCGGGAACCTCGACAGCCGCGGCGGCGCCGAGATCCTGTCGTTCATGCGACAGGCCGTGCTGGAGCTGGGCCAGACGATCGTGATGGTGACCCACGACCCGGGGGCGGCCAGCTACTCCGACCGGGTCGTCCTCCTCGCCGACGGCCGGATCGTCGACGAGATCCTCGCCCCCTCGCCGAACGCGGTCCTCGATCGCATCAAGCAGATCGGACGCTGACATGTTGTCGCTGACCGTCAAGGGCCTCTGGGCCCACAAGCTGCGCTACACGCTCACCGGCCTCGCCGTCGTCCTCGGCGTGGCCTTCATGGTCGGCACCATGGTACTGACCGACACGATGGAGAAGACGTTCGACGAGGTCTTCGAGTCCGCCAACGATGGCACCGAAGTGATCGTGCGTCGCGACGCCGCCATCGACGGCGAGCTCGCCACCGCCCGGGATCGTCTCGAGGCCGGCGTCGTGGACCGGGTGGCCGCCGTCTACGGCGTCGAGGCAGCCCGGGGCTCGATCCAGGGAGTCACGCAGCTGGTCGAGGCGGACGGCACCACGTCGGCGACCGAGGGACTCGGCGTGACCATGGGCTCCAACTGGATCGACGACGAGCGGCTCAACCCGTTCTCGCTGTCGTCGGGCCGCCCGCCCAGCGCCGCGGGCGAGGCCGTGATCGACGAGAACACCGCCGAGGACCAGGGCTGGGTGCTCGGTGACTCGATCCGTGTGCTGACCACGGCCGGCCCGACCGAGCTCAAGCTCGTCGGCATGGCCACCTACGGCCCCCTCGGTGGGGTGCCGGGGTCGTCGCTGGTCGCCACGAGTGACGCCACTGCCCAGCGGCTGTTCGCCGAGCCGGGCCGCTATGACAGCGTGCTCGTGGCCGGCGCCGCGGGCGTGACGTCGGCCGACCTGACCGAGCGGATCGAGTCGTCGGTCGCCTCGCCCGGCTCGGGCCTCGAGGCGCTCACCGGCGAGCAGGACACCGCCGACAAGCAGGCCGACTTCAAGGACGACCTGGCCTTCTTCAACCAGTTCCTGATGGCGTTCGCCTACGTGGCCCTGTTCGTCGGGATGTTCATCATCTACAACACCTTCTCCATCGTGGTGGCCCAGCGGACGAGGGACCTGGCCATGCTGCGAGCCATCGGGGCCCGCCGCGGCCAGGTGCTGCGTTCGGTGGTGCTCGAGTCGATCGTGGTCGGCCTGATTTCCGCCGCGGTGGGCCTGGCGGCCGGGGTGGGGCTGTCGTTCGGGCTGCGGGCGCTGCTCGCTGCCGGCGGCCTCGACATCCCGGGCGGCTCGCTCGTGATGTCGTCGGCGGCGATCACGACGGCGCTCGTGGTGGGTGTGAGCGTCAGCGTGCTGTCGGCCGTAGTGCCGGCGGTGCGCGCAAGCCGGGTCCGCCCCATCGCGGCGCTGCGGGACGTGGCCGTCGACCGGACCGGGCTGTCGCTCGGGCGGGTGGCGTTCGGCCTGCTGCTGACCGGCGCCGGCGTCATGTCGTTCGCCCTGGGGCTCTCGGCGTCGGGCCAGGACGGCCTGCCGCTGATCGGCCTCGGAGCGATGACGGTGGTCCTGGGCGTGTTCACCGTCGGCCCGGTGCTGGTGGGCCCGGCCATCCGGCTCTTGGGTGCGCCGACTCGGCTGTTCGGTGTCACCGGCAAATACGCCCGGGAGAACGCCCACCGCAACCCCAAGCGCACCACCGCCACGGCGTCGGCGCTGATGATCGGGGTCGCCCTGGTCGGGTTCATCACGGTCCTTGCCGCGTCGACCAAGGACTCGATCGCGGCGGCCGTCGACAAGTCGTTCCGGGCCGACTACGTGGTCGAGTCCGGTTCGTGGACCCAGGGCTTCGCCCCCACGATCGAGGACGACCTGCGGGCCGTCCCCGAGGTGGCCCTGTTGTCCCCGGTGCGCTCGGCTCCGGCCGAGGTCGCCGGGTCGACCACTGACGTGATGGCCCTCGACCCAACAGTGGTCGACGAGCTCTACGACCTGAAGGTCTCGAGCGGCTCGATCAGGTCGGTCCATGGTGGTGCGGTGGCGGTCACGGCCGACAAGGCCGGCGACGAGGGGCTGTCGATCGGCGACAAGGTGCCGTTCCGGTTCGCTGATGGCCAGAACGTGTCGCTGACGGTGCGGGCCGTCTACGACGGCAACGCCATCGGCGGCGAGGCGACCTGGATCGTGGGCCTCGATACCTTCGAGCAGCACGTCGCCGATCAGTTCGACCGGCGGGTGTTCGTGACGGTCGACTCGGGTCTGACGGCAGCGGAATCCCGGGGCGCCCTGAAGGCGGCGCTCACCGAGTGGCCCAACGCCGAGCTCCAGGATCAAGCCGAGTTCAAGGAGAGCATCACCGCCGAGATCGACAAGATGCTCAACCTCATCTACGGCCTGCTGGCGCTGGCGGTGGTGATCGCCCTGATCGGGATCGCCAACACGCTGGCCCTGTCGGTGCACGAGCGGACCCGTGAGCTCGGGCTGCTGCGGGCGGTCGGCATGCACCGCCGCCAGCTTCGCCGGGCTGTCCGGTGGGAGTCGCTCCTGATCGCCGCGCTGGGTGCGGCGCTGGGTGCGGTGCTGGCCATCGGCGGGGCGTGGGGCGTGGTCAAGGCGCTCGACGACCAGGGCGTCACCCAGCTGACGTTGCCGGCCGTGCAGCTGGCAGTCATCCTCGGGATGGCCGGTGTGGCGGGCCTGCTGGCCGCCACGGGCCCGGCCAGGCGTGCCGCCAAGCTCAACGTGCTGGAGGCGATCGCCAGCGAGTAAAGCCAGCTGGTGCGACAACGGCGGTTTGTTGCGAACATCTCCCGCGATTGCCCCCGCTTGTGCGCGGCGAACATCTCCCGCGATTGCTTTGAGGCGGTCTGGCACGTTGGCCATCGTCGCGGCCTCGTCGCCTGACGCACATCAACAAGGCGGGTTGCACCCGGACGTGAGCGGACGATCGCGACCTCCCAGGGAGGACGAGGACGGGGTGACCGTCGCCCTCCGGCGCCAACCGCAGCAGCGGGGCAAGCAGCAAACAGGCGCTGCCGGTCGACGGCCCCTCGAGGCACCTCGAGCAGCAGGTCGGCCAACGGGGCGCACCCGCCAACGCTGCCGCTGGCCGGATCTCGTCGACGGCATCGAGGGGGCTCATCGTGTGCCGTCCGGAGCTTCAGACCAGGAGGCCGAGGTCTTGCCAGACCGGTCGGCTCTCGGGGTTCATGACGCCGAGCTCGTGGAGGAAGCCCGTGAGCTTCGCCAGGCCCTCGATGACGCGTGCCAGGTGGTGGGGGTTTGTCCGGGCGATGGCGGCGCCGTCGGCGATGCCGAGCTCGTGGTAGACGGCGTCGTCGACCATGAAGGCGGCGACGTTGGCGACGGCGTGGGGGGCAATGCCGACGACATCGTCTGGACCCGGGCCAGCAACGAGTTCGGCTGGCGCTCCCTCCTCGGCGACCGCATCGGCACCGACGACGTCACCATCTACGAGGCACCCGGCCGAGCAGCAGACCTCTGGCCTGGCGCCGACGTTTATCGATGTCGGCACCGTCGACGTCTTCCGCGACGAGGACGTCGCCTTCGCCTTCACCATCTGGGCAAGCGGCGGCGCCGCCGCGCTGCACGTGTGGCCCGGCGGCTACCACGGCGTCGAGCTCCTCGCCCCCACCGCCGCACTCTCCACCGACGCCTACGAGGCCCGCCGGCGCTGGCTCGCCCGCTTGCTCGCCACGGTGGGCGGTGAGCCTATTGAGGGCGCTGGCACGGCCGACCGTTGAGCTCAGCTCGCGTCGCGAAAGATCGACCCAAGACGCTCGGCGGCCATTCCAACATGACGGCCGTGGTGGGCACGCGCGTGAGCAGAAACGGTCGACGGGTCACGCCTAGGACACCCTCCGGCGCCCGTCCCCTCCCACCCCGGCGGGCCGCGTGGGCGGGTTGACGTCGTCGGGATAGTGGCCCGGCGAGTAGGCACAAACTGGGCACAATCGGGCACAATTCTCGGCGCCACGCCACAAACTGGCTGGACGGCATGGCAGGAGCCAGACACCAGATGGCCGACCGAGACGACGAAACCCCAGGCCAACGGCCGAATCACGGCACCTACCTGGGGGTTGACGGTGAGCACCCCCAACGGGGTTCGAACCCGTGTCTCCACCTTGAGAGAGCGCCGGTGTTGCTTCGCTGAGGCATCACCAGTGCATCTGGCCTGGTCACGTGGGGGACGCGCCCCCCTCTAGTCCCGTTGCCTTCATGGATACGGCGCCCTTCTATGGGACGTTCTATGGGATGACGCCGGAAGCGCCCGCGACCGCGTGAACCGCAAGGTGTACCGGCTCGTCGACCCCGACGGCACCGTCGTCGCCGGCTCATGGGACAAGCCCCCCGACTACTACGGGCTCACCCTCGCCGATCTCGCCAAGGTGCTCGAGGGGTCCTCCACCTAGAACGCCCTAGCGGGCGGGACGGTCAGCTCCTCATCCCGCCGTCCGGGAGCACCCGCCCACGATGGCCGTTTCGCAACCTTGGTCCTCTATGCAACCCCACTCGCCCCCCTTACGATCTAAGGGCGTCGAGGGACCAGGGGCCCTTCGCCCTTTTCGGGGTCCACGCGACCAGGTCTCCCTTAAGCCCGACCCGGACGCGCCCGGCCCCTCGACGTCCTGTGCGGCTCTCACGGACCCGGACCGGCCCCCCGGCAAGTGCACAGGAAGCCGGGGAACCAATCCGTGACTGTTAGCCGAACAGTTTGCGGGCTCGGCGGCCAACGAACAGCCAGTGAACTTGCCGTGAACCCTGGGGCGAACCTTCCCGCGGAGCACCGCGTTCACGGCACCCTTGAAGGACCAGCAGCCGGTTGTCATCGACGATGAGGACCCAAATGAAAGCACCAAAGTAAGTGACTGACTTCGGCTACGACCAATGACCGCCAGGTCCACCAGCAGCTGGATCATCGGCGCCGGTGTCGCCTGGATGGCCGGCACCGCGTTAGGGCTCGCCCTGTGCCGGGCCGCCAAAGACGGCGACCAATGGACGAAGGACCACCATCCCCGAACGGGGCTTCACCCACTACGGATTCGAGGGCACCAATCCCCGCCGGTGATTCCGAACAGCGCCCGTGAGGGAGCGGGGTAGGAACCCCTTCGAGGTTTTCGGAGGCCGCCAACCTCATACCGGGCGGGTAGCGCCGCACGCAGTTCCGCCGGTTGCAACAAAACGCGGGACGCCATCCCGCATGGTGAGAACCGCGGGCGTACCAGTCGGGCTGATGGGTAGCCACGGTCCGCTCCCTGAACCTCGTCGGCTGCAGCTGCTCAAGGGTGAGCGGAAGCGGGCTGGTCGGCCTGTGACGAACCCGCCCATGGCGGTGCCGGCGGCACCACCGAAACCCGACGACCTCGGCGCCGACGGCTCGCGGCTCTGGGATCTGGTGACAGCCGAGCTCGTCCGGTTGACGATCCTGGGCCGGATCGACCTGGTGGGCCTCGAGGCGTACTGCCGGGTCTACGACGAGGGGAAGCGTGAGGACCCACAGCAGCGTCGCTGGCTGTGGCTCATCGACCGGATGACCACGTTGGCGATCCAGCTGGGTCTGACACCGGGCGCCCGGCTGAGGATGAACTTGCCGGAACCGACCGCGGACGAGGAGCGTGCGATATTCGGTCTGGACCGGTGAGCCCCACACGAATCACGGTCCGGTTGACCGCGACGCCCACACCTCGTCGGTCGCCACCTGCGCCGCCTCGGCCGTGGCGAACCGGCCTAGGACAGCGTCTCGCACTGCTTGAGCGAGTCCTCGGCCCCGGCGAAGCAGGTGTCCAACCCCGGCCCACCCGAGAAGAGATCGATGAGCGGGGCATCGACTTCGCCTTCGGCGAGGAAATCGTTGCCGACCTCTCCGAACAGCTGATCGGCCCCCACCCCGGCATGGAGGTCATCATCGCCGTCCCCGCCGTAGACCACGTCGTCGCCATCCTCTTCGTCTCCGAAGTTCAGCACGTCGTCCCCGGCTTCGCCGCGCATCAGGTCGTCGCCGTCCACGCCCGTGATGAAGTCCTGATCGGCGCCGCCCAACATCGTGTCGTTGCCGGGGCCGCCATTGATCACGTCGCTTCCCTCGTTGCCGCAGACCACATCGTTCCCGTCGAAGCCGTCGATGATGTCGCGACCGCCAAGTCCGACGATGACGTCGTCGCCCGGAGTCCCCTCGATCCGCTCATCGAATTGGGTCCCGACGATCGTCGCCGCCACCCCGAGACACGTTGGAAGCTTCCCCTGGCCGCTGACGGGGATGAGCGCCGATGTCACCGCCCCCGTCGCCAGATCGGTCGCGGTGACGGTGAGCGAACCCGTTTGCTCCGAACCGGCGAAGAACGCGGTCGGCGTGAATCGCACAACGGCCGTGCAGCTCTCTCCGGGCACCAGGATTGCGCCCGGCGTCAGCGCGGGGCAGGTCGATCCTGGCAAAAGACCGAAACCGAAGTCATCCGGCAACCCACCCTCGACGAGGAACCGAAGCGGCCCGGCGCTCGCATTGGTGATCTCCACCGAGGCGAAGTAGTCGGTTCCGACCACCTTCGTGCCGAACCTGATCGCCTTCGGCGCGACCTTGATCGTGGCCGGAGCAGCAGCGGCGTGAGGAACCGAAACTCCGAGTGCAACGATGATGGCGGCGATGGTGACGAGCCGCATCATCAGCCTCGGACCGACCGCACCCCGACCGTGCATGAGCCCCTCCTGTCCGTGCGCAGCGTAGACGCCATTTCCGCACCGCGCAGCGAAAACGCCTCCCCGCCCCCCAGCCCGTAGGCCGAGGGGCAGCAGGTGCCCATGAACGGGCCGCTACTCGTTGTCGAGCAGCCGAGCCAACAACAGCCCGTGATTCTCGACCGTGTCCGCCAGCTCGGCCACCTGCTTCGCCAACGCCGGGTCGACACCCTCGGCGATCGTCGCCACATCGGCCCGGACGGCGGTCACCACGTCGGTCATGGCCTCCACTCGTGCGACCCGCGGCTCGAGGGCGTCCACTCGTGCGGATAGGTCTACGGTTTCGTCTGGCATCAGGGGGATCCTCCTGGTGTCCGGCCCCGGGAGGTGTGCCGCCTCGCCGGGGCACTCTGCGTGTTGGGTACTTGCGTCACGCCGTCACACCCCACGGCCTCACCTACGATGCGGTCGAGGCTTGGTCCGCGGGGGCGCAAGCGGGTCGAGCGGTTGATGCGCCAAGCCGGCGTCGTGGGGATCCACCGTCGACGACGAGGCGGCTGCACACGTCGCGACGGCAGCGAGCCCCTGCGATGATCTCGTCGGCCGCCAGTTCGACCCCACTGGACCGGACCGCCTGTGGGTAATGGACGTCACCGAACACCCCGCCGCCGACGGCAAGGTGTACCTGGCCGTGGTCCTCGACGCCTTCAGCCGCCGAGTCGTGGGCTGGTCGATCGCCGACCACATCCGTTCCGAGCTCGTCGTCGACGCCGTCCAAATGGCCCGCTGGCGGCGCCGGCCACCAGCGGGCCAGACCGTGGCACACTCCGACCACGGCTCCCAGGCCGAGCTCATCCGGTCGTCGCAACACCTCGATCGTGGAGGTGTCCGATGGCGACGATGCGGGAGCGGCAGCGGGACGTCCAGCTCTATCGGGG
>Ga0209889_1000119_pt1 | contig 16639 bp, 15 predicted proteins | sample GWRWN1_0_10_FD_187233 | JGI IMG/M metagenome (GOLD analysis project Ga0209889, IMG submission 187233) | Riverbed sediment microbial communities from areas with no vegetation in Columbia River, Washington, USA - GW-RW N1_0_10 (SPAdes)... | ecosystem: Environmental > Aquatic > Freshwater > River >... | reverse complement strand
AGATGGCGCGGGCGTTTCGGCGCTGGTCGATCGCGCATCCGGCCGAGTTCGGGCTGATGTTCGGCAACCCGGTGCCAGGCGTGGCCACCTTTGAGGACGGGTGTGTGACACCGGATCACGCCGGCGCCCGGTTCGGCGCGCCGTTCCTGGCCGCGTTCGCGCAGGTGTGGCAGCGCGCACCGTTCCCGACGCCGCCCGCCGAACTCATCGAGGCTCGGTTGGGCCCGCACCTCGCCCCATACACGGCCCAGCACGGCACGGACCTTCCGGTTCAGGTCATCTACGCGTACCTGTCGGCCTGGACCAGGCTCTACGGCCTCGTGGCGATGGAGGTCTTCGGGCACCTGCAGTGGGCCGTCACCGAGGTCGAGCCACTGTTCGAGGTCGAGCTCGCCGCCTTCGTCGCCCAGCTCACCGGGCCCGCGCCCACGAACGCTGCATAGGCCGCTATCGTCGCGGCATGTCAGTCGGCCAGCCGGAGCTGCCGCTGCTCAGCGAGGCGGAGCCGCAGTTGCACGTCGAGACGGAGCCGCCGCTCCTCGGCGTCGCGGAGCCGCCGCTCCTCGGCGTCGCGGAGCCGCCGCTCCTCGGCGTCGCGGAGCCGCCGCTGCTCGGCGTCGCCGGCCACTGGGGCTCGGCCGAGATTGACCTCGCCCGCAGATTCGACCAGCTACATCAGTTGATCTACACCAGTGGCGGGATCCGGCCGTCCAACGCCGCCGTCGAGGAGGTTGCCAAACTTGCTCTGGTGCGGCTGTGGAGCCTGCGAAACCAGTCGACCGTACTGGGCTCCGGCAGCCGGGCCGGAAATTTGTTCCCCGAAGGTTCCGCCGCGGACTTCTCCCTCGCTTTCGCCGAGGCGCTGACATCGCCGGAGCTGGCCGCGGTGGACCCCGCCGGGAACCGCCATCCCGTCTGGCCGCTCGACGAACCGTTCCGACTCATCGACTCGGCTGTCCTCGGGGCAGCGGCCAGGCTGGTCGCCGACATTGTCGACCACGGTCGCCCGACTGTGGCCGATCCGCTTGGTACCGCCTTTGACGCGCTCCTCGCTGGCCGGTACGACCACGCCGGCGGCCTGGGCACCTATCTGACCCCCAGCGGCGTGGCGCGGATGATGGCCGAGCTCGCGGCCGACCTGCTCGCCGACGGCTTGGGACTCTTGGACGGCCCCGGCTTCGGCGACCCCTACTGCGGCACCGGCCGCTTCCTCGTGGCCATGCTCGAGGTCCTGCGAACCCGGGAGGATCCAGTCGCGAGGAGCCTCTTCGACGCCGGCTTGTTCGGCGCAGATCAGTCGACATCCTCGGTCGCCAAGGCCAGGATCAACATGCTCCTGTACGGGGTGCGCCGCCCCCTGGTATTCACGGTGCGAGACTCGGTCACGGATGAGGCGGTCGCAGCGTACGAGGGACGCGTGCCGGTGATTCTCACGAACCCGCCGTTCGGGGAGGGAAAGTACGACAACCCGGCCGGCGTGGCCCAGACCGCAGCCGCCATTCCCCGCCTCGCCGGCAAGCGGCGCATCGATCCGTCCCTGGCCTGCCTGGTGAAGGCGGTGCGGCTGCTCGCCCCGGGCGGCGTCCTCGGCATCGTCCTCCCCGACGGCGTCATCTCCTCGCGTGCCTTCGCCGACCTGATCTCCGGCCACGGGGGTGACCTGGGCCAGCGGGTGGCGCTCGCGGCGAACGTCAGCCTCCCGACCGCCACATTCGCGTTGAGCGGCACCGTCGCCAAGACCAGCGCCGTATTCATCCGCAAGGAGCGTCCCGTCCGACACGTCGCCCTCGCCAGGGTTGAGCACGTCGGCTACCTGCGGCGCGCCGGGCGGGCCTCTGTCGACCCAGCCGGCAACGAGCTCCCGGTCATCGCACGGCTCATCCGCGATGGCTTGACCGGTGCGGGTGAGGCGACCCTTGCGATCCAGAGCACTGACCCACTCGTGGCGGTCGCGGTCGCCGGCTCACTCCAATCGGTCGATCCCGCCCGCCTCGATCCCGTGGCGATGGAGGCGAGACGATGGCTCACCGAACAAGGCGGCGTCGAGCTTCGGGAACTGCTCAGTGCCAAGAAGGCACCCCACGCCGCCAGCGCGACAGCTCCGTTCGTATCGGTGCTGCACGTCGACGAACTGGGCACAGTGGATTGGCGCGGCGCGCGGACACACACGCCCGCGACGCCGGGCCTCCTCGTGGACGAGGGGGATCTGATCATCTCCCTGCTCAACCCGTCGAAACCGCGCGCGGCGGTCATCCCGGCGGGTGCCGGCACGATACAGGTCTCCGGCGAGTTCGGTGTCTTCACCGCGAACTGCGATCCCCATGCGGTGCTAGGCGTGCTCTACTCGGAGCGGGTGCGGGCGCAGCTCAGCCCGCTGGGCCGGGGGACCTCGAGCTCCCGTCGGCGGATCGACGTCGATGACGTCCTGTCGCTGGTGGTGCCCAAGATCAGCAGCGCCGCGCTGGCGGATCTCGGCCGAGCTGTCCGTGAGGCAGGCGCACTCGTCGCCGAGGGTCGTGAACGGCTGTGGCGTCAGTTCGAGGCGGTGGGCTAAATGGACCCGTCCGACGTGGACGTACGCCACGCGATCGAGCCCGACCGGCTCCCTCAGTTACTAGAGCTGTACGCGGCCGAGTGGTGGACCGAGGGGCGCACCGTCGGCGACGTGTCCCGGATGCTGGCGGCGTCCGACCTTGTCGTCGCATTGGTTCACCGCCCGTCCGACCGCCTGGTCGGATTCGCGCGCGTCCTCTCCGACGACACCTACGTGGCTCTGGTGCTGGACGTCATCGTGGCCAGCTCGGTACGGGGGGCTGGACTCGGTGCGCTCCTTATGGATGCCATTGTGCGCCACCCGCGGCTGGCCGCCGTGCAGAGCCTCGAACTCGTCTGCCAGCCGGGGCTGATGCCGTTTTACCGGCGCTGGGGATTCACTGAACAGGTCGGACAGTCTCACCTGATGCGCAGGACCTCGGACCCGAGGCTGATTAAGGGGTGATCTCGGCGATGGGCAGCGTGATCGGGAAGGGCTGGTCGAGCTCCAGCAGCTCGGTGCTGTCGGCCACGAGTTCGTAGACACCATTCTCGCCGAGCTGGTATGCAAACACGTGGATTGGGTCCTGCTCGACGCGCCAGTAGAACGGGATGCCGGCGGCGGCGTACTCCGCTGGTTTGCTGAGCCGATCCCGTGCCCGAGTATGAGGCGACACGACCTCGACGACGAGGACGACCTGATCGGCAGCGAAGAAGTGCCGCTTCCCGTCACCGCCGGCCTTGCGAAGGACCACGTCGGGCTCGAAGGTGTGGTCCACCGATATCGCTACGCCTACGGCTTGAACGGCATGGAAGACCTTAGGCGCATGCGTCCGAAGCCAAATCCACACGAGGCCGGCGATAGTTTGATGATCATCGGTCGGGGATGGGACCACCAGCATGACTCCGTTGACGAGTTCGACGCGGGGCGCGTCCGGGGGGAGGTTGAGCACGTCTTCGAGGGTGTAGTCGGCCAGCCGCTGGCGGGCAGGGTCGGGGCACCAGGCCCCGGATTGCTCGCGCTCGATCGGCTGTGCGCTCATGAATTCACCCTACTACTTGGGTCCGGGTCAACGCCCTCGCTGGCGCGGCGGGCGCGCAGTTCGTGCCCCGCGCTGGTCAGGCAGCGCCCCGACGCCAGGTCGAACTTCCAGCCATGGAGCTGACACGTGAGGGTGCCACCATCGATGATGCCGAACCGGGTGAGATCCGCCTTGAGGTGCGGGCAGCGCCGCTGGAGCACCCAGCCGTCGAGCGTGATGTCCTCCGCGTCGGTGGTGCGCAGGTGCTCGTCGTACCAGCCCTCCGCGTACTGCAGGCGCTCCTCCGACAGGCACTTGAAGAAGGCGTAGACGAACTCGTTGTACTGCCCGATGCGCGCCGCGGAGAACCGGCAGGACAGGAAGAGCGAGTTCACCCAGTCGACCTCCTCGATGTGCAGGAGGTGCTCCACAAGGGACCGTTCGGTGCGGAAGCGGTAGCGCACCTTCTCGTCCGAGTACCGCCGGACCTGCTTTCCGGGGAAGTCGATGACAACTGACTCAAACGACTCGCCGTCGTATCCGACTAGGTCGAACCGGACCGGACCGCCGACGCCCTGCGCCAGGTAGATCGACTCTTCGAGCAGCGGCTCGACGCGCCGTTTCATCTCCTTGACCACGTCGATCTCCGGATGACGCCACGACGCCTTGGCCTCCTCGATCACCGGGCGCTGGCGCTGCGCGTACTCCTTGAGGTGTTCCTCCTTGGCCTCGAAGAAGGCTCGGACGTCCTCGACCGGCTGGCTGACGACGCAGGTCCCCTCGCTGACGGTCGCCACGGTGCCGGGGAGCAGGACCACGCCGTTCTCCCGTCCGATCTTGCGATACTGGTCGATGAAGACGCTCTGGTCGGGGAAGATGTTGCCCTCGTCGCCGTCGATGTCGTTGAGATGCCACAGCTCGTCGTCGAGGAAGCACGGCGGGCCTGCGATCGGGAACACCCAGCTTGCCTTGAGGTCGTCGATGTAACGGAAGGTCCGGTCGAACTGCCGATCGCGCTTCTGCTTGCCGAACGCCGTCTTGGCCGCCTGCGGTAGTTCGTACACCATCGGGTACCAGATCGCGCCGGAGAATTGGAGCATGTGCGCGTGCACATGGCCCAGTTCGGTGAAGGTCGACAGATCGGTCGGGCGGGCGTCGTTCTGATTCAGCAGCCTGATCCCGCCGTACTCCACCCAGAGCGAGGAGTCGCCGATCGGTCCGTCCGTCGGGCTCGTCAACGCCTGGATCATGACCTTGAGGCCGCCGTCGAGCTCCACCACCTCGTTAGTGACGGTCTTGATGAAGCTCGTGAACCCTAGTTCGCGCAGCTGGTCCTCGAGTTCGCTGGTCGGGTACTCGGGCAGCAGCACGGTCGCCTTCTTGCTGACGAATCGCCTCAGGTGTGCCGCGTCGAAGTGGTCGCGATGCAAATGCGAGACGTAGAGGTAGTCGGTGTCGCCGAGGGCTTCCCAGTCCAGCCGCGAGTTGTCGGGGAAGGGAAACCAGGACGCGAAGTACGCGGGATTGACCCACGGATCGCACAGGATGCTCCCCGCGTCCGTGTCGATACGCATGCTCGCGTGGCCCGTACCAGTTATCCGCACCGCTGCGTGCCCTCCCGCTGCCCCACCTGCTCATCGACTGCCCGACGCCCCGACGCTACCGGAGGGGTGGTGGTCGCCCGCACCGGTGGCCCGGCACACGTGCGGGCGTCCAGCGTGCCAGACTGACCGCGAAGGATCATACGAGGAAGGGGATCAACGTGGCGGGCGACGAGCCGGTTACCTCACCCGATCAGCACCGGCCCACGATCAGCAAGCGGCTGGCCCGGCTCGGCGCAGTCGTCACCATCGTGGCGCTGCTGCTGATGGTGGCCGGGAATCACGAGGGCAACGTTGAGAACATCTTCCTGATCGCGACGGCGGCACTGATCTTCGTGATGCTTGTGGCGGACGTCGTCCTCCGCAAGAGCGGCCTCAAATCCGACTAACTCCTTGATCGGCGGACCTTATTAGCGGCGGACGAGGTCGCGGATCTCGCGCAGTGCCTGGTTCACCTCGGCCTCGAAGTAGCCGCCCGGGACGAGGCTGAACTGGTTGGGGTCGAGTTCGGACTCATTGAGCGGCATGCCGGAGCGGCCAGACAGCGAGGCGATGATGGCGTCGAACAGCCGGTTGACCTGGATCGCGTCGTACCCACTGCCGAATCGGCGCGCCGTGAAGGTCCGGCGCATGGCGTCGATGCGCTGAAGCTCCGATGGGCTGGCCGGGCCGCCCGAGGTGGGAATAGAGGCGTTGAGGTCGAAGCGCATCTCATGCGTGTCCGTCCGGCCGCGGCGGCCGCCGTACTCGTTGCTGAACCCGCCCGTCGGGTATTCGTGCTCGTCGAAGCGCGGGTAGCCGTTGCCGCCCATGCGCGTGGGCGGGCCCGACATCGGGGGCGCCGACATGGGCCGCATCGGCGGCGCGGACATGGGCCGCATCGGCGGCGCCGACATCGGCGGCGGGGCCATCATGGGCGGGAAGGTGCCGCGTTGATCGCCTCCGGCGAAGTTGCCCATCATCGGCGGGCCGGACATCTGCGCGGCCGGCATCGGGGTGAGCGGCCTGCTCGGCATCGGTGGTGGCGGCATGCTGGGCCGGCGGGGCTCCAGCGGCTCGTCGCGAAGGCCGGAGAGACGGTCGTCACGGCGCTGCTCGGGGCCACGGAGGAAGCCGCCGGTGCGCTCCTCCACATCGCCGAGCTGCCGCTCGACGCGGTCGAGGTGGAGGTCCACCTGCCACTCGTCGTAACCGCCGAACCGTACCCGGAAGACGACGTCATGCACTTCCTGAGCACCAACGGGCGCGCCGATGGGGTCGCCGGCCAAGGTCGCCTCCACCCGGTCGAGGAAGGCGTCCACCTCGTCGACCTTGTAACCGCGCCGGAGTGCGCGCCGCCTGAACCGCTGACCCTGACTCGTCACTGTTCCGCCTTTCGTCCGCGACCGCGTGAGCTCGCAAGCCCCGTTGTGCTGCCTGGCTCGATCTCCGAAGCCGCGAGTTGCCCGCACGCGCCGTCAATTTCCCGGCCCCGCGTGTCCCGTACGGTAGTCGGAACACCAGCGGCGCGCAGCCTTCGTACAAATTCCCGCTCCACCGGCTTTGGGCTGGCGTCCCAACGCGACCCCGGCGTCGGGTTAAGCGGGATGAGGTTGACATGCGCGAGCCTACCCGTGAGCAGTCGACCCAGCAGGTCCGCCCGCCATGCCTGGTCGTTCACATCCCTGATCAAGGCGTACTCGATGGACACGCGCCGCCCTGTGCGCGCGGCATAGTCCCACGCAGCTTGGAGCACGTCGGCGACCTTCCAACGTTGGTTAACCGGTACAAGCTCGTCGCGCAGATCATCATCGGGCGCGTGCAGCGAAAGCGCAAGAGTCAGGGCCAGATCTTCGTCCGCCAACCGCTGCATCGCCGGCACCAGTCCAACCGTCGAGACGGTAATGTGGCGCTGCGAGAGCCCTAGGCCCTCCGGTGGCGGCGCGATCAACCGGCGTATCGCCTGCATCACCCGGGGATAGTTCGCGAGTGGCTCGCCCATGCCCATGAAGACGACGTGCGACAGCCGGGCCGGCGAGTGGGGCACCGCTCCGCTCGCCGCGACCCCGGCGAACCAGACCACCTGGTCGACGATCTCCGCGGTGGACAGGTTGCGGGTGAGGCCCGCCTGGCCGGTGGCGCAGAAGGGGCAGCCCATCCCGCAGCCGGCCTGGCTGCTCACGCAGATCGTGATCCGATCCGGATAACCCATAAGGACGCTCTCCACGAGCGAGCCGTCATGCAGCCGCCACAGCGTCTTGCGAGTGGCGCCGCCGTCGCAGGCGAGCTTGCGCACCGGGGTGAGCAGGTTGGGCAGAAGGCCCTCGGTCAGCCGGTCTCGGGCGGCGACGGGTACGTCCGTCATCTGTGCCGGGTCGCGCACGAGCCGGCCGAAGTAATGGTGGGACAGCTGCGCGGCCCGGAACTCGCGCTCGCCGAGAGCGGCGACAGCGGCGCGCCGGCCGATGAGATCAAGATCGGCGAGGTGCCGCGGAGGGAGTGCGGCACGGTGGCGAGCCCCGGCGGCCGGCTCGGCTGATCCGCGCGCCACGTGCGCCACTCCCGCATCGCCGCGTGGCCCGGCGGGCGGCGCGGCGGTCAGTTCCAGGATGGGAAGGGTCGTCATGACTGAACCAGTGTCCCATGCGGATGCACGTGCGCACCCGGGCGTACGGGTCCGATCGGGGAGATTGTGGCGGGAACAACAGCGCCAGGCGCAAGCGGTTACCGGGGCGGAGCCCCGCAAGCGGTTACCGGGGCGGAGCCCCGCAAGCGGTTACACGGGCGGGGCCAGCAAAACGAGCAGCACGTACGAGGTCGGTGCGGCGAAGAGGATCGAGTCGAGCCGGTCCATCAGGCCACCGTGGCCGGGCAGCAGGCTGCTCATGTCCTTCACCCCCAGGTCTCGCTTGATCAGCGACTCGCCAAGATCACCGAGGACTGCGGCGACCGAAACGGCGATCCCGAAGATCGCACCCCACCAGACAGCCACGTCGAAGAGGAAGTACAGCAGCAGCGCCCCGCCCACGCCGGTGGCGATCAAGGACCCCGCAAGCCCTTCCCACGATTTTTTCGGGCTGACCGACGGAGCCAATGGGTGGCGGCCAAAGACCACCCCGGCGATGTATCCGCCGGTGTCGGAGAGGACCACGCCGGCGAGCGTCACCAGGACCCGTAGGTCGCCGTCCGCCGGAGCGCTCGCGAGCAGCGCCGCGAAGCCAGCCAGAAACGGGAGGTAGACGGCGACGAAGCTGGCCGCCGAAATGTCCCGGCCGTACCCGCCAACGCCGTCGGCCAGCCGCCAGATCATCGCCGCCAGAACCGTCACCATCAGGCCGAATGTCAGCGCATCGGCCTGGCCCCACCAGCCCAGACCGGCCATCAGTGCACCGCCGGCGATGAGCGGTATGAGCGGCGGGTTCACCCCGCTGGAGCGGATCGCCCGGACCAACTCCCAGGTACCCACACCTACGGCGAGCGCGAGCACGCCGAGAAAGGCCGGGCGCCAGAAGAACAGCGAACCCAGTACGGCGCCCGCGAGCACGACTCCCACCCCGATCGCGGCCGGCAGGTTGCGCCCGGCGCGGCTCTTGGGCTGCGCGGCGGTCAGTACCTGCCCGCGGTCGTCGACGTAGGTCGGGTCCGCACCCGGGTAATGCTCGACGGGATGCTGCTCGGTGGCGTACGGGTCGTCCCGGTGGCTGTCGGCTCCGTAGCCTCCGTCTGGGTGGCTGTCGCCGCTGGAGGGCGTGCCCCCGCGAGGCTCGGACGGGTACGGGTCGGAGGGATACGGGTCGGACGAATACGGGGCGGACGGATAAGCGTCGGCCCGATAGCGCTCTCCGGAAAGGGCCTCCGGCCGGTCGGGCTCTGGCGCGTACGACTCTGGCGCGTACGGCTCTGGCGCGTACGGCTCTGGCGCGTACGGCTCTGGCGCGTACGGATCGGTGGAGTGGGTTACCTCGTCTGAGTACAGAGGCTTGGCCGAGCGGCCGTCACCGTACGGATGGTCGCCACCTCCGCCCCCCGGCCGCGGTCGCGAGCGCGCGCGGCGGGTGTCATCCGGGCGGCCATATGTCGCCGCATCCCACGCCGGGCGGGCGGCCTGAATCGGCCGACCTGCGCCATCCGTCGTGCGGTCGTCGTACTCCGACTCGTCGAGGTAGGACATCAGACCTCGAGCAGCTCCGCTTCCTTGTGCCTGAGGATCTCATCGATGTGCGCCACGAACCTGTGGGTCAGATCCTCAAGTTCCTTCTCCGCACGGCGCCCGTCGTCCTCACCCGCCTCGCCGTCCTTGACGATGCGATCGAGCTCCTCCTTGGCCTTCCGGCGGACGTTGCGGATCGCTACCTTCGCCTCTTCGCCCTTGTGTCGAGCAACTTTGATCATGTCCCGGCGCCGCTCCTCCGTCATCGGGGGGATCATGAGCCGGATCTGCGTGCCCTCGTTGTTCGGATTGACGCCCAGATCTGAGTCGCGGATCGCCTTCTCCATCGCCTTGAGCTGCGACGGGTCATGCGGCTTGATGATCACCATCCTGGGCTCGGGGATCGCAATCGTGGCCATCTGTGGCAGGGGGGTGGGGGCTCCGTAGTAGTCGATAACGATGCGCGCGAACATGGCGGGAGTAGCCCGGCCCGTCCGAATCGCCCCGAACTCGTCCTTCGCGAACTCGACCGCGCGCTCCATCTTCTCCTCGGCTTCGAAGAGGGTCTCGTCTATCACCTGGTCCGTCGCCTCCTTCGGCGCTGAGGTCATGGCCTCGTGTTCGTTGTGCCGTGAATGGGCTCAGCCAGCTGGGCCCGACGGGGGCTGGCCCGCGGTCACTGCCGTGATGAGCGTGCCGATCCTCTCGCCGGCCATGGCCCGGACGATGGTGTCGTCGCCCTCCGCGCCGAAGACCAGCATCGGCAGGCGGTTCTCCATGCACAGGCTGAACGCGGCCGCATCCACGACCTTGAGCCCGCGCCGCAGAGCCTCATCGAAGGTCACCGTGTCGAGCTTCCGCGCATTCGAGTCGGTGTTCGGGTCGGCGGTATAGACCCCGTCTACACCGTTCTTGCTCATCAGGACCATATCCGCGTGGATCTCCAACGCCCGTTGTGCGGCGACCGTGTCGGTGGTGAAGTACGGCATGCCTGCGCCGGCGCCGAAGATCACTACTCGGCCCTTCTCGAGATGCCGTATGGCTCGCCGGGGGATGTATGGCTCCGCCACCTGCGCCATCGAGATCGCCGTCTGGACGCGGGTATCGATGCCCTCCTTCTCCAGGAAGTCCTGCAGCGCGAGGCAGTTCATCACCGTACCGAGCATGCCCATGTAGTCCGCCCGAGGCCGGTCCATGCCGCGCTCCTGCAACTCCGCGCCGCGGAAGAAGTTTCCGCCGCCGACAACGACCGCCACCTGAAGCCCCCGGCGTACGACCGTAGCGATCTGGCGGGCAAGGTCCTGCACGACGTCCGGGTCGACGCCGATGGCCCCGCCACCAAAAACCTCGCCGGACAGCTTGAGTACGACGCGTCTGGCGGGGCCGGAGCCGTCGAAGGGTCCGGCGCCCGAAGGCGCCGTACTCACCGCGCCGGACAGGTCGACTGCATGGTCGTCCGCCACCGTCGTGGCCCTGCCCGCCGTCGTCTCGGCCATTGTCCCGGTCATCCCGCGCCGCCCCCCTGCCTCGGCCAGTCCCCTCCCGTCGTCGATCTAGGGCTTAAACGCGTGAGTTGATCTCCAATCACGCGACTTTCCCCTAGATCGGCGAGGAGTCTGGTCATGGTGTCCATTCAACCCCCTCGGCGCTCGCGGTGCCCCACCCAGCGTCGCAACCCTAGTCTCAAGATCGGACAGGGTCAGGGGGTCGCCGTGCGCAACCTCGGCACGGGCGACCCCCTCTGCTACCGTCTCATACCTTTCGCCCGATCTCGCCTAGCGCGAGATTAGGCTTGGCCGACCTCGAATCGTACGAAGCGGGTCACCGTGATGCCGGACTCAGCCAGCATCTGCTTGACCGTCTTCTTCTGGTCAGCCACCGAGGGCTGCTCGACGAGAACGTAGTCCTTGAAGAACGCGTTCACCCGGCCGTCTACGATCTTGGCTAGCGCTGCCTCCGGCTTGCCCTCTTCGCGTGCGGTCTCCTCCGCGATGTGCCGCTCGGTGGCCACGACCTCGGCCGGCACCTCATCCCTAGTGACGTACTTCGGCCGCATCGCCGCGATCTGCATTGCGATGCCGCGCGCGTCCGATTCGGAGGCCTCATCCACAGCCGAGCCCGTGTACTCGACCGCGACCCCGACCTGGGGCGGCAGGTCCGGGCTCTTGCGGTGCATGTAGACGGCTACCTCGCCGTCGAGCACCGCGAACCGGTTGACCACGAGCTTCTCGCCGATCTTGACTGAGGCCGCCTCGACCGTCTCGGCCACCGTACGGCCGTCGGGCAGCGACGAGGCCAGCAGCGCCTCGACGTCGGCCGGCTTGGCCGCATCGACGAATGCGACGAGCATCTGCGCCATCTCGATGAAGTCGGCGTTCTTCGCGACGAAGTCGGTCTCGCAGTTGAGCTCGAGCAATGCCTTGCCCGAGTGGGCGACGAGGCCGTTAGCGGCGGTCCTCCCCGCGCGCTTGCCCACGTCCTTGGCGCCCTTGATACGCAGGATCTCAACGGCCTTGTCGAAGTCGCCGTCCGACTCCTCCAGGGCCTTCTTGCAGTCCATCATTCCGCTGCCCGTGAGGTCACGGAGCCTCTTGACGTCCGCTGCAGTGAAGTTCGGCATCTTGTCTCTCGCTTCGGCGTATTGTGAACGATCAATCGACGACTTCGGTCAGCCCTCGACGGGTGCCGCCGCGGCCTTGCTGCCCTCAAGAAGCTCGCGCTCCCACTCGGGCAGCGGCTCGTCGCTGGCGACCGTGCCGGGCTCGGGCTTGGCCTCCGCGCCGCCAGCGCGCAGAGCCTTGCCGGAGCGAGCGATCAGGCCGTCGGCGACCGCGTCGGCGACCACGCGAGTCAGCAGCGCGGCCGACCGGATCGCGTCGTCGTTGCCCGGGATCGGGAAGTCCACCTCGTCGGGGTCACAGTTCGTGTCCAGCACGGCGATTACCGGGATGCCCAGTTTGCGGGCCTCGTCGACGGCGATGTGTTCCTTCTTTGTGTCCACGATCCAGACCGCCGCAGGCACCCGCTGCATGTCGCGCAGGCCGCCCAGCGTGCGGGTAAGCTTGTCCTTCTCCCGCTGCAACTGCAGGGTCTCCTTCTTTGTGAACCCTTGAGCGGCGCCGGTCTGCTCGATCGCCTCCAACTCCTTCATGCGCTGCAGTCGCTTGAAGACGGTTTGGAAGTTGGTGAGCATGCCTCCAAGCCAGCGGTGGTTCACGAAGGGCATACCCACGCGCGACGCCTGCTCGGCGATCGCCTCCTGGGCCTGCTTCTTCGTGCCAACGAAGAGGATGCTTCCGCCCTCGGCGACCGTGTTACGGACGTACTCGTACGCCTTGTCGATGTAGTCGAGGGTCTGGCGCAGATCGATGATGTAGATACCGTTGCGCTCGGTGAAGATGTAGCGCTTCATCTTCGGGTTCCAGCGGCGGGTCTGGTGCCCGAAGTGGACACCGCTCTCCAGCAGCTGTCGCATGGTCACTACGGCCATGGTGGGTTGTGCTCCTTGCTTCCCTGGTTGTCGCGCCGGACCGGCTGGCCCGTCGCCCTGGTACCCGATCGCCAGCCACGGTGGCGCTCGAAGATCGAGACCAGGGAGGCCGTCGCCCCGCCGGACCACCGCAGGCGGTGATCGTGATGCGCGGAGAAAGGCACGCGAGGTCAACCACGCGAGGTGGTCGCCGGGGGCAAGTCTACGCACGTGACCGCGGAGGTACTGAGCCGGTGTGACGGACCGGCCCGTTCATGCCGTTATGACCGGTTCTTAGGTGATCGCAAGGCCCGCCGCTACCGCGAAGGCGAGGCCGACGACTAGGTACGCCAGCGGCGGCCGGGCCCACACCCGAAATCCCCACTGCTCCGCCCCGTACGCGGCACCGGTGACCAGGCCGTACAGACCAGCGACGAGCAACGGCAGCGCGGCGAGCGCTAGCGAGCTGGCGATGACTCCACCGATGAGAAACGGCGTACCGAACGCGGAGATGGCCAGCGCGCGTACCAGCAGCAACCCGACGGCCACGGCCGGAATGATCAAGAAGGCGGCGACGGCCGGCCGGCGGGCCCGGTAGATGTTCGTCGGCACGGTGGGTGTCGGCACGGTCGGCACCGCCCGGGCCGGCGTCACCGGGGCGGCTGCTGGGGCCGGCGTCACCGAGGCCGGCATCCCAGCCGCCGTCGTAGTGGCCGCCGGGCGCGGGTCACCTACCCGGAAGTCGCCTGCGCGGGCGTCACCGGCGCGGGCGTCACCGGCGCGGGCGTCACCGGCGCGGGCGTCACCGGCGCGAAGGTCGGCGGTGCGGGTCTCGCCAGACCGGAGATCGGCGCCGCGAGTGTTGCCGGTCCGGATGTCTCCAGAGCCCAGTCCAGGTCCGCGTGCCTCGGCGGAGCGGGCCTCGCTGGAGCCGGCCTCGCCGGAGCGGACGTCTGCGGAGCGGTGCCCGGCGGAGCGGGGTCCGGGCGCCGGCCTCCCGCCTACCGGTCGCTCAGGTTGGTCAGCCGTCTCGTCGGGGGTGAGTTCAGGGTCCACGCCCCGCACGCTAGGGGAGGACGCGACGAACCGCCAGGGTTGCGCCCGGCATGTCGCCTCGCCATCCCCGCCCCCATCTCCCGTCGATCATGACCTGGAGGTCATGATCGACGCTGTTTCGCGACGGTCAGCTCATGATCCCCGGAGATCTTGAGGCGCCGAACTCGGTGTCGAAGCGGGATGGGGTCAATGTGGTGGGGCGACGGCATCGGATATCCGAAGTAGACAGTCCTTCGTAGTCACTGGGTCACCAGGTATGCCACGTGTGGACATCCGACGCGCAGGCGCCTCGACGGCTAGGACTGACGCGTCGGCTACCGAAGACTCGGCGGCTCTGTGTCTGAAGTAGACAATTGGTCAAGGGCAGTAGCAGCTCCGACAGAAACCCGTCGGTGGCCGCAGGTAACTTCGCGGCATGCCATCGACCCTGCACGAAGCACTGGTTGAGATGTTTCGGCACCGGCCGTCGCTGGCCGCCGAACTGCTGACCGATGCGCTCGGCGTTGACCTGCCCGCCTACCAGTGCGCCCGGCTCGACGCAGGCGAGTTCACCGTGCTCGTCCCCACCGAGTACCGGGCCGACGCGGTGGTGGTGTTGACGGAGGCCGACAAGCCGGTGCTGGCTGTGGTGGTCGAGGCACAACTGGGCCGGGACCAGGACAAGCAGTGGACTTGGCCGGTCTACCTCATCACGCTGCGGGCCCGGCTGCGCTGCCCCACCGTGCTCCTGGTCGTCTGCGTCGAGGCCACCACCGCCACCTGGTGCGCCACCCCGATCGAGCTCGGTCACCCCGGCTGGGTGCTGTCGCCGCTGGTGCTGGGACCGGACCGGGTTCCGCTGGTCACCGACGCCGACCAGGCCAGCCGGGCTCCCGAGCTGGCCGCGCTCTCCGCGATGGCCCACGGTAGCCACCCCGACCGCGACAAGATCCTCAACGCCCTGCTCGGCGCGCTCGCGAGCGTCGATCAGGAGCACGCCACGCTGTACTCTGATGTTGTCCTCGCGGCGCTGCCCGCAGCGGCGCAACGATACCTGGAGGGACTCATGACCGCCCGAACGTACGAGTACCAGAGCGACTTCGTACGCCGCTACGTCTTCCAGGGCAGGGCCGAAGGCCGAGCGGAAGGTGAGGCCACCGCGCTGCTCGCGATCCTCGACGCGCGCGGCATCGACGTCCCTGACGACGCCCGCGCCCGCATCACCGGATGCTCCGACCTGGTCCAGCTCGACACCTGGATCCGCCGCGCGGCCACCGCCGACTCGATCGACGACCTGTTCGACTAGGTCTTTCTCATGGATGACGGCCACCGCTCGTTGACGATCTGTGGCGAGGTCTGGATCTGTCCGACGCCCATTGGTCGGTCCCCGCACGTAGCAGATCGTCGGGCCATCGGGCGGGTTGTCCACAAGGGGCTTAGTTATCCACAGATCTTGACTTGAGTGTTGGCGGCCGCGCCGAGGCCGGAGACGGTGGGCGACATGACTGGGGCCAAGGATGCCGTCGGCGCGTACGGCGAGCGCGTGGCGGCGCGGACGCTGACCGACGCGGGGATGCGGGTGCTCGACCGCAACTGGCGCTGCCTCACCGGCGAGCTGGACATCGTCGCACTCGACGGCGACGCGGTCGTCTTCTGCGAGGTCAAGACCAGGCGAGGGGAAGCGTTCGGTGCGCCGGTCGAGGCGGTGGTGCCGGCGAAGGTACGCAGGCTGCGCGCGCTCGCCTCGCTGTGGCTGGCCGAGCACCCCGACACTCGGGGCGAGGTCCGCTTCGATGTGGTCAGCGTGTGGCTGCAACCGGCGGGGCCGGCCGCGGTAGAGCACCTGCGGGCGGCGTTCTGACCCACGAATCTGCCGGAGCGGCCGCCGGGTCAGCCTTCGATGTGCGCCGGGCCGGCCCTGAAGACGTGGCAGTTCTTGATCTCGCGCGCTCGCCTGAATGTCATGAGGACGGAGTGGGCGACGCCTTCGACATGCACCTCCACCGAACCAGGACCGGTCTCGAGCGATGGAGGGCAGGTGTTGGTTTTGACTGCCTCGTAGGGCTGCACGTACGTGGACTGGCTCGGCAGTTTTCCGATGGCTACTGGCGGCCCGGACCTTCTAGCCGCCACAAGCTCATCGTCACCGGATATTGGCCGGCGAACGAACAGGTCGCGGCGGAGGTATTCGTGACTCGTACCGCGGCCAAGCCGTCAACGTCAACCCGCAGACTCACGGTGCCGGCCGCGGGTTCGCCTCGGTGGGCTTGACGTCGGTGTCTGGCGGCGCGGCCGTGCAACCGGTAACGGCAAAGAACGCCATCACGAGACTCAGTCGTGCCCGCCGCGAGCGGAACGAGGAGGCGCGCATGCGGATTTGACGCACGCCGGGCCACGGTGGTTTCCCAACCGTTGCGGAGCACGCATGAAGCGGCTGCACAATCCGCGGTGCAACCCTGACCCGCAGCTCAGCCCATAACCCCAGGTAGCCCAGGATCTCGGGCACGGATTGGTTATCCACACCCCGCCTGGTTGTCCACAGATCTTGAGCGGACCGTTGGCGACTGCCATTTCGCCCGCGACCGTAGCAGCATGAGTCCGCCCGTTGATCCCATCCGCGTGGACGACGAGCGTCCAACCGTGCGGCGAGCGTAGCGATGGGGTACGCGAGAGTGCGCGCGGTCGGCCTGGTGGGGTTGGAGGGGCACGCGGTCACCGTTGAAGCTCACGTCGCCGCGGGGCTTCCCGCGCTGGTGCTGTCCGGACTGCCGGATACCTCGCTCAACGAGGCCCGCGACCGGGTCCGGGCGGCGATCGTCAACGCTGGCGAGAAGTGGCCGCAACGGCGGAT
>Ga0209889_1000118_pt1 | contig 16646 bp, 16 predicted proteins | sample GWRWN1_0_10_FD_187233 | JGI IMG/M metagenome (GOLD analysis project Ga0209889, IMG submission 187233) | Riverbed sediment microbial communities from areas with no vegetation in Columbia River, Washington, USA - GW-RW N1_0_10 (SPAdes)... | ecosystem: Environmental > Aquatic > Freshwater > River >... | reverse complement strand
AACGGCCCATCCTGCACGTGGCACTGGTGAGGGTGAGACCAAAGAATCCCAGCTAGATGGCGTGCCCGGGGCGGGATTCGAACCCGCACGGCCTTGCGGCCGGAGAGGTTTAAGCCCTCCGCGTCTGCCAGTTCCGCCACCCGGGCGGGTGGTAGGAGCAGGCTACGACCCGCCGTACCCCGTCAGATCGCCATCGCCGCGGAACAGGTGCCGGCGCCCGTCGCTGAAGCGCAGCAGCGCCCGGCCCGACATCCGGGAGCCGTCGAGGGCGTCGAGCTCGAGGACGTGCACACCGGGCTCCAGGGGGTGGGCAGATGGTGTGCGCACCGTGACCTCCCAGTCGTTGGGCCCCGGCCCGGGCTGACCCTCACGCACGACCACGAAAACATCCGCGTACCCAAGGCTGACCAGGTCACCGTCCACCAGCAACCGGCCTAAGAGCATCCTCGTCGACCGCACGGCCGCAGAGTACGACGGAGCGACCGGCCGTCACGCCGCCCTGCCGAGCGCATCGGCCACCGACGCCCACAGGGCCGTCCGCACGCTGTCGGCCGTCGCGCCGGTCAAACGGTTGTAGGCCACGACGCCCTCGATCATGTCGGCTACCGCCGCCGGCCAGGGGCGGCCCCGCAGGACCACGGCCACTGTGGCACCGCCGTCGCGCCGGCGCTGGATCGTCCGTGTGAGCCCCACCCGCCGGGGTGGGCTGCGGAACGTGGGTGCGCGCAACCCCTGGCGCCTGGCCGCTTGGGTGAGCGACCGGGCGATCCGGGCGAAGCGCAGCGACGTCGGTTCCACGTCCGCCATCTTGCCCGCGCCCTATGACAAACAAGGGCCTACCATGCTCTTCATGCCTCGGAGCCAGACGTCCTCGTCGTCGAGGCGCAAGGCCCGCAAGCTCGTGGCCGTGCCCTCGGCAACCGAGCGTCGAGCCGCCGAACGCAACGCCGGCGAGCGCAAACCCGCGGCTCGTAACACCGGGAAGCGACCGCCGAGCGACGCCGGCCAGACAACCACCGAGCTGGACGATCCCCGGATGTCGGACGTGGACGAGTGGGGCCGCTCCGAACAACTCCGCGAGGTCGTCCGCCGCATCTACGACCCCGTCTACGAGCACTGGTTCCGGGTCGAGTGGGACGGCTTCGACAAGATCCCCGCCGAGGGTGGGGCCCTCATCGTGGCAAACCATGCGGGGGCCATTCCGACCGACGCTCCCTCGATCATGCACGGCATCGAGCGCGACCTCGGCCGGCCGGTTTACGGCCTCGCCGACGAGATCTTCAAGCGGATCCCGGTGGTCAACGTGGGCTGGTCCCGCCTCGGCGGCGTGCAGGCGCACCCCGACAACGCCTACCGCTTGCTGCGCGAGCAGCAGCAACTGGTGATGGTCTTCCCCGAGGGATCCAAGGGCCCCGGCAAGACCTATTCCGAGCGCTACCAGCTTCGCCGCTTCGGGCGGGGCGGGTTCGTGCAGATCGCCATGCGATCCGGCGTGCCGATCATCCCGATGTCCATCGTCGGGAGCGAAGAGACGATGCCGATCCTGTTCAAGGTGCCGATGCTCGCCCGGGCGTTGGGGGTCCCCTACTTCCCAGTCACCGCCAACATGCTGGCGCTGGGGCCGCTGGGCATCATCGTGCCGTTCCCGGCCAAGATACGCATCCGGGTGCTCGACCCCGTCCACTTCGACGTGCCCCCCGAGCAGCCCCGTTACTCGCGCAGCCGGGTGATGGACGCCTCCGAGCAGATCCGCCAGACCATCCAGGACTCGCTCCACGACATGCTTCGCCAGCGCCGCGGCGTCTGGTCGGGGTAGGCCGGGAACGAGGCAACGGCGACACCGATGGGACGGCGCGTTCTCGTCACCGGGCTCGGCAGCTTCTGGGGCGGCCGCGTGGCCCAGGCCCTCGAAGCCGACCCCGACGTCGACGTGATCGTGGGGCTCGACACCCGCGAGCCCACGGTCGAGCTGGAGCGGACCGAGTACGTCCGCACCGACGAGGGCTACTCCATCCTGTCGCGCATCGTGCGGGCCACCCAGGTCGACACGATCGTGCACACCTTCCTGGTTGTCGACTCGACCCGGGCTTCCAGCCGGCAGGTGCACGAGACCAACGTCATCGGCACCATGAACCTGTTCGCCGCCGCCAGCCAACCCGAGAGCCGCGTGACCGACGTGGTCGTGAAGTCGTCGACGCTCGTTTACGGCTCGACCTATCGCGATCCCGTGTGGTTCGCCGAGGACACTCCCCGCTCGTCGTCGCCCCGCCACCGCGTCGAGCGTTCACTCATCGAGGTCGAGGCCTACGTGCGCGACTACGCCCTCGACAACCCCCAAGTGGCTGTCACGACGCTGCGATTCTCCAACGTGCTCGGATCCGACATCGTCACCCCCATCACACGGGCCCTGGGCTCACCGCTGGTGCCGGCGGTCTTCGGTTTCGACCCCCGTCTCCAGTTCGTGCACGAGGACGATGTGGTGCGCGCCATCATGTTCGTGCTCGACCGGCGGCTGGGCGGCGTCTTCAACGTGGCCGGGGACGGCCTGCTGCCCTGGAGCGAGGTGGCCGCCATCTGCGCAAAGCGGTTGGCACCGCTCCCGCCGTTCGGCACCCGCCTGTATGCGCGCCCACTGGCCAGGTTGGGTGTGGACCTGCCCCCTGAGCTGATCGAGCTGCTGACCTACGGGCGAGGCGTCGACAACCGGCGCCTCAAGCAGGCGGGCTTCGACTACGGAACCACGTCGGCGGGCGCCGTGCGCTCGTTCGCCGAGGCCGCGCGGTTGCGGGGGGCTCTCGGCCGGCCCGAACGGGCCCCCTACCGCTACGAGCGCGACGTCGAGGAGTTCTTCCGTCATTCCCCCGCCGTGGTCCGCGACCAGCGGGTCTGACGGCATCCACGCGTTACCTGCCGTTGGTCGACCAGTGCCAGGGTTCGCTGGGCAGGTTGTAGAGGCCGTACTCGCCAGCGTGGGCGACCAGCCAGTCCCAGCATTCGTTGCCGCGCGTGATGGCCCCGCCTCCGTTGCAGCTGAAGTCGATGGCCAGGCCCCGCTCGTGGTTTGAAGTGCCGGGGCGGGCCGTGGGCGGCGAGCATCGCGACGCCGGCATGTAGTAGATGGCGTAGTTGGACGATCCGCAATGCTCGCGCCGCAGCTGGATCTGCTTCTCTGTGCTGCGCCAGCCACTGCGGGCGCACAACGACACGCCGTCGCGGGCCGCCGCGTTGAGGAGGGCCTGGACGTTGTCGGCGATCGAACCTGCGACCGTGATCGACCCGCCGTGCGGGCAGGTCACGGTCGCCAACCCGCCAGGGGCCCGGGTCACGACCGATGCCGGCGGCGCCGCCGGGATCCGCGGCGCTGAATCGGGGGCGGGCGGCGGGGGCTCGTTGGCAGCGGCCGCCGCCCGGGCTGCGGCCGCCCGTGCCGCCGCCTCCTGCGCCCGGCGCTGCCGTTCGGCGGCTTCCTGCATGGCCCGAATCCGGCGGGCGACCTCGGCTTGCTCGCGCACGAGCCGATCCGACAGGGCCTTGTCGAACTCCTTGAGCGACTCCGCCTCGGCCAGCTTGGCGTTGAGCCGTTCCTCGAGGTCGGCGGCGAAGTCCTGCTGCTGGGCCAGCGCGGCCTCCACGTCGGCGAGCTCTTGGGCTGCCTCGGCGCGGCGGGCCTCCGCAGCCGCCTCCGCTGCGGTCTCGTTGGCCTGCTGGACCTCCATGTCCTCGTGAGCCTCGTCGAGCTGGTCGAGCAGGTCGGCATCCGTGTCGGCCTGGATCTCGATCACCGCCTGTTTGACCGAGGCGTCCGACAGCGAGTCGGCGCGGAAGGCGTCGAGGGCGTTGTCTGACGGCGGGCTCACGAACGCCTGGACGACGAGTTCGTCGGCCCTGCGGTTGAGGTCCTCGATCCGCAGCTGGGCGTCGGCAACCGCCTGGATTGCGTCGACCAGCTCGGCCTCGGCCTCCTGGTGTGCCCGCGAGGCCTCGTCCAACTCGGCCTCCTGCGTGGCCACGTTGGTCTCGAGCTCGGCCAGCGCCACCTGTACCTCGGCGTCCTTGGCCTGGAGTGCATCGACCTGGAGGTCCACCTCGGCGCGCTGCGCCTGGACCGCATCCCGCTCCCGCTCGGTCTTGGCCGGGTCCGGATCATCGGCGCTGCTGGCCACCGCCGACCAGACGGCCACCGCCGAACCAAGGGCGACCACGGCGCTGATCAGCGCGATGCGGCGGAACACGGATCTCACGGCTCTTCCCGGCTCCTTGCTGCTCTTCCCATGAGCGGACAAAGTGACCGGAATGTAACGGACCGAGTCGCCAATGTCATCCATGCGCGACATCGGTGGAGCGTTTTCCCAGCTAATGGCGCTATCGGAACGGCGATCTACACCGAATTAGTCGCGTCACCGAGCCGAGGGGCGCGCGGCCTGTCCCCGCTAATTTCAGTTGGCGTTGGTCGACCAATGCCACGACTCGCTCGGCAGGTTGTAGAGGCCGTAGCCGGCGGCATTGGCCTGCAACCAGTCCCAGCATTCGTCGCCGGTGCTCACGGTACCGCCGCCGTTGCACGTGAAATCGATGGCCAATCCTTGCTCGTGCATCGACGTTCCGGGTATGGCCGTCGGGGGGCTGCACTGGGATGCCGGCATCTGGTAGATGGCGTAGTTCGACGTGCCGCAGTGCGCCATGCGCAGCTGGACCTGCTCCTCGGGATTCCTGTAACCGCCGCCGCACAACATGACGCCGTCGGCCGCGGCGTCGTTGAGCAAGGCCTGGACGTTCCCGCTGATGGAGCCGGCCACCGTGATGGACCCGCCGACGGGACACGTCACGGTCGCGAGTCCGCCCGGTGCAGGCGTGATCTGGGACGGCGCCACATCTTGGGTCGGGGCGGGCGCCGGGGCCGCCGCCTGGGCCGCCGCCAGCTGGGCCGCCAGCGCGGCCTGTTCCCTGGCCAGCCGGTCGGACAGGGCGGCATCGAGCGTTCGGAGCGACTCGGATTCGGCCAGCTTGGCGTTCAGGCGCTTCTCGACCTCGGCCGCAAAGGCCTGCTGCTGACCCAGTGCGGCCTCGACGTCGTCCAGCTCCTGCGCCGCGGTCTGCTGGGCACGCTCGGCTTCGACGGTCGCGTCCGCCTTGTTGGCCTGCTCGGTCTCGAGTGCGTCGTGCGCGTGCGCCAAGCTCTCGAGCACCTGGGCGTCACGGTCCCCCTGCATCTCGAGGACCGCCTGTACGACGGCCGCCTCGGTGATGGATCCGGCCCGCAGCGGCTCGAGGGCGTAGTCCGAGGGAGGGTTCACGAACGAGTCGACCACGAGCTGGTCGGCCTGCTTGTTCAGCTCGTCGATCCAGTGCTGCGTGTCGGCCACGGCCTGGGTGGCCTCGGCCAGCTCGGCCTCGCTCTGAGCCTGGGCGCGCTCGGCCTGCTGGAGCTCGGATCGCTGGGTGGCGACGTTGCGCCCGATCTCGGCCAGAGCCGCCCGCACCTCGGCGTCCTTCGCCTCCAGGGCATCGAGCTCGAGCACGACCTCCGCCTGCCGAGCGCGCACGTCGTCGCGCTGTTGCTCGGTCGCCTCCGGATCGGGCTCTTGGGCTGAGCCGGCCGATGGCGTCAAGGCCGCCACCGTCAGGGCAACGGCCAACAGACGGCGCAGCCAGGCGCTCGACGTCAGTTGCCGTTGGTGGACCAGTGCCATGGTTCACTTGGCAGGTTGGACAGCCCGTAGTCGGTGGCGTGCGCCTTCAACCAGTCGTAGGCGGCGCCTCCGTAACCGATGGTGCGGCCGCCGACCGTGAAGTCGATCGCCAGACCTTGCTCGTGCATCGATGCGCCCGGCCGGGCGGTCGGTGGGCTGCAGTACGAGGCTGGCATCACCCAGATGGCGTAGTAGCTGCTGCCGCAATTGGACCTGCGGACGGCGATCTGGTCGGCCGGGTCGCGGTAGCCGTTTCCGCACATGGAGACGCCGTCCTCGGCCGCGGCGGTGAGCAGGCGCTCGACCGGCTTGCTGATGTCGCCGGCCACCTGGATGCTGCCACCGTCCGGGCACGGCACCGACACCACGCCGCCGGGCGGGGCCTGGATGCCGGCCGCCTTGTTGGCCTCCGCCTGGGCCGACAGCTCAGCGGCCCGCCGCCGCGCGAGCTCGGCCGCCACCTCTTCGTCGAGCTCGTTCAGGGCGGCGACGAGCTGCGCCTGTTCCGCCTGGAGCTGCGCGGCGAGCGCAGGGTCGACGCCCTTGAGCATCTCTGCCTCGCTGAGCTTCTGATCGATGCGGGCCTGGACCTCGGATGCGAACAGCGCCTGCTGGCTGACCGCCTCCTGCTTGTCGGCCAGCGCCGCCTCGGCATCCGACTTGCGGTTCCGCGCCTCCGCCATGGCGACGTCCTTGTTGGCCTTCTCGGTGCGGAGCTGTTCGCGGGCGGCGTGGTACTCGGCCAACAGCTCGGCATCGGTCGTCGTCTGCAGGTCGAGGATGGCCCACTTCACGTTGGCGCTCGCCGAGGACTTCTGGCTGAGCATGGACAGGGCCGACTCGGTGGGCGGGGTGACGAAGGCGTTGACGACCACGTGGTCGGTCTTGGCCAGCAGTTCGTCGATGCGACGCTGGGCATCGGCGACCGCGGCATCGGCGGAGGCCACGGCGGCGTCGGCCGCCGCGAGCGCCTGTTCGGCGACCGTGAGCTCTGCCGTCTGGGCGTCGACGTTGGCCTTGATGTCACTGAGCGCCTGCGTCACCTGCCGGTTGTCGGCCTTCAGGATGTCGACCTCGGCCGCCACCAATGACTGGCGGTGGGCGACCTGTTGGGTCTCACGGGCGGGATCCTCCTGGGCCCCGGCCGCCGGCGGCGTCGCCACGGTCGTCCCCAGGGCGACGGCCGCCGCCACGGTGGCGGCGACGATCGGGCGGCGGCGTACGAGCGTCAAATTGCTCCCCAGTGCGGACGGTCGCAGGATCCCCAACTTCCCCAAGGCCAACGCCGAGGCCGCGGCGAAGGTCACGGTGAATGTAACGAAACGCGCGAAGTCTGTCATATATCCAGCCGGCTGGCTGGCCGGGCCCCTACTAAGCCGTCGCCGCCCGGCGCTCCAGCGCCGCCCGCTCGCAGGTGTTGGCCGTCAGCCCGATCTCCCGGGCGTAGTCGGCCCGGGCGCCGGCGACGTCGGCGGCGCCCGGAGCAGCTCGGCTCGCGCCGCGTGGAGGGCGGGGGCCCAGGTGTCAGCCGAGAAGCCCGGCCACGACGTTGACCCCCGCGGACACGATCACGACACCGAAGAGGTACGAGAGGAGCGCGTGGAGGAGCACCGTGCGGCGGACCCCGCGATCGCGCAGCATCGTGTCGGACACCTGGTAGGTCATCCCGATCGTGAATGCCAGATAGGCGAAGTCGCGGTAGTCCGGTGGCCGGGTCGTGTCACCGCCGAAGTCGATGCTGTCGGCCGCTCCCCGGTAGTAGAGGTGGGCGTACCGCAACGTGAAGACCGTGTTGACGACCGTCCAGGAGACGATGACGGTGACCGTGGCCATGGTGACGAGTAGGGCGCGCTCCGCTCCGGTTTCATGTCGAGCCAGGCCGAGCGCGAAGCCGACCGCCACCAGGCTGGCGCCGCTGGCGGCCAGGAGGAGCAGGCGGGCCACGTCGCGGTTCATGTCCTCGCGGACCGCGATGCGCTCGGTACGAGGACCGTCCGCTCCAAGGACGATCGGCGCGACGGACGACAAGAACGTGAGTGCCATGGCGTTCCAGCCCCCCAGCACGGCGAGGTGCCAGGGGGCGATGGCTGCGAGCGCAAGCCCCGCCGCCAGGCCGACCACGGCGGCGGCGACCAGCCGCCGCAGGGCCGGTGCATGCCAGCCCAACCAGCGGTGGTACAGCGTCGAGGACGGGACGCTCATCGGTCGAAGGTCTAGCGCCCACTGGTGGCCCTCGCGGAAGTCCAGGCGAACGGGCGCCTCCGCCGGGTGAGCTAGACGAGCCCCACCTACTGCCCGTTCGCCGACCAGTGCCAGGGCTCGCTCGGCAGGTTGTGGAGGCCGTAGCTGGCCGCGTGACCCTCGAGCCAGCCGAAGCAGGCGCTGCCTCTGCCGATTGTGCCGCCTCCGCAGGTGAAGTCGATGGCGAGGCCCTGCTCGTGCATCGACGTGCCCGGCCGAGCCGTGGGTGGCGAGCATGCGGACGACGGTGCCTGGTAGATGGCGTAGTCGGACGAACCACAATGCGCTCGGCGCAGGGCGATCTGCTGCGCGGGGTCGCGGTAACCGCCGCTGCACATGTTCAGTCCCGCCGCCGACGCCGCCCGGAGCAACGAAGACAGGTTCGAGGCCAACGAGCTGTCCACGATGATCGAGCCGCCTCCCGGGCAGGCCACGTTCGACAGGCTGCCAGTGGCCGGGCCCAGCGAACCGCCGTGGGCGGCCGCCGCCTGCGCAGCCGCCCGCTCGTCGGCGGCCCGGCGGGCCTCTGCCTCGGCCTGCACCTTTTGCAGGGCTTCCAGCGCCTTGCGTTGCTCCTCGGCAGTTCGGATCGCCTCGAGACGTCCGGCGATCTCCGACTCCTGCGCCTTCAGCTGCGCGGCCAGGGCCGGGTCGATGCTTGCCAACGCCTCGGCCTCCGCCAGGTTCTGGTCGAGGCGCGCTTGGACTTCGAGCACGAACGCCGCCTCTCGAGACTGCGCCGCCTCCAGGTCTTCGAGCGCGGCGGCCGCCCTGTCGGCGGTGGCCGCCGCCCGCTGGGCGGCGTCGTCCTGTGCCGCCTTGTGGTCGTCCAGGTCCGCATGCGCGTCGTGCAGGCTGGACAGGATCGACGCGTCGGCATCGTGCTGCATGCCGACGATCGACGCCTTCAGCGACGCGTCCGCCGTCGACTCGGCGGCCATGGCGTCGAGGGCGGTGTCGGCGGGCGGGTTCACGAACGCATCGACCACGACGCCGTCGCTCAGGGCGGTGAGATCGTCGATGCGCTTCTGCGTGGCCGTCACCGCCTGGTCGGCCTTCACCTTCTCGGCCCGGGCGGCCGCCAGCTGCACGCGGGCGGCCTCCAGCTCGCGGAGCTGGGTCCGAAGGTTGCCGTGCATGTCGTTGAGGGCGTTGACCACGTCGCCGTCGTCGGCCTTGAACACGTCCACGTCGACGGCCACCTCGCCGGAGAGCGGAGCAGCGGGCTCCTCCTGGCCCGGCACCGCCTGCGTGGGCGCCGCCGTCGGCCCTAGCATCAGACCTGATGCCGCCACGGCGGAAGCGAGCAGGACGCGGGCGGGCCGCAAGTGTGGACGTGTCGCTCTCAAGTGGTGCTCCCCAGCGATGACGAATTCGACACGGGAATGTAATGAAACCGCCGACTGCCCGTCACATCACCCTTCATGGAAGACTGCCGGCCATGGTTGAGCTCCGCTCCGAGATCAGGGATCGGGTTGCCCTCGTCACGCTTGACGCCCCCGCCCGGCGCAACGCCCTCACGCTCGGACTGGTGGACGAGATCGAGAGCGCATTCGACGCCATCGAGTCCGATGCCGAGGTCGGCGCCGTGGTCGTGACCGGGGCCGCGCCGGCCTTCTGTGCCGGGGCCGATCTGTCCCATCTCGGGTCCAGCCAGCGCCAGGGCCTGTCGCGGGTCTACGAGGGGTTCCTGCGCATCGGGCGCTCGCCATTGCCCACCATCGCCGCCGTCAACGGCGCCGCCGTCGGGGCGGGCGTCAACCTGGCACTGGTGTGCGACGTGATCGTGGCCGGCGAGTCGGCGCGATTCGACACCCGCTTCCTCGATCTCGGCCTCCATCCCGGTGGCGGCCACACCTGGATGCTGCAGCGGCGGGTCGGATCCCAGGCGGCCGCCGCGCTGGTGCTGTTCGGCCGCGTCCTCGACGGCCGGCAGGCCGAGCGCGCCGGGCTGGCCTGGTCGTGCGTGCCAGATGACGAGCTGCTGCCGCTGGCCCTGGAGATGGCATCGACCGCCGCCCGCGCCCCGCGCGACCTCGTGGAGCGGGTGAAGCAGACCATGCGCGACGTCACCCAGCTGCCGGACCATTCGGCGGCGGTCGAGCGCGAGCTCGACGCCCAGGTGTGGTCGATCAATCAGCCGGCCTTCCAGGAGAAGCTGGCCGCGCTCCGGAGGCGGATCAGCACTCGCGACTAGGGGGCGAAGGCGAGCGTGTCTGCGATCTGCTCGGCCAGGGCACGGTGCGTGGCGGGGTCCTCGGAGGTGACGATCACCGACCACACGATGTCGTCGGGACCGGCGACCAGCGTTTCGGTGCCCTGGGCCTCGATCGACCCACCGCCGGCCCCCAAGCCGTACTGCATCCGCAGTGTGGGGTACTTGGCGTCGTCCACGACCACGACGGGGACCTCGCCGAGGCCGCCGCTGGCGGAGAGCTGGCGGCCGTAGTCCGCGAGCTGCTCGATGGTGGAGACGCCGGCGCCGGGGACGGCACGAACCTTTACGTCCGCCACGCGGCCGGCCTCGTCGACCCCGGCGGCGTAGAACACCGCGCCGGCCTCCACCGCCGCGTGGGCGTTGTCGAGGAAGCCGGGCACCTGGGGCGACGACCGCTCGAGGCTCTCGAGCACCTCCGGTGCCAGGACCGTCGCCTCCCAACCCGGCGGTACCGCGATGCCGAAGCCGAGGCTGGCGACCGGGATGGCCGTCCAACCGTCGGGAGCGGTCACGTCGATCCCGCCGCTGTCGATCGTGGTGGCGGTGCGCGACGCCGCACCGTCGGTGGCGTCGCCGCCGTCACCGTGGCCGCCGATCGCGCCGACGATGGCGGCCACCAGTCCCCCCACGAGCGCGACCGCCAGCACCACGGCCACGAGCCTTGTGCGGTCCCGGCGGCGGGCGCGTGCGCGCGTGCTCACGCGAGCCACTCACGCACCAGCTCGTCTCGGCGATCGTGCCATTCCTCCACCGTGAGCGCGTAGCGGATGTGGTCCTCCCACGCCCCGTTGATCTCGAGGTAGCGGTGGGCGATGCCCTCATCACGGATCTTCAGCTTCTCGACGACCCGCCGGCTGCGGTGGTTGCGGGGGATGATCGAGATCTGGATGCGATGCAGGCGCACGTCCTCGAAGGCGAAGCGTGCCGCGGCCACGAGCGCCTCGGGCATGTAGCCGTGGCCGGCCTGGGCCTGGTCGATCCAATAGCCGACGTACGCGGACTGGAAGGGCCCTCGCTGCACCGACGACAGGTTGATCTCACCGGCGAATTGCCCCTGCCGGTGCCGGCCGCGCCCACCCCGCCCGGCATCCTCACCCGAATCCGACGGATCGACGAAGATTCCGAACCCGAAGCCGGTACCCAGCTGCCGCTCCCGCTCCCGCGCGCTGCAGCGCATGGCGAAGGCCTCGGCGGACTCCACCACATCCGGCAGCCCGGGGTTGCGGGCCGGTTCCCACGGCGTGAGCCACTCGGCGTTGCGGCGGCGCACCTCCTGCCATGCTTGGAAGTCGGTGGCGGCGAGGGGGCGCAGCAGCACCCGCCGCCCGGTGAGCTCGGTCATCGGTGCAGCCCGTGACCGGTCGACCGCGCGAGCGCCAGCGAGCCGGGCGACGATGGGGTGCGGGGGCGCAGCCCCCGAGGACCAACGGTCATCGGTGCCCCGTCAAGCGCACCATCAGTCCATGACCTCCGCCAGGGCCCCAAGCACCAGGGTGACGTTGCGGGGCCGGGCCGTGTGGCCCATGCAGCCGATCCGCCACATCTTGCCGGCGTAATCGCCCAGCCCGCCGCCGATCTCGATGCCAAAGCGCTCGAGCAACGTAGAGCGCACCTTGGCGTCGTCGACGCCATCGGGCACGAGCACCGTGGTCAGGTCGGGCAGCCGGTGGCCGTCGGCGGCGAACAGCTCGAGGCCGAGATCCACCAATCCCTCGTGAAGCAGCTGCCCACACTCGGCATGGCGGGCGATGGCGCCGTCCAAGCCTTCGTCGAGGATCGCGCCCAGCGCGGCGTGGAGAGACATGATCATCGAGACCGGCGCGGTGTGGTGGTACACCCGGGGACCGGTCGCGGGACCGGTGTATTGCCCGATCATCCGCAGGTCGAGATACCAGCTCGGGCACCGCGGGACGAGGCGATCACGAGCCCGGTCGCTCAGGGTGAGGGGTGCCAGGCCGGGCGCCACGCCCAGGCATTTCTGTGTCCCGGCGTAGGCGATGTCGACACCCCAGCCGTCGACGTCGACCTCGACGCCGCCCAGGCTGGTGACGCAGTCGACGAGCAACAGCGCGTCCCCTTTCCGAGCCCCCAGCGGCGCGATGTCGGACCTCACGCCGGTCGACGTCTCGGCGTGGACCACGGCGATGAGCTTGGGGGCGGGGTGCGCTTCGAGGAGGCGATCGGGCTCTACCGGCCGGCCCCAGGGAACGTCGACCCGCACGACCTCGGCGCCGCACCGGGCGGCCACGTCGCACATGCGGCCCCCGAAAACGCCGTTGACGCCGATCACCACCGGGTCGCCGGGCTCCACGAGATTGACGAACGCCGCCTCCATGCCCGCCGAACCGGTGCCCGAGATCGGCAGCGTCATGGCGTTGCCGGTGCGAAAAACGGTGCGCAGCCGGGCGCAGGTGTCGTCGAGGATGTCCACGAAGGCCGGGTCGAGGTGGCCGAGCATGGGGCGCGCCAGGGCCTCGACGGCCTCGGGATAGGGGTTGCAGGGCCCCGGTCCCATGAGCACGCGGTCGGGCAGCGGCATGCGGCCCTGACCGTAGCGAGGGCCGGCGCCCGGCGGGAAAGCGACCTCGAGATCGTCGGTAGCGCCGGGTGGGATCAGCCTTCGTCCAACAGGCTGAGCGCCAGGCCGTCGAGGATGTCGGCCTCCGACACGATCATCTCGTCGAAGCCGAAGTGGCGGAACACCGCCACCAGCACGCAACAGCCGGCGACGATCACGTCGGCCCGCGCCTCTTCGAGCCCGGGGTTGTGGATCCGATCGGCCCGTGACTCGGTGGCAAGCGTGCGGAAGACATCCTCCGCCGCCTCGCGGGAGAGGTGGAAGTGGTGGATGCGGTCGCGGTCGTAGGTCTCGAGCCCGATCTCGACCGCCGCCACCGTGGTGATCGTGCCGGCCAGCCCCACCAGCGTGCGGGCCTCGGCCACGGCTGGGATCTCCCGCGCCACATCGTCGAGGTAGGCCTCGCTGAGGCTGATGCAGGCCGTGAGCTCCTCGGGCTGCGGCGGGTCGTGCAGCAGGAACTTCTCGGTCAGGCGGGCACATCCGATGTCGACCGACATCACACCCTCGACTCGGTCGGTACCGACGATGAGCTCGGTGGAGCCGCCGCCGATGTCGACTACCAGGAAGGGCCCGGTGGCCGGATCGAGCTCACCGATGGCGCCCCGGAACGAGAGCCGCCCCTCCTCGTCGCCGCTCAGCAGCTCGGGGCGGGTGCCGATCAACTCCTCGACGGCGTCGAAGAACTCGTCGCGGTTGGCGGCGTCGCGGGAGGCGGACGTCGCCGCAACCCGCACCCGCTCGACCCCGTGGCGGTCGAGGATGCCGTGGTAGCCCCGCAGGCAGTCGAGGGTCCGCTGCACCGCCTCGGGCGCCAGGCGGCCGTTCGCACCTACGCCCTGGCCCAGGCGGGTGATGGTGTTGCGCCGGTCGAGGATGTCGAGCTTGCCGTCGATCGGACGTGCGACGAGCACGCGGGTCGAGTTCGTGCCCAGGTCCAGCGAGGCGATGGCGGTCACGAGCGCAGCTCTGGACCGGTCGACCGCGCGAGCGCCAGCGAGCCGGGCGACGATCGGGTGCGGGGGCGCAGCCCCCGGGGATGAACGGTCATGGCCGAGGCACCCTACCGGCGGTCCGGTCGGCCCAAGGCTCCACCCAGGCGGTCGTCTACCCAGCGGCCGACGGGATCGTCCCCGCCGGCCAGGTGCCAGGCGTAGTGGGCGTGCAGGCACTTCACCCCCGCTCGGGTGCCACCCACCCCGCCGTCCGGCCGCGGGCCCCGGTGGCCGGGCGGCAATGCGGCGTCCCGCTCCGCCGCATAGCGGGCATGTGCCGCCGCCAACGCGCCGGGGTCCACGTCGGCCTCGGCCCGCGTCACGCCCCCCGCGCTCTCGAGGCGCGAGACCTCGGTGCGCTCGGGCTCACCCACCAGCCAGTAGCGGGTCGGCATCGGCGTGCCGTCCTCGAGCAGCGGCGCATTGCGGATGACCAGCGGCGACCCGTCGGGGTGGCGGAGCACGACCTCGAACCCGCCCTGCGGCCGCCGCCCCAGGAGACGCTCGACCTCGCCGCGATCGGCGTCGGTGGTCGGACGACCTTCGCTCAGGCCCACGCGACCCGGTGCACGCGCCAAGGCACGGAGAAGCCCTTGAGCGAGACCTCCTCCCCGGCGCTGAAGCGCAGGTCGCCAGCCGCCGCGGTGAGGTCGTGGGTGAGGCCCGACACCAGCACGTCGCCCGGAGCCGCAGCATCGGCGATGCGCACCGCCAGGATGACGTTCTGGCCGAAAACGTCGCCGTCGGACTCGACGGTTTCGCCGGTGTGCAGGCCGATCCTCAGTTCGATGCGCTGGGACGGGTTCTCGGCGCTGTGCCGCGCGGCCGCCTTCTGGATGGCGACGGCGGCCAGGATGGCCTGCCGGGCGCCGGCGAAGACCACGAGGAAGCCGTCGCCCTGCGCCTTGACCTCGATGCCGCCGTGGCGCTCGACCTGGGCACGCACCAAGACGTTGTGCGCCTGCAGGACCTCCCACCACTTCCTGTCGCCCAACTGCTCCGCCAGCGCCGTCGAGCCGACCATGTCGGTCACGAGGATGGTCAGCGTTCCCCGCGGCAACCGGCTGTCGTCGGCCCCACGACCGGTTGCGGTCTGCCCGTTGGTCCGCTCGTGCGTCCCGGGTGTGCGCTCCTCGGTGAGGAACCGTGGCAGTAAATCGCGCAGATCGATCGGTGGAATCCGGGGTTCGGGGGACGGAGGGGGTTGCGACCACTGGTCCCGTTCCGATCGCCGCCCTGCCGGTTCGCGATGACGGCCGTGAGGCGCGAACGTCTGCGGCGGAGGAGGTGGCGGCGGAGGAGGTGGCGGTGGGAGCGGGGCATGCAGTGACCGGAGGGCCTCGCGGGCGCTGTCCCGCAGGTCGTCGATGTGGTGGTCCAGGTGGCCACCGAACAGCTCATGCGTGTGCCTGGCCAAGCGCGAACGGCGCCGGCTCGTGCGCACCGTGACCCCTCCCCACAACCCCCGGGCGTGCACCCGGACCAGAGGAGCATGCGGCAGCGGTGTCACCTCCGACCTACGGGTGCGGTCCTCGCTGCCGCCCATGAGCACCATCCCGTCGAGGTCGACGGGGATGCCGTCCGGGACGACGACCTCGACACTGCCCATGATCGCCCAGGCCGTCACCTCCACGACCGGCTCGTCGATCACGGCCTGGCGCAGGTCGACCTTTACGTGCCCCCAGAACGCGAATGCCGTGATCTGGCCGGGCGCCCGCCACCGGCCCCGAGCCCCGGTGCCGCTCATGATGGCGACGAATCGCCGCCGCGGGCCGGGCTGCGTTCGCTCCGGAGCTGCGCCCGGGCCGACATCGGCGGACCCCGCCGGCCCCTCGCCCGTTACGGGCGGTCGGCCGACGTCGACCTCCGCCGGTAGGCCGGCCAGCACGTCGTCGAGATCACGCCGGGTTCGGGCGGCGTACACCCGGCCCGCCAGGTCGGCGAACTCGTCGAGCGTCAGGCGTCCGGCACCCGTGTGCCGGCTGAGTGTGTCGATGACCACCCGGCGGTCGTCGTCACCGATGCGCACATCGCCGGACTCCACCACGGGGGACAGTTTGCACCCCCTGGCAAACCTGAGCACGGGCCCAATCTCGCAGACCGGTTACATACAGTCAAGACTGTATGTAACCAATGTCCTGCTCGCGGAACGACTCGACGCCCTACCGACCAGTAGGTAGGGTAATTGCGTGCCCGCCGCGCCGCTCGACGCCGCCGTCCTGATCGCCGAGCTGGAGCCCACCGTGGCCCGCCTGCTCGACCGCCACCTGGCGCAGGCCAAGGAATGGTTCCCCCACCAGCTCGTGCCCTGGGGTCGCGGGCAGGACTTCGAGCCGGGGTGGGAGTGGTCACCCGACGAGGCGGCGCCGCCCGTGGCGGTCCGCTCGAGCCTGTTCGTCAACCTCCTCACCGAGGACAACCTCCCCTACTACTTCCGCACCATCGAGGCCATGTTCGGGCGGGACTCCGCCTGGGGTGCGTGGAGCCGCCGCTGGACTGCCGAGGAAGGCCGGCATTCGATCGTCATCCGCGACTACCTGACGGTGACCCGCCAGATCGATCCGGTGGCGCTGGAGCGGGCCCGTATGGCTCAGGTGACCTGCGGGCAGGTGCCCGAGCCCGACCTCCCGCACGACGGGCTCGTCTACGTCACCCTGCAGGAGCTGGCGACCCGGATCGCGGGGACTGACCCGGACGTCCTGGCCGTGCACGACGACCGGATGGGCCAGGCCTCGACGGGTGCCGTGCCTCTGGTCGTCTCGGGGCACTTCCATCGGTTCGATGCGGACGTCCGGGAAGGGACCCTGTTCCTGCGCACCGGCAGCACGGGCGGCGGCGGACTCGACACGTTCCTGATCGACGAGCCCCTGCCCCTGGCGGCCGAGATCCTGTACTTCGAGGGGTTCCCGCCCCGCCTGGTGGCC
>Ga0209889_1000117_pt1 | contig 16667 bp, 17 predicted proteins | sample GWRWN1_0_10_FD_187233 | JGI IMG/M metagenome (GOLD analysis project Ga0209889, IMG submission 187233) | Riverbed sediment microbial communities from areas with no vegetation in Columbia River, Washington, USA - GW-RW N1_0_10 (SPAdes)... | ecosystem: Environmental > Aquatic > Freshwater > River >... | reverse complement strand
CGGCATGCCGCTCGGGCTGCTCATCCTCACGCAGGTCGAGGAACGTGTCCTCACGCTGTTGATCGCCGCCGCCGTCATCGTGTTCGCGGTCCTGTTGTGGCGAGGGCTCCGGCTGCCGCGCCGTCGCGGGACCGACGCCGCCGCCGGGTTCGCGGCCGGGATCCTGTCCACCAGCACCGGCACGAGCGGCCCGCCGATCGTGATCGCCCTGTCGGCCAAGGAGATGCAGCCGACGGTGTTCCGGGCGACGATCTCGGTGATCTTCCTCGTGCAGGGTTCGGCCGCCCTGGTCGCGTTCGCGCTGGGGGATCAGGTCACCATGGATGCGCTCGCGGTCGCGCTGGCCGGCCTGCCGGGTCTGGTGCTGGGATCGATCGTCGGCGAATGGGGCTTTCGGCGCCTGGACGCGTCCAGGTTCCGCGCGGTCGTCCTCGGCATGCTGTTCGTCTCCGGCGTGGTGGCGTTGCTCGGCGCGGTGTGGTCGTGAACGAAACCTAGCGCGCCGTCAGCCGTTCACAACGCTCGGCGGCGTCGCTCCGTGCCGGTGAGACTCCACCTGCCGGATGACTCCCGCCGTGTCGAACCAGGCCTGCTCGCGGCTGATGAGGCCGTCGCGGATGTCGAAGACGTGCAGCATCCGGAAGCGAACCGGCGCTCCGCCTCCGTCGATGCCGATGAACGAGCCGCGGATGTGACCGGTGACGATCGACTCGTCGACGACATGGTCACCGCACGAGAAGCGGCCGATGGACTCCAGGTGGATATCGGGGATCGCGTCCATGATCCCCTGGTAGATCTCCGCCGCGGCACTCTTGCCGTAGACGGGACAGTCGGGGTTGCCCACGTCGTCCGAGACGAGATCGTCGGTGTAGGTCGCGAGCGTGGCCGGAACGTCGCGAGCGTTCTCGGCGGCGAAGTGCCGCTCGATGATGTCCAGGTCCCTCCTCGTGTCCGCTAGTAGATGTGCAGCTGGCTCAGGAGCGCGGTCCTATCGTCGATAGACTCGAGCAGATCCTTGTTGTGCTTGATCATCTTGCTCCGCGTGTAGACGCGGAGCCACTGCTTGTAGATGTACAGCTCGTACCGATCGAGCATGTCGTCGATCGGGAGGTTCCGCTGCTCGAGGAGTCGCGCCAGGAACATCGCGCACTCGAGGCCCAACGAGATCGACTGGAAGTACGGAGAACCGATCGCAGCATCGCCGAGTAGGAACACCGGCGTGCTGGCGAACGGATGGTCGGCGGGCCCCGAGTCGCGCCACGAGCGGCTCGTCGCGTTTCGAGCCCGATACAGATCCAGGGGGATCCGGACGATCTCGAGGTCCCCGAGGACCTCGCCGTGGGTCTCTTCCTTGATCTTGTCGATGAAACGGTCCATCGACCGCGCGACGCTGGGGAAGTTGCCGCGGAGCCACTCGCCGTCGAACGTGGACGGCATCGCCGCGAATTCCTCGGCACTGATGTTCACGATGCCGGTGACGTGGGTGGTTGCACCGTCGTGGTACGTGCGGTGGACTGCCGGGATGAACTTGTAGTGCTCGTTCTCGGCGTTCTTGAAGTACTTGCAGCTCTCATGGCAGTCGTAGAGCTGGCCGTACAGGAAGGTGATGACAAGCGCATACTCGAGCCGGACGTTGAGCGTGTTCGTGACCCCATCCACGTCCTCGGAGCCGGGCCTCAGCTGATCACGCAGCAGCGACCTGCTACCTGTGCAGTCGATCAGGACGTCACCCGGCTCGAGCATCCCGATCGCCTCCTCCACCGTGACGACCGCCTCGTCGCGCACCACTGCATCCGATCCGCGCCCGTCGATCAGATCGCTGAGGGTGCGCTCGATGGTGTTGAGTGGGCAGAACCCGAGCGCCCAGGCCCGCAGCAGCGCCATCAGGTCCGAAGGGATCGCCCGTCTGCCCGCGAGGCCTGCAACCAGCTCCGCGGGATCGAAGATCGCGTCGACGCTCTCGCCGTCGATGTCGTCGACGCGATAGCTGGCGACGGAGTCCGCTACGAGGTACGGCGCCAGGGTGACCATACGGGTCCGCGTGTACGCGGGCCGCTTCTCGTACAGGTGCACGGACATGCCGTCCATCGACTGGAGCAAGGCCGTGATCAGGAGCCCGACCGGTCCCGCGCCGAGGACGTGCACTCGGCCCCCGGGCCGCAGGGTCTCGAGGGCCGTGGAACCGGATCGCGGGGGCATGTGCCTCCTCGGTCGAGCCGCCGATCGCGGGCCAAGGAATCGTACTAGGCCGTTCTCAGGAGTCTCCTCCCAGTTCTGCGTCTCCCTCTCGAGCGCCTCTGAGACGCGGGTCGCGACCAGGCATCGAGTGCTGTCGGAGGCGCGCGTATACTCCCCGAGGTGGCCGTGCTAGGCGGGGAGCCAGCGGTGCCCTGTACCCGCAATCCGCTTCAGCGGGGCTGAATCCCCGTCCGAGGCCCGGCGGGTCCGCAGTCGCTCCCGGCACGGGGCGTCGAAGGTCGGGTCCCGCGCGACGCCAACCTGCGAACCCGGTCAGATCCGGAAGGAAGCAGCCGTAAGCGGGCCCTGGCGGGTGCCGCGGGGAAACCTGACCGGAGCTACCGGCCGGTGATGCGCTCGAGTCCGTTGCGGTCGACGGCGGGTGCGCGGCCACCACTAGACTTGCCGAACCTCCCGCGCACTTCCCTCGCGGGTCGAGGAGGGCGCGCGGCGCCCGGAGGTGGATGTGGCCGACGACAAGCCCTACCAGTCGCTCTACCGCAAGTACCGCCCGCAGGGTCCCTCCGAGGTCCTCGGGCAGGATCACGTGATCCGGGCACTGTCCGGAGCGGTTCGGGAAGGTCGACTCGCGCACGCGTTCCTGCTCTGCGGACCGCGGGGGACCGGCAAGACCTCGACGGCGCGGATCCTCGCCAAGATGGTCAACTGCGAGTCCGGCCCCACCCCCGAACCCTGCGGGTCGTGCGACCAGTGCGTCGCCGTTCGCGACGGCCAGCACCTGGACGTTGTCGAGATCGACGCGGCCTCGCACGGCGGCGTCGACGACGCGCGTGACCTCCGCGAGAAGGCGCCCACCGCCCCGGTCCAGGGCCGCGAGAAGGTCTACATCATCGACGAGGCGCAGCGGCTGTCGCGCGAGGCGTTCGACGCGCTGCTGAAGGTGTTCGAGGAGCCTCCGGTAGGCGTTCGGTTCGTCCTGGCGACGACCGAGCCGCACAAGATGCCGGCGACGATCGTCGGACGGTGCCAGCGATTCGACTTCCGCCGGGTTCCCGTCGAGGCCGTCGCCGAGCACCTCGAACGGATCGCGAAGGACGAAGGCATGTCGCTCACCGCCGAGGCGGCGCACGCGATCGCGCGCCAGACCGAGGGGTCGGTTCGGGACGCGTTGTCGCTGCTCGACCAGGCCTCGGTGCTGGGTGCCGGCGAGATCGGCGAGGACGTCGTCACGTCGCTGATCGGGAGCGGGCGCTCGGACGTGCAGTACGCGCTCGGCGACGCGGTCGCGGTCGGGGACGCCAAGGGTGTGTTCGAGCTCGTGAGCCGGCTCGTGCAGGAGGGTCAGGATCTCCGCTTCGTGACCAACGAGGTGCTGGCGCACTTCCGCAACCTCTTGCTCGTGAAGACGGCGCCGGGTCAGCACGACCTGCTCGACGTGACCGACCAGGAGGCCGAGCGTCTGGCCGCGCAGGCCACGAAGTACTCGACGCCCGAGCTCGGCCGCGTGATCGCCCTGCTGATCGCGGCGCAGACCGACATGCGCTGGACCACCTCGCCGCGCCTCTCCCTCGAGCTCGCCCTGATCCGCGCGACGATCCCCGAGACCGACGCCGCGCCTGAGGCGCTCGTCTCCCGCCTCGAACGCCTCGAGCGAGTGGCCGGCATCACGGGGGGTGGTGGCGGCTCCGGGGCGCCGGCTCCAGGCTCCGACTCGCCGGCGCGATCGCGCTCCGCGACAGCTTCGACCTCGGGGAGCGCCGGCTCCCAGTCGCCTTCCGCCGACACCCCTGCGCCGCCGCCCGCGACCCCGCCCACCGACGCCGTCGTGGCGGGGGGGCCGGCCGCGGCCGGAACCGGGAACGCGGCCGACTCGGCGCCACCGGCGGTTGAGACGAAGCGGACGCGATCGGCGAAGCGTGCCGAAGCGAGCGGCGCCGCAGAGGCCGCGTCCGGTCTGGCCGAGGCCGGTACGGCGCCCGAGAAGTCGTCGGGACCCGTCCTCGGCGCCGGGACCTCCGCCGTCGACGTGACGATGCTGCGGAGCAACTGGCCGACGGTGATCTCGCATCTGCGAAGTTCGGGCAAGGCGGTGCTGCCCTCGTTCCTCGAGATCGCGACGCCTGCCGCGTTCGACGGGACGACGCTCGAGCTCGTGTTCCCGCCCGAGCGACCCTACGGCGTGCAGAAGGTGATCGAGCGCGAGGCGGAGCTCCGCCAGGCGCTGCAGGACCTGTTCGGCATCACCCCCGCGATCACGTGTGTGATCCGCGAGCCCGTGGCCGGTCCCGCCGAACCGGTCGAGGACGAGCCGCTGTCGGAGGACGAGGCGCTCGCGCGCCTCGCGTCCGAGCTCGGCGCCACGCCCGCGAGCGAGGACGGGTCGTAGGTGTACGAGGGCCCGATCCAGGACCTGATCGACGAGCTCTCGCGGCTGCCGGGCATCGGACCGAAGTCGGCGCAACGCCTCGCGTACTACCTGGTGAAGGCGCCGGCCGACGACGCGAAGCGCCTCGCCGGGTCGATCGTCCAGGCGAAGGAGCGGATCTCCTTCTGCAAGGAGTGCGGCAACGTCGCCGAGGGCGAGCTCTGCCGCATCTGCCGCGATGAGGGACGCGACCGCACGGTGCTCTGCGTCGTCGAGGAGCCCAAGGACGTCTCGACGATCGAGAAGGCCGGCGTGATCAAGGGTCGCTACCACGTGCTCGGCGGCGCGATCAGCCCGCTCGACGGCATCGGGCCCGACGACCTCCGCGTGCAGGAGCTGCTCGAGCGCGTCCAACGTGACGGCGTCACCGAGGTGATCATCGCGACCAACCCCAACCTCGAGGGCAACGCCACCGCGATGTACGTCGCGGCGATGCTGAAACCGTTCGGGGAGAAGGTCACGCGGTTGGCGAGCGGTCTCCCGGTGGGTGGCGATCTCGAGTACGCGGACGAGGTGACGCTCTCCCAGGCCCTCGAGGGCCGCCGAGACATGTGACGTGAGCGAGTCCGCGCAGGAAACGGTCCGCCGCGACCGCCGCGTCGAGCTCATCGCGGCCATCATGCTGTCGATCGCGACGGTCGTCACCGCGTGGAGCGCGTACCAGGCCACCCGTTGGAGCGGCGACCAGGCGGAGAATTACACGTCGGCGTCGGCGACCCGTACCGAATCCGTTCGTGCGTCGACCGAGGCCAACCGACAGGTCCTGATCGACGTGGACACGTTCCTGAACTGGCTGGACGCCGAACAGTCGGGCGACCGCGCCCTCGCCGACGACATCCACGTCCGGATGCGCCGGGAGTTCCTCCCGGCGTTCGACGCATGGCTCGCGACGGCGCCCGCAGGCTCGATCCCGGACGGCACGCCGTTCGAGCTGCCCGAGTACCAGCTCGCCGCGGAGGCGGAGGCCAAGCGACTCGAGAACAGGGCCGCGGAGCTGTTCGAGGACGGCAACGAGTCCAACCAGGTGAGCGACGACTTCGTCCTGGCGGCGGTGCTGTTCGCCTCGGTCCTGTTCTTCTCGGGGCTCGCGGGGACGTTCGACTCGCTCCGGGCGCAGGTCCTCCTTCTGATCCTGGGCGCCGTCATGCTCGGGGTGGGCACGATCATCGTGATCACGCTTCCGCAGAACGTGGGGTTCTAGCTTCCGGTGTGACGGCGTTGGACACGGGTCACCACGAACCACCCGACGAGCCCGAGCACGATCAGTGGTAGCAGGTAGCCGAGTCCGATCACGATCGCGGCGATCACCCCAACGAACCCGGCAGCGGCCCGCTCGAAAGCGTTCGGGATGCTCGCCTTCTCTACCTCAGTCTCCGGCTCGACGCCATGCTCGCGCAGGCGGAGGCTGATCGTCGCAAGCGAGGTGCGGTCGTCGAGCAGCCGTAGCTGGCCTTGCAGGGTCTCGATCTCGAACTGCGTCGCGTCGAGCACGTTCTGCACGCGGATCGTCTGCTCGATCGTCGAGGCCTCCGCCTGGAGGCCGAGGAGCACGTCGCGCCTCGCCCTCGCGATCCGCAGCCTCGCATGGAGGTCCACGTAGTCCGCCGTGACGTCCTTGCCGTGGACGGACTCGACCTCGACGGTCCCGAGCTCGCGGAGCGCGTGGAGCGTCTCGTCGAAGTTCTCCGCGGGGACCCGCAACGTGAGGCTCCCCGAGCGTTCCCGGCTACGCGAGTCGGCGATGAAGCCGCCCTGCGCCTCCGCTACGTCGACGGCCTGTCCGAACCGCTCGTCGAACGCATCACGAGGGATCACGATCGCGATCTCGCCGGTTCGGATGACGCGCGAGAGCACCGGTGACCCAGGGACCTCGGCGGGGCCGCGCAGGGCGTCGTCGGCGGGAGTGAGTTCATGGGCGGGTGCCTGGCCCGCCTCCTCGGTCGCACCGGTCGCGCCCGTCCCGCCCGTGGATCCCGTTTCGCCGGCCGCGTCGGACCCGATCTCGCCCGAGCGCGCGATCAGACCGATCAGACCGGCCGCGAGGAGCACGCCCACGACGGCGGCCACGAGGCCAGTCGAAGGCACCCAGCGGGAGGGTGGACGTCGTCCCGCGGGGCTCCCCTCGCGCTTCGCTGCGTCGAGGAGATCCCCGTGGACCTGGTTCAGGTAGTCGATCGTCGTTGCCATCGTCTCCGCTCCAGTTCGATGGGTGCGTCGGATCCGTCCGTCTCGATCAAGGACGCGATCCGCCGGAGGCCCCGGCTGACGCGCATCCGAGCCGTCGGCTCGGTGCACCCGAGCTCCGCCGCGACCTCGCCGTAGCTACGACCGTCGATGACCCGCAGCCTCAGCGCCTCGCGTTGTTCCTCCGGCAGGGTGTTCATCGCCTCGGCAAGCGCCTCGCCAACGCGTTCGAAGTCGATGAGCTCCTCGATCCGGTCGTAGTCGTCGTCGTTCACGGTCCGCTCGGGCATCCCCAGTCGCAGCCGGGCCTTGGCTTCGACCGCACCGGCGCGGAAGTACCGCGACAGCAGGTGCTTGCCGATCCCGTACAACCACCCCGCCCCGTCGACGCCCTCGTCCCGGAACCGGCGTCGGGACGAGAACGCCTCCGCGAACGTCTCCGCCACGAGCTCCGCCGCGGCCTCGGCATCGAGCGTGCGCCGCGCGAAGAACGCGAGCATCGGCTCGGCGTGCCGCTCGAACAGCATGCCGAACAGCTCCGGTTCGCGTGACGACCGGAGGATCAACTCGGCGTCGTCGAGACCCTCGGGCATACCCGTCCCTCGTCGGTTCCTACGTGCCTATGCCTCGAGCGGGCCGATGTGTGACACGCCGTTGGTAGGCTCGGGCACGCATGCCCGAGACGCCCGATCCGCTCGATGAGTTCCCGCGCCAGGCCGCCCGAACGCGCGGCTTCTCGCTGGGCGTGCCTCGTGCCTTCACGGTCTCGCCCGACGGCGAACGCGTCGTCTACCTGCGCACGAAGACCGGGGGCGACCCGGTCAGCTGCCTGTGGGCGTTCGACGTGTCGGGGACGAAGGAGCGGCTCGCGTTCGACCCCGGGGAAGAGGAGGCCGAGCGCGACCTCACGCACGCCGAACGCGTCCGGCGCGAACGCGCGCGCGAGCGCTCATCGGGCGTCACGTCGTACGCGACCGACGACGCGGTTCGGCGCGCCGTGTTCACGGTGGGCGGCCGGATGTTCCTCGCGGACCTCGTCGAGGGCTCGGCGCGCGAGCTGAGCGCGCCCGGACCGGTCGACGACCCTCGGCTGGACACCGCGGGAGAGCGCATCGCGTTCGTGGTCGACGGTGCCTTGCACGTCCGCGACATCGAGGGCGGCGTGCGCGGGCTGGCCTCGCCCGACACGGCCGACACGTACTGGGGTCTGGCCGAGTTCGTGGCGGCCGAGGAGATGCACCGGTTCCGCGGCCACTGGTGGTCGCCGGACGGCTCGAAGCTCGCCGCCGCGCACGTCGACGAACGCGACGTGCTGGTCTGGCACATCGGCGACCCGACGGATCCCGCCACCGAGCCGCGAGCGGTACGGTACCCGCAGGCGGGCACGAGCAACGCGGTGGTCACCCTCTGGGTGTTCGACGTCGCGACCGGCGAGCGCGTGGAGGTCGCGTGGGACCACGAGGCGTTCCCGTACCTGAGCCGCGTGCATTGGGGCGAGGGGGCGCCGTTGATGCTGCTCGTCCAGACGCGAGACCAGCGGACGGTCCGGCTGCTCGAGGCCGACGCCGCGACCGGCGGGACGTCGCTCCTCGTCGAGCGCTCCGACCCGCAGTGGATCGACCTCCCCGAGGACGCGCCGGTCCGCCTGTCGGACGCTCGTGTGGTCGACGTGGTGGCGGACCGCGACACGGACACGTATCGGCTGACGGTCGCGGGCGAGTCCGTGACGGCGCCGGGGTTGCAGGTTCGCGCCGTGCTCTCGGCCGGCGACGGTGTCCTGTTCCGAGCCTCCGACGGGGACCCGACCGAGATCCACCTGTGGCGCTGGACCCCGGAAGGCGGCGCCGTGCGACTGTCCGATGAGCCCGGGGTGCATACGGGCGCCGAGAGCGGGGAGTCCCTGGTGCGGACCTCGGCCACGGTGCACTCGGCGAGGTCGGTCGCGGCGGTGATGCGGAGCGGCCACGTGGTCGGCGAGATCGAGAACGTCTCGGAGGTGTCTGTGGTCGAGCCGCGACCGCGGTTCCTCACGCTCGGCGAACGCAAGCTGCCCGCGGCGCTGTTGCTCCCCGGCGGGCGCGAGCCCGACGGGCCGCTCCCGGTGCTGATGGACCCCTACGGGGGTCCGAGCGGGGCACGGGTGTTGAAGGCCGCCGGAGCCCACCTCACGTCCCAATGGTTCGCGGACAACGGGTTCGCCGTGCTCGTCGTCGACGGGCGCGGTGTCGACGGTCGGGGCCCCGCATGGGACCGGGAGGTGTACCGAGACTTCACGGTGACGCTCGAGGACCAGGTGGACGGGCTGCACGCGGCGGCAGAACGGTTCGAGTTCCTGGATCTGGGTCGCGTCGGGATCCGCGGGTGGTCGTTCGGAGGGGAGCTCGCGGCGATGGCGTTGCTCCGGCGGCCGGACGTGTTCCACGCGGGTGTGGCGGGCGCGCCGGTGACCGACCAGCACCTGTACGACACCTTCTATACGGAGCGGTTCCTGGGGCTGCCGGACCAAGAGCCCGAGGCCTACCGGCGGAGCTCACCGCTGTTCGACGCGGCCTCGCTGTCGCGGCCGATGCTGCTGATCCACGGGCTCGCCGACGACAACGTGTTCGTCGCGAACTCGCTCCGCCTCTCCGCGGCGCTGTTCGAGGCCGGCAAGTGGCACGAGCTCGTGCTGATCCCGAACGCGACCCACCTCACGCGCTCGACGGCGGTGACCGAGAACATCCTCCGCGTGCAGCTGGACTTCCTGCAGCGTTCGCTCGGTCTCTGAACCGCGAGCTACGGCGCCGGCTTGGGGGAAGGGGTCAGGCGACCGCCGGCCACTCGGCGACCACGGGGTGGTCCTTGTCCTGCGGGCCCACCTGCGCTGCCCCGCCGGGTGAAACCAGGCCCGTCACGGCTTCCGAGAACCACTCGGCGTTGACCGCCGCGAACCGCTTCCACTCGCCGGGGAGGTCCTCGTCCGAGAAGATCGCGGTGACCGGGCAGACTGGCACGCAGGCGTCGCAGTCCACGCACTCGTCCGGCTGGATGTAGAGCATCCGTGGGCCCTCGTAGATGCAGTCGACGGGGCATTCGTCGACGCACGCCTTGTCCTTGATGTCGATGCACGGTTCCGCGATGACGTAGGCCATGGGTGCCCCTTTCCCGGGCTTCGGCTCGACGAAACGATACCCTCCGCCGAGCCCACGGAACCCGCTACGCCGGCTGGTGCGACCATCTGCATCGCCAACGTCCAAGGCCGCGATCTCAGAAGGGTTCGAGCCACCATGGTCGGGGTCTCGGCCTCAAAAGGTGCTCGCAGGTCTCGAGATCGTCGACCAGCCGCGTGCGGAGGTCTGGTTCGAGTGCCTCGAGGCAGTCGAACGTGGGCCCGAGTGCCCAATGACACAGGCGCGCTCGGCGGCGTCCGTCGGGTGTGAGGCGAACGCCCACCTGGCCGCCTTCGAGCGGCCAGGTGTCGGCGAGTCCCCCGCGCTCCAGCTGATGCACGAGGTGAGCGGCCGACTGACGTGTGATGAGGAGTCGACGTCCGATCTCGCCGGGGTGGAGCTTATCGACGCCGTGCAGCAGTTCCATGACCTCGAGCTGTGCGAAGGAGACGCCGAGCTCGAGGAGCTCCTCTGCGAAACGTGATCGGAGGGTCCGATGCACCCGGCGCTCAGCGTCGATGATCCGACGAGCCGAGGTGATCGGTTCCGTCGAGAGGTTGCGGTCCACGGAGGGTTCATACCGTGAGCTTGTGACATGCGGGCGGCGGGTGGTGCTGCTTTGTCCGCGCGTGCCCGTCAGGGTTCTGTCATATCCGGTCAGGGCGTTGATCGACAGAACCCTGACACCCACGCTCGAGCGACGGGGCACCATCCTCCTCCGCCCACGCAACCCACCCTCCCGGCCGCCCCAACCCCCACTGCTACCCTCCTCGCATGCCCATCGTGGTGCAGAAATACGGCGGAACCTCGGTCGGCGACACGGATCGCATCAGCGTCATCGCCGACCGGATCGTCCGCGCCCGTGAGCAGGGCCGGGACGTCGTGGTCGTGGTCTCGGCGATGGGGCGGACGACCGACGACCTCCTCGAGAAGGCGTCGGACATCACCTCCACGCCCGAGCCGAGGGAGCTCGACATGCTCCTTACCGCCGGCGAACGCATCGCGATGTCGCTCGTCGCGATTGCCGTGAACGCTCGAGGCTGCCGCGCGGCCTCCTACACCGGCTCACAGGCGGGCATCATCACCGACACGCAGCACGGCAAGGCCAGGATCGTCGAGATCCGCCCGCAGAGGATCAAGGAGTCGCTCGACGCGGGCAACGTCGTGATCCTCGCCGGCTTCCAGGGCCTGTCGACCGAGTACGACATCACGACGCTCGGCCGCGGCGGCTCGGACACCACCGCGGTCGCCATGGCGGCCGCCCTCGGGGCCGACGTGTGCGAGATCTACACCGACGTCGACGGCGTGTTCACGGCTGACCCTCGGACCCACCCCGAGGCCCGCAAGATCGACCGGATCTCGTACGAGGAGATGCTCGAGCTCGCCGCCGCGGGCGCGAGGGTCCTCCAGCTCCGGTGCGTGGAGTACGCTCGACGGCACGGTGTCCGCATCCACGTTCGGAACTCCCTCGGCGAGCAACCGGGAACGTGGGTCGACGATGCCGACGGCACCGACGACACCGGTGCAAAAAAGGAGCACGCCATGCTCGAGAGCGCCCTAATCCGCGGGGTCGCCCTGGACGTCGAGGAGGCCAAGGTCACCCTCGACGAGGTGCCCGACCGCCCCGGCATCGCCGCGTCGATCTTCAAGGCCGTGGCCGCCGAGGGGATCCACGTCGACATGATCGTGCAGAACATCTCGCACGACGGGCGGACCGACCTGAGCTTCACGATCCCCCGAGCCGACGTTCCCCGCGTGAACGCGGTGCTCGAGAGCATCGTGGCCGACGTCGGGGCCCTGCGGTTCGAGACCGACGACGCGATCGCCAAGCTCTCGCTCGTGGGGGCCGGGATCAAGAGCAACCCGGGCGTGGCCGCCGACATGTTCGACGCGCTGGCCGCCGAGGGCATCAACATCGAGATGATCTCGACGTCATCGATCCGCATCTCCTGCGTGATCCGGGCCGAGGACGGCGAACGCGCGGTCCGAGCGGTGCACCAGCGCTTCGGCCTCGACGGCGCGACGCTCGACGAGGAGGCCTAACGCGGTGGTCGTCTGCCCGTCCTGTCGAGAGGTGAACGAGGAGGGCCGCGCGCAGTGCCAGAAGTGCGGCTCGTCGCTGGAGCCGAGCACGGTCGCGCTCCTGCCGCGACGAGAGCAGGGCGAGCGTCCGCCGATCGAGATCCGCAAGCTGCCCCAGCCGTCGAAGTGGCGGCCGCTGATCATGCTCGGCGTGCTCGTCGGCGTCGGCGTCGTGGTGGGAGCCTTCGTCCTTCTCCGCCCCGACCCGTGCGGGGGAACGAACTTCGAGTCCGAGAACTTCGGCTACTGCATCGTCGTGCCCGAGGGCTGGGAGGCGGGGCCTGCGCAGTTCGGGGCCGACGTGACCCTCGATCAGTTCGCCCCGCCGACGGGTTCGGCGACCGTGGTCGTCGAGGCGGTCGATCTCGAAACGGGGATCGGGCTCAACCAGTGGTCCGAGTTCGTCCGGCAGCGCGACGAGGAGGCCGGGCTCATCCCCGGGCCGGCGAGCGAGGCGAGGCTCGACGGCGCCGAGGCGCTGCAATGGGACGTCTCGGTCGCCGCCGAGGGCGGCGACAGCTTCCTGATGCGCGAGGTCGTCACCGTGAGCGGGAACGTCGGCTGGCGGGTCACGCTCAACGACCTGCAGGACGGGTTCGACACGAGCGCCGTCGTGTTCCGCGACATGCTCGACTCGTGGCAGTTCGCCTGACCGGCTGACTCCGCTCCGCAAAGAGGCCTCAGCCCTCGAACTCGCCCCGCAGCATCCCCATGTAGACGATGTCCCAGCGCCGGCCGTCCAGCAGGAGGTGCTCGCGGCCGCGCCCCTCGTGGCGGAACCCGAGCTTCTCGTACAGCTTCAACGCACGCTCGTTGAAATCGCTCGTCGTGAGCCACACACGGTGGAGGTTGAGCTCGTTGAACGCGTAGCGCAGCGCGAGCACGATCATCTCGCGGCCGTAGCCATGACCCCAGTCGTCCTGCCGGTAGATCGACAGGCCGAGCTGCGCGTTCCCGTCGGCGTGGTTGATGTCCATGAGCCCGATGCCGCCGACCAGGCGGTCGTCGGCAATCGTGCGCGCCGCGAAGTTGATGGCCCCGGGCGTCGCCTTCGCCCACTGCTCGAGTCGTTCCTTGGCACCCGCCCGGTTCATGGGCCAGACCGGCCGGAACCCCGCGAGCCGCGTGCTCACCGGGTCGTCGAACCAGGCCGCGAAGACCTCGGCATCGGCCTCCGGCTCGATCGCGGCGAGCCGAACGAGCTCACCCCGGTAGCGCAGAGTCGTTTCGGGCGATGGGGCCCGCGGCTCGTCCTGCTGCTCGTCCGTCACGGCCCCGCATGCTACGGGTTCGGACGAGCTCCGGCTCAGGCAGGTCTATCCCGTGGGATGGCCGTGGTCGTGGATGTGCGCCTCGCGCCGGTGCTCCTTCTCGGCGTCGTCGTGCGGCATGTGCACGTGCTCCACCTCGGGATGGTTGTGCTCGTGCACATGGGTGGCCAGCAGGTGCCCCCAGTTCTCACCGCGATGCAGGTAGTGCGTCACGTGGAAGTGCTTGTGACCGTGCTCCGCGGCCTCGTGATGGTGACTCGCCCGCTTGTCGAGCTCCTCCATCGCCTCCATGTCCTCCATCGCAGCCTCCTCGCGCCTCGGGACAGACCCCTCGAACGTACCCCCGCCGGGGCAGGTCACGCCAGCCGCGCTCGGTACCATGAACGCCATGCACGTCGCGATTGTGGGTGCCACCGGAGCAGTCGGTCGGACGATGCTCGGGATCCTCGAGGAGCGCGACTTCCCGGTCGACGAGCTGACGCTGCTCGCCTCGGAGCGGACGGCGGGCACGCGGCTGCGGTTCCGCGACCGGGAGTATAGGGTCGGCGTGCTCGCGCTCGAGGCCCTCGAGGGCGTGGACCTCGCGCTGGCGAGCTGCGGGAGCGCCATCGCTCAGGCATGGGTGCCGCAAGCCGCCGAGGCCGGCACGATCTGCGTGGACAACTCGAGCGCGTTCCGGATGGAGCCGTGGGCCGAGCTCGTGATCCCCGAGGTGAACCCCGAGGCCCTCGAACGCGGCGCGAAGGTGTACGCCGTGCCGAACTGCACGATCATCACCGCCCTGATGGCGCTCGCCCCGCTCCACCGGGCCGCGGGTCTGAAGGCGGTCAGCCTGTCGTCGTACCAGTCGGTCTCGGGCGCGGGCGCGAAGGGCGTCCGAGAGCTCGCCGAGCAAGTGGAGAAGCTCCACGGGATGGAGGACGATCTCGCGAACCCCGATCCCGCGGCGCTCCCGGTGGGCGAGGTGTTCGGCAAGACGATCGCCTACAACGTTGTCGCCAGGATCGACGTGTTCGACGAGGAGACCGGGTTCACGTTCGAGGAGATCAAGGTGCAGCGCGAGGGGCGCAGGATCCTGTCGCTGCCGTCGCTCGACATCTCGGCGACGTGCGTCCGTGTGCCGGTCCCGGTCGGTCACAGCGTGAGCCTTCACGCGACGTTCCACCAGCCGCTGTCGGTGATCGAGGCACGTGAGCTGCTCTCGCGCGTCGAGGGCATCCAGCTCCGCGACGACCCGGCCAACGATGTCTACCCGAGCCCGCTCGAGGCGGCCGGGATCGACGACGTGTTGGTCGGACGGATCCGCCAGCCGGAGGGGCACGACGACGAGCTGTTGCTGTTCGCCTGCGGCGACAACCTCCGCAAGGGCGCGGCGCTCAACGCCGTGCAGATCGCCGAGCGCGTGATCGAAGGCATCTGAGACCGCCTCGTTCGACCGGCGGTCGCGGTCTTACGGCTTCCGACATCGATAGCGGCAGGGCAGCCCGATCTCGCAAAGGCGGCACGATATCGATTTCGGTATCGGACGATTCGCAGGTTCCGACCACCTGGCCACCCGATCCACCAGCCCGATGGGGGTACCCTCATGCTCGGCATGGCCTTGATTCCGAGCCGGTCTAAGCAGGATCCGGCACACACGCATCCAAGAGTGATGCAATCGGAGAGGGAGGCCGTGGGGTTCCCCGTCGAGCGCGTCGAGCCAAGCACTCGGTTCGACGAGTTCTTCGAGGACGAGCACGAACGCCTCTTCAAGGCCCTCTACTTCGTGACGGGCAGTCGGCAAGACGCTGAGGAACTCATGCAGGACGCGTTTATGAAGCTCTGGGAGCGGTGGGACGAGATCGGCCGGATCTCGGACCCGACCGGCTACCTGTTCCGCGTCGCGCTGAACGGTTTCCGGATGCGTCGGCGTCGAGCCAAGACGGCGTTGCTCAAGGTCGCTCCTGTCACGGAGCAGCGGGACCCGTTCGTCGAGGCGGACATGCGTGCCGACGTGCAGCAACTCCTCGTCGGCCTCACGGTCCGGCAACGCGCCGCCCTCGTGCTCGTCGATCTGCTCGGCTACCCATCCGAGCAGGCGGCGCGCATCCTGCGCGTCCGCCCATCGACCGTCAGGGCCCTGGCGACTCAGGGCCGCAAGGCTGTCCGGGCGACGGAAGGAGCTCGGGATGCCTGAGGTGCAGGAGATCTTCCGCGTGGCGACGCAGAACGTTCGCCCCGAGCCTGGAGCGCTCGAGCGGCAGCACCAGAGCCAGCGGCGTCGGTCGCGCAGGCGCAAGGCTGGCGCCCTGGCCCTGGCGGCGACCCTCGGCCTGGCGGTGATAGCAGTGATCGTCGGGACGCGGGGGGGACAGGACACGACTACCCCGGCTGGCGAGCCACCGACCGTCGATCCGGTGGCGACGGCGGTGGAGGTCGCGACGGGATTCGTGGAGGCGTATGGCGCCTTCGACGCGGAACGGGCGATCACCTACCTGGCCGACGGCGTCGAGATCAACGAGGTGACGGCTGCGGGGCCAGAGTACGTGCAGGGAACCCTGGAGGAACTCCGACTGCGCCTCTCCTTCCTCGAAGCCACTGGCTACAAGCTAATGCTCGACTCCTGTAAGGAACTGAGCACCTCGGCCACTGTCGCGAGGGTCCGTTGCACGTTCGACTACCACCAACTCAGGTCCGATGAGCTCGGACTGGGTCCGTTCAGTGGAAGCTACTTCGATCTTGACGTTCGCGAGGGCGAGATCGTTCAAGCTTCGAAGTACTGGGAAACCGAGGGGTATTCGGCTCAGGTATGGGAGCCCTTCGCGAGCTGGATATCCACGAACTACCCGAAGGACGCCCTGGTCATGTACGAAGGCGATGGGGTGCGGCTGAGCGAGGAGTCGATCCGGCTCTGGGAACGGCACAGCCGCGAGTACGTGAGGGAGCTGGCATCGTGAACCGCAACAGTCGCGTCAAGCTCGGAAGGGAGCCTCGGGTCTAGACGGGCTCGGCCCCAAGTGCTCGGGATCGATCGGTTGAGGGTGGCGTTTGCCCGTTCCCGATCTCCCACTTTGCGCGCCGCAGGCTTGCGAGCACGCCTGGTTCCGCCTTCTGCTCCGATGGACAACCACTGACGGGGGACGCGAGCTTAAAGGATCACCCGCAACGGGGACGTGGTAGCCAATCTGCGTCGAGGCCGTACGCGCCTTTTCTCGACGGCGACTGATTTCGAACGAGCGCGGCAGCGCAACCGGAACGAGCAGCCGGTCAGACAGGCTGCGCACGCCTCATGCCCCCGGAAGCCCGACCTCTAAGCTGATGTGACTTCCCGCGCATCTATATCAAGACAGCCGAAGAGGGGATGGCAGAACTGGTGAA
>Ga0209889_1000116_pt1 | contig 16690 bp, 22 predicted proteins | sample GWRWN1_0_10_FD_187233 | JGI IMG/M metagenome (GOLD analysis project Ga0209889, IMG submission 187233) | Riverbed sediment microbial communities from areas with no vegetation in Columbia River, Washington, USA - GW-RW N1_0_10 (SPAdes)... | ecosystem: Environmental > Aquatic > Freshwater > River >... | reverse complement strand
CCCGCGGCGGGTCGGGCCGGTACGGGCGCGGCACGTCGAGGTCGAGCAGCAGCCCCGCGCGAACGCGCTCGACCGTGCCCATCGCGCGCGACACGTAGAGCATCGCGATCAGGATCGGGATCCCGACGAGGGTGATCAGCATGCCGAAACCCAACGCGAAGCCGGTCACGATAATCGTGAACGTCGCGATGCCGAACGGCATGTTGAGCAGGAGGTGGGTCGTCTCCTTCCAGGTCTGAGCCTCGAACGGCGCGCGGAGCGCGCGGACCAGCGGGTTCGCGGCTGGGACCTCGACGGGAGGGGGTGGGAGGGTCATCGAGGTATCCATGGTTGCAGGCTAGGACCCGTGCAGCGCAGGCCCAATCCCGCCACCAGGCGTGTTCGGCGTGGGGTTATCCCCCGCGTGAGCGCCCGCGAGCCTGAGGACCTCTCCGCTCGGTTGCTACTCGCCTGCGATCGCGGCGAGCGCCTCCTCGCGCGTCGGATGGTCCTCGAGCCGACGGATCAGACCGTCGTCCACCGTGAGGACCTGGAACCAATCGGCGTCGTCTCCCCATGCCGGCTGGCGGAGCCGTGCGAGGACGGACGAGCCGATCGGCTCCCATCCGACGACCTCGACGTCGGGAAGCTTGCCCTTCCACGAGCGCATCAGCGCCACAATCTGACCGGCGTTGGTGCACGAGGCGGCCTCGTCGTCGGGGAGCTCGTACGTGGCGTCGTCGGCGAGCGCCGCACGCGCCCGTTCCCAGTCGCCCGATCGAAGGCTACGGTCCCAGGCCTCGACCACGCTCATCGGATCCGCGGTGCTCACGGTCCCGAGGCTATCGCCGGCCGGCCGAACGCGCCTTGCGGAACCGGCGGAAGAACGTCCGCAGGTCGTCGACGAACAGATCCGGGGCCCGACGCGGCCATCGCGCGCCGAGGTCAGCCGGACGGGGTGCGCCGCTGCAGCTCCTCGAGCACCGTCGGCCAGGCGCGCCAGTCGAAGAGCAGCGTGATCGAGCGGATCGATCCGTCCTCGATGGTGAGGAACTCGGCGGTGAGCACCGCCTTGGCCTCGGTATCGGTCACGAAGTCGTACAGCACGGCCGCCCGGTCGCCGTCGACGACGAGCTCCTTGATGTCGTTCCGAAGGACGATCGGTCCGAGCCTTCGGTATCCCTCGGCGACGACCGACGCTCCCCGCAGCTCGGCCACCGTCGTCCCGCCGAACTCGACCTCTGGATGCAGCAGCTCCTCGAACCGATCGAACCGGCGGTCCCCGACCGCATGGACGTACTCGGTCACGATCTCTCGAACGTCGGCGCTCATGCCTCCTCCTCTCGTTCCGACCTGTCCTCGTCGAGCCTACAAGTAAACACTTGTACAAGGCAAGGCTTGATATCTTCCGGACATGGGTTCGGAGGCCGCGTTCGCAGCCCTGGCCGAGCCGCGTCGCCGTGCGATGCTGCTGCTGGTCCGGGACCGGCCCCGCTCGGTGAACGAGATCGCGGCCCACTTCGACATCAGCCAGCAGGCCGTGTCCCAACACCTGCAGGTCCTGAGGGATGCCGGCCTGGTGGCCATGAAGCCCGAGGGCCAGCGCCGTCTCTACGTCGTCCGTCCCGAGGGCTTCGAGTCGGTCCGAGGGTTCATGGCCGAGTTCTGGCCCGAGAGCCTGGAGCGCCTGCGGTCCGAGGTCCGATCGAGGAAGCGTGGAAGCTGAGCCCGTCACCGCGTCGGTGTTCGTCGAGGCCGAGCCGGACGAGGTGTACGCGTACTTCACGGAGGCCGAGACGATGATCCGGTGGATGGGGGAGTACGCGATGCTCGATGCGCGGCCCGACGGGGCGTTCACGATGGACATCGAGGGGACACCCGTGCGCGGGTGCTACCGAGAGCTGGATCCGCCGAACCGAGTCGTGTTCACCTGGGGTTTCGCCGGATCCGACGAGCTCCCACCCGGCTCGAGCACGGTCGAGGTGCGGTTCTCGAAGGAAGCGGGCGGGACCCTGGTCGAGCTCGTCCATCGCGGTCTCCCGCCGAGCAGGACCGCGACGCACGCCGCCGGATGGCGCCGGTTCCTCGACCGGCTCGCCCTTGCCGGCAACACGTCCGGGGTGGACCCACCCCCGATCGGTTGAGGTTGGGCAGATGAGCGCAATCCCGGATAGGACCGAACGCCCCATGCGGGCGAGCCGCACGATGGATCTCGGGGTGCATCTCCCGGTCCTGACGTGGAGCGAGTCCGAACCCGAGACCCCCTCGCTGATCGAGTACGTGGGAACGGCTCGACGGCTCGGTTTCACGGCCGTGTCGGTGAACGACCACCTCCAGCACCGCCAGCCGTGGCTGGACGCGCCGACCGCGCTCGCGTCGGTGGTCTCGGCGAGCGGGGACATGACGCTCGCGACGACGATCGCGCTCGCCGTGGTCCGCGGGCCCATCGCGCTGGCGAAGTCGCTCGGCGCGATCGACCTGCTCTCCGGCGGCCGCCTGGTCGTCGGCGTCGGGCCGGGCTCCTACGCGCCCGACTACGAGGCCGCCGGGCTGGCGTGGGACGAGCGCTGGCCGCGGTTCGAGGAGGCGATCGGCGCGCTACGGGCGCTGTGGCATCCGGACGGCGAGCCGTTCGAGGGCACGTTCTACTCCACCCGCGGCATCCGCCTCGAGCCTCCGCCCGCGCGGGACGGGGGACCGCCGATCTGGGTCGGGAGTTGGGGCTCCGACGCCGGGCTCCGACGGGTGGCCCGGCTCGGGGACGGCTGGATCGCCTCCGCCTACAACACCACCCCCGAGGGGTTCGTGGCGTCCTGGGACCGCCTGCGCCGACAGCTGCCGCTGCACGGCAAGGATCCCGAGACGTTCCCGAACGCGCTCGCCACCATGTTCTTCCGAGTCGAGGACGACACGGCGCGCGCCCGTCGCGTCCTGGAGGAGTGGGTGGCGCCCACGCTCGGGCGGGCCCCCGAGGAGCTCGACGAACGGCTGCTGGTCGCGTCGGCGGAGGCGTGCGCGGAGCGTCTCACCCGCTACGCCGAGGCGGGGGTCCAGCGCCTGTTCCTGTGGCCGGTCGGAGATCCGATCGAGCAGCTCGAGCTCTTCGGCGAGCGGGTGGCGCCGCTGCTCGACGTCTGACCAGCGTGGTGTGATGCCCGGGTCGTGGGCAGATGGGGCCTGGGTTCGAGTTCGGGAGGGACGAGACCATGGACGTGCACATCCACAGCCGGGAGGGCGCCGAGCAGCTCGGGAGCGCCGCGCTGCTCGCGGCGTTCGACGACCTGATGATGAGCGAGTACACGCTCGAGCCAGGGACCGAGCCGGGAGAGCCGCATTACCACGCGAATCACTCGGACGCGTTCTACGTCCTCGAGGGCGAGCTCGAGTTCCGGATCGAGGGGGACTCCGTCCGCGCGAGCGCCGGCACGCTCGTGGTTGCCCCGCGCGGCGCCGTGCACGCGTTCCCGGTCACGATCGGCGGGACCGCGAGGTTCCTGAACGTCCACGCGCCGGGAGGCTTCGATCGGTACCTGCGTACGCTCAACGAGATGCGCGCGAGGGGCGAGTCGCCCGACGCCGATCTCCAGGAGGCGCACGACCAGTACCCGGTCTGAACCGCCGCCTACTCCAGCCAGCCGGGGCGGACGAGGCCGGACTCGTAGGCGATCACCACGAGTTGGGCGCGGTCCCGAACCCCGAGCTTGCTCATCGCGCGGCTCACGTGCGTCTTCGCCGTGGCGGGGCTCAGGAACAGCCGTTCGGCGATCTCCTGGTTCGACAGGCCCTCCCCGACGAGGGCCACGATCTCGCGTTCGCGTTCGGTGAGCTCGTCGAGTCCACCTGGCTCGGGTGGCTCCTTGGCGTGGGTTGCGTACTCGGCGAGCAGGCGCTTGGTCACGTTCGGCGACAGCAGCGCCTCACCCGCCGCCACCACCCGGACCGCGTGGATCAGCTCGTCGGGTTCCGTGTCCTTGACGAGGAAGCCGCTCGCCCCCGAGCGGATCGCCTCGAAGACGTATTCGTCCAGTCCGAACTCGTCAGGATCACGATCCGCACGCCGGCGAGGCGCTCGTCCTCGACGATCGCGCGTGTCGCGGCGAGCCCGTCGAGCTCCGGCATCCGGATGTCCATCAGCGCGACGTCGGGTTCGAGCTCGGACGCGAGCCGAACGGCCTCCTCGCCGTCGTTCGCTTCGCCGACGACCTCGATGTCGTCCATCGCGTCCAGCAGCGATCGGAACCCCGCCCGAACGAGCGCCTGATCGTCGGCCAGCAGCACACGGATCATCGGCCGCTCGCCGTCGCCGCTCATATCCGAGGACCGGTGACCGCGAACAACCGCCACCGGTCCGGGACGCCCCGGAGTTCGTGGTCGCCTCGGTCTTCGAATCCGATGCCCGAGCCGCTCACGAGCTCGCGGACGGTGCTCGACACCAGCACCTCGCCGGGGGCACCGGCGGACGCCACCCGGGCACCTATGTTCACGGCGATCCCTCCGACGTCGTCCCCGCGCATCTCGACCTCGCCCGAATGCATCCCGATCCGAACGTCGATCTCGAGCGCGCGCAGTTCGTCGCGGATCGCCAGCGCGCAGCGGATCGCACGGGTCGGCGCGTCGAACAACGCGAGGAAGCCGTCGCCGGTCGTCTTGATCTCGCGGCCGCCGTGCTCGGTCAAGAGCTTGCGAACGAGCTCGTCGTGGCGATCCAGGACGTTGCGCCAGTTCCGGTCCCCGATCTGCGCCGCTCGCGCCGTCGAGGCGACGATGTCGCTGAACATGACGGTGGCCAGGATGCGATCGGGCTGGGAGCCGGCAGGGAAGGAGTCCCGCGTGGTCACGGCGCCGATGAGCCGCCGCGTGATGGTGGGGGACAGCAGCGGATCTCCGCGGGCCACGGCTCGGACGCCCTGCAGGAGGACGTCGGGCTCGGTGTCCTTGACGAGGAAGCCGCTGGCGCCGAGGCGCAGGGCTTCGTAGACGTAGTCGTCCTCGTCGAACGTCGTGAGGATCACGATCCGGGTCCGGTCCAGGCGCTCCTCCTGGAGGATCCTCCGGGTCGCCTCGAGACCGTCCATCCCCGGCATCCGGATGTCCATCAGAAGGACGTCCGGCGTGAGCTCGACCGCCTCCCGGAGCGCCCCGGCGCCGTCCTCGACCTCGCCCACCACCTCGATGTCCGGTTGCGCGTCGAGCAGGGCCCGGAAGCCGGCTCGCACCAGCGCCTGGTCGTCGGCGAGCAGGACGCGGATCACGCGGCACCGTCCAGCGGAAGCGTGGCCTTCACCCGGAAGCCACCACCCGGCCGCGGCCCCGCGTCGAGCGATCCGCCGAGCGCCGAGGCCCGCTCGCGCATGCCGAGGATCCCCTTGCCACCGGGGGTTGCGCTCGTCGTGGTGGGCCCACGCCCGTCGTCATCGACCTCGACTGTGAGGTCGTGCGGCCCGTAGGCAACGCGGACCGTCGCGGTCGCCTGTCCGGCATGGCGCGTCACGTTCGTCAGCGCCTCCTGGATGATGCGGAACGCCGCCGCCTCGACGCCGAACGGGAGCGGCCGGGCCTCACCCTCGGTCTCGGTTCGGACCTCCAGGCCGGCGGTGGCCGCCTGCGCCGCCAGGGCGTCGAGCCGATCGAGCGTCAAGGCAGGCGTTCGAGGGGCCGACTCGCCCCCCTCCCGAAGGATCTCGAGGACCGAGCGCAGCTCGCCGAGGGCCTCCTTGCTCGCCTCCTTGATCGCCGTGAGCGAGGCGCGCGTCTGCTCGGGGAGCTCCTCGTTCAGGTGGAGCGCGACCCCCGACTGGACGTTGATCAGCGACAGGTGATGACCGAGCGCGTCGTGCAGTTCCCGGGCGATCCGGAGCCGCTCCTCGCTCGTTCGCCTGAGCCGCTCCTCTTCGCGCATCCGAGCCGCCTCGGCGACGCGCTCCCGCCGCGTGCGGAGGATCAACCCGGCGCCGAGGACGACGAGGAGCCAGGCCGCGAGGCCGACGAGGTTGGCGATCGGGGGCGCGGGTCGGTCCCGCACCACGTAGTCCAGCCACGGGAAGCTCACGAAGCCGACGGCAGTAGCGATCACCGCCGCCCGCAGGTGCCCCTCGACGACGGCCGTGACCGACGAGATGACCAGGGTGAGCCAGATCGGGCCGGCCGCGTAGTTCAGGACGAAGTAGGTCAGGTCGACGGCGAAGACGAACCACAGCACGCCGACGGGCCAGCGGCGACGGAACGCGATCGCCCCCGCCGCGGCGATCAGCAGCACGACCGTGCCCGCATCGAACGGACGGCGCGCCGGTTGGCCCTCCGAGGCGAAATACGTACCGACCACGAGGAACACGGCGAGCCCCAGGGCCGCCGCGGCGTCCACCCGCCGTGCCCTCCGCGAAGCGACGTCCGGGTCTTCCCACACGCTCATAGCCATCTGCATCGCAGCCTAGGCCGGTGCCCGGCGTGCGTCATCGCCGCCGTGGAGCAGTGGCGCCTACTCCCCGCGCGGTAGGTGTGCCCGTCGAAGGTGCGCCCCGTCCCCCGGGGGAGCGTTCCCGAAGCCTCCCGTGGGCCGACGACGAGCGCCCCCCTCGCGCGGAGCATGGAGGCATCGCATCGGAGGAGGTGATCGACATGGTGGCGACGATCCTGGCGGAGGCGGGTTGGCACGGCGGACCGTGGTTCCTCGTGTTCCCGCTCTTCTGGATCGCCCTGGTCGTCGGCGCGTGGTTCCTGTTCCGCCGCCGCGACGATCGCGGGCGGACGCACTCGGCCGAGGAGTTCCTCGGCGAACGCTACGCGCGGGGCGAGATCACGGCCGAGGAGTACCAGCAGCGACGCGAGGTGCTTCGGCGACGGAGCGCCTGAGGACTCGACGGGAGGAGATCGTCATGGCACACGCAGGGCTGATCGTGGACAACCCGGTGTCGGGGGAACGCTTCGTCTTCACGACGACGGCCGAGGACACCGGAGGCGAGCTCCTCGCGTTCGAGCTGGAGGTGCCGCCCGGCGGCCGCGTGCCGGGCGGTCACGTCCACCCGGCGCAGGAGGAGCGGTTCGAGGTCACGAGCGGGACGATGCGGTTCAAGAAGGGGCTCCGGTGGGTGACCGCCGAGTCGGGCGACGAGGTGATCGTGCCGGCGGGTACCTCGCATCGGTTAGCGAACGCCGGCGAGCGGCCCGCGAGGGTCCGCGTCGAGGTCCGGCCCGCCCTCCGCATGGAGGAGTTGTTCGAGACGGTCGCGGAGCTCGCGCGCGAGGGACGCACGTTCGCGGGCGGCATGCCCAGGCCGCTCGACCTCGCGTTGTTCATGCGCGAGTTCGAGCCGGAGGTGCAGGCGCCGGTGGCGCCGGGGCTCGTTCGCGCGGTGATGTCGCCGCTCGTGTGGATCGCGAGGCGGCGGGGTCTGCAGGCGAGGTACCGAGCGGTGCCGGATCTCGCGGCGCGAACGCCGACGCCGACGCGTCCGGCGTCGCCGAGGGCGCCCGGACGACGCTTGGGCAGCACGCGTCCCTCGCCCTCACGTCCCGAGCCGACGCGTAGGGCTCGCGGTGTTCGATCGGTTGGCAAGCGGACCGAGTAGCGTCTGGCGTTCGAGGAGGACGAAGCGGAGGCCGTGAGATGAGCGACGAGCGTGCGGCAGCGCCGATCTCGATCCCCGAGGCGGCGAGCGGGCTGGACCGGCCGTTCGAGCCGAGGGACCTCGTGACCGTGAACGACGCGATCGTCCGGATCGCGGCGGTCGAAGGGGAGTTCCCATGGCACCACCACGACGAGGACGAGCTGTTCCTGTGCTGGGATGGCGCCCTGCGGATCGAGCTCCAGGATCGCGACGCCGTCGAGCTCGCCGCGGGCGACATCGTCGTCGTTCCCCGAGGCATCGAACACCGACCGGTGGCCGAGCGGCGCGCTGTCGTCCTCTTGCTCGAACGCCCGGAGACGCTCCAATACGGGAACTAGGTCCTCCCTCGCCCGAATGGCGAGGCCGGCGGGATCGTCGTCGTTCCCCCCGGGATCGAGCACCGCCCGGTCGCCGAACGGCGCGCGGTCGTCCTGCTACTCGAACGCCCCGAGACGCTCCGGTACGTGAACGGATCCGGCCCGATCAGCTCGAGGTTGGTTCCCCACGCGAGCTATCGCCTCGCGGTTGGCGATCTCGATCCCAGACCGTGAACTCGGTGACGGTCCGGTAGCCCATCCGCGTGTACACGGGCCGTCCCATGTCGCTCGCCTGGAGCGTGGCCGGGAGATCCGGGCGGCTAAGGGTCGCGGCCCAGGTGATCGCCTCGCCGTACCCGCGGCCGCGAGCGCCCGGAGCGGTGGCCACCGCGTAGACGCCGACGAAGGCATCGTCGACGTAGGCCGTGGAGGTGGTCACCGGTCGATCGCCGACGTAGCCGACCCAGACGCGGAAGTGCTCGTCGAGGCACTCGAGCGTGAGCAGTGACCCGGGCGCCGATCGAGCACCGAAAACCTCGTCGATGAGCGCCTCGGCGTCGCGAACCGTGGTCTGGTCGTCCGCCTCGACGATGCTGAGCTCGCTGGGTGGAGCGGGGCTCGGGCCGCCGGCGTCGCGGACCATGCACGGGACCGGCTCACCGCGGTTTCCGGCATCGATGAGGCTCGGGATCGGCCACAGGCTCCAGATCTGGTACGGGCCCCCGGATCGCTCGACGAAGAAGGCTGCGATGCGTCCGAGCAGGTCCCCGGTCGTGCCCCCTTTCGGCTCGCGAAGGAGCGTCGCGTTGTTCGGGGGCAGGCTCACCGGGAGCTCGAGATCGGCGCAAGAGAGATCGTTCGCGAACTCCGTGCGCCTGCCGAGCCGAGCCGCCCACGTCCGATACGCGCCCGCGCAATTGGCAGCCGCCAGGCGGAAGACCACCTCGTCGGCCATCATCGAACGCACGCTCCGGAGCGTAGATGAAGCCGTCGCCGGCGTTACGTCGTCGCAGCTCGGGCCTAGAGCTCGACGCGCACGTCCATCTCGGGCGCGAGGAACGTCGCGAGCCGCCGGGCCTCCTCCTGGGCGTCGGCGCGCTCCTCGCGCGTGAGGCGCTGGAACAGTTCGATGCGCAGCCACGCGTCCGCCTTCGTCTCGAACAGTCGCCACCGCGCGGCGACCATCCCGTCGACGAGCACCGACCCCCACCCGACCTCGGTGAACCGCGGGATGCCCTCGGGGACGATCCGGGTCCGGTCCTTGTGGCCGATCGTCACGTTGTCGTACTCGGGAAGGAAGCGGACCGGCGCGGGAACGTCCGGGTCGGGGAGCGGCGCGCGCGGGACATCGAGGAGCTCGCGGCCGTCCTCATCGCGGACCGTACGGAGCCGAGGTCGGAGCCGCTCGAAGACGTCGCCCAGGGCGGGCACGCCCGACCAGTACTGGGCGTCGGCGGGCGTCGCCGGTCCGAAGGACGCGAGGTACCGCAGCCATCAGCGTCTCGACGTCGGCCGCAGGATCCGGCGACGCGCCCAGCCACGCCTCCACCGTGGTGAAGGCCGAGCAGCCGCTCCGTCGCCACAGCCCTCGCGGCGTCACCTGCACCGTCGGCAACTCGTACATCGCCCTAGCCGAGTGAGTCGGCGTCGGCGTCCGGCCATCGCGCGGCGATCTCCTTCACGAGCTCGGCGCGTGTGCGCGGACGCTCCTCGAGCCAGGCGCGGAGCGCCGTGAACAGCTCGTGCATGTCGACGCTGCCGACGGCCGTGCGCAGCGGACTCGAGCCGTAGATCACGCCCTCGATCGCAGGCTGGACGAGCGCGCGGAGGCCGATCGCGTCCCGCGCCGTCACGAGGTGCAGCGTCCCGCGGAGCAGGGTCATCCGGACGGCACGGCGCTCCTCCAGCGCGTCGGACAAGGTCTCGGCGCGGAACCGCTCAACCCGGGACCAGAGCGCGACGTAGGGATCGCGCGGCACCTGCGACTGGAGCGCGACGAGCCGTTCCACCGCCTCGAGCGCCAGCACCCGCCGACGCCGGAGGAGCAGCTGGCGCTCGAGCAACGCGCGGTTCAGCGAGCGCTTCGTCAGAACGCGAGCAGAGGGCACCCGGTCACGATACGTACGGAGGCCGACGCGGCCCGAGTCCACGCTCGAGCCGGGACGTTCCACACCGAACGGAGCTCGAGATCGCGTTCGATACCACGCTGGAGGAGTCGAGGCGCCTAGTGTCAGCCGTCACGGACGACTCGGTAGCGCAGGTGCGTGGCGTGCGGGCTCTGGCTCACCCCGACGAACTCGAGCGTGATGTGCTCGTCCACGCCCTCGCCGAACAACGGCGTGCCGCTCCCGAACAGCACCGGCACGAGATGCATCGAGATCTCGTCGATCGCGCCGGCGTTGAGGAGCTGGCGCCCGACGTCGGCGCCTATGACGCTGATGTTCTTGTCGCCCGCGGTCTCCCGCGCACGTGCGAGCGCCGTCTCGAGGTCGTCGACGAACGTGTACACGCCGCCCTCGGGGATGTCGTCGGGCACCCCGTGCGACAGCACGAACAGCGGGACGCGAGCCTCGCCGGTCGGACCGCCGTCGCCCCAGTACTGAATCGACATGTCGTATGTGCGGCGTCCGCAGATCACCGCGCCGAGTTGGGCGACCTCGCGCTCCAGGATCTCCTTGCCCGCTTCGTCCTCGAAGGCCCAGTCGTGGAGCCGCTGCCCGTCGTCGCCGAGCCCGGCCTCGAGCCGGACGTTGGCCCCGGCGATGAACCCGTCGAGAGATGCGCTCTTGTCGTAGATCACGCTGCCCATGCCGATACCTCCCTCGAGAAGGAGTCCGAGGTCTCGTCGGCCTCCGTGCCTCAGCCTAGCCGCGGTCCAGGGTCCTAGGACGTCGGCTCCTGCGCCCCTTCGAGACGTATGAAGCCGGCCGAGTGAACCCCCACCGCGACGACCCCGGCAGCGAGGAACGTCACCCCCGCGAACCACGCGATGTGCCAGAACCCGGCGACGATCCCGACGAAGGCCGCAGCCTGGGCGACCGCCCGCGCGACGGTGACTGTGAAGGAAGGGGTCAGCCGGCCGCGGAAGGCCTCCTGCCGGTTGACCATCACGAGCGCGGCGAGAAGCGGGATCGCCACCCCGAACGCGACGATGGAGACCTTGGCGGACGTGTCGAGCGATGGAGCCGTGAGGAACGGCTGCACCATGTAGAGGCCGATCAGGATCAAGCCCCCGTAGATCAATCCGAGCTGCCTGACCACTTCCTGCTTCATCGGTCCGGTGAGCGCCTCTGCCTTCAGCCGCTCCGCTTCCCTCATCGCCCGCTCCTGAGCCTGCCGTGCCGCTTCCTCGGAGTTCTGTCGAGTCCGTTCGTGCTCCTCGTCGTCTCTCACCGTCACTCCTTTCACACGGGATGTCGAAGCGTCTGGGACTGCCGGTTGGCACGCTGACGACGAAGAACCGAGTGCCTAGGAGAAGAACTCCTTCAAGGCCGGCGCCAGGACCGTGGGGTCGACGTTATGTCCCTGACCATCGAGGAACCGGACCTGCCCGTCGGGGATCGCGTCCGCCAGGGCTTGGGCCGACTCGCGCATGAACGGCATGTCGGCCCCGCCGGCCAGCACGAGCGTCGGGGCCTTGACCGACGCCGCCGTCTCGGTCGGGATCGAGTAGTCGCCCATGATGCGAGCGTCGTACGCGAGCGTGTGGGCGATCGCCTCCTGCCCGGCCCACCACGGCTGCTTCCGCGCGTCGGCGACGAACTCAGGAGGCATCCCCACGACCTTCGACATGAAGTACTCGGCCGCATCGCCTCGACGCCCTTCCGCGATCATTCGCTCGTACTGTTCGACCTGGTCGGCGGGTGGACGGGCGTTCTCGTCGAGGATGAACGGAGGCTCCCAAAGCGCCAGCTTGGTGACCGGAACCCCGCTCGCCGTGGCGATCATCGCGAGCACCGCCCCCGACGAGGACCCCCAGAGGTTGGCCGATCCACCCGCCGCGTCGATGAGGGCCTCGATGTCCTCGACCTCTCGCTCGATGGCGTACGGGAGCGTGTCCCCGCTATCCCCGCGGCCGCGGCGGTCGAAGTTCAGGACCGTGAAATCGGACGACAGTTCCTGCGCGATCGCCGCGTCGGCCATCCGGTCGACCGAACCGCCGCACACCAGCACCACCGGCGGCCCTTGGCCGAGCCGATCGAACGCGAGCGTCGTCCCGTCCTTGGATGTGACCGTCTCCATCCCTCGACCTCCCGTCTCGTCGTTGCCTCAGTCTCTCTCACCACGGCGCGTCGGGACCCAGCGGAACGCTCGTCGTAACGTGCAGTAGGTCCAGGTGCTCAGTCGCGTGAGCTCCTAGGCGTCGGGATCCGGCCTCGATGGTCGTGCCTTCTCCTTTGTGGGAGACCACCTGGAGGGCGCTGCCGATCGCGTCCAGGCGGTCGGCCATCCCCTGCACCCTCGGTAGGGACCGCCAGGCGCTCGTCGTTAAGCAAGTGGCCGATGCCATCAAGGTAGAACTCAATTTTGGCTTCATCGGGCATAGCGATCCTCCTAGGCTGAAGGGCGAGGAAAGCATGCGGCGAGGAGGGCCGCAACGTGGCCGAGAACGTCACGATTTCCGTAGAGTCCTGAGCGACCGACCTAGGGCCTGAGATGCCACGAGTACTTCTAATCGGATGGGATGGCGCCGACTGGCGCATCCTCGAACCCCTGATCGAGCGGGGTGCCCTGCCGAACCTGCAGGCCTTGATCGACCGGGGGCAGAAGGGCGTCCTGCGCTCGACGGTGCCGACCCACTCGTGGGCGGCGTGGCCGTCGTTCCTGACGGGGGTCGACCCGGCCGATCACGGGGTCTACGACATCCTCGAGACCGTGCCGGGGACCCACAAGCAGTACCCCGTCACCTACGAATCCATCAAAGAACGGACGTTCGTCGAGGACCTCTCGGCGGCGGGCAAGGTCGGGGTCTACGCCGACGTGCCGCTGCTGTTCCCGCCGCCAGACATCAACGGGAAGATCGCCGCCGGCGGCGTGCTTCCGAAGGGGCGCACCTACACCCGGCCGGCCGACCTGGCCGAACAGCTCGAGAAGGCCGGCGTGCCGTGGGTGATCAACGGCATGTCCTGGACCACCTACCGCAACCGGCCCGAGCAGTACCTGGACGAGGCGCTCGAGATCACCGGCAAGCGGATCCGCGCGACCGAGTGGCTGATGGACAACTCGGACTGGGACCTGATGGCCTCCGTGTGGGTCTCGGTCGACCGGACGCAGCACGCGCTCTCGAACTACGTCGCGCCCGACCACCCCGACTACGAGGCGAACGTGAAGACGCCGATCGGATGGAAGGTTCGGGATGTCTACGCGCAGCTCGACCACGCTCTCGGCTCGTTCGTCTCGCGCACGCGCCCCGACGACCTCGTCCTGTTCATCTCGGACCACGGGTTCCAGTCGGTCACACGCACGATCCAGATGGACCACCTGCTGAAGAAGTTCGGCTTCCTCGAGTTCAGCGCGTCGAACGTGGTCTTCGGGCCGATGCAGTGGGGGCCGGTCCGCAAGGTGGCGCGCAAGGTTTACGACAGGCTCGGCCTGCACGGGAAGGTCTCGCTGCCGCAGTCGGTGAACTGGTCCAAGACGAAGGCGTTCACGACGATCCGCTCGACCGGCGAAGGTGTGTCGATCAACCTGGCCGGGCGCGAGCCCGATGGGATCGTCGACCCGGCCGATTTCGAGAAGGTGCGCGACCAGGTGATGGACGCGCTGTCGAGCTTCGTCGACCCCAAGACCGGCCGAAAGCCGGTCAAGGCGATCTACCGGCGCGAGGAGATCTTCAAGGGCAAGCACGCCGACACCGCGCCCGACATCCTGATGGAGCCGGCCGAGCGGTACTCGCTCACGCACGCCAAGTCCGCACTCGAGGACGCCGACTGGGTCAGCGGCGATCACCGGATCGAGGGCGTGATCGTCGCGGCCGGGCCGAACGTGAAGCCGTTCGAGCAGCCGCCGATGCTGGTCGACATGGCGCCGACGATCCTCGCCGCGCTCGACGCGCCCGCCACGATCGAGCACACGGGCCGCGTGCTGCACGAGGTCGTGGGTTCGGACGCGAAGGTGTCGCGGGCCGAGCCTTCGAAGCCCGCCGTGCAGATCCCCGCCATGCCGAGCGGTGACGAGGCCTCAGCGGTCAGCGACACCGAGGCCGACGAGATGGAGGAGCACCTCCGGGGTCTCGGGTACCTCGAGTAGCCCGGGGTTATCGTTCGGAACGGCCCGATCTCGATTTCGGTATCGGGTCTCGTCGGAGGATCCGGCATCCCCGCGTCGTACCCGAGTGCTACGCTCGCGGGAGAGATGGACGCTGCCGTCTGGACCGCCCTTGCCATCCTCGCGGCGATGTCACTCGGGACGCTCTTCTACCTGGGTGCACGCATCGACTCGCTCGCCGCCAGGTCCGATGCTCGCTTCGACCGGATGGATGCCCGCTTCGATCACATGGATGACCGGTTCGATGCGCTCATCGGGCGGATGGACTCGCGGTTCGATGCGCTCGAGGCGAGGATGGATGGATTTGCGGCTCGCCTCGACACCCATCTCGGCCGTCACGCGACCTAGCTTCACGGCCGATGAGCGGGTGGATCCGTGTCACGATCCCCGCGGACGCGTCGCGGGACCTTCGCGGAGCGATCTACTGAACCCAGAGGCGACTGAGTAGGATCCCCCACTGCGGGTTGATCTGGACGTTCTCGGTCCGAGCCGAGACGGCGTACGTCGTGACGGGGTTCGTCAGCGGTGCCTGCGCTGCTTCCTCGACCAGTTGGTGCTCGATCTCGGTCCACGCTCGGGTCGCGGCCCCGGGATCGGTGGTCTGGAGTCGCCGAGCCCGAGTCATCTCGGCGTCAAGGCTCCGGCTGCAATATCCGGAGGAATTGCCGGGGGCCCCGCAGCCGAACTGGATGTCGACGAAATTGCTTGCGAATGGGTAGTCCGGGCCCCATCCGCTCAGGTAGATCTGAGGGTGGCCTCGGGTGCCTGCCGGTGCCGTCACTTGGTAGACCGCTTCGAAGTATCCATCGACATCGTCCACGACCTTCAGGCGCGCGCGCAGGCCGAGGTCGTTCAGGACATCGACGACGTGCTGCATGACGCCGGGCGGGTCGGGGATGAGCGCATCCCGGGCCATGGCCCAGGCCGTGACCCTTTCACCGGAGGCATCGGCGTCCTCGATCAGCGCTCGCGCCCGGTCGAGATCCGGGGCCGACCACACGCCGCTCTCCGGCTCGAGGGTGTAGGGACAGAACGGCGCGTATCCGTGAAAGTTCGGAGGCAGGATCTGGCACGTCGGGCGCTGGCTCGTAGCGTCGCCGAGCAGCTCCACCATGAGGTCGCGGTCGATCGCGTAGTTCAAGGCCTGGCGCACGCGTGGGTCATCGAACGGAGGCTTGAGGACGTCGAACCCGACGAAGAGGGTGAACGGGTGGAACGACGTCACGGCCTGATCCGGGTGGGCGGCCAGCAGCATCTCCAGGTCCTCCGGCCTCGGCTCTTCGGTCATCAGGTCGAGCGAGCCCTCGCCCAGCCGGTCGAACGCGCTCGGGAGCCCCTCCTCGAACCGCCACGAGATCGCGTCCACGAAGCCGTCGGGCTGGGCGGCCCCCGACCACTCTCGGAACTCCGGGTTCCGCACCAACTCGATGCGATCGGCGCTGGCCTCCTCGATCATGTACGGCCCCGTCGCCGGGACGGGGTTCAGACCCTGATCCTCGAACGGGATCGCAGTCGGGACCGGCGTAGCGAACTGCAGGGCGAGCTTGAAGGGCAGGTCGGGATCCGGGCGGGCGAGGTGGAACGTGACGGCTTCGTCGTCCACGACGATGGAGTCCGATAGGTCACACTCCGTGTTCCCGCTGCAGGCCTTCGCTCCCTCGAGGGCGCCGAATAGGCCCGCCGCCTCGAGGCTCTGCGAGATGGATCGCTCGAGGCCGTAGCGGAAGTCCTCCGGGCGCACGAGTTCGCCGGTCGAGTATCGGATCCCCTCGCGGAGCGGGAGTCGATAGCTCAAGCCGTCCGCGGACACCTGGGGGAGCGCCGAGGCGAGGTCCGGGACGAGGTTGGCCCCGTCCGGACCGCCCACCTTCTTGTAGGTCACGAGGGTGTCGTTCGTGATCGTGTTGATCTGCCAGACGACGCCGTCGTACGCGACCGCGGGGTCCAGCGACAGCGGCACCTCGCCAGCCGAGGACATGGTCAGGGTTCCGCCTCGGTGTTCGGCGGCCGACGCACCCACGGCCAGCCAGAGACCCCCACCGCTGGTCGCGAGCGAGGCGGTCGCTCCCCCGGACGGAACCGTGCTCTCGACGTCGTTCGTGTCCGGGTCGATCGCGCGCACCGTGTCGTCGAACTCGTGCGCGACCCACAACGAGCCGCCGGCGGCCACGAGCGCGTTCGGGCCCTCGTCGACGGGGATCGTCGCCTCCTCGCGCCCGGTCGAGGGGTCGAGCCGTGTCACGGTGCCGTCGAGCTGGTTCGCGACCCAGATCGATCCGAACGCGGCGACGATCGCGGTGGGCCCGCTGCCCACCTGCTTCGTGAGTACGACGTTCGAACTTCCTGGGTCCACCCGGGCGACGCCGTTCGGCGCGAATGAGACCCACACCGCCTGCGGCGTGAACGCGACACTCGAGGGCAGACCGGCGAGCGGCAGGGTGACGATCTCCTCGGAGTCGGGATCCACGCGGAGCAGGGCACCACCGATCGAGTCGGCGATCCACAGCACGCCGTCGCCGAACG
>Ga0209889_1000115_pt1 | contig 16713 bp, 13 predicted proteins | sample GWRWN1_0_10_FD_187233 | JGI IMG/M metagenome (GOLD analysis project Ga0209889, IMG submission 187233) | Riverbed sediment microbial communities from areas with no vegetation in Columbia River, Washington, USA - GW-RW N1_0_10 (SPAdes)... | ecosystem: Environmental > Aquatic > Freshwater > River >... | reverse complement strand
GGTTGGCAGCCCGAGCACGACGAGTAAGGCCGGCACCCGCCAGCTGATCATGTCGACTACCGCGGAGTCGGGACGGTGGCGAGGATCGAGTCGAGCACCGCGTCGGCCGTGACACCCTCCAGCTCCGCCTCGTGGCGAAGCCGGACGCGGTGGCGTAGCGCCGGCCGGGCGACGGCCTTGACGTCATCGGGCGTGATGTAGCTCCGCCCGGTTAGCCAGGCGAACGCCTTCGAGGCGTTGAGCAGCCCGGTGGCACCACGCGGCGAGGCACCGAGCTCGAGCGAGGGTGCGGTGCGGGTGGCCCGGCACAGGTCGACGATGTAGGCGAGCACGACGTCGGCGACCTGCACCCGCAACACCCCGCGCCGCGCGGCGGCGAGGTGCTCCGCCGTCGCGACCTGAGTGATGCCGGCGGCGGCCAGGTCGCGGGGGTCGAACCCGTTGTGGTGTGCCCGCAGCACGCCGAGTTCCTCGTCGCGGTTCGGCAGGGGCACGGTCAGTTTGAACAGAAACCGGTCCAGCTGTGCCTCCGGCAGCGGGTACGTCCCCTCGTACTCGATGGGGTTCTGTGTGGCCGCCACGAGGAACGGGTCGGGCAGCGTGCGTGGCCGGCCCTCGACCGATACCTGACGCTCCTCCATGACCTCCAGCAGCGAAGCCTGGGTCTTCGGTGGCGTGCGGTTGATCTCGTCGGCGAGGAGCAGATTGGTGAACACCGGGCCCTCACGGAACTCAAAGGCCGCGGTACGGGCGTCGAAGATCAGCGAGCCGGTGACGTCGCTGGGCATCAGGTCGGGCGTGAACTGCATCCGCTTCGTGTCGAGCGCCAGCGAGGCCGCGAGTGCGCGGATCAGCAGGGTCTTCGCGACGCCTGGCACACCCTCGAGGAGCACGTGCCCCCGGCACAGGAGCGCGATCACGAGGCCGGTAACGGTCGCGTCCTGACCGACGACGGCCTTGCCGATCTCGGCCCGCAGGCGCCCGAGTGCCTCACGGGCGCCGGCCTCGGCTGGGTCACCCGCGGTGGAGATGGCGGTCGGCTCAACCGCGCCTCCGCCGACCATCTCGGCTGTCTCGGTCACGGTGTTCCTCCTTGGGTTTGTTCAGCTGACGGTTCGGCCGGGGAAGGAGTGTCTCGCATTACCGCCTGGACGAGCGCGTCCAGGTCGGCGACCGCACGGTCGAGGCCCTCGTCGTCCTGCGGCGCGGGTCCATAGAGGATGGCCCGCACGGCGTGCTCCGGGGCTGCTGTGCGCGCGGCAATCTGCGCGATGAACGTCTCGGCGGCGGGTGGTGGGCCAGCCATGCCCCGCCCGACGAGATCGCGCTCGGGCGCGGCTCCACCGAACGGGTTCAGCACCCGGGCGATCCGGCTGATCGCAGCGCCACGTAAGGCGTCCAGCGTGGCCTCCCGCGCCCGGATGCGCCCATAGAGGCGCCCTCGGCCGGTCACCGCCTCCGCCGCCGGCACCAGCACCGGCAACGGTTCCGCGACCGGCGGACCTAGCCGTCGGGCGCGCGCGAAGGCGAACAGGACGGCCGCAGTGAGCGCCAGAAGAAGGGCGGCCCAGAGCACTGATGGAAACGCGTCGATCGTTGGATTTCCGGTGCTGCCGCGCTGCCGGTCCCCCCGGCGGTACTGCGGCAGCTCGGGATTGGGCACGTCGACCGGGGAGAGCGTGACCGGCTCGCGAGCGTGGACATCGACCCAGATGACCCGGCCGTACATACCGAGCAGGCCCACCGCCAGGGCCGCGTTGCCGTTCTCGGAGATCCGGTCGTTGCGGAAAGGGTCGGTGGCGCCGACGTAGATCGTCTGAGTGTCCCCATCGCTCACGCCGACGACGCCGCCGGAGTAGCAGTCGACGCTCGGCGCTAGGCCATCGACGACGTACCAGTCGTGCAGCGCCGCGGCCGGTCCGGCCTCGACGGCATACGCGGTCGAGCAGCGCGGCGCGACTGACGCCGTGGCCCACCGTTCGTCCACTTTGACAATGGGGATCCCGGAGAAGATGAGCGTACGCAGACCGGGCTGAACGACGACGACGCGGTGAGCGCCGGGGACATGGGCGACGTAGGACGCGAACGTCGGATCGATGTAATCGGGCGCCGGCACGAAAACGGTCGCGTCGCCGGTGGCGGCCGCCTGCAAGGCCTGCAGCCCGGACGTGACGCGTTCCACCCGGACGCCGCGGGCCTGGAGCAACTCGGCGAGCCGGCTGGACCCGTGACGGCCGGTGCCCAGCGGGGAGAGCGTGCCGGGCTCGTCGAGATCGGGTTCCTCGATGGCATGGGCGACGCCGGTGAATGCCCAGATCGCGAACAAGACAGCGAAGGGCGCCACCGCGCGGATCCACCGCCTCGATCGTCGGCGTCGGGGCGGCTTCGACGCGGCTGCCGGGGTTGCCGGCGTTGCCGCGGCGGGCGATGGCGCGGTGGCAGTGGTCATGCGCCACCTCCCGGCACGCCCACCGGCTCGGCGATGATCTCCTTGATGGCTCCTGCGTGTGTGCGCATGGCGGCATCGTCCTCGATCCGGGCGGGGCGCAGCCCGTACCAGATCTCCGAGAAGACGTCGACGGCGCCGCGCAGCGAAGGCGCGAGGGCGGGCCGCGCCTGGGTCGCCGCGGTGGCGAGCTCCGTCACCGTCCAACCAGGAGTGTGCGGGAGTACTCCCCGCTCGATGAGGTCACGAACGATGGCCCGCAGCCGTTCTCGTACCGCCTCGGCATAGCGACCCGCGGCGGCGAGCTGATCCGCCGTGAGCGTGAGCACATCCGCGGGGAGATCGGGCAGCTCATCCGCGGGTAGGTCCTCGGCTGGCTCGGGCCGGCCGCGCTTCTTGCGCCGCCAGCGCAGCCGCCAGCGCCACCGCAACGAGCCGAATCGGAACCGCCACCCCCGACCTTTGGCCGCGCCCGCCCGGGAGCCCGACCCGCCTGAGCCGGATTGGAACCGCCAGTTCCACGGCAGCCAATGCGGCCAGAAGTACCACGCGAGAGCGATGAGTACGGTGGCGATGAAGGAGAAGAAGGCGAGACCGGGCACGCCTCCCCACACCACTTCGGCGAGCGCGGCGATGGCTTCGTTCCACCATCTGATCATCGCGGAACTGCCAGCGCGGAGTCCGTGGCGACGCCGCGCCGCAGGGACCGCCGCAGCGCGATGTCGAGACCCTCGGTGCGCATCCGCGCCTCGATGTGCAGGGCCACGTCGAGGCAGCCGAGCACGGGATACGCGAGCGCGTTGACGAACAGCCAGGTGCCGCCCATGAGCAGGTTGTCCACCGTCGGCGATGGCGAGGAGTAGAAGATCCCGACGACGGCGATCGTGGCGATCGACAGACCCAGTCGAATGAATAGCCAGACCAGGTAACCGAGGTCACGGATCCACATCGCGCGCATGACGTTGCGTGCGGCGAGCCTGACCGAACGCGGTAAGGCACGGACTGGGCTGAGTTCGTCGATCACGACGGCGGGTGCGGCCAACCCGACGAGACCGTACGCGAATGGCCAGATCACGAAGGTGGCCATGACCGCGAGCACGAGACCCAGTACTTCAAGGGGCACGGGAAGGACGAGGAAGGTCCAGGCGGACGCGGCGCAGATCAGGGCCGCGACGAGCCCGACGACGATCACGGAGCCGAGGCGCGATCCTCGCGCACGCGGCGCGGCGGTGCCCAGGAGCGCCCGTGGTGCTTCGGCCGAGGCGACCCCGCCGAGTAGCGCGATGCACAGCGCCTCGGTGGCGAAGCCGACAACGATCAGCACCCCGAACTGGGCCAGCAGGTCCTCGCCCGGGAGGAAGGAGTCGTCCACGTCGGCGAGGCGGCGAAGCGGGAACAGGATCGCCTGCTCCGCGAGGGCCAGCAGCGCCCCTAGTCCGATCAGCTTCCCGGCCCGGGTACGCAGCAGCACCACCGCGGCATCGAGCAGTTCGCCAGTGGTGAGTGGCCGCAGCGGCAGAGCACCCGGCTGGGTGAGATCGCGCAACAAGGCTCCCGGGGTTGATCGGGCCTCATGGTGTCATGGCAGCGCCGGACCAGCGACCCCACCCGCTCTCGCCCACCCCTCCCGTCGATCATGAACTCCAGGTCATGATCGACGCTATTTCGCGACGGTCAGCTCATGATCACGGAGATCTTGGGGCCTCGAGGAAGGCGGCGGCCTCGGTGGCGGCGAGATCCGGCACGCGGGCGCGGATGGCTTCGACCAGCCTGGCGTGGTCGACGTAGCGGTCCGCGGTCAGATCCGGGCCGATGGCGTCGGCGAGGCTGGCGCGTAGTGCGGCGGAGAAGTCCGCATACAGCTCAGCGAGGATCCGGTTGTGCGCCGCAGCGACGATCGTCCGGTGAAGCACGACGTCGGCTTCGACGAACGCGCCGGCGTCGCCCGATTCCCAAGCCGCCTCGCGAGCCGCCAGTGCCGTGTCGAGGGCGGAAAGATCGGCAGGTGTACGCCGGAGGGAAGCAGAGCGGGCCGCCTCGACCTCCAGCGCCCGCCGGACCTCGAGCACCTCGGCGAGGAGCGCGTCGGCGACAAGCCGCGCCACCGCTCCTGTCAGCTCATGAGACCCCACGACGTAGGTCCCCGAGCCCTGCCGTCGCTCCAGCAGCCCGGCGTGCACGAGAGCCAGCACCGCCTCCCGAAGTGTGTTCCGCCCGACACCCAGCGCGGCAGCCAGCTCCGGCTCGGGCGGTAGGCGCGTACCCACGGTCCACTCCCCCGAGGTGATCTGCGCCCTGAGCTGCGCGATCACCTGGGGGACAAGCGACGTGCGTTCGGCGGATCGCAGTGGCATAGGTTACAAAACCTGTCCAGAATTCATCCCATGATTCTATGATCGGATCGTGCTCCGCGCCAGTACCTCCGCCGTGCTCGATCGGCCGCTCGCTCCGAGCCGGACCCCGAGCCGGCTTCCGAGTCGGCTTCCGAGTCGGCTTCCGAGTCGGCTTCCGAGTCGGCTTCCGAGCCGGCCGCCGACGGCCTCGCCCAGCCGCGCGATCGAGCGGGCCAACGGCGGCGTGCTGGTACTCGTGGCGATCCTGCTGGTGGCCGTGAACCTACGCGCCGGGGTGACGAGCCTGGGGGGCGCTGCTCGACGACGTGAACGGCGGCCTCGGTCTCAGCCCGACGATGCTGGGTGTGGTAACCACGCTGCCCACAGCCGCATTCGCCGCCTTCGGTGCGATCACGCCCCGCCTCACCCGGCGCTTCGGCGCCACGAAGCTTCTTCTCGCCGCCATGGCGTTACTCGCCCTCGGCCAGGCGGCCCGTGCACTCACCCCCTCGACCGGCGTCTTCCTAGTGAGCAGCGCGGCGGCCCTCGCCGGCATCGCGGTCGCCAACATCCTGATGCCGGTGCTCGTGCGGCGGTACTTCCTCAGCCGGCTCGGCATGGTGACCGGCCTCTACACCACGGTCATGATCGCGGGCAGTACGGTTGCGGCGGCCGCGTCGGTCCCGATCGCGCAGGCCAGCGGGTCGTGGCGGGTTGGCATCGGCGTCTGGGCACTGCTCGCGGCGGTGGCGGTTGTGCCAGTGCTCGCGCTGTGGCGTACCGGCGAAACGCCTCAGGCCACCCGCGGGCCCGGTGCGCCCGGTGCGCCCGGCGCCGCGGCTCCGATCCGGGTGAGCCGTACCCGCCTTGGCTGGGCACTCGCGCTCTTCTTCGGATTCCAGTCGTTCAGCGCGTACGCGATCATGGGTTGGCTGCCCCAGATCTACCGCGACGCGGGCTTCTCGGCCGGGGCCAGTGGGCTGTTGCTGGCCGGGGTCATGGCTGGCAGCATCCCGATGGCGCTAGCGATGCCGGCGCTCGCCGCCCGCCGGCCCGACCAGCGGCCGCTGGTGCTCATCCTCGCCGGGACGATGCTCGCGGCCTACCTCGGCCTGGCGATCGCCCCGCACGGCGGTGCGCTGATCTGGACCGCGCTGCTCGCCGTGGGTCAGGGCGCCTTCCCGCTGGCGCTCACGCTCATCGGCATGCGCGCTCGGACCTCGGCCGGCTCTGTCGGCCTTTCCGCCTTCGCCCAGAGCACCGGTTATCTGATCGCGATGGCCGGACCGCTCGCGGTGGGGGTGCTCTACGAAGCGACCGGAGGCTGGGTCGCCTCGATGGGTGTGTTGCTCGTCGCGCTGGTGATCCAGGCCACAGCGGGCCTCGCAGCTGCCCGACCCCGCGCGCTTGAGGACGAAACCGGCACCGCCCCGGCGAGCCGCCGATCGACCGAATTGTCGGCGTCGACACAGGTCTGACCGATCGGCCCTCCACCGGCGTTCCCACTTCCGGCGTAAGAGATGGAATATTGGACACTATGAGAGCCCGCGTACTGGTGGTCGACGACGATCCTGCTCTCGCCGAGATGCTCGGCATCGTCCTGCGCAGCGAAGGCTTCCTGCCCTCGTTCGTCGCCGACGGCGAGCGGGCGTTGTCGGCGTTCCGCGAGGCGCGCCCCGACATCGTGCTGCTCGACCTGATGCTGCCGGGCATGAGCGGGATCGACGTGTGCCGCGCCATCCGGGCCGAGGCCGGCGTCCCGATCGTGATGCTGACCGCGAAGACCGACACCGTTGACGTTGTCCTGGGCCTCGAGTCCGGTGCCGACGACTACGTGGTCAAGCCGTTCAAGCCGAAGGAACTCGTGGCCAGGATGCGGGCCCGGCTGCGGCGCGGCGAGGATGTTGCGCCGGAGATGCTCACGATCGGCCCAGGTGGGAACCAGATCACCATTGACGTGCCGGCCCACACCGTCCTGCGCAACGGCGAAGAGGTGAAGCTCACCCCGCTGGAGTTCGATCTGCTCGTCGCGCTCGCCCGCAAGCCGCGCCAGGTGTTCACCCGCGAGGTGCTGTTGGAGCAGGTGTGGGGCTACCGGCACGCGGCCGACACGCGTCTGGTGAATGTTCATGTCCAGCGTCTGCGCGCCAAGATCGAACCTGACCCGGAGCGGCCGGAGGTGATCCTCACCGTGCGCGGTGTGGGCTACAAGGCGGGGACGGCCTGACCGGCCAACCACTATGCTTCGACCCTCCCGCCCGGCTTCCCTTCTCGCCAACGGCAAACGCGCCTGGCGGCGATCGCTGCAGGTTCGTGTGGTCACCATCACTCTGGTCACGTCAGGTGTGCTCGTCGCCACCTTCGGCTTCGTGGTTGGTGGCCTGATCACCGAAGGTCTCATCGACGCGAAGACCAAGAACGCCAAGGAGACGATCGTCGACAAGGGCTCGGAAGAGGCCTTCCGCCAGCTCAACAGCCTTATCTCGAACGACAACGATCCGCTGCTCGGCGCGAGCGTCGGCGAGGTGCTCCGGACGATTCGTGGGCGCGAGAGCGCGATCGTGAAGATCATCCCAGAGGACAATCTGGTCGCGCAGCGCCACGGCCTCACCGTGCCCGGCCTCCCCGACGAGCTCAGAGAAGCGGTACGACGTACGCAAGGGTTCTCCGAACAGCGTCTCAACCTCGACATCGACGGCAGCGGCACGAAGCTGTACCTCGTCTTCGGCCGGCAGGGCACGCTGACCTGGGGCGACGTTCAGCTCTACTACTTCTTCCCTCTCGATGAGGTGGTCGAACAGGCCTTTCTGGTTGGCAACATCGTCACCATTACGGGCATCGCGCTGGTCCTGATGCTCGGGCTCGTCGTATACATCGTCACGCGCATGGTCGTCCGGCCGGTCCGCGTCGCCGCCCGCACCGCACAGCGGCTCTCCAACGGCCTGCTCGATCAACGCATGGAGGTCAGCGGCGAGGACGACCTCGCCGCGCTCGCCGCCTCCTTCAACCAGATGGCGGAGAACCTGCAGCGGCACATCCTGCGGCTGGAGGAGATGTCGCGCCTGCAGCGCCGGTTCACCTCGGACGTCTCGCACGAGCTACGAACGCCACTGACAACCGTACGCATGGCGGCCGATCTGATCTTCAACACGCGCGACGAGTTCGATCCGGCCATGGCCCGCAGCGCCGAGCTGCTCCAGGCCGAACTCGATCGCTTCGAAAGTCTGCTCGCCGAGCTGCTCGAGATCAGCAAATTCGACGCCGGGTTCGCCGCGCTCGACGCCGAGCCGGCCAACCTGGGACCACTCATCGAGCGCGTGGTGGCCCGGCTGAGTCCGGTCGCCGAGCGGGCCGGGGTGGCGGTCGAGGTCGATCTACCGGCTGAACCGGTCGTGGCCGAGGTCGACGTCCGTCGGGTCGAACGCATCCTGCGCAACCTGATCGGCAACGCGATCGAGCACGGCGAGGGCAAGTCGGTCAAGGTTCGGCTCGCGGCCCGCGACGGCGCGGTGGCCGTGACCGTCCGCGACCACGGCGTCGGCCTCAAGTCGGGTGACGAGAAGCTCGTCTTCAATCGCTTCTGGCGCGCCGACCCGTCACGCGCACGTCATACCGGCGGAACGGGTCTGGGCCTATCCATCAGCTCGGAGGACGCGCGTTTGCACGGTGGGTGGCTGGAGGCGTGGGGTGAGCCCGGACAGGGCGCCCAATTCCGGCTGACGGTGCCGGCGTGCGCCGGCGACAGGCTCGTCTCATCGCCCCTACGCCTGGTCCCGACCGACTTCCGGCCGCCGGCCGTAGCCGAGCCCGAGCCTCGCTCCACGAGGTTGCCGGTTCGAGGGGACTCCGCCGTCCGAGCGCAGTCCGTGGCCCGTGCCCAAACGCCGAGTCGGGCCGAGTCCGCGGCCACAAAGGAGCCTGCTGCCCAGCCCGATCGTGATATTGCGCTCGAGCGTGATACGGAGCCAGAGCCCGGTGTTGAACCTGAGTCGGCGGCGGTTGGAGAGGGGAGCCGAATTGATGTCTGACCGCGCCGAACGACGTCGCCTCGTCGCCATCGCGCTGACGCTCGCCATCGCCCTTGTCGCCAGCGGGTGCGGCGTGTCCAGCTCCAACGCGCCCGAGGATGTTGGGGATCCGTGGGTCGCGGAGACGTCTCTGGGCAGCGACATCGTGCGGACGGCGCCGGACCCGAACTCGGCCACCTCCGCAGAGGACCTCGTGCGGTCCTTCCTCAAGGCGGCGGTCGGTGGCGGCGAGGCATCGATTACCCAGGTCAAGATGTTCCTCACCGAGCGGGCTAAGCGCGCGTACGACCCCCGGGATCCCAAGAACCCGCCACTTACGGTCATCCGACTGGTGGGCTCACCAACCTTGGGAGCGTCAGACGAAACCCGGACGCCGGTCACTGTGCGCTACCAGGTGGTTGGCCCCCTCACCGACCTGGGCCGGGTCGATGAACTCGCCGAGCTGTCGACCCGGCCCAGATCAATGACCTTCTGGGTTACCCAGCCCGAGCAGAGCTCCAGCAGGCTGCGCATCGACGAGATCGTCGGCGCCCCGGCGGGACTTCTGCTGAGCGATGACGCGTTCAAGGACCTCTATCGGATCCAGCCGGTCTACTTCTGGGACGCGGCAAACAAGCGACTCGTACCGGATCTTCGTTACCTTCCCCTCACGCTCTCGACCCAACAGCGGGCGCGCCAGATCCTGCAGTGGCTGCTCGACGGCCCCTCGCTGTGGCTCACGGGTGTGCAACGCCTGCCCACCGGCACCGTCCCCAAGGCGGCTGTGGAACTCAACGGCAACGGGGCGTTCGTCGTCAAGCTCAGCGCCCAGGCGGGCGCTGGCGGCCCGGATGCCGTCCGCCGCCTCTACTACCAGCTCCAGTGGTCCCTGCGCACCGGTTCGGTGCCCTCGATCGAGCTGCAGATCGAGGACAAGATCGAGGAGATCCCCGGTACTCCAGATGATTACCTGCAGTACAACCTGACCAACGACGTCGGCCCAGTGGTGCAGAAGTTCGACATCGTGGAGCAGCGCGTCGTCCCGCTCCTCGGGGCGGGAGTAACCCCACCGCCAGTGCTAGCGGCCAAGGAGAACCAGAACGTGGTCTTCGCGGCGATCAACCGTGGGATGAAGCTGGCCGCCTATGTTCGACTCGGAACGGACGGACGCACGAGCCTACAGATCATCCGCGAGGGCAAGGCGAGCAAGGTCAACGCCAAGAACATTCCAGAGGGCTCCGACATGGGCCGTCCGGTCTGGATCCCCGGCAGCAATGATCAGCTGATCCTGCCCTCGGGCGGGCGGCTGTACGTGGTGAACGCCGCCAATGGCAACAGCAGCGATGTCACGCCGAGCCAGTTCCGCGGCGACATCTCCGCGATCGCCGTCGCCCCGGATGGACGGCGGGTCGCATTTGTGGCGGCCGCACAGGCATACGTCGCATCGCTCAAGTTCGACGGCCAGACGGTGACCGTCGGCCTGAACCCCCGTCGTGTGCTTGCCGGACAACTCACCGCCAACGCGATCGCCTGGGCGAGTGAATCGTGGCTCTACGTCACCGGCACCGTGGGCAGCGCGCCGGCGATGTGGCGGGCCACCGCTGACAGCGTGGTCGCCGAGAACCTGTCCGAGGCTCTGAAGGGTATCCGTCCGGTCGATGTCGTCGCCCACCCGACTGGCCCGTCCTCACGGCAGGGCGAGCTCATCGTCCTCACCGATGAGCCCGGCGCGCGCGTCTTCGTAACTTCGTTGGGAGCCCTCGAACCGGATACGTTCGCGCCGTTCTTCGCTAGCTGACCTGCGGGTTCGCGACGGGCCGTTTTCCACAGGCAGCCTGGTTGTCCACAGGGGACGCCGCGGGGTTAGCGTTGACGCCGCGAAGTAGGTAAGGCTCGACGGCGTGTCAGAGATGCTCGGACGATTTGTGGCAGCGGGTGCCCGTACGCTCGCGTCCTTGGTCGATCTTGTTCTGCCCTGCGACTGCGCGGGCTGTGGGTCGGTGGCCGGCCTCGCCGGTGTGTGTGCCACCTGCCTCGCCATCCTGGCCGAACCGCCGGCCGAGACCCGACCCACGCCGGCACCCGACGGCCTGCCCCGGTGCGTCGCGGTCGGGGACTACGACGGGCGGCTGCGGGAGCTGATCTTGGCCTACAAGGAGCGCGGGCACCGCGGCCTGGCCGCTCCGCTGGGCGACGCGCTCGCCGCCGCGGTCAACGCCGGAGTACCAACATCGCGCCCGCTGGCGCTGGTACCGGTACCGGCGACCGCGGCCGCGGTGAGGGCACGCCGGGGCGACCACATGCTGCGGCTGGCGCAACGGGCGGCGCGCCGGCTGCGCGAGACCGGACGGCCGATCGGTGTGGTGACTGCGCTGCGGGCGCTGCCGAGGACCGACTCGGCCCACCTGGATCGGCACGCGCGTGCCGCCACCGCACGCGCTGCGTTCGAGGTGCGGCCTAGCCGGGTAGCCGCGGTGCGGGCCGCGGCCGAGGCGGGCGTCGAGGTGGTGCTGCTCGACGACGTACTGACGACGGGCGCCACGCTCGCGGCGATCGCGCGTGTCCTGGCCGACGCGGGTGTGGCGGTCGGGTTCGCCGTGACGGTAGCGGCGACCCGCCTGCGCCACGTCCCGTCGCCGGAGGCGATCAAAGCGGCCACGTTGTTCGACCGTGGCGGATCTTTGTCGCCGATTGCGCAGATCTCCTGGGATGGTTCTGGAGATGGGGGTGACGGGGGGCCCCGGAAGAGTTAGCGTCGATGACCACGGGCAGTTTGTTTACTCGCAGGGGAGGACGCGTTCATCTGCCCGACTGGCCGCGTTGATCGCCTCAAGCGAACAGCGCAACGTTGATCGCCTCCGGCGAAGGGGCGAACTTGCAAACTCACGAGAGACCGTGGGGGAGGTCAGGCGTGGACATCGTCGTCAAGGGCCGAAACGTCGAGGTGCCCGACCACTACCGAGTGCACGTTGCCGAGAAGCTTCACAAGATCGAGCGCTACGACCACAAACTTATCGAAGTCAACGTTGAACTACTCCACGAGCGCAACCCGCGCCAGTCAGACCACTGCCAGCGGGTGGAGATCACCTGCGTCTCCCGGGGGCCGATCGTGCGGGCCGAGGCCCGAGCCGGTGATTTCTACAGCGCCCTCGACAAGGCGATCGACAAGCTCGACACGCGTCTGCGTAGGGCCGCCGACCGACGCCGCGTGCACCGCGGGCGCCACGCACCCGTCTCCGTCGCGGAGGCCACGGCGCCGCTCGCGTCCCTCAACTCGGGCTTCACGCAGGCCACGTCGGCAGTCGCGCTGGCCGAGCGCGAGGCCGAGGAGAACCAGTACGACGACCAGCCGTGGCATATCGTCCGGATGAAGGAACACCCGGCCGATCCGATGACCGTCGACGACGCCCTGTTTCAGATGGAGCTCGTCGGGCACGACTTCTATCTGTTCTTCGACAAGGACTCTGGCCGCCCGAGTGTTGTCTACCGCCGCAAGGGATATGACTACGGCGTGATCTGCCTCGCCGCCGTGTGACGCCAGCCGTATTCACTTCACGCGGTTTCGCGAAGCGCGCCTTCATCGTGGGCTGGGGAGCGATCATGGGTTGGGAGCGATCGTGGGCGGGAGCAGGGCGTAGAGGATGTCGTCGATGCGAGTGCCGTCCGAGCCGGGTAGGCGCGATCGTTGGTAACCCTCGCGGCGAAATCCAGCCCGTTCGAGCACGCGCTGCGAACGCACGTTCTTCGGAGCCGTCCCGGCCACCAGCCGGGCGATGCCAACGGCGGAGAAGGCCCACTCGGTGACGAGCAGCGCGGCTCTCGTCGCGTAGCCGCGGCCGCGCCACCCGGGCGCGATGCTGTAGCCGATCATTGCCTGCTGGGTTGGGGGCTCCAAGTAGTAGAGGCCGATCTCGCCGGCGTAGTCGCCGGTGGTGGCGTCTCGCACGGTGAGATCGGCGCGTTCGCCGGCGAGCCAGCCGGCCTCCGCCCGGGCGCAGGTGCGGGACACGGCATCCCGGTCCGGCCCGACCGGCGGCACGGACGTGGCCACGACGTCGGCCAGACTCCGCAGGGCATGGGTATCGTCGGTGTCCGCCGCACGCAGTGGTCTGAGGGTCACCACGCCGTCGGTCAGCTCACCATCGCTCCACCGCCCGCCATCCAGGCCACGACCGGGCAGGTCGGGTAACAACCGGCGGGTCGGCTCATCCGCGTCTGTATCGAGCCGCGCCCAGACGATCTGGTCATACCTGCCGCCGTCGCGATCGCGTCCGCCGCCACGCTCTACGCCCTCGCGAGTGAAGCCGGCCGCGATCGCCACCCGCTGGCTGGCCGCGTTGGCCGGATCGGTCCGCAGGGTGAGTCGCTCCAGCCCTTCGGAGAAGGCATGGGCCGCCAGCATCCTTGCCGCCGCGGTCGCTGCGCCCCCGCGACGCGCCCACGGGGCCACCCAGTAGCCCATTTCGGCCGCACCCGCGTGCTTGCGGCCGAAGCCCGCGCCACCGAGCACCCGGTCGGTCGCCGGGTCGGCGATGGCGTAAGCGGCGCCGCCCGCGGCGAGCGCGGCGGGCGCACCCTCGGTGATCCACCAGTTCGCATCGGCTCGTGTGTAAGGGCTCGGCAGAAACGGCAGAAACCGCTGGGTCAACGGGTCATCGCATCCCGCGGCGAGATCGTCAGCGTCCTCACCGCGCCACAGTCGCAGCACCACACGGTCGCCGTGAATCACATCACCACCACCTGCGGACATCCGCCTGCCGTTCCGCCATCCAGCCCATCCCGCGATCCTCCCCTACCCGACGAACCGGCGCGGGTTGGGCGGTCGCTCCCGCCCGACGCACCCCGCTGGCGCTCGCTATGCCGACGTGCGCCAAAGTACCGGGTACGCTGGGTGTTTTGTCGCGTTCGTTGGCGGCCGGGCAGGCGCGGGGGGCAGGCGCCCCCAAACAACGCATACGATGGTCGCGGCAGAAATGGTTAGGGAGAGTTGACCCGTGACGATCATCGATAAGATCCTCCGCGCCGGCGAGGGCCGGACGATTCGTCGGCTGAAGAACATCGCCGACGCCGTCAACTCCATCGAGGAGAACTACACCGACCTGACCGACGCCGAGCTTCGCGCGCTGACAGACACCTACAAGGAGCGCCGCGCCGACGGCGAGACGCTTGACGACCTGCTGCCAGAGGCGTTCGCGACGGCCCGCGAGGCAGCTCACCGCGTGTTGGGCCAGCGCCCATTCGACGTGCAGGTGCAGGGCGGGGCCGCGTTGCACTTCGGCAATATCGCCGAGATGAAGACCGGTGAGGGTAAGACGCTGACCAGCGTCTTACCGGTCTATCTCAACGCGCTCGCGGGCGAGGGTGTGCACATCGTCACGGTCAACGACTACCTGGCCCGCCGCGACGCCGAGTGGATGGGCGCGGTGCACCAGTTCCTCGGCCTCTCGGTCGGGGTGATCCTGCCGAACCGTCCCTCCGCCGAGCATCGGGTTGCATACAAGGCCGACATCACTTATGGGACGAACAACGAGTTCGGCTTCGACTACCTGCGCGACAACATGGCCTGGTCCCACGACGAGTTGGTGCAGCGCGGTCACCACTTCGCCGTGGTTGACGAGGTCGACTCGATCCTCATCGATGAGGCCCGAACGCCGCTGATCATTTCGGGCCCGGCGGAGCAGTCAGCCAAGTGGTACGGCGAGTTCTCCCGCGTGGTCAGTCGGCTGCAGGCCGGCGAGGGCGCCGACTACGAGGTCGACATGGCCAAGCGGACCGTCGCGATCACCGAGCGCGGCGTGTCCAGGGTCGAGGACTGGCTGGGCATCGACAACCTGTACGAGTCGCTGAACACCCCGCTCGTTGGCTACCTCCACAACGCCCTGAAGGCCAAGGAGCTCTACAAGCGCGACAAGGACTACATCGTCAACGACGGTGAGGTGCTCATCGTTGACGAGTTCACCGGTCGCATCCTCTACGGCCGCCGTTACAACGAGGGTATGCACCAGGCGATCGAGGCGAAGGAAGGCGTCGAGATCAAGCAGGAGAATCAGACCCTCGCGACGATCACGCTGCAGAACTACTTCCGCCTCTACGACAAGCTTTCAGGCATGACCGGTACTGCGATGACCGAGGCCGCCGAGTTCAACAAGGTCTATAAGGTCGGCGTGGTGCCGATCCCGACCCACCGGCCGATGGTCCGCGCGGACAAGTCCGACGTCATCTATAAGAGTGAGAAGGCGAAGTTCAACGCGGTCGTCGAGGACATTGTCGAGCGTCACCAGAAGGGCCAGCCAGTGCTGGTCGGCACCGTCAGCGTCGAGAACTCCGAGATCCTGTCGCAGATGCTGCGCCGGCGTGGTATCCCGCACTCGGTGCTGAACGCGAAGTATCACCAGAAGGAAGCGGAGATCGTCGCCCAGGCGGGCCGGCGCGGCGCGGTGACCGTGGCCACCAACATGGCCGGTCGCGGTACGGACATCCTTCTCGGCGGCAACCCAGAGTTCCTCGCCAAGGCGGAGTTGCGTAACCGCGGCCTCGACCCGGACGAGCAGCCGGACGAGTACGAGGCCGCGCTGGAGGACGTGGTCCCACGCTGGAAGAAGCAGTGCGACGAGGAGGCTGAGGAGGTCATCGAGGCCGGCGGTCTCTACGTCCTGGGCACTGAGCGGCACGACTCGCGGCGCATCGACAACCAGCTGCGCGGCCGGTCCGGGCGGCAGGGTGACCCCGGCGAGTCGCGCTTCTATCTGTCCCTTCAGGACGAACTCATGCGCCGCTTCCGCGCGGGCGCGGTCGAGGCTGTCATGGACCGCCTCAACATCCCCGAGGATGTGCCGATCGAGTCCAAGATGGTCACTCGCCAGATCAAGAGCGCGCAGACCCAGATCGAGGCGCAGAACGCGGAGATCCGCAAGGACGTGCTCAAGTACGACGAGGTGCTCAACAAGCAGCGCCAGGTGATCTACGCGGAGCGGCGTCGAGTCCTCGCCGGCGAGGACCTGCACGATCAGGTGTCCCACATGATCGACGACACGGTGCGCGCCTATGTGGTGGGCGCCACCTCGGAGGGCTACGCCGAGGACTGGGATCTCGACCAGCTGTGGACCGGCCTCAAGCAGCTCTATCCGGTCGGAGTCACCGTCGAGGAACTCGAGGAGGAGGCGGGCTCGCGGGCTGGTGTCGACGCCGACTTCCTGTCGCAGCGCCTCATCGAGGATGCGCACGCCGCCTACGAGCGGCGCGAGGAGGAACTCACACCGCCGATCCTGCGCGAGCTGGAGCGCCGGGTGCTGCTTGAGGTGATCGACCGCAAGTGGCGCGAGCACCTCTATGAGATGGACTACCTCAAGGACGGCGTCGGCTTGCGGGCGTATGCGCAGCGGGATCCCCTGGTGGAGTACCAGCGCGAGGGCTTCGACATGTTCGCCCAGATGCTCGACGGTGTGAAGGAGGAGGCGGTCGGCTTCCTGTTCAACCTGGAGGTGCAGGTCGAGGAGGCGCCAGCCGTCGAGATCTCAGGTGTCGGCGCTGCGCCGGTGGCATTGCGGGCGAAGGGGCTGAGCCCCGCGACGCAGCGCAGGCAGCAACAGCTCCTCTACTCCGCCCCGGTGATCGACGGCGAAGCCGGCAGCGGGGGTGCCGTCATGGTGGAGCAGGCGGCCCCGGCGCTCGGCGTAGGCACGGCCGGCGGAAGCAAGGCTGCCGGCGGAATGAGCGCTGGCGGAAGCAGGGCTGCCGGCGGAAGCTCACCGGGTGCGCAGGCCGCTAACCGTCGACCGTCTCCGGGCCAGGCCGTGGGCTCCGGGCCGTCGCGCAACGCTCCGTGTCCGTGCGGGTCGGGCAAGAAGTACAAGCGCTGCCACGGCGCCCCGACCGCGGGCTGACCCCCCCGACCGCGGGCTGCCCCCCCGACCGCGGGCTGCCCCCC
>Ga0209889_1000114_pt1 | contig 16724 bp, 18 predicted proteins | sample GWRWN1_0_10_FD_187233 | JGI IMG/M metagenome (GOLD analysis project Ga0209889, IMG submission 187233) | Riverbed sediment microbial communities from areas with no vegetation in Columbia River, Washington, USA - GW-RW N1_0_10 (SPAdes)... | ecosystem: Environmental > Aquatic > Freshwater > River >... | reverse complement strand
AGGTCAGTGCCGAGAGTCCGAAGGGGCTGTCGAGCACCAGGTCGAAGGCCAGCCCGGCGAGGAACCCGTACGTGGCGCCCCGGTCCGGTCCGCCCGTGAGCGCCGCCGCCACCGTCACCAGCAACATCAGGTCGCCAACGGCTCCGACCACCCGCAAGTCGGCGACGATCGCGATCTGCGCCACGAGCGCCACCACTACCACGAGAGCGCCCCGCAGCGGTGTCAGCCGGCGCGCCCGCATTGGTGCTTCCTCTGGCGACGTCGGTGGGGCACCCCTCAGCCCCCGTCCGTCCAGAGCATGACGGTCAAGTAGGAGAGCTGGTCGACATCGACCAGCGGATCGACATCGAGGTCGAGCGCCAGTCCGCCGGATCCCTGACGAGTCGCCGCCACCGTGCCGACCGGGATCCCGGGCGGGTAGGCGCTGCGGTCCACGCCGCTGGTCACGACACCGGTGCCCTTGGGGACCTTGGTGCTGGGGTTGATCGCGGAGTCGACCGACAGCGGGTCGTGGCGTCCCTGTCCCCGGGCCGTGCCCAGGTCGCCGGTGGTGGACAGGCGGACGCCGACTCGGAACTCCGGATCGGTCAGCAGCTCGACGGTGGAGGTTCCCCCGGTGGCCTGGCTCACGCGGCCGACGAGGCCGGCGCCGGTGACCACTGGCATGCCGACCGCCACACCGTCGTCCGTGCCCTTGTCGATCTCGACCGCGTGGCTGAAGTTGGAGCGCGGCCCCGACACGACCCGCGCCGTGGCTGTCCGGACATTGCCCGCCCACGGCAGGTCCAGCGAAGCCGACAGCTCGGAGAGCTGCCGCTCGGCGTCGGAGGTCCGCACACCTTCGGCGTCGGCCGACTCGGCCGCGGCCCGCAACTCCTCGTTCTCGCGCTGGAGGTCGTCGTAGTCGGCGACACCGTGCCAGGCGTTGCGAACCGGCGCGGTGACCGTGTCCACTGCTCCCGCGACCGGGCCGAGCACTACCGACGCCCCCTCACGCACCTCGCGGACGATCGGGGCGTCGCGCAGGCCGACGGTCAGCAGCGTGACCGACGCCAGGACGAGGACGGCGAACCGGGTGCGCGATCCGGTCGTGGGAGAAATCGCCACGAAGACTAATAACCAGTTGATGAGAAGAGGACGCTCTTGAGGGCGTCGAACTCCTCCAGCGATTGGCCCGACCCCACCGCCACCGCGTGGAGCGGGTTGGGGGCTATCACGATGGGCATGCCGGTCTCGTGGTGCAGCCGGGCGTCCAGCCCGTTGAGTAGGGCGCCGCCACCGGCGAGGCAGATGCCCTTGTCCATGATGTCGGCCGCCAGTTCGGGAGGCGTCTTGTCGAGCGTCACCTTCACGGCGTCGATGATGGCGGTGACCGGTTCCTCGATGGCCTCGCGGACCTCGTCTGTGGTTGTGACGATGGTCTTGGGCAGCCCGGTCATGAGGTCGCGGCCGCGGATCTCGGCCTGCAGCTCCTCGAGTAGCGGCCACGCCGAGCCGATGGCGATCTTCACCTCCTCGGCGGTGCGCTGGCCGATCGCCAGGCCGTACTCCTTCTTCACGAAGTTGACGATGGCCTGGTCGACCTCGTCGCCGGCCACCCGGATCGACTGGCTGGTGACGATGCCCCCGAGGGAGATGACCGCAACCTCGCTCGTGCCGCCGCCGATATCGACGATCATGTTGCCGGTCGGCTCCTGAACGGGTAGCCCGGCGCCGATGGCGGCGGCCATCGGCTCCTCGATGATGTAGGCCGGCTTGCGGGCTCCGGCGTACTCGGCCGCCTCTTGCACCGCCCGCTGTTCGACGCCGGTGATGCCCGAGGGCACGCAGATCACCATGCGGGGCTTGCCCCAACGTCGGTTGTGTGCCTTACGGATGAAGTAGCTGAGCATCTTCTCGCAGATCTCGAAGTCCGCGATGACGCCGTCCTTCAGGGGGCGGATGGCCTCGATGTGGCTCGGCGTGCGGCCGACCATCCGCTTGGCCTCGATGCCCACCGCCACGGGGCGGCCGTCGCGCACGTTGACGGCGATGACCGAGGGTTCGTTGAGCACGATGCCCTTGCCGCGCACATAGATCACGGTGTTGGCCGTGCCGAGGTCGACCGCCATGTTTCGGCCCGTCAGCGATGAGAAGAAATTGTCGGGCATGGGCTTGCGGTCCTCCGCCTCCTCGGCTCGCATGCGGAAGCTCGACGTAGGTTAACGAACCCCCGTCCGCCCGCGAGTGACCCCCCTGTTGCGATCGCGTCGCACTTCGGAGGGCAAATCGAGGTCCCGCGCGAACGTGCGCCGCGGGGGAGGAACCGCGGCGCACGCCGTTGTTGCGAACGTGGTCGAGGTCGCTCGTCCTAGGCGAGCCCCGGGAACCAGACCGCGACCTCGCGCGCGGCGGACTCGTGTCCGTCGCTGGCGTGCACCAGGTTCTCGGTGGTGACGGTGGCGAAGTCACCCCTGATTGATCCCGGTTCGGCGTCCTCGACCTTGGTGGCACCCACCATCTTCCGCACCAGCAGGTAGGTGTTCTCGTCGGCACCCTCGACCACCATGGCGAACACCGGCGAACGCGTGATGAAGGTGACCAGCTCGCCGTAGAACGACTTGCCCTCGTGCTCGGCGTAGTGCCGCTCCGCGAGAGCCTCGTCGACCTGGCGGAGCTCGGCGGCCACCAGCATGAGGCCCTTCCGCTCCAGCCGGCTGACGACCTCACCCACCAGGCCGCGCTCGACGGCGTCGGGCTTGCACATGACGAAGGTGCGGTTCTTCACCGGGCGGAGGGTAGGTGGACCTGGCCGGCGGGAAGAAACTCGCCGGTCAGCCGAGCAGGCCCAGGCGGCGGCACGCAGTCCGGGCTGCGCCCACCGTGTACAGGGACCCGGTGACCATCACCAGTCCTCCGCCACCGGCGCTGTCGGCTCCTACATCGGCCTCGGCGGCGCGCCAGACCCGTTGGAGCGCATCCCCGACATTGGGGATCGCGTCGGCCCGGATACCCCGCGTCGTGACTGCCGCGGCCAGTTCTTTGGCCTCGATCCCCCGCGGCGACGGGGGCGTGCACGTGACCACCTCATCGCCGCGGCGCACCCCCAAGGCGTCGATCATCTCGTCGAGGTCCCGCCCCCCGAGCATCCCCAGTACCCAACGCCGCGTGCCCGCCACGTCGAACTCGTCCGCCAACGTCTCCGCCGCCGCCCGGGCGCCGTCGGGATTGTGAGCGCCGTCGAGCACCAGCAGCGGCGCCCGGTGAACAACCTCGAACCGCCCGGGCAGCCGGAGTTCCCCGAACGCCTCGGCCACCACCTCGGGTGCCAGCGCCCGGCCGAAGAACGCCTCCACCGCCGCCACCGCGGCCGCGGCATTGTCGGTCTGGTGCGCGCCATGGATCGGCAGGAACACCTCCTCGAGCACGCCGTGAGGCGTCCGCAGGTCGATGACGTGGCCACCCAGGGCCCGCCGGTCCGCGATCACGCCGAAGTCGCGGTCGCGTAGCCACACGTCTTGCGGTCCTTCGGCCTCGAACAGTGGAGTCAACGCCGGATCCGGCTCGCCGAGGACCAGATGACTGCCGGGTCTGACGATGCCGGCCTTCTCCTCGGCGACGCGCCGCCGCCAGTCGCCGCGGCCGTTGGTGTGGTCCTTACCCACGTTGGTGACGACCGCCACCTGGCCATCGGCCACGTTGGTGGCGTCCCACCGCCCGAGCAGGCCCACCTCCACGGCGGCCACGTCCACGGCCACCTGGCTGAACCAGGCGAAGCCGGCGGCCGTGAGCAGCTCGAAGTACGAAGGCCGCTCGTCGAAGAACCGCTGGTCCTCCAGCGACTCCAGCTCGCCCATGACCCGGGCGAACTCCTCGGGCTCGATCGGCTCGCCGTTGCGGGCGATCCGCTCGGTGACGTGCTCGAGGTGGGGGCTCGTGTAGCTCCCGACGGAGAGTTGGTGGGCAGCGAGCAGCGCCGAGATCATGCGGGCGGTGGAGCCCTTGCCGTTGGTTCCCGTCAGGTGGATGACGGGATAGTCGAGCTGGGGGTCGCCCAGCACCTCGACCACCCGTCGCATGCGGTCGAGCGACAGCCCCTCGACGTGGCCGGCCGAGATGGCCGCCGTCTTCTCGAGGTTGATGTGGTCGTCGAGGTAGGCCTCGGCCTCGTCGAAGTCCAAAAACGTCAGGACGCGGCCCGACGCGGCCGCTGCCGTGGCGCCTCGGCGCGCGGTACCAGGGTCGGGTTGACCCGCTCGAGCACGACGGCCCGGTCGATCACGCACTTGCCCACGTCGCTGCGGCTGGGCAGCTCGTACATGAGGTTGAGCAGCACCTCTTCGAGGATGGCCCGCAGCCCCCGGGCGCCAGTCCCCCGCAACAGCGCCTGCTCGGCTATGGCGTCCAGGGAATCGTCGGCGAACTCCAGCTCGACGTCCTCGAACTCGAAGATCTTGCGGTACTGCTTGATGAGGGCGTTCTTGGGCTCGCCCAGGATGCGAACCAACGCCTCCTGGTCGAGGCTCGACACCGCGCCGATGACCGGCAGGCGGCCGACGAACTCGGGGATCAGCCCGAACTTGAGCAGGTCCTCGGGCTGCACTTGCTCGAGCAACAGGCCGAGGTCCTTGTCGTCGTAGCGGCTGACGTCGGCCGTGAAGCCCACGCCGTTGCGGCCGATGCGGCTCTCGATGATCTTCTCGAGCCCGGCGAACGCCCCGCCGCAAATGAACAGGATGTTGGTGGTGTCGATCTGGATGAACTCCTGGTGGGGGTGCTTGCGACCGCCCTGCGGCGGGACCGACGCCGACGTGCCCTCCAGGATCTTGAGCAGCGCCTGCTGCACACCCTCGCCCGAGACGTCGCGGGTGATCGACGGGTTCTCGCTCTTGCGGGCGATCTTGTCGATCTCGTCGATGTAGATGATGCCCGTCTCGGCCTTCTTGACGTCGTAGTCGGCGGCCTGGATGAGCTTGAGCAGGATGTTCTCGACGTCCTCGCCGACGTAGCCGGCCTCGGTGAGCGCCGTGGCGTCGGCGATGGCAAAGGGCACGTTGAGCATGCGGGCCAGCGTTTGCGCCAGCAGCGTCTTGCCACAGCCCGTCGGCCCGATGAGCAGGATGTTCGACTTCGTCAGCTCGACGTCACCCGAGGGCGTGCCGCCGTACTGCACCCGCTTGTAGTGGTTGTAGACCGCGACCGACAGGATCTTCTTCGCATGGTCCTGGCCGATGATGTAGTCGTTGAGGAAGTCGTAGATCTCGACCGGCTTGGGCAGCTCGTCGAAACGCAACTCGCTCGGCTCGGCCAGCTCCTCCTCGATGATCTCGTTGCAGAGATCGATGCACTCGTCGCAGATGTAGACGCCAGGGCCGGCGATCAGCTTCTTCACCTGCTTCTGGGACTTGCCGCAGAACGAGCACTTGAGCAGCTCGCCACCGTCTCCGAACTTGGCCACGTCGGTCGCTCCCCCGTTTGGCGTGCTAGCTCGCCCGAGTGATCGGGCCGGTCATGTCGGCTGCCTGCCGCGACGAGATGACGTCGTCGATGATGCCGTACGCGCGGGCCTCCTCGGCGCTCATCACGTAGTCGCGGTCGGTGTCCTTGTGGATCCTCTCCTCCGTCTGTCCAGTGTGGCGCGCCAGGATCTGGTCGAGGAGCTCCCGCATGCGCATGACCTCTTTGGCGGCCAGCTCGACGTCGGTGGCCTGGCCCCCAGCCTGCCCCCAGGGCTGGTGCAACAGCACCCGCGCGTGGGGCAGCGCCAAGCGCTTGCCCGGGGCCCCGGCGGCGAGCAGTACGGCCGCGGCCGAGGCGGCCTGCCCGAAGCAGATGGTGCTGATGTCGGGCTTTATGAACCGCATCGTGTCGTAGATGGCGAACAGCGCGGTGATGTCTCCGCCCGGGCTGTTGATGTAGATGTTGATGTCCTTGTCCGGGTTGTCGGACTCGAGGTGGATCAGCTGGGCGCAGACGAGGTTGGCGATGGTGTCGTCGATGGGCGTGCCCAAGAAGATGATGTTCTCCTTGAGCAGTCGGCTGTAGAGGTCGTAAGCCCGTTCACCCCGATTGGTCTGCTCGACCACCGTGGGAACGAGGTAGTTGCGGATCACTCGGCGTCGCTCTCCGTCTCGTTCTCGTTCGTGTCCTCGTCGTCGGATTCGTCTTCGGATTCATCGGGTGCTGGTCGGATCTCGAGCTCGGCCCGATCGATGGGCTGACCGTCCTCGTCGACGATCTCGACCCGCTCCAGGAGCCAGTCGAGCGCCTTGCGCTTGCGTACATCGGAGCGTACCGCCGCCAGTTGGCCGCCGCGTTCGAACTCGTGCCGCACACGGTCGACCTTCTCACCGACCCGCTCGGAGACGCTCGTGAGCTCCTCCTCGAGGTCGTCGTCGGTGCACTCGATGTCCTCGGCATCCGCCACCGCCCGCAGGGCGAGGTCCACCTTGACCGCGGTCTGGGCCGCCTCCTTGAGCTCCGAGGTGAACTGCTCGTTGGTGGTCCCCGACGCCGCCAGCCACTGCTCCGGGTCCAGGCCCTGGGCCTGGAGCCGCAGGGCGAGGTCCTGCGCCCGGTGCTGCATCTCGTGGTTGACCAGCGGCTCGGGGGGCTCGTCCTCGACCAGCCTGGCCAGCGCGTCCCCGGTGGCCTGGCGGAGCTGGGCCTGGGCCTGCGCCTGACGCAGGACGAGCGCACGGTCTCGGATCGAGTGCCGCAGCTCGTCGATGGTCTCGAACTCCGAGTTCTCGGCCGCCCACTCGTCGTCGGCGGCCGGCAGGACCCGCTCGCGCACCTGCTTCACCAGCACGCGGAACCGCAGGCCGCGTTCCTCGGCCGGGTCGGGGTGCTCGGCGTCGAACTCGAGGATGTCGCCGGCCTTGGCGCCGCGCAGCTGGTCGTCGACCTCGGGCGTGATGACGCCGCTGCCGACGGTGTAGCTGTAGTCGTCGGCGCTGAGCCCGGCCTGCGGCTCGCCATCGAGCGTTCCGCTGATGTCGATGACCACGGCATCCTCGTCGCGAGCGGCGCGGTCGACGTCGGCGAGCGTGGACTGCACCTGGCGCATGCGGTCGACCTGGGCGTCGACCTCTTCGTCGGAGACGGTCGGGCGGGTGACCTCGACCCGGAGGCCCCCGTAACCGGGCACCTGCACCTCGGGACGCACCTCGACCACGGCGTCGAAGGCGACCGGACCGTCGTCCTGGCCCGACGTGATATCGATGTCGGGCGAATCGATGGCGTCGACGTCGTGGTCGACGAGCGCCTGGGCGTAGTACTCGGGCAGGGCGTCACTGAGCGCCTGCTCGCGCCCGACCTGGGAGCCCAGGCGGTGCTCGAGCACCTTGCGAGGGGCCTTGCCGGGCCGGAAGCCGGGGATGCGAACCTCGCGGGCGATCTTGCGATAGGCATCGGAGATCGCCTTGTCGAACTCGTCCTCGTCGACTTCGACGGAGAGCTTGACCTTGTTCCCCTCGAGGGGCGAGACGGTGGTCTTCACAGGGGCGTGAGTGTAACGGCGCGGGGTGGAACCCCCGTACTACCGTCCGTGCGGCCGGGGTCACCGCCGCCCGGCAAGCCCGTGGGCCCCGGCGGATACGCTGTCCGCCGGTCGACGGGGAGTGGCGCAGTGGAAGCGCACCTGCTTTGGGTGCAGGAGGTCGGGGGTTCAAATCCCCCCTCCCCGACCAGTCGCATCGACGAGGGCCTCGTAGCCGTTAGCAAGGGTGCGGTGTGGAGCGAGGCGAAGGACGCTCGTTCCCGACGCGTGATCCCGTTGGACCACGAGGCCCTCGGGGCGCTGGCGCGCCACGGGAAGGATCAGGCCGAGGAACGGCTCGTGGCCGGGCCGAAGTGGGAGGACCACGACCTCTTCATCGCCACGCACGTCGGCCGCCCGGTCATGCCCCGAAGCCTCGACCGGGCTCTGGAGGTCCTCGTCGAGCAGGCCGGCTTCCCCCGCCTCGCTTCGCACGGCCTTCGCCACACAGCCGCGACCCACATGGTGCGAGGAGCCCGTGATGTCGGCGAGCTCCGGGCGGTCGCCGATGTGCTCGGCCACTCTGCCGACATGCTCATTTAGGTCTACGCCCACGCCCTGCCGGAAGGCACCCGGGCGGTGGCCGATCGGATCGGCGCCCGGGCCTTTGCACCGTCGGACGCGTAGTGGCGTCGAACCCGTTCACCTGGCGTGCGCGAGCCGGTTCAGCGCTGCCCAGGTCGACACTGGCTGGTGGGTCGGCGTCAGATGGTCGACCAGTCGCCCGGTGGGGAACGCCACGACCTCGTTGGCAGCACTTCGGCGTGTCTCTCCCGTCGCCGGTGGTAGGACTCGGTGGTCATGTGGTTCGCCACCTGGCTCAGTAGAGACCAGGGCGGCGGTGGAGTTGTTCGCGATGTCCTCGATGACGTCCCGGGCGTCCTCGTCCGAGAACGCGTGGACACCCTTGGGCTGCCGCCTCGGCGCCGCGATGGCACGGCCTCCATGCCGTACCTCGCCCTCGATGCTGGGGCCGATCAGCGCGCCGATCGTGCCGTCGGCTCCCATGCCCAGTGGATGGGCTTGCGGCGCCTAGCGGCATAGTCCTGGGAGCGGACGCGGTCATCTTGGCGGGTTCGACGAGGGGCGCGAACATGGCAGGCTCGGCTGTGCCAGAGGGTCGAAAATCCGGCGGTGGCGCTGCCGACGAACGGGATGGGCGCCAGCCGGGCGACGCGCAATTGCCTCGATCGCCGGGGACATCGTGGTGCGCTGCGCCCTCGTCCAGGCCGCGTGCATTGTTGATCTCATCCCATCTGGCTGAAGACGCCATCGCTGGCTCTTTGTACGGTCGGGTCGATCCGTCCCTTGGGAACGCGACAGAAGTAGGGTCCGCAAAACGGCAGAGAGGAACGTGCAATGTCAGAGTCGTCATACGACCAACCGACCGGATACGACCAACCGACCGGATACGACCAACCGACCGGATACGACCAACGGACCGGCTGGAGCGGCTGGATCGTCTTCGCGGCGATCATGATGATCGTCGCGGGCAGCCTTAACCTGCTCTACGGCGTCATCGCTGCTGTCAACGACGAATGGGTCGTCTGGACCAACCGCGCCAACGTATACCTCGACCTGTCGGAATGGGGCTGGGTTCACATCATCCTCGGAGGCATTGTGCTGCTCAGCGGTATCGGGCTGTTCAGCGGCAACATCCTCGCTCGGACGGTGGCTGTCATCGTCGCCAGCGTCAGCCTGATCGTGAACTTCTTCTTCATTCCCGTCTACCCACTCTGGGCACTCATCGTGATCACCATCGACGTCCTCGTGATCTGGGCCGTCATTGCGCACGGTCGCGAGATGCGGGAGGCGTAAGAGGTCGAGACGCCTCCCGGGACGATCTGAGGCGCCCTCGAGTCCACCTGAGCTCGGCCGCCAGACCGCCTCGTCCGCACGGGATGAGGCGGTCTCCGGGTCCGATGCGGTCCTTCGGACGAACCATTTCCCCGAGTGGCGGCGGTACTGCTCGCATTTGCGACAATCACCGCCATTGTGAACCTGTTCGTGAAGGGTCGGCGCGGATCGGCAGATAGGTCCGCTGGTCGGACTCGGACTCGCGGACCTCAGGATCGACGACGGCGACGCGTTCCGCGTCGAGGCCGAACTAGCCCCGCCCGAGTAGTCAGAAGGTCCATCGGGTAGCGCCGCCGGGCTCCTTGGTGGCGACCGCGTAGGCATCCTCGGGCATGAACTCGTAGACGTACCACGGCGGCGGGCCGGCGCTGGGGGCGCTGTACTCGTGGGTGAAGCCGCCGTCGGCCACGGTCGGTGCCCAGCCGCCCTCGGCGAACACCGCGGCGAGGCGCTGCAGCAGCGCGTCGTCGGTGACACGGGCGGCCCGGCCCTCGAGCGCCACGTCGTAGCCCTGGATGGCGACGCCGAAGGCGCAGCGCGGGTCGCGCTCGATGTTTCGGATCTTGCGCGACCGCGGGCCGCCGCAGAAGTAGTAGCGGCCGTCGACCCAGAAGGCGCCGACGGCGACCATGTGGGGACGGCCGTCGGCGTCGACCGTCGACAACCAGAAGGTGTGGTGGCCGGGTCCACCGGTGCCGGGCTCCTGGGTCAGGTTGGTCTCGAGTGTCCGGCGCACATCCGCCCAGTCGAGTGGGGCGAGGTCGTAGAGGTCCGCGAGGTTCTTCACTCGGGGTTCGGAAGCAGCCATGTCAGTACGACGATCGACGGCGGCGAGACTCATCGGTCAGAGCACCGGGAACGTGAAGTCGGCAGCCGCGGCGGGTACATGCCGCGGAGCACGCGCTCGGGCGAACCCCGCCACCCTGGAAGTCAAGGTGACGACGCGCGGACCGCACCGAGCAGATCTCTATACCGCGGCTTACGCCGCGTGGCGAATTCAGTGCACGAGGAACGACTTGACCGCGGCGACGGTCACACCCGCGACGAGCGCCAAGAAGCCGTAGACCACCGCCCGTAGCGCGGAGTTTCTAGTGCGGCTCTCGAGAAAGACCTGGGCGGCGATCGCGGCGGCGACGGTGAAGCGGGCAGCCATCAATTCGATCGAGGCTGGAGTGACGATCACCGCGAGCATCCCCAGCGACGCAACGGCGAACGCCCCACCGAGTTGCACTCGAAGCAGGTCCCACGGATCGACCTCTTCGGACGCCTCGCCGATGATGCTCGTCGACAACCAGGAGGCGAAACCGTGAGCGAGCACTAGTCCGACGGTTGTGCCCAACTCGAGCAGGAAGACCTCGCCCTGATCGGGCGGATGATCGTCGTCGAAGACCGACAGGGCACTGAGCAGAACGATCGAGACGTATATCGACATCGAATACGCCTCACGCCTCAGGTCCTGGTTCGTGCGGACCTCGAGGGTCAGTTCCTTGATCGTCGACAAGCCCGACAGCGTGGCATAGTCCTGAGAACTGCGTACGCGGCGCTGTCGATCGCGGACGGTTCCCGTCGAGTTTGACAAGATGGCGCCAAATATGGTGGCGGGTGCTGGGGGACCGACTGGGGTGGGGCGTGCCTGATCGAGTTGAGTACTTCGCGGTGCAGGTCCCGTGAGCCATACAGATTCGGTCAGTAGGCCGGGTGCGGCCGCGGCTGCGGCAGGGACGGTTCTTGCCACGCTGGCGGCGGGGCAGTTCCTGATGACGCTCGACAGTTCGGTGATGAACGTGTCGATCGCGACGGTCGCCAAGGACGTGGGGACGACGGTGACCGGGATTCAGACCGCGATCACGCTCTACACGTTGGTGATGGCGTCGTTGATGATCACCGGCGGCAAGGTCGGTCAGATCCTCGGCCGCAAGCGTGCATTCTCGATCGGATGTGCCATCTACGGCTGCGGGTCATTCATCACGGCGATCGCACCGAATCTCGGTGTGTTGATCGTCGGATGGTCGTTCCTCGAAGGCGTCGGCGCGGCGCTGATCCTGCCAGCCATCGTCGCGCTCGTCGCATCCAACTTCGCCCGCGCCGAGCGGCCGCGGGCCTATGGGCTGGTGGCTTCCGCTGGCGCCATCGCGGTCGCGGCCGGGCCCCTCATCGGCGGTCTGTTCACGACCTACCTGTCGTGGCGCTTGGTGTTCGTGGGCGAAGTCTTCATGGTCGCCGCGATCCTCGCCCTCACCCGCCGCATGGCCGACGTGACGCCCGAGACGCGAGTGCGGCTCGACCTCGTGGGAACCGCGTTCTCGGCGCTCGGCCTGGGACTGATTGTGTTCGGAATCCTCCGCTCGGGAGAGTGGGGCTTCGTCCAACCCAAGCCGTCCGCCCCCGAATGGCTCGGCCTGTCACCGGCGGTCTGGCTGATACTCGGCGGCGGGGTCGTCCTCTGGCTATTCATGGGATGGGAGAATCGGCGGCTCGCCCAGGGTGCCGAACCCCTCATCAATCCGGCGATCCTCCAGAACCCGGTGCTGCGCGGCGGCCTCACGGCGTTCTTCTTCCAATACCTGCTGCAGGCCGGGCTGTTCTTCGCCGTGCCGTTATTCCTGTCCGTGGCCCTCGGCCTCTCGGCGGTCGCAACAGGCGTCCGGCTCCTGCCGCTGTCGATCACACTGCTGTTGGCCGCCGCCGGCATCCCCAAGGTCTTCCCCAACGCCTCACCCCGCCGGGTGGCCCAGGTTGGGGTCCTGGCGCTCTTCGCCGGCATCGTCGTGATGGTCGCCGCCCTCGACGCCGGCGCCGGGCCCGAGATCGTGACCGGGCCCATGCTGCTCGCCGGCCTCGGCATCGGGGCATTGGCTTCCCAGCTCGGCGCCGTCACCGTGTCATCGGTACCCGACGAGCAAAGCAGTGAGGTAGGCGGGCTCCAGAACACGGGCACCAACCTCGGCGCCTCGATCGGCACCGCACTGGCGGGTGCAGTGCTCATCTCCACCCTGACCACGTCGTTCCTGACCGGCATCGAGCAAAACCCCGACGTGCCCGCCGAGGTCACCTCCACCGCCACCGTCGAGCTCGCTGAAGGTATCCCGTTCGTCTCCGATGCGGACCTGCAAACCGCCCTCGACGAGGCCGGGGTGCCCCCGGAAACGGCCGACGCCATCGTCGACGAGAACGCCACCGCCCGCCTCGACGCGCTTCGTGCCTCGCTGTCAGTCCTCGCCGTCATCGCCTTGATCGCCCTGTTCTTCACTCGCAGGATCCCAACCAAACAGCCCGCTTCGACCCCAGCCACGCGAACATGACGGCGCTCATGCAGGCTGACCGGTGCTCGCTGCCACCGACGTCGTCGAACAGGTCGCTGGCTGGCCGGCGACGCCCTCGCCGGCTACGCGCGCCGAGCAGCCCCCCGACCCGCGGGACGCGGCGACCGAGCGTGGGTTCAACGATCGGCGTAGCTATGTCGACCCACGGCGATGACCCATAGGCGGCCGCACACTCCACTCGCACATCTGCGAGCACCCTTCCGCCAAGGGGACGGAGCTGCCACCGGTTGGTGCCGCGATTGGTCAGTCTTCGGTGCCTTGGACGGTGTCGATGACGTGGTCCGCCTTGTCGGCCGCTGTCCCGAGCGTTCCGCCCTTTGCGGCCCGCTCCTCGACGGTGTCTTCGACCTTCTTGAGGGCGTCGCTGTCCTTGACCTTGTCACCAACGTCGCCGGCGGCGTCCTTGGCCTTGTCCACGACGTCGCCGACGGCGTCCTTTGCCTTCTCCACGAAGTCGACACCGCCGACGGCGAGAAGATCGTCCACCACGTGTTCGGTGACAACGAAGGGGCAGTCGTCAACCAGCTCGGCGGGCTCGGCGAGCTCGGCGGCGGTCTGTTCGCCGAGCTGCTCCCGCTGCTCGCCCCGCTGCTGATGGGCTTCGTCGCCAAGTCCGTCCTCAGCAAGGGCGGTGGCGGCGGTGGCGCGACCAGCGCCGGCACCGCTCCGGGCGGCGCAGCGGCGGGCGACGCCGGTGGTGGCCTCGGCGGGATGCTCGGCGGGCTGCTGGGCGGCGGCGAGGGGGGCGGCCTCGGCGGGCTCGGTGACGTACTCGGCGGACTCCTGGGCGGCGGCCGCAAGTAGATCGTCTGGCGGCGCGCTCAGAGGCCATCGGCCCGGCGCCGGCCTGATCCGCCACTCCTGACCAGGGCTCTTCTGCTTTGGTGCAGGAGGTCGCGAGTCCAAATCCCCCTTCCCCGACGGGCGGGCGGTGTGTTGGCGGTTGGAGCATCCGATCGTCCGTCGCTACCGTCGCCGGAACTGCGGGTGTAGCTCAATGGCAGAGTTCCAGCCTTCCAAGCTGGCTATGCGGGTTCGATCCCCGTCACCCGCTCTCCCCGCCTCCGGCCCTGGTCAGGCCCTCCGCCACCGCCTTTCCGCCGGCTCCGGCTCCCGGTCGGTTCCGGTGCCCGTGTCCCTATCGTGTCTTTCGCCTGCGCCCGGACCGCGTCGATCCGGGCCGAGATCGCCGCCACGATCGCCCGTTCCCGGTCCTTGCTGGCGTGCTGGTAGATCAGCGCCGCCCGGGCGCTGTTGTGGCCCATCCTCGCCATGAGCTCGCGCCAGCTGGCGCCTTCGGCCGCCAACGTGTTCCCCGTGTGCCGCAGGTCGTGGAAGTGCAACCCGGGCACCCCGGCCTTCTCGACCGCCTTGCTCCACGTCACCTGGAAGTTGCCCCGCTTCGGTGTCGCCCCCTGCGGACCCACGAACACCCTGCCGTCCGGTCCTGCCTGCGACCACTCGTCGAGGTGCGCCCGCAGCTCGGGCACGATCGCGGGGCCGAGCCCCTGTGCAGCCCCGGGACATGGTTTACGGGCGCTTCGCGAATGAGCGGGGTGTAGGGGCTGACTGGTCCGGGGGTCCGCGTTCGGGGCGGGAGCCTCGACCACTGTTCATGGTGCTCAAGCCGTGAACGTGGTGGAGGAGGCCCCCGTTGGGGGTTGGGCTGTACGCGCTGGCCCGAGCTGTCGCTGGGACTCGAGCGCCGCGGGTACTCGAGGAGGGCGTTCACCGCCTCGGCACTCCGACCCGCGTGGCGCGCCATCGCATCGCCGGTGTAGGCCGGCTCTGCCCACCCGAGGATCTGCGCGAGAAGGTCATCGCGGGTCGCGACCGCCCGGGCCAGGGTGGCCTCTGCGGCCGCGACCGCGGCGCCGTGCCGGTCCAGCTCGCCGACCAGCGCGCGCCGCGCGGCTGCCGGGTGTGCGCCCAGCAGGTCGACCGCCCGCCACGAGTTCCACCGCACCGTCGTGCATGGCATTCCCGTCCAGCCCGCTTGGCGCCCGATCGGCTCCCCCGCTGAGGGCTTCGTGCACAGGTCGGTGCACGCGTCCTACCTGCATCTGCACTGGCCAGCCGTCCATCGCCGCCCGCCTGGGCGCCGCGGCCTCCGGTTGGCTTCTCGTGGGCCATTGACAAGAACGTCTTTTACGTAAAGACTGATTTTCGCCGTGAGAGACGTCGTCTACCTCGATCAGATCGAGCAGGCCGAGGTTCTGCTCAAGCCGCAGCGGATCGAAGTGCTGCGGCAGCTCGCCGAGCCCCGGTCGTGCACCGAGGTGGCGGCCGAGCTCGACCAGACCCCACAGCGGGTCTACTACCACGTCAAGCGCCTGGTCGACGCCAGCCTGGTGAGCCAGGTGAGCGAACGCCGGGTGCGCGGCATCCACGAGGGCATCTATCAGGCGACCGGCCGGTCTTACTGGCTGTCGCCACGCCTCGTGGGCCGGATCGGGCTGCGCCAGACGCGCGACCGGCTCAGCCTGGGCTACCTGCTGGACCTGATGGAGCACGTGCAGGCCGACGTCGCCGCGCTCGACCTCTCCCGGCCCGACCTGCCCTCGATCGGCGTGTCCGGTGACATCCGGGTCCGGCCCGAGCACCGCGCGGCGTTCCTCGACGAGCTGCAGCACCTGCTGCGGGACCTGTTCACCCGCTATGGCGGCGCCGAGGGCGACGCGTTCCGCCTGGCCCTCGCCTGCTACCCGAACCTGCCCCGCCGAACCGACGTCGGCCGGGACTTCGCCACAAGCACCGACGTCGCCCCGGACTTCGCTACCAACACCGAAGGAGATACCAATGACCGAGCTGAGTGAGCTGCGCCTGTGCGCGGTCATGCCGGCGCCACCCGAGGCCGTGCACGCCGCGCTGACCGACGCCGCCGCGCTGCGCGTGTGGCTGGCCGAGCACGCCGAGGTGGCGCTGCCCGACCGGTACGAGTTCTGGGGCCGTTACACGCCCGACGGCGCCGAGCCGCACCAGCGCGTGCTGCACGCCGGCGAGCGCACCCTGCGGCTCGCCTGGACCGTCGACGGTGTCGAGACCACGGTCGAGTTCACCCTGACCGAGAACGAACCTGAGCACGAGGATGATGCGGGCGGCACGCTGCTCACGCTGACGCAGAGCGGCGACCTGCCGAGCATGGCCGAGATCCTGGCCGACACGGCGGGGCCGCGCGGTGAGCTGCAGACGTTCTGGTCGCTCGCGATCGCGAACCTATGCGACTATCTTTCGGGCCGCGACCTGACGCCGAAGTGCGACTTCACCTCAGCCGAGCTGCGCGCCTCCGTGGTTATCGACGCGGCACCGGAGGCGGTGTTCGACTCGCTCACCCAGCCCGAGCAGTTCCGCAAGTGGTTCGGCGCCAACGTCGACATCGAGCCCTATGTGGGCGGCCGGTTCGCGATGGGCGGCTTCGAGCTGGACCCCGGGGGGGCCAAGTTCGTCGAGTTCGAGCCGGGCCGCAAGGCGACGCTGCGGTTCGCCGACGGCCAAACCGACAGCTGGGAGCTGGCCGGCTCGGACGGCAAGACCCGGCTCACGCTCGTGTCGAGCGGGTTCGACCCGGACAACCCGCCCTACCCCGGCTGGGCCGGCTGGCTCGCCGGCGTCGCCGAGCTGCGGCGCTACCACGAACTCCCGCGGTGGCGCACGATCTGGCGTCAGATCGAGGCCCCCGGCATCCCGCCCGAGATGCTCAACATCGACGCCTAGCCGGACTCCACAGAGCGAGCTCGCCTCCAGCGAGGCGCCCCGGTTCACAAGAACCCGGGCGCCTCACTCTGCTCAAACGTCAGGGCTCGACGATGTGCACCGCGGCCTCTTCGGCCGACGCCGCACCGCCGTCGATGCCCACGTCCTCTGAGCGGGGTGTGAGCGCGCGCTGAGGGTCCACCGGGCGTCGTCAGCCAGTAACCGGTAAAGGAAGGTCATCATGACTCACATATCAACCACCACCGCGGCGGTCGGTACACAATGAACGCCCCCGCCTCAATCACCATCACGCCAGTCCGCGTTGCCGACCT
>Ga0209889_1000113_pt1 | contig 16737 bp, 16 predicted proteins | sample GWRWN1_0_10_FD_187233 | JGI IMG/M metagenome (GOLD analysis project Ga0209889, IMG submission 187233) | Riverbed sediment microbial communities from areas with no vegetation in Columbia River, Washington, USA - GW-RW N1_0_10 (SPAdes)... | ecosystem: Environmental > Aquatic > Freshwater > River >... | reverse complement strand
CCTTCTCCTTCAACAGACCCTTGTTGCGCGCGTATCGATTGATCACGTTGGTGAGCGCCTTCTTGAGGCCCTCCTCGTGCATGCCGCCCTCGTGCGTATTGATCGTGTTCGCGAAGGAATGGATCGACTCGGAGTACCCGTTGGTCCACTGGAGGGCGATGTCCGCCTCGGCGTCCAACGCGCGCGCCTCCATCGAGATGACCTTGGTGTGGATCGTGTCCTTGCCGGTCGCCAGGTGCTTCACGAAGTCCGCGATCCCACCCGAGGCCTTGAAGACCTGTTTGACGGGCTTGGCCTCGCGTTCGTCGATCAGCTGGATCTCGACGCCCTTGGTGAGGAACGCGTGTTCCTGGAGCCGCTCGGCGAGCAGGCGGCTGTCGAACTCGACCCCCTCCACGAAGATCTCCGGATCGGGCCAGAACGTGATGATCGTCCCGGTCTTCCTCGACGGCTTGCCCTTGGTGAGCTTCGAGGTGGCCTTGCCTCGCGCGTAGGTCTGCGTCCACGAGCCGCCCTCGCGCATCACCTGCACGACAAGCTTCTCGGAGAGCGCGTTCACCACGGAGACCCCGACGCCGTGCAGCCCACCCGAGATCCGGTACCCGCCGCCGCCGAACTTGCCCCCCGCGTTCAGGGTCGTGAGGACGACCTCCACCGCCGGCCGCCGGTCCTTGGCCTTGGGGATCGGCTTGATCGGGATGCCGCGGCCGTTGTCCTCCACCTGGACGCCCCCGCCCTTGAGCAGGCGCACCGTGATCCGGTCGCAATGGCCGGCCATCGCCTCGTCGATCGAGTTGTCCACCACCTCGTAGACGAGATGGTGCAGACCCCTGCTCGACGTGGTGCCGATGTACATCCCCGGGCGGAGCCGAACGTGCTCCACACCCTCGAGGACCTGGATATCCGCCGATCCGTACTGTCCGGGCTTGGATCCGGTCGCTCGCTTGGTTACCGTGCTTGCCACTGCACCTCCGTCATGGAACGCGGACACGCCGGACTCGAGACGACGCGTCTCGGGGGCCGACGGAACCGCGGTCTTTCTCCCTAGATTCTATCAATCGGGAGTGACGCCGAACGTCGTTCCGCGTCTGGTTCCAGGCCACTGAAGGACCCTCGAAGGGGTTGCGTTACAAGCCTTTCCGTGGATCAGCCCGAACGACCACCTGGACCTTCGCGACCCTCCCGGTGCCGAGGGCCGTCTCGGCTCGCTCGCGGATCTGTTCGGCGAGGAATCGGACCTGGGCGCCCCACGGGCCGGTGGTCGCGGCCACCACCAGGACACCTCGCTCCAGGCTCACCGGAGCCGACTCCGCGGCGATCCGAGGCCCGACCACGGCCTCCCAGTCGGACGCGAGCTGTCCGATCGGCATGCCGCGAGCGAACATCCGCTCCTGCAACAGGCCGTCGACGACGTCGCCGATCCGGGTGGCCTTGAGGGTCCGTTCGTCCTTGCGATGCCCGAAGCCCTTCGAGTGCGGCACGGTCACGCCCCCCGCGGCGTCACGCTGCCGCCGGATACATCGAGGACGAGCGACGACCCGTCGGGGACGTGGGCATCGTCCGCGACGCTCACGAACACCTGCCCCCGATCGCGGAGCCGCTCGCCGACGAGCCGTTGACGGCGAGGGTCGAGTGCGGAGAACGGATCGTCCAGCAGCAGGACCGGGCGTTCCCGGACCTCGTCCGCGACTGCGCTCGCGAGCCCGAGCCGCAGACACAGGGCTGCCGCCCAGGCCTCACCGTGGCTCGCGAAGCTCCGAGCGCCGAGGTCCCGGACCGCGAGCGTCAGGTCGTCACGGTGCGGCCCGACCAAGCTCGTCCGTCGGACGAGCTCGTCCGCGCGGCGCTCGGCCAGACGGGTCTCGAACGCCTCCTCGAGCGGCTCGCCCATGACGTTGGGAGCGTAGTCGCACGCGAGCCCGTACCCGGCGAGGTGCAGGTACTCCTCCCCCGCCGGTGGTCCGAGCCGTGCGGCGGCCTCGGCTCGGAGGCGGATCAGCGCGCTGCCGTTCTTGACGAGCTCGGCGTCCCAGGCCTCGAGCCCGGTGGGAGCTCCACGCCCCTCCCACTCCTTGAACAACCGGTTCCGCTGGCGCAGGGTCCGCTCGTACGCCGTCATGGCCGATTCCTTGAGCGGCCAGAGCGAGCGGATGGCGTCGTCGAGGAACTCGCGCCGCTTGGACGGGTCGCCGATCACGATGACGAGGTCGTCGGGTCCGAAGTACACCGCCCGCACCTGACGGCGCAGATCGCGCTTTCGCCGAACCGTCGAACGGTTCACCTGGACGCGATTGGCCCCTCGGCCGGGGATCTCGACCTCGACCAGCACCTTGCCGGCCTCTTCGGTGATGATCTCGCCGCGCGCGTAGGCCGGCCCGTCCGCGTCGCGTCGCACGACCGGCTCGGTCGAGGACGTTCGCGGAGACTGCAGGAAGAACAGGAACGCGATCCCTTCGAGCAGGTTGGTCTTGCCCTCGCCGTTCGGACCGGCGACCGTGATCAACCCCTCGGGCAGCTCGTCCAAGCGCGTCTCGGCGTGGTTGCGGAGATCCCGGAGCTCGACCCACGCGAGCCGCAACGCGGGATCAACCGACCGGCGTCGGCAGCCTCACCGGCATCACGAGGTACGTGAACTCGTCCGACTCACCCCGAACGATCCCGGGCTTGAGGCCGTCCCGAACCTCGAGCCGAACCGACTCGCCCGACGCGGCCGCGAGGCCGTCGGCAAGGTAGTTGGGGTTGAACGCGGCCGTGATGTCCTCGCCCTCGTACCTCGCCTCCACCGCCTCGACCGCCTGGCCGAGGTCCGGCGAGGAGGAGGACAGCTTCACCCCGAGCGCGTTGAACTCGAGCCTGACCGGCGACGTGTCGCGAGCGAGGAGCCCGACCCGTCGCACCGCGTCGATCAGCTGCTGGCGCGAGACCGTGAGCCGGCTCTCGTACTGCTCCGGCAACAGCTGCCGATAATTCGGGAACTCGCCCTCGATCAGCCGTGACGTCAGCATCAGCGGCCCCACCTGGAACGACACCTGGCTCTCGTCGACGAACACCTCGACCTCGCCCTTGTCGACCGCCTGGGCGGCTCGTCCCGCCTCCGACAGGGCCCGTTCGGGGACGATGGCCCTCGCCTCGCCGGCGGCGGTCGCCACCAGATCCCGCACGGCGAGGCGGTACGAGTCGGTGGCCACCATCGTCACGCCCTCCCGGCTCACCTCAAGCAGGATGCCGGTGAGCACCGGTCTCGCTTCGTCGCGCGACGCGGCACGGGCCACCTGTCCGACCGCCTCCGCGAAGCGCGGCGTCTCGGCCACGATCCGTGTACCCGAAGGCGGCTGCAACGCGGGAAAGTCCTCGGCCGGAAGCAGACGCAGCGAGCCCTCGTACGCCGCGCACCGGATCCGGGCCTGCGACTGGTCGCTCTCGAACTCGACCGGCGCGTCCGACAGGCTCTTCACCGTGTCGGCGAGCAGCCGAGCGGGGACCAGCGAGATCCCCGGCTCGCTCACCTGCACGTCGATCGACAGGCGGGCGGAGACCTCGAGGTCGGTCGTCGTCAGCGTCAACGCGCCCCCGGCCGACGCCTCGATCAGCACCCCCGTCAGGGCGGGGATCCCCGGCCTCGACGAGACCCCGCGCTGGACGGTCTGGAGCGCCTCGGACAGGTCGTCTCGGTCACACCGGAACTTCACGTGTCCACCCCCTCGCTGCTTCTTCATTCATCTCATATCTCTTTCAGTAGTAGTAGGGGCTGTGGATAAGGGGGAAACCACCCCGTCTTCCGAGCGTAGTGGGCCGGTCTGACATGTGGACCCGTTGGGGGAATCGGTGCACCGGGTCGACGGGCCTCGTCCGGCGTCCCCCTCACCTCCCGGGTTCCGCACATGTTGTCCGTGCACGCCGATCATCCGGCGCGGGCCCTTCCGCGGATGATCCGGGAGAGGTCCTGGACCTGCCGGTAGGTGGCCGTGCGGGCCCGCATGTCCTTCTCGACCTTGAGGATGCCGTGGCGAGCCGTCGTGTGGTCGCGACCGCCGAACGTGTCGCCGATCTTGACCAGCGACTGGCCGCTGCACTCGCGCATCAGGTACATCGCGACGTGGCGAGCGGTGGTGAGCGGCCTCGAGCGGTTCGGCGAGATCAGGTCCTGGACCGACAGCCCGAAGTACCGGGCGCTCTCCTCCAGGATCAGGTCGGGCGGGATCTCGGCCTCCGCCTGCGGGAGCAGATCCTCGAGCGCCTGCTCCGCGAGCTCGCTGGTAATCGGCTGCCCCGTGAGATCACCCCACGCCACCACCCGGACGAGCGCCCCCTCGAGCTCCCGGATGTTCTGGTCGAAGGTGTCGGCGATGAACTCGATCACGTCGTCGGGGACGTGGAGCTCGTCACGCTGGGCCTTCAGCTGCAGGATCGCGATGCGCGTCTCGAGGTCGGGGGGCTGCACGTCCACGCACAGGCCGAGCCGGAACCGCGACTGGAGCCGTTCCTCCATGCCGAGCTCCTGCGGCGGGCGATCCGACGCGATCACGATCTGACGATCCTTCTGATGCAGCGCGTTGAACGTGTGGAAGAACTCGGTCTGCGTCTCCTCGCGCTTGGCGAGGAACTGGATGTCGTCTACCAGGAGCACGTCGATGTCGCGGTAGCGCGCCGCGAACTGATAGCCCTGTCGTTCGCGGACGGCCTTGATGAATTCGGCCATGAAGCTCTCGCTCGTGACGTACTTGACACGTAGGCGGGGGGACAGCCCGAACATCTGGTGTCCGATCGCGACGAGCAGGTGGGTCTTGCCCAGACCCACGCCGCCGTAGATGAACAGCGGGTTGTACGCCTTCGACGGTGGCGTGTCGGCCACCGCCATCGCGGCGGCGTGCGCGAAGCGGTTGGACGGCCCCGCGACGAACGTCTCGAACGTGTAGTTCGGGAACGGCAGGCCCGGGGCGCCGATGGCCGAACGTTCAGCGATCGGCTTGTGTTCAGGGGGGTCCGCCGGTTCTCGTTGCGGCGTAACCTCTTCGGGCGGTGCCGCACCGAGCTCGATCGTCACGGGAAGTCCGACGGCCTCCGCCGCCGCGTCCTGGATGAGCCCGACGTAGTGCTTGGCGAGCCAGTCCCGGACGTAGTCGGACGGGGCAACCACCTCGAGCACGCCGTCGTGCAGGCTCGTGGCACGAACGCCGCCGAACCACATCGAGAACGAGCTCTCGGTGAGCTCCTCGTGCGCACGCTCGACGACGTGCGCCCACGTCCTCTCGGCGGCCTCCTCGAACGATGTGATGGCCATAGCTATCCACAGCGCCTTTCCACAGTTGTGGAAACCCTTGGGGAAGAGGTGACGCCTCGTGGGGAGACCCGACGCCGTGAGGGAACGCGCCGGACTATAGCACCGCGGTTTTCCCCATCGCTCGTCCGAGTGGGGCTCTTGTCACACTTTCTGGTGTGTCGGGCCTTCGCGACGCGGGCGGCCGCCCTCGGAAGCGCTCCGCTATACTGCGCCACGACCGGCCGACCGGCCGTCACTCGACCCGACGAGAGACCCCGGATGTCGAAGAGAACCTACCAACCCAACAACCGCCGCCGCCACAAGCGCCATGGTTTTCGCGTTCGGATGCGGACGCGAGCGGGCCGGTCGATCCTCGCGCGGCGCCGTGCCAAGGGCCGCTCCCGCCTGTCCGCGTAGGTAGCCGACGAACGCCGATCGGGTCTCGCGGACCCTCTCGTCCGGCAGGGCATTTCACGGAGAGCGGGTGGTAGTGTTTGTCGCCCCCGGGACCGGGTCGGCGGCCTTCGTCGCCGGCCGGCGGATCGGTGGCGCGGTGCTCCGCAACCGAGCCCGGCGCATCCTGCGGGCCGCGTGGCGAGAGGTCGAGGACAAGGTCGAGGATGGATACGACGTCGTCGTGGTCGCCAGGGCCGCGATCGTCGGAGCCCGGACGCAGGATCTGGTGGCGGAGGTTGAAGAGTTGCTCTCGCGCGCGCAGGTGATCGTGACGTGATCCGTGTGCGCCGCATCGTGTGGATGGCGGGGGCGCCCGCCCGGCTCGCGCTGGTCGCTTGCATCCGCCTGTATCGCCTCACACTGTCGGGTTGGATCGGCGGGCAGTGTCGCTTCTACCCCTCGTGCTCGCACTACGCCGAGGGAGCGATCCGGACGCATGGCGCGATCCGCGGGTCGCTCATGGCCGCGTGGCGGATCGTGCGGTGTGGCCCGTTCACCGCGGGCGGTGTGGACCCGGTGCCTCCGGCGACGCGGCCTCGTGCGTATGATGGCGTCATACACGCGGAGCTCGGCCGATGATCGCCCTCGCCCCGTGGCAAGCTCTCCTGGACGGGCTCGGCTGGGTGGTCGCCGAGATCTACGAGCTCATCCCGAACTACGGCGTGACCATCATCCTGCTGACCATCGTGATCCGGCTGGTCCTGCTGCCGCTCGGTATCAAGCAGGTCAGGTCGATGCAGCACATGCAGATCGTCCAGCCGAGGATCAAGCAGGTGCAGCAGAAGTTCAAGGGCAACAAGCAGCGTCAACAGGAAGAGATCATGAAGCTCTACAAGGAGTACGGGGTCAACCCGTTCTCCGGGTGCTGGCCCGTGCTGTTGCAGTTCCCCATCCTCATCGCCATGTACTCGGTGCTGCGCTGGCCGCAGCACCCGATCCACGTCCCCACCGACAGCGGCCTGTACGTGGCCGTGTCGCAGCAGATCCCCGAAACGCTGCCCCCCGGCGATCCGAACGGGGAGCCGATTACGACTCCGGACCAGATCAAGAACCTGGACCCGCCCCTCCCGGGGCCGACCTCGGGCACCTCGTTCCTGGGCATGAACTTGCTCTGCTCCGCCGTTCACGCGGGGAACACGGACGCCACGCTCGCCGCGCAGAGCCCCACCGGGCAGCAGCTCGAGTATCCGGTCAATTGCGGCAGCGACGTGGTGGATCGGATCCCCTACTACGTGTTCGCCGTGCTGATGTTCGCCACCACCTTCTTCCAGCAGCGGCAGATGCAGAACGCCAGCCCGCCGGGCGCCTCGTCACAGCAGCAGGCGGTGCTCAAGTTGATGCCGATCCTGTTCGGCGTGTTCGGCATCTTCTTCCCAGCCGGACTGGTCCTGTACTGGACGACCTCGAACGCTTGGCAGATCGGGCAGCAGTACTTCATGCTCAAGAGCCGTCCGACGGCGGAGCAGATGGCCGAACGAGCCAAGGCGAAGCCTCAGAAGGTCGAGAAGAAGGGCTTCATAGCTTCGATGATGGAGCGTGCGGAGCAACAGCGCCAGCAACGAGGCTCGGCGACCAAGCCCGGTGCCAAGAAACCGGGGTCCAACCCGAAGCCGGGGTCCAACCCCAAGCCGGGGTCCAACCCCAAGCCGGGGTCCAACCCCAAGCCGGGGTCGAATCCGAAGCCGGGGTCGAATCCGAAGCAGTCAGGGTCCGGAGGCAACGGCAGTGGAGGAGATCCGAAGAAGCGCCCCAAGCGTTGAGGAGGCCGTCGAGGCCGCCCTCGGCGAGCTCGGACTGACCGAGCAGGAGGCTGACGTCGACGTCGTTCAGGAGCCTCGTCCCGGGGTCTTCGGGGTCGGAGCGCAGGACGCCATCGTGGTCGTCCGCTCGCGAGCGAAACCCGCGGCGGACCTCGGCGAGGAGGATCTCGACGAGCAGGCCGAGATCGCCGCGGAGTTCCTGGAGGGCATGCTCGAACGGATGGGCATCACGGCGACGGTCGAACCGGCGTTCGAGGACGGGACGATGTACGTGGACGTGATCGGTCCCGAACCCGATGACGAAGATATGGGGATCCTCATCGGTCGACACGGGCAGACGCTCGAGGCGATCCAGGAGCTGACCAGGGTCGTGATCGGCCAACGCACGGGCCTCCCATCACGGGTCGTGGTCGACATCGAGGATTACCGGAAGCGACAGATCGAACGGCTTTCGGCGCGCGTGCGCGAGATCGCCATGCGCGTCTCCCGGACGGGCCGAGCGGAGACGCTGGAGCCGATGAACCCGTTCCTGCGGAAGATGGTCCATACGGCCGTGGCCGAGGTCGATGGGGTCGACAGCTCGAGCGAGGGCGAAGGAGCCGAGCGACGCGTCGTCATCAGCCGAGCGAGGTAGCCGCACGGAGTGACCGGCTCTCAAGGTGTCGTTTCACGTGAAACATCGATGAGCGAAGCGCAGATCCTGCTGGGGCAAGCTGCGGAGCTCGGAGTCACGCTCGACGCCTCGCAGGCCGGTACCCTCCTCCGGTACGAGGATCTCCTGGCCCGTCGGGCCGTCCCGCTCGGTGCCGTCGCGCGTTCGGACGCCACTCGGATCCGGGATCGCCACATCCTCGATTGCCTCCGCGCAGCGCCGCTGGTGCACGAGGACGATGTCGCGTGCGATCTCGGGTCCGGAGCAGGGCTGCCGGGGATCGTCGTCGCTGTCGCGGAGCCTTGGGTTCGGGTCCTGCTCGTCGAGAGCAGGGCCAAGCGAGCCGCCTTCCTCGAGCTCGCCGTCCAGGAGCTGGGACTGTCGAACGCCGAGGTGGTGGTGGGACGAGCCGAGGAGTTGCGTCGAGAGGTCGGTGCCTGCTTCGCCCGAGCGTTCGCCCCCCTTCCGCTGGCCTGGTCGGTGGCTCGGGGCATCCTTCGGCCGAGGGGTCGCCTCATCTACTTCGCCGGCGCCGAGCTCGGGGACCCCACGGTCCCCGACGGGGCCGCACTGGAAGGGGTCGTACGCACGGCTGTGCTTGAAAGCCCTGGTCCCCTGGTTATCATGACTCGTCAGTGACGAAGCCCTCCTCTTCCCGGGCAGCCCGTTCGTCCTCCAAGCCGAAGCCCGTCTCCAAACGAGCAAGCGAGGCTTCGGGGAGGCAACCGACTGCCGTGCAACGTTCTTCGAAGGCGCCCCGCGACGCGCCGGAGATTTCGGGCTCCGCTCCCGCGGCCTCTCGACCAGCGCGGATCATCGCGGTCGCGAACCAGAAGGGCGGTGTCGGCAAGAGCACGACGGCCGTGAGTCTGGGAGCGTCGCTCGCGGAGCTCGGCCACACGGTCTTGGTCGTCGATCTGGACCCGCAGGGGAACGCCTCCACGGGGCTCGGTATCCGACACGAGCAGCGCGAGGTCACCGTGTACGACGTGCTCGCCGACGAGGCTCCGATCGAGCAGGCGATCGTCCCCACCCCGATCGACAACCTGTTCGCGATCCCCTCGACCATCGATCTTGCGGGCGCCGAGATCGAGCTGGTGAGCCAGTTCTCACGCGAACTCCGGCTCAAGAAGGCCATCGAGCCACTGAAGCACGACGCCTACGACTACGTCTTCCTCGATTGTCCGCCGTCACTCGGGCTCCTCACGGTGAACGCCCTCGCCGCCGCGGAAGAGCTCATCGTGCCGATCCAGTGCGAGTACTACGCCCTCGAAGGTCTGGGACAGCTCCTGCGCAACGTCCGCCTCGTGCAGCAGAACGTCAACACGGGCCTGCGCCTGACCGGCATCGTGATGACGATGTACGACCCGAGAACCAAGCTGTCCGAGCAGGTGGTTGCCGAGGTCCGGCGCTACTTCGGCGATCGCGTCTATCAGACGGTCATCCCGCGTACCGTCAGGCTTTCCGAGGCGCCGGGATTCGGGCAGCCGATCAACGTCTACGACCCGACCTCGAAGGGCGCCAGGAGCTATCGCGATCTCGCCCGGGAGGTGGCTGCACGCCTCCCCGACGAACGACCGCTCCCGAACGTGGACGACGTGCCGAGCGTCACGATTCCCCGCCCCGAGCAGCCACCGAGCCGGGCGCCACGTCCGTTGGTGGAACCCGAGCCCGAGGCACCTCCCGAGAAGAAAGAGCCGCGCGCCTCTTCCGTGGAGCCGGAAGCAGTGCCTCCCGAGGAAGCCTCGGAGCCGTTCGTTCCGCCGGAGGAAGCCGAGTCCGAGCCCCCAGCGGCCGCAGGCATCGAGCAGGCGACCCCCCGTCCTGCACGCGAACGAGAGGATGGCGTCCTCGCCGGAGATCCGATCGAGAAGCAACCTGCACCACGAACCCAGCGTGCGGACCCTGGATCCGAACCCGATGGCGAGGTCGGCCAGCCGCTACTGGAGGTCGAGGTGCCCGGGTCGGGGCACGGCCAGCACGACCGTGCGCCCGAAGCGGAGCCAACCCTCGACGAAGGGTCCAGATATGGGGAGCCGACCGTCGCGCACATGAACGGAGATGAGACGCAGTCTGAACGAGAGGACGAGACGGAGCTCGATCAAAGAGGAGTTGGGGCCGGGAGGAAGCGCCGGCGGGGTCTGTTCCGCAGAGGAGGAGCTTGATGAAACGAGGAGGGCTAGGTCGCGGGCTTTCGGCGCTGCTCCCCGGTGCGGTCGAGGAGGGTTTCGGGCTGCTCGAGATTCCGGTGGAGGCGGTTGCTCCGAATCCGCGTCAGCCGCGGACCACCTTCGAGGACGATGCCCTCGAGGCACTGGCGATGTCGATCCGCGAGGTAGGGGTGCTCCAGCCGATCGTCGTGCGCAAGGCCGGGAACAGCTTCGAGCTGATCGCGGGCGAGCGGCGGCTGCGGGCCGCCAAGCTCGCCGGTCTCGCGACCGTGCCCGCGGTGATCCGGGAGAGCGACGATGCGGAGTCGCTCCGTGAGGCACTCATCGAGAACATCCATCGTGAGGACCTCAACCCGATCGAGCTCGCAGAGGCCTTCCGAGAGCTCCTCGAGGAGCTCGGCCTCAAGCAGGAGACGCTCGCCGAACGGCTGGGCATGTCGCGATCGCACATCGCGAACACGATCCGGTTGTTGCAACTCCCGGCCGAGGTGCAGCAGCTGCTCGGAGAGGGCCGGATCCAGGCGGGCCACGGTCGCGCGCTGCTCTCGTTGGGGGACGCGGAAGCCCAACGGACGCTGGCGGTTCGCATCGCGGCCGAGGACGTGTCCGTTCGCGAGGTCGAGGAGCTCGTCCGCAACTACCTCGATCATCCCTCGCACGTCGAGCGCCCCGCTCGGCTCGCCGCGGTGCCCGAACCACAGGAACACCCGCTCGCCGAGGTGGAGGAGCTGCTCTCCGAACAGCTCGCGACCCGCGTCACGATCCAGATGAGCAAGCGGCGCGGCAAGATCGTGGTGGAGTTCGGCTCGGCGGACGACCTCGAGCGCATCGTGTCCGAGATCATCGGCTCGGGACCGGGTCGGGCCCCCGAGTAGGTAGCCAGCTGGAAACTCTTGCGCTGCAAGGCCTGAGGAGTACGATACGACCTATGCGATCACGGTCGGCAGACGAGGTTCGACGGGCGGGGAAGGCGCTCCTGCTCGGGTTGGCGCTCGGGATCGTGCTCCTGGTGCTCTCGCGACGCGCGCGCCGATAGGCGATCCGCTACGTCGAGCGCGCGAGATCGGCCGGGACGGGGCGAGAGAACGCGACGACGCCGTCCGCGATCGCGAGAGCGACATCTCGGACGAAGTTCGGTTCCACGATCCGAGTCGCGTCGTCACGGTCGATCGCCACCGCCGGCTCGATGCGCACCGCCGGCATCCGCGTCTCGCGCAGGATCGCGATCGACCTCGGGTGCAGGCCGGCATCGGGAAGCCGGAGCCGCCGAACGAGCTCGTGCCGGATCGACTCGGCCAGCCGGCGACCCATGGGGGAATGTGTGGTCGGCGTTCCGTAATGGAAGCAGGCCGCCCCGCGCTCCACCTGTTCGCCGGTTCCGATGGCGATCGAGATCAGGGCGGCGGCGTCACCGGCGTTCGCGCGCCGGATCCGCTCGTCGACGGGTGGGACCTCGTTCCCCTCACGCAGCAGCAACGGGCGAGCACCCAGGTGGATGAGCGCCTCGGAGAGCTCCCGGGCGATCGCGAGTGACACGTCGGCCGCGTCCTCGTCGACCCGGTCGGGTTCGATGGCGATGACCGAACCGGAGAGGGCGAGGCCCGGCCCGCGGGCGGCCTCGCCTTCGCGCACGACCGCACGGCTCGGAGCATCCACCGGCGGGCGATACCTGCTGATCGCGTGGACCGTGTCGAGCCCGACGATCCCGTCGACCCTGGTGGCGACGTTGCGCTGGAACTCGCGCACGGCCCGGTCCGTGCGCGGACCGAAGATCCCGTCTTCCTTGCCGGCGTCGAACCCGAGCGCGTTCAACATCCGTTGGAGCGCGCGTACGTCGTCTCCGCGGAACGCCGGAGAACGGAGGTAGAGCGTCCGGTCGCTGAGCCGGTAACCGGCCTCGACGAGCTGGCCCCACGTGTCCGGGCCCATGATCCCGTCCGGAGGCAGCCCGCGCGCCCGCTGGAACCCCCGGACCGCCTCTTCGGTGGACGACCCGAACGTTCCATCGAGCTCGCCCGGCTCGATACGCAGACCGGCGGCGAGCAGCCGGTGCTGTACGTCTCGGACGTCTTCTCCTCGCGTTCCACGGCGGATGAGGTCCACCGTCGGAGTCTCCGCGGAACGGCGCCGTCCGGCAACCGGATGTCCGGCTGCGCCGCCCGGCTACGCGGCGGGGACGTGCGGGTCGATCTCCTTCAGCAGGGCGTCTTTGCCGCGAGCGCCGACCACGCGGGCGATCTCCTGACCACCCTTGAACAGCATCAGCGTCGGGATGCTCATGACGCCGAAGCGCCGTGTCACCTCGGGGTTGTCGTCGATGTTCAGCTTGGCGACCTGCAGCGTCTCGCCCTTGTCACGACCGATCTCCTCGACCACGGGGGAGACCATGTGGCAGGGGACGCACCACTCCGCCCAGAAGTCCACCAGGACCGGGATCTCGGAACCGAGCACGCGCTCCTCGAAGTCGCCATCCGTCACGTCACCCATCATCGCCACGCTCATTCCTCTCTTTCCTCTGGCCTTTCCACTGGCCTCTTGGATCCGTCTCGTGGTTCCCTACTCGGTCATCCGCCGTTCGCATGCGCCTGCTCCTCGAGGTAGCGCTCGGCGTCGATCGCGGCTTTGCATCCCTGCCCGGCGGCCGTCACCGCCTGACGGTAGGTCACGTCGGTGACGTCGCCGGCGGCGAACACACCGGGGACGCTGGTCGCGGTCGTCGGTTCCCGCACGATGACGTAGCCGGCATCGGTGAGATCGACCTGACCTGTCACGAGATCGGTATTCGGGTCGTGGCCGATCGCGACGAAGACGCCGTCGGTCGCGAACTCGGTCGCCTCGTCCGACTTCACGTTCCGCAGCCGAACACCCGTCACGGCTCCCTCTCCCAGGACCTCCTCGACGACTGTGTCCCACACGACCTTGACCTTGGGGTTGGAGCGCACGCGCTCCTGCAGGATCTTCGAGGCGCGGAACTCGTCGCGCCGGTGGACGAGCGTGACGGCGCTCGCGAACTTCGTGAGGAACGTCGCCTCCTCCATCGCGGTGTCGCCGCCGCCGACGACCACGAGCTCCCGGTCGCGGAAGAAGAAGCCGTCGCAGGTGGCGCACGCGCTGACCCCGCGACCGCGCAGCTTCTCCTCGCCCGGGATGCCGAGCCATCTGGCGCTCGCGCCGGTCGCCAGGATCAACGTCTTCGCGCGCCACTCTAGGTCTCCCGCCCAGACGCCGAAGGGGCGCTCGGACAGATCGACCCGGGTGACCGACTGGGCGACGATCTCGGTCTCGAACCGGGCGGCCTGCTTCTCGAACGCGTCCATCATCTCCGGACCGAGGATCCCGTCGGGGAAACCGGGGTAGTTCTCGACGTCGGTCGTGAGCATCAGCTGCCCACCGGCCTCGAGGCCCTTCAGGAGCAGCGGTCGCAGGTTCGCCCGGGCAGCGTAGAGCGCGGCCGTGTACCCGGCCGGTCCCGAACCCAGGATGACGGTGTTCCGTTCCTCCACCATTCCTTCAACCATTCCTTCAACCATTCCTTCAACCATGCGTGCTGCTCCTCCGTCGAGGATAACCGCAGCGTATTCCCGTTCAATCCCGCGGGAGCGCAGCCCGCCGCAGCTTGCCCGAGAGCGTTCTTGGCAGCCGGTCGGCCAGGGTGAGCTCCCGAGGCGCGGCGTAGCGGGGGAGGGTCCGGGCGGCGAACGCGCGGAGCTCCTCGAGCGAAGGCGGGTCGGCGGGATCGGCCGGCACGACCCAGACCGCGACGTGCTGGCCCCACTCGCGGTCCAGCCGTCCTCCGGCGGCGACGTCGCGGACGCCCGGGTGGTCTCGCAGCGCTGCCTCGACCTGATCCGGCCACACCCGCTCGCCGCCCGTGTTGATGAGGTCGTCGATCCGACCCACGACGTGCAATCGCCCGTCGCGGTCGATTTCGCCCGCGTCCCCCGGCCGCAACCATCCCCCGTCCGTGAACGCGGCCGCGGATCCCGCCTCGTCGAATCGATACCCCTGCATCAGTGTCGGACCCCGGAGCTGGATGCCGCCGTCGGCGTCGATGCGCATCTCGGTCCCGGGCAGCGGAACCCCCTCGTAGACGACGCCTCCGCAGGTCTCGGTCAGGCCGTACGTCTCCACGACATTGGCACCGGCTCCTTCGGCGCGGGTTCGGAGATCGGGGGAGAGGTGGGCGCCACCGACGAGGATCGCCCGGAAGGACGAGAGATCCGCTCCGGTCTCCACGAGCCTGCCGAGCATCGTCGGAACGACGGACGTGAACTCGACGCCGTGCTCCGCCATGACCGCCTCGGGATCGAAGCGCGCATGCACCGCGACCGGCGCACCGAGCAGGATCGAGCGGAGCAGGACGAGCAGGCCGCCGACGTGGGAGAGCGGGAGGCAACACAGCCACCTGTCCTCGTCGGAGGCCTCGAGCGCGAGCGCCGAGGACGCGACAGCCGCGTCGATCGCCCGCCGGTGGAACTGTGCGAGCTTGGGCGAGCCTCCGGTGCCGCTCGTGTGGACGATCAGGGCGATGTCCGGCTCGGTCGGTCGGCCATCCACCCGGCGCGAGCCGCCCGCCTCGAGCACGACGGTCGGCCGAGCGCGCTCGAGCAGCGAGCCCGCCTCGGCGGGCGGCAACCGGTGGTCGACAGGGAGGACCGCCGCTCCGGCGGCCCAGGTCTCGGCCACCAGCTCGAGCCACGAGGGCGAAGGAGGGATCGACACCGCCACTAGGTCGCCCGCGGCGATCGAGACATGTTCGAGGGCCCGCACATCGGATAGGCTAGCCCAGACCATTCGAGTGTTCGCTCTAGGAGTGCGCGGTCATGATGTCAAGTTCGTCGGTGCCCGCCTGGTCGAGCTCCGGGGATCACATCGACATCCGGTACGAGACGGCCGAGGGGATCGCCAAGATCACGATCGACCGTCCCGAGGTCCGCAACGCGTTCCGGCCGCGCACGGTCAGGGAGCTGATCGGCGCGTTCGACGTGGCGCGGGACGACCCCGAGATCGGCGTCGTGATCCTCACCGGCCAGGGAACAGAGGCATTCTCCAGCGGCGGGGATCAGAAGATTCGCGGGGACGACGGCTACGTCGACGAGCACGGGACCGGCCGCCTGAACGTCCTCGACCTGCAGATCCAGATACGGCGGCTGCCCAAGCCCGTCGTCGCCATGGTGGCCGGCTTCGCGATCGGCGGCGGCCACGTGCTGCACCTGTGCTGCGACCTCACGATCGCGGCCGAGAACGCGCAGTTCGGACAGACCGGGCCGAGGGTGGGTTCGTTCGACGCGGGGTACGGGATCAACCTGCTCGCGCGCCAGATCGGCGAGAAGCGCGCGAAGGAGGTCTGGTTCCTCTGCAGGCAGTACGACGCGCAGACCGCGCTCGCGTGGGGGTTGGTCAACACGGTCGTGCCGCTCGAGGACCTCGAACGAGAGACCGTCGGCTGGTGCCGAGAGATGCTGCGGATGAGCCCCCTCGCCCTCCGGTTGCTGAAGGCGGGATCGAACGCCGGGATGGACGGCCTCGCGGGCGTCCAGCAGCTCGCCGGTGATGCGACGCTCCTCTACTACATGACGGAGGAGGCGCAGGAGGGCCGGGACGCGTTCGTCGACAAGCGCGATCCGGACTTCACGCGGTTCCCGAAGCGACCGTGACCCGCCTCGCCGTCTGGGTGCAGGGAGCGCGCCCGCGGACGCTCGGCGCGAGCATCACCCCCGTCGTGGTCGGGACCTCAGCAGCCGGCGTGCTGGTGGCGTGGCGCTTCGTCGCGGCGCTGCTCGTGGGCCTGGGCATGCAGATCGGCGTGAACCTGGCGAACGACTTCCACGACGGCGTTCGGGGCGTCGACACGGCCGAACGGCTCGGACCGCCCCGACTCACCTCGTCGGGCCTCGCCCCGGCGCGCTCGGTTTTGTTCGCGGCACTGGCGAGCGTGCTCGTCGCGGGCCTGTCCGGCCTCTTGTTGGCTGCGGTCACGACCTGGTGGCTGGTGCCGATCGGTGCGCTGGCGATGCTCGCGCTCTGGCTCTACAGCGGGGGCCCGAGGCCATACGCGGAGCTCGGTCTGGGTGAGGTGATGGTGTTCTTGTTCTTCGGCGTGATGGCGACGGCGGGAAGCGCGTACGTCCAGGCCGAGACCGTGCCGGCGGCGGCATTGTGGGCCTCGGTCCCGATGGGCCTGCTCGCCGTCGCGATCCTGGTCGCCAACAACCTCCGAGACATCCCCACCGACGCGGTCGCCGGCAAGCGAACGCTCGCGGTTCGGCTCGGCGACCGCCGAACGCGCACGCTCTACCGCGCCTGCATCGTCGGGGCGTTCGCCGCGATCGTGCTCGGCACCATCGTCGACGTGCTGGACGAAGGGAGCGGACTGTCGCCGTGGTCGCTGCTCGCCCTCGCCGCGGCGGTCGCGGCGGTCGGGCCATTTCAACGGGT
>Ga0209889_1000112_pt1 | contig 16762 bp, 12 predicted proteins | sample GWRWN1_0_10_FD_187233 | JGI IMG/M metagenome (GOLD analysis project Ga0209889, IMG submission 187233) | Riverbed sediment microbial communities from areas with no vegetation in Columbia River, Washington, USA - GW-RW N1_0_10 (SPAdes)... | ecosystem: Environmental > Aquatic > Freshwater > River >... | reverse complement strand
GGCCCTTCAAACTGGCGCAGTGGGACCGGCAGGGCCGCCAGGTCATCCTCGAGCGCAACGACGCATACTGGCGCAAGCCGGCCGCACTGCGGCGGGTGGTCATCCGCTCAGTCGAGGACTTCGGCGCCCGGCGCCTGATGCTGCAGCAGGGCGATGCTGACATGATCCACGTCAACCGCCCCGACCAGACGCAGGTCGAAGGCCTCGCGGGCGTCCGCATCATCGACGACCTGTCCGGGATATACACTCAGGGCATCTTCATGAGCATGAAGATCGATACGGCCGGCAACCCCGACGTCGGCAGCGGGCGCCTAGATGGGAACGGGATCCCGGCGGACTTCTTCGCGGACGTGAACGTCCGCCGCGGCGTGGCCCATGCCATCGACTACGGAGCCGCCACCCGCGACTGTTATCGCGGCAAGGCGCAGGTCGGACACGGCCCGATCCCCAGAGGCCTCTTCGGGTACGACGAAGAGCGCGACTGGTATGAATTCGACACCGGCAAAGCGGCCGCGTCATTCCGCGAAGCCCAGGGCGGACGCATTTGGGAGGTCGGCTTCAAGTTCACCGTGCTGTTCAACAGCGGGAACGCCGCCCGGCAGTGTCTGGCGCAGGTCATCAAATCAGGGCTGGAGTTGCTCAACCCGAAGTTCACGGTGGACGTGCGTGGCGTAACCTGGGCGCAGTACCTGTCCCTCTACCGGGACGGCAAACTTCCCATCTGGATCATCGGGTGGGCGGCCGACTATCCCGACCCGGACAACTTCGTCAGCCCTTACATGCACAGCACGGGCACGTACGCAAGCGCGCAGAGCTACACGAATCCGCAGGTCGATCAGTTGATCGAACAGGCGCGCACCGCCACGGATCAGCGGCAGCGGGCCCGGATCTACGAGCAGCTGGCGGAGATTGCCCTCAACGACGTGTTCACGATCTGGCTGGATCCGGTGGCGCTGGCCGTGATGCGTGACTGGGTGCGGGGATGGTACTCGAACCCGACATTCCCCGGGCTGTACATGTACCCGATCTCGAAATCCTGACGCAGGCCGAAATCCGGGCCTTGTTGCGGAGACCTAGACGAGTCCGGCGAACAGCGCGGTGCCGAGGACCCCGTAGGAAAACGTCAGCAGGCCACCGGCGATCAACTCCAGGTGCTCAGGTACGCGGAGGAGCCGCAGCGTGGCCCACGTCAACGGAATGACGACTAGATAGCTGAGCAACACGAAGACATACATCGCCGTACCTCGCCCCCTGCCGAACCACATGCCCCTACTGTTCGATTGCCCCGATTGCCGCAGAGCTTATTCCGCACGATACCATGCCCGTCCTGGTCGGACAATATTCCGATCATTCGGCCTATGGCTGGACCGGGCTGGGGATCGGGGCCCGCAGGAACCGCTGGACGACAGTCACTCCCACCAGGAGGGTGATACCGATCAGATCCGTCCCAAGTCCGGGCTTGATGAGGAGCAGTGAGCCGGCCAGCAGGGCTATTCGCTCCGGGACCGTGGCCTTGCGGATGAGATAGCCGATCGTCGCTGCGGCGAGGGCGAGCGTTCCGAGCGTCCCGGTGAGCAGCGCGAGCACGGTCTCCGGCCAGGGGGTCGTGCCCACCAGGAGCGCTGAGCCGTACACGAACATGAAGGGCACGACGTACCCGGCGATACCGAAGCGCATGGACTCGACGGAGGTGTCCCACATCGGCGCCTTGGCGATGCTCGCCGCGGCGAACGAGGCGAACGCGACCGGCGGCGTCACCGCGGAGATCACCGAAAAGTAGAAGAGGAACATGTGCGCGGACAGCGCCGGCGCACCCAGGCGGATCAGCGCGGGAGCGAGCACGCTGGCGCCGATGGCGTAGGCAGCCGTCGTGGGCAGGCCCGTGCCGAGGATGATCGCGGCCACCATCGTGCCGATGAGCGCCAGCAACAGGCTGCCCCCGGTCAGGTTGATCAGGACCTCCGAGAACTTGCCGCCCAACCCCGTCAGTGACAGCACGCCGACGATGATCCCGGCCGCCGCGCAGGAGACGCCGATCTCGATGGTGCGCTTGGCTCCCTCCTCCATGGCGCTGATGATCTTCACGAGGTTGAGCCGCGTGTCGGCGCGGATCAGCGAGACGCCGACGGTGACCACGAGCGCGTAGAGCGCCGCCCGGAACGGTGAGGCGCCGTAGGCGATGATCAGGAACAGCAGCACGACCAGCGGGGCCAGCAGGTACCCATGCGTCAGCATGATCTCCGTGAAGCGCGGCAGGTCTTTCCGGGGTAAGCCGCGCAGTCCTCGGGACGCTGCGTAGAGGTCGATCATCCAGTAGGCCGCCACGTAATACAGCAGCGCAGGACCGATTGCGGCCAACGCGATCCGGGCATACGGGACCCCGAGGATGTCGGCCATCAGGAAGGCCGCGGCGCCCATGACCGGCGGCACGATCTGACCGCCCGTGCTGTTCATCGCCTCGATGCCTCCGGCCACGGCGCCCTTGAACCCGGTGGCCTTCATCAGCGGGATGTTGATGACGCCGTCGACCATGACGTTGGCGGCTGAGGAACCGCTGACCGTGCCGAAGAGGGCGCTCGTCACAATCGACACCTTGGCCGGTCCGCCCCGCCGGCCGCCGGCGACGCTGAGCCCGAGGTTGACGATGAACTTCCCGATGTTGGACGCCTCGAGAAACGCGCCGAACAGGATGAAGAGGTACACGTCGCGCGCCGAGACCTGGATAGGGATGCCGTAGATCGCATTATCGCTGAACAGGAACGAGATCACGGTGTTGAACGAGAAGCCGCGGTGTGTGAGCAGCCCCGGCAGGTAGGGACCAATGAAGGGGTAGACGGCAATGGCCGCGCTCAGAATTGGCAACGACCACCCGGTGGCGCGGCGCGAGGCTTCCAGGGTGACAATGACCAGCAGCGTGCCGACGATGACGTCCCCGCGCGTCGGGAAGACGCCGGCGCGCCCGGTGAGGTCTTCGAACGCGACGAACACGTAGGTCACGACGACGACGCTGGCCCCAATGAGGAGCCAGTCGACCACAGTTGGCCGGGGTTGACCGCGGCGGGCGGGGATGAGCAGAAACGCCAGCACCACCACGAACGTAAGGTGCATGGCATAGAGCTTCTGCGGGTCGGTCACAATACCGAAGAACCGGCCCAGGACAAACAGGTGATAGATGGCCATGCCCGCCCCGATCACTCGAACGAGCGATCGAAGCGGGCCGGCCAGCATGCGTGTGGTGAGTTCGGAGGCGTCCCCGAGCTGCGTGGTGTCGACCGGCAGACCGGCCGGCTCCCTGCTCACGGGATTAGCGCTTCATCTCCGGTGGGATGTGCTGGTCCCGCAGCTTGACACCGCGCTCCCGGAAGAATTTCACGGCGCCCGGATGCAATGGCAATCTAATGTAGTCGATATTCACGGGAATCGTTTCGCCGGCCGTGGGGTGGACCGTCTCCAGGAAGTCGGTGTTGGCGAAGATCGTTCGTACCAGCTCGTAGACGAAGTCTTCAGGCATGTCCTTGTGCACGATCGCAGCGTTCCACATCTGGACCGTCTGGATGGGCTGGTCCTGCCCGCGGTAGACGCCGGCCCGGATTGCCGCGCGGGCCAGGTAAGGATACTGCGCCGTGAGTGTCTCAATCTGGGACGGGGTGAATCCAAAGAAACGCGCCGGGCGCGTGACCGAGGCCTCGACCCAGGCCGGCACGGGCACCCCGATCACGCCGAAGTTGCCGTCCACCACACCATCCCGCATGGCGGATGCCCCGTCGGCAAACCCGAGGTAGACGACGCGTCGCGGCTTCACGCTGAATAATTGCATCACTCGATCGCCCACGAACTCGGCAGACCCGCCCCGCGGGCCCAGGCTGACGACGCGGCCGGTCAGATCTGTGACGGACCGGATGGGCGAGTTCGCGTCAACCATCCAGTGAGCGTACGACGTGTACATTGGGAACGCGACGCGGAAGGTGTCGATCTTTTTGCCCTTGAACTCCCCGATCCCGTTCCAGGCCTCATACGCCGGTCCCGTGGTCACCATCCCCAGTTCGATCTCCTTCGTGCCGACGAGCTGGACATTTTGCACCGGGCCGCCGGTGACGCGGTTGGTTGCGGCGAGCCCCATCTTTTCACCGATCACCCGCGCGTAGCCACCGGCCACCACGAAGTAGACGCCGCCGATGCTGGCCGACCCGATCGTGACAGACCGCGGCCAGCCGGCACGCTGCTGCTGCGCCAGACCGGCCTGCGGCACCAGAAGAACGAGCGCCAGGCCCGCCACAAGCATCAGGCGGAGGAGCACTCGGGAACGCTTCACATGTATCCCTCCTATCAGAAATCTTTCTCCGGAGAACCTTCTGCCAGGATTTGACGCCGCCACAAAGTCTTCCTGGAGACAGATCAAATGACCATTACTTTCGCACCGCCTACGGCGGCGCGGACATCAGCGCGAGGACCTGGCGGCGTAACTCGGCGTAACCCGCCTCGCCCAGGTATCCTCCCGCGAACCTGCCTCGGATGCGCTGTGCGCGGTCGATGAAGATAGTGGTTGGAATCCCGGTCACTTGATATGCGATGAGCCGGTCCTGGTCGGGGTCGAAGACGTTGGGGTACGTGATGCCGAGCGCCTTCAAGAACGCGGCCGCGTCCTCGATGTCATCCTGCACATCGATGCCCAACACGACGACGCCGCGGTCTTTGAATTCCAGCCAGAGGCGTTCCAGGTTCGGCATCTCTTGCTTGCACGGGGTGCACCACGACGCCCAGAAGTTCAGCACGACCACACGCCCGCTGAGGTCGGAAAGCGCAAGCGGCCTGCCGTCGAAGCCGTTCAGCCGGAAGTCCGGCGCCGGCCGGGATGTTTGGGTGGGCGGGGGAGGCATTCGGCGGCTGAGGTATACCACCGTCCCCATGGCGGCGAGTATGACGGGGGCGAGGAGCCAGACCAGGAGACGGCGTGACCTGTCCACGCCGTCGTCTCTTTTGTCCGCGGCTGGTGACCTCCTGTAAGCGCTCGCTACGGGACGCTGTACCGTAAGATCGCGCCGATTCCCCCGTGCGCGCGGAGCTGCGCGGCGGCCTCTCCGCTGACGGTCTCGACGCGGGCCCCGTTCTGCCGTGCGAGCAGCGGGAGCACCTGGGTCAATCCGGTGTGTTCTTGCGGTCCGCCGCACACAGGACAGCTCGGACGCGGGTCAGCGGTCACGAATCCGCATCTGGTGCAGCGGTGCACCTGGCCGTCCACGTCGCGGTCTACGACGAGCGTGATGACCTGTTCCCGCGCCAGGGCATCAAGGGCGGGTCCGAGCCCGACGACCGTTCCCGCTCCTGCTGGTGCGCGCGCAAGCAGGTCCTCCACCAGCGCGCGCTCGCGCCGGTGCTCTTCGTCCAGCGCCACGCGCATGGTCAACCGGTGGATCTCGTCCGGGTCGGCCTCCCCCGGGACCGGCACGACCGCCACGAGTTTTGCCCGCGCGGCCGGCGGCAGGAGGTTGCGCACCGCGCTCGCGGCTTCTTCCGGCCCGGCGATGATCAAGCGGTCGACACGGGCTTCCTGGAGCCAGCGATCCGCGCCTTCGGCGGCGCCGGACCACAGCCTGCGCAGGTGGTCTTCGACGCGCGCCTCGAAGGTGTCCCGTTCCGTCCCGCGGCTCGCGCCGGTGCCCATCGCCTTGGTGAACGTGGGCGGTCGCCCGCTTTTGAAGCGCCAGTGCCTGGTGTCGAGCTCGAGCACGTCGGCTTCCGCCACGACGGTGCCCCCGAGATAGGCGATCAGCAGCACCGCCCGCTCGCGATTGACCGCCAGGACGGCGTAGGGTTCGTATTCGTCGGCCGCCCACAGCAGCGGCAGTACGTCGGGGCGGCCGAAGCGCACCAGGTTTCTCAGCGGCACCGGCAGGACGTGGACGCGCCACAGATCGTCGGCGGCGAAGATGGCGAGACCACGACCCTGTGGCCGCTCTTGCTCGATGAAGGCCTCCACCCGCCCGATGATCTCCTTTATGCGCTTTCGTTCATCCTTGGGGAGTTGGTCCAGCAGCGCCCGCAGTTCGTTGCGGAGCCAGATGCGGTACGCTGGCGGTTCCGCCTGATTTTCGGGTTTCGTCGGATCGACATCCAGCGCGATGGAGAGGACATCACGGCGCGGCGAGTTCAGCAGATCGGAGACGTCGAGATGTGAAAGCATTGGCGAAAGGGTTTTACCCGGGGTCCTCACTCCGTGCGCTGGCGCACGGTGAGAACGGCGATGCGGCTGTGCCGCACGACGTGCTCGGCCACGCTCCCGAAGAACACGTGTGTCAGGCCCGTGCGACCGTGTGTCCCCATGACGATCATGTCCGCGCCGACCTCGCGCGCGACATCGAGGATCATGGAGCGAGGCATGCCTTCGCGGATGATCGTCCGCGCCCCCGGCATCCGGCCCGAGACTTTGGCCATCTCCTGCTGTGCCTCGACGCGGATCCGCTCCAGCAACTCCCCCGCCGCCGGAACCATTGCCACGTTGGCAGGGAATCCGGCCAGCGCGCCAATGGTGAGGTCCAGGACGTGGAGCAGCAGGACTTCTGCCCGGAACGCTTCACCCAACGCCTTGGCCCACTCCAGCGCGCTTTCGGCGCCGGGCGAAAAATCGGTCGGAACGAGGATGCGCCTGGGGCGGACCGATTCAACCATGGGGCCTCCCGGTGCGTGGTCTTACGTCCAGTATACTGGTTCGTTCTATCCTCTTGCGGCGCCGAATTGCCCGGGACATTCGCGGGGAATTCTGCGCCGCATTCGGCGTTTTGCCAAGAAAGGCTGGCGCGTAGGGGGATTCGATCATGAGGGGCTACCGGCTGACAGTTGCACTCTCATTTGCTCTTGTTCTCGCAGTTCCCATCCAGGCCACGGCATTTGTGCCGCGGGCCGGCAGTACGGTCATCGTCACGGAGCAGATCCGGGACGATCTCTACGTTGCCGGCGGTACGGTGGAGGTAACCGGGGAGGTCGACGGAGACGTCGTCGCCGCAGGCGGAACGGTGACACTCAGCGGTCCCGCCACCGGCGGTATCCTTGTCTCAGGCGGCAACGTCACCATTCGTGGATCGGTCGGTCGGAGCATACGCGCAGCGGCCGGAACGCTTGCTGTGGGCGGGCGCATCGGCACCGACGCAGTCCTGGCCGGCGGCAATGTCAACGTCGAGCGAGGGGCTGAGGTCGGACGCGACCTGGTTGTCGCCGCAGGCAGCGTCCAGGTCTCCGCAAGAGTCCACCGCAACGCCTATCTGACCGGCGGATCGGTGACGATCGCCGGGACGATCGACGGAAACGTGGAAGCGCAGGCGGATGAGGTGGTGCTGCTGCCGACCGCCCGGATCAACGGCTCACTGCGGTACTCGTCAAGACGTCCGATCGAGATCCAACCCGGTGCCCAGGTGACCGGTCAGGTCACGCGCGTGGCACGGCCGTCCAGATCGCGGTCCATGTTGAACCCCGCGTCGCGGTTCGGTTTTCGATTTGCCGGACGGGTGATCGAGGCCATCTGGCTGCTGGTCATCGGATTCATCATGGTCGCCGTTGCGCCGCGCGCCGTGCACCGGGTGAAGGACCGGGTAGGCGGACGCTTCGGCATGAGCCTGCTGACCGGCTTTGTCCTGGCCGTCGTGGTTCCGTTCGCCGTGATCCTGCTCCTCGTGACGTTCATCGGCATACCGGTGGCGCTCGTGGTGATGTTCCTGTACTTTGCCACGCTGTATCCGGGTCAGGTGTTTGTCACAGCGTGGCTCGGCGAGGCGATCGTGCGCAGACTGGGCGGGAGGCAGGGGGCAGTGTCTCCGTATCTCACGTACGCGCTGGGAGTCCTTGTGCTGATGATCCTGGTGGCGCTCCCGTTCGTGGGGTGGCTCTTCCGCCTGCTGGCGATCTGCACCGGGTTCGGGGCATTGTGGGCGGCGATCTGGAGCGCCAGGGTGCGGGGAATGCAGCCTGCGCCCCCGGCAGTATGACGCACGGAACTTTGCGCGCATTTGACCGAAGGTTCACCCGGTCTGGAAATTGTGATCACCCGGCGAGCGCGCGTCGAGTTGTATACTGATGTGGTGGCGCAACATCGCCGCCAATCGTCGGGAGGATCACCGTGTCGCGCAGCAACACCCGGCAATTTCGTAGCACGCTGACAGGACCGGATGGGACGGTCCGCTACGCTCCGTTGGCCGCCCTCGGCGACCGTATCGCCGTGGGGCTGGATCGCCTGCCGTTCACCGTCAAGGTGCTGCTCGAGGGTCTGGTCCGGCAGGCGGGGACGGAGCCGTTTACCTGGGGGGATGTCGACACCCTTGCCGCCTGGCAGCCGGGGGGACCTGCCGGCGGAGAGTTTCCGTTCCTGCCGGCGCGTGTGCTGCTGCAGGACTTCACCGGCGTTCCAGTGGTGGTCGACCTCGCCGCGATGCGCGATGCGGTCCGCCGGCTCGGCGGTGATCCCCGCCGGGTAAACCCGATCGTCCCCGCCGACCTTGTCATCGACCACTCGGTTCAGGTGGATGTCTACGGTACCCCGGCGGCGTTTACCCGCAACGTCGAGTTCGAATACGCACGCAACCGGGAGCGTTACCTGCTGCTGCGGTGGGCCCAGCGCGCGTTCGACAACATGCGCGTGGTTCCGCCGGGAACCGGCATCGTCCACCAAGTGAATCTGGAGTACCTGGCCCAGGTTGTGACCACTCGGGGAGCACCCAACGACCCGCCATTCGCCCTGCCGGATACGCTCGTGGGCACCGACTCGCACACGACGATGATCAATGCGCTCGGCGTCCTGGGCTGGGGGGTGGGCGGGATTGAGGCCGAGGCGGTCCTGCTCGGCCAGCCAATGTATTTGACCCGGCCTGAAGTGGTCGGGTTCCGCCTGGTCGGTACGCTTGCGGAGGGTGTCACCGCGACGGACCTCGTGCTGACCGTCACGCAGCTGCTGCGGACGGTGGGTGTCGTCGGAAAGTTTGTCGAGTTCTTTGGCCCCAGCCTGGGCGCGCTCACGCTTCCTGATCGGGCGACGATTTCCAACATGTCGCCCGAATACGGGGCCACTGCGGCGATGTTCCCCATTGACGATGAGACGCTTGGGTACCTGCGCATGACCGGACGGAGCCAGGCGCAGGTGCGGCTGGTCGAGGCGTACTCGCGCGCTCAGGGCATGTTCCGGACACCCGGCGATCCAGAGCCCGTGTACGACCAGGTCGTGGAACTGGATCTCTCCGCCGTCGAGCCGAGCCTGGCCGGCCCTCGACGTCCACAGGACCGGGTGAGGCTGCAGGATGCGGGGCCGAATTTCCGTGCCGCGTTCGCGGAGCGGATGGCGGCGACCGCGCCGACAGGGCCGGCGGGGGGCGTGGCGGTGGCCGAGCGTCCGCCGGTCGTGCAGGTACGGATCGGGGACCGGGCTGCGGAGCTTGGACATGGATCAGTGGTTATCGCGGCCATCACGTCGTGTACCAACACGTCAAACCCTGAGGTGATGATTGCCGCGGGACTCATCGCCAAGCACGCCGTCGAACGTGGCCTATCCGTAGGTCCTACGGTCAAAACCAGTCTCGCGCCCGGCTCAGCGGTGGTGAGCGCCTACCTCGAACGCGCCGGCCTGACCAGGTATCTCGAGGCGCTCGGCTTCCACACGGTCGGATACGGCTGTACTACCTGCATCGGGAACAGCGGGCCGCTCGCGCAACCCGTGGCCGATGCGATTACCGCCAACGACCTGGTCACGGTCGCTGTGCTCAGCGGCAACAGGAACTTCGACGGGCGCATCCACCCGCTGGTTCGCGCCAGTTACCTGGCATCACCGCCTCTTGTGGTCGCCTTCGCGCTCGCGGGGACGGTCCATATGGATTTGACGAAGGACCCTCTCGGCACAGACCGCCGGGGCAACCCGGTGTACCTCCACGACATCTGGCCGGGTGATGCGGAGATCAGGGCTGTCATCGAGACCGCCGTCTCGCCGGAGCTGTTCGCGGAGCGCTACCGGGATGTCTTCCACGGGGACGAAACGTGGCGCACCCTGCCCGTGCCGGAAACTGAAGTCTACGGCTGGGATGCACACTCGACCTACGTCCAGTGGCCGCCGTTCTTCAGCGGGCTGACCACGTCCCCGCTGCCGCCGTCGGACATCCGCAGGGCGCGGGTGCTGGCCGCTTTGGGGGAATCAGTGACCACCGATCACATCTCGCCTGCCGGATCGATTCCCAAAGATAGTCCGGCCGGCCGGTACCTCCTCGAGCACGGTGTGCAGCCGTTCGACTTCAATACCTACGGCGCCCGGCGCGGGAATCACGAGGTGCTGATGCGGGGAACCTTCGCCAACGTCCGCCTTCGAAACCGGCTGGGCGGCGGCCGCGAGGGTGGATGGACTACGCACCTGCCTTCCGGTGACCTTCTATCGATCTATGATGCGGCGATGCGGTACCAGGCAGACGGCGCGCCGCTGATCGTGTTCGCCGGCGCGGAGTATGGGGCTGGCAGCTCGCGCGATTGGGCAGCCAAGGGCCCGAATCTTCTCGGCGTTCGTGCGGTCATCGCGGCAAGTTTCGAGCGCATCCACCGCAGCAATCTGATCGGCATGGGTATCCTGCCGCTGCAGTTCCTCCCGGGCGATTCCCCGGAGACGCTGGGGCTGGACGGAACCGAACTCTTCGACATCACGGGCATCGCCGCAGGGCTCCGCCCGGGTCAGATGGTCACGGTGCGCGCGCTCCGCAACGATGGAACGGAGCGGGAGTTTCAGGTAATCGCCAGATTGGACATTCCGATCGATGTGGAATATTACCGCCACGGCGGGATCCTGCCGTATGTCGTGAGGAAGCTCGTCGGGACAGCGTAATCGCTGCACCCCTGTAGGGTTCGCATTCTCCTCCGCGAAATAGGGCGGCCATGTGGCTGCTCGCCCTCGCGATCGCGCCGGGGGTTTTCTGGGTCTGGTACTTCCGCCGCCGCGATCACCTCAGGCCGGAACCCCGTCACCTCGTGGGCCGGGTGTTCGTCATCGGCGGGCTTGCCGCGATCGGCGCCGTGTTCATCGAGGCGCTGGCATTCCGCGCCGCCGGCATCGACCTGGCCGACTCGTTTGCCCCCTCGACCGCGCTCGCCGCGCTCATCATCGGCGCGGTCGAAGAGTCGGCGAAACTCGGCGCGCTGTATCTGAGCGTCTTCCGCCACGCGCACTTCGACGAGGTCATGGACGGCATTCTCTACGCTGTAACCGCCTCGCTCGGATTCGCCACCGTCGAGAACATCGGATACGTGCTGCAGGGCGGCACGGATGTGGCCATCCTGCGCGCCGTGCTCTCCGTGCCGGGACATGCATTTTTCGGCGCCGTCATGGGTTTTTATGTTGGCGTCGCGAAGTTCGCGGGGCGCTCGGGCCCGCTCTGGTTCTTCGGCGGCTTGCTCCTTGCGGCCGCCGCGCACGCCGCCTATGACGCGGCGATCTTCACCGGTACCTGGCTCGCCCTGACCATCATCCCCTTCATCTTCCTCCTGTGGCGTGCCAGCCTGCATTACGTCCGCCGCGCACTGGCCCTTGATGACCAACGGCTCGGCAAGCCTCTCGCCGCGGCTCGACGCATCCCGTAGCTCTTCGGTGTCTTCCTTCGACCTCGCCATCAGGAACGCGCGTACGCGCGGCGCCTCCGACCTCACCGACATCGGGATCACGGCGGGGCGGATTGCCGCGATGCACTCCCGGCTCGGGCCGGCCGCGCGTGACGTCGACGCGGCAGGCCGTTTGGTCACGCCATCATTCGTCGACCCTCACCTCCATCTGGACAAGGTGTACACGCTGAGGATGCTCGATGAAGAAGCCCTGCGCGCCTATCACGGCGCTGAGATGGCGGAGGCGCATCTGGCCATCGATCTCGCCGCGCGCGTGAAGGAGCGCTATCATCGCGACTGGATCCTGCCAAACGTTCGCACCGCGCTCCGAGAGGCCGTCACCTTTGGCGTCACCCACGTCCGGGCGTTTGCCGACGTAGACCGGAGGGCCCGCCTCGAAGGGGTCGCGGCGCTGCTGCAGGCGCGCACGGAGTTCGCCCGCGAGGTCACCGTGGAGGTGGTGGCATTTCCTCAGGAGGGGGTGGTCCGTGAACCGGGGGCCGCAGCGCTGGTCCGGGAGGCCGTGGAGCGCGGGGCCGATGTCGTGGGAGGCATTCCGTGGATCGAAGCCTCGCCTCGCGATGCGCAGGCTCACATCGACGCGATGTTTCAGATCGCCGTGGATTCCGATCGTCCCATTTCGATGCTTGTTGATGACGCGGGAAACCCGGCTCTTCGGACTCTGGAGTTGCTGGCGCGCAAGACGATTGACGCCGGCTGGGAGGGGCGGGTGGTGGCCCATCACGCTCGGGCGATGGCGCGCTACGACGCGTCTTACCTTCGCGACATCATCGCGTTGCTCCAGGCCGCCCGGCTCGCCGTCGTCACCAATCCGCATACAGGTCCCCTTCATGTGCCGGTGCGTGATCTCATGGCCGCGGGCATCACTGTCTGCCTGGGGCAGGATGACATCTCGGACGCCTACTATCCCTACGGACGACATAACATGCTCGAAGTAGCATTCCTGGCAAGCCACCTGTTCTGGATGACAACCGAGCACGACCGGGAGCGCCTCTACGACATGGTGACGCGGGATGCGGCGCGGGCGCTTGGGCTGCCTCCGCATGAACTCCGGCCCGGCGGGGCTGCGGATCTCGTCGTGCTGGAGGCGCCCGATCTCCTCGAGGCTTTCCGCCACCACGGGCCGCCTCACGCGGTGATCCGCCAGGGACAGCTCGTCGCTGCCGTGGAGGGCTGACACCTAACCGTTGTGTTTGATGTTTAGGAGCCTGGCTGTCGGGAAAAAGCGGCTTATATCGGGTCCTACGGGGGGCGTTGATGGCCAGGCGGCGAGGCACGTCCGAGCTTTTGTCCGCAAAGATCACACACGGCCGCCGCGAGGGCGGCAACGGGACGGGATCAAACACGGCTCTCGTCGCAGACATTATCATCGCGAACGCCCCGGATCCGGTCTTCGTCTCCGATCTCGAGGGGAAGATCCTCCAGGCCAATGGTGCAGTCAGTAAGCTCCTCGGTTTCCGGCAGGACGAGCTCATCGAGCAGTCGCTGTCCCGTTTCATCTCGCCCAGAGAAACGCGCGAGTTCCTTGCGGCGCTGCAGGAAGTGGTGAAGAAGGGCGTCACCCGGAATGCCCGCCTGAACCCCCGCAGCGCAAGCGGTGAGGTCATCCCCACCACGCTGAACGCCTCGGCGCTGCGGGACCCGGATGGGAACGTCATCGGCGCCATCGGCATCCTGCGCGACATGCGCGAGCTGGACAAGGCTCGCTCCTACGCGGAGAGCCTCATCAAGAACGCGCCCGACCCCGTGTTCGTCTCCGACCTGGAAGGAAAGATCCTGCAGGCCAACGATGCGGTATCCAAGCTGCTGGGCTTCCGCCCTGATGAGCTGATCGAGCAGTCTCTCTCGCGGTTTATCTCGCCCGAAGAGACGCGCGAGTTCCTGGCGGCGCTGCGCGAGGTCGTGGAGAAGGGCGTCACGCGCGACGCCCGCCTGAACCCGCTGAGCGCCAGTAGTGAAGTCATCCCTACGACGCTGAATGCCTCCGCCCTTCGCGATACTGACGGGAAGGTGATCGGCGCGATCGGCATCCTGCGCGACATGCGCGAGCTCGACAAGGCCCGCGCGTACGCGGAGAGCCTGATCAAAAACGCGCCCGACCCGGTGTTCGTCTCGGACCTCGAGGGAAAGATTCTGCAGGCGAACGACGCGGTCTTCACGCTGCTGGGCTTCCGCCCGGACGAGCTGATCGAACAGTCGCTGTCGCGTTTCATTTCCCCCGAGGAGACACGCGAGTTCCTGGCGGCGCTGCAGGAGGTCGTGGAGAGGGGCGTCACCCGGAACGCCCGCCTGAATCCCCGCAGCGCGAGCGGGGAGGTCATCCCCACCAGCCTCAACGCCTCGGCACTGCGGGACACCGACGGGAAGGTGATCGGCGCCATCGGCATCCTGCGCGACATGCGCGCCTACGAACAGGTCGTGCGGGACCTGGAAAAGTCCAAGCAGGAGCTTCAGGAGAAGATTCTCGACCTCGAGAAGTTCGAAGAAGTCGTCGTCGGCCGCGAGCTGAAGATGATCGCGCTAGAGAAAGAGCTCGAGCAGTTGCGCCGCGACCTCGAAAGGACGCAGTCCCGGCCGTCGCAAGGGGCATGACCATCGCCAACTTGGTGCAGGAACCGCCCTTCGCCTGGGACGAGGCGGACGCGCTTCGCTCGGAGACCGCGTCGACGCGCGCCGAGGCGGAGCGGCTGCGCGCGCAGGTGCGCGACCTGACGGCGCGCCTGCACCGGGGTGACGAGCAGCGGCGCGCGCTCCTGCACATCGTGAATGATCTTCAACTGCTCAACACCCGCCTGGGACGCCAGCGCAAGGCGATGATCCACATCCTCGCCGACTACGAACAAGACCGCCGCCGTCTCGGCCTGCAGGCCGGCCGGCTGGATGGGTCTCGGCGCGCCTTGCTGCATATCCTGCAGGACTCCCATGAGAGCAATCTGCGGCTGGAGCGCAGCCGGAAGGCGATGATTCACATCATGGGCGACCTGCGCGAGACCACTGAAGAAGTGCAGCGCCGGGAGCACGAGCTGCGCGACAAGCAGGAGCAGCTGATCCAGGCCGGCAAGCTGGCGACGCTCGGCGAGCTGACCACCGGGGTCGCCCACGAGCTGAACAATCCGCTCAACAACATCGGGCTGTTCCTCGGCAACGTGATTGACTTCATCCAGCACGGCCAACTGGACAAGCAGCGCATCATGCACGACCTGCGCACGGCCATGCAGCAGGTCCGCAAGGCGACCGAGATCATCTCCCACCTGCGCACCTTCGGCCGTGTGGCGCCGGTGAGCAAAGAACCCGTGGCGATCAATCAGGTGGTCCGCCGCGCGCTGTCCCTGATTTCGGAGCAGATACGCCTGCGCCAGATTGCGCTCGACCTCGATCTGACGGAGGCCGACCCGATGGTCACAGCCAGCCCTATCCAACTGGAGCAGGTGTTTGTCAACCTGCTCACCAACGCGCGCGACGCGCTCACCGACTCGCCGCGCAAGGTGATTCACATCCGCTCCCGGGTGGACGGCGCAGCCGTTATCATCAGGTTCAGTGACACAGGCCCCGGGATACCGCCGGAGCTCGGGCAGCGCATCTTCGACCCGTTCTTCACCACCAAGGAGGTCGGCAAAGGGACCGGTCTCGGGCTCTCGATTGCCTACGGGATCATCAAAGACCATAACGGTACGATCGGGGTGACCACCCCGCCGGGAGAGGGCGCCACGTTCACCATCACGCTTCCGCTCGGCGGTGAGCACGCCTCCGCGCCGGTGTTTGTCTGAGCCGCCTATGACCGCACGAATTCTGCTCGTAGATGACGACCGCATGCTGCTTGAGGCGCTGCCGGAGATGCTGCGCCTGCGCATGAGTGAGGTGGAGGTCGAGGCGGTGGACGACGCCACGGAGGCGCTCGCTCGCATCGCTGCGACCGACTATGATGCCGTCGTGACGGACATCAAGATGCCGGGGATCGACGGTCTCGCCTTGCTGGAACGTATCCGCGACCTGCGGCCGGACGTCCCGACGCTCTTGATCACCGGCCACGGAGAGCACGACCTGGCTGTTCAGGCGCTGCGCGGCGGAGCCTACGACTTCATCGCGAAGCCGATCGACCGTGAGTACTTCGTGGCGTCGCTTCGCCGTGCGCTGCAGGTCCGTCAGCTGCGGCGGCAGGTCGACCTGCAGCGCGAGGAACTGGAACACCATGCCACGCAGCTCGAACACATCGTCGATCAGCGCACCAGCGCCCTCCGCCTCCTGGCCGACGCCAGCCGCGCGTTCACCGCCGCATTCGACGCGGAGGCGGCCCTGGTCAACCTGGTCCGTATGTCCGTGCCTCAGGTAGCCGAGCTGGCCGTGGGGCTCATCCTTCGAGAAGACGGCATCATCCGGCGCCTGGAGGTCGCGCATGTCGATCCGACGCGCGAACAGCAGGTTTGGGACCAACTCTCCCACACGCCGATTGATCCGGCGCGCAGCGGCCCGGTCGCGTCCGTGTTGCGCACGGGCGAATCGCTCCTGATCCCCGAGATTTCAGATGCAACGCCTTCTTCCGCCGGCCTGCTGGGCGACCCCGGGATCCGCAGCGGCATGATTGTTCCCCTGCTGGCCCGTGGGCGTGTGTTGGGCGCTGTGATCTACAGCTCGAACACCCGGACCTTTTCAAAAGAGGACCTCGAGTTCGCCGAGGCCCTCTGCCGGCGGGCGGCGCTGGCGATTGATAACGCGCGGCTGTACGAGCGCGAGCGCGCGGTCGCGGAGACCTTGCAGCGCAGCCTCCTGCCGCAATCGCTGCCGTCACTACCCGGAGTATCCACGGCAGCGCGATATCTACCGGCCACGCCCGAGGCGGTGGGCGGAGATTGGTACGATCTCTTCCACCTGCCCGGCGGGCGAATGGGCCTCGTGATGGGGGACGTCGCCGGACGCGGAGTGCGCGTAGCCGCAGTGATGGGCCAGCTACGCAACGCCCTGCGAGCCTATGCGCTGGAAGGCTACCCCCCCGACGCCGTCATCCAACGGCTGACCGGACTCATCGACACCTCCGACATGGCCACCGTGTTCTACGCAGTCTTCGATCCTGCGACGTGGGACGTTCGCTACGCGAACGCGGGGCATCCGCCGCCCCTTGTGATTGGACCCGACGGAG
>Ga0209889_1000111_pt1 | contig 16822 bp, 15 predicted proteins | sample GWRWN1_0_10_FD_187233 | JGI IMG/M metagenome (GOLD analysis project Ga0209889, IMG submission 187233) | Riverbed sediment microbial communities from areas with no vegetation in Columbia River, Washington, USA - GW-RW N1_0_10 (SPAdes)... | ecosystem: Environmental > Aquatic > Freshwater > River >... | reverse complement strand
GCCCGTTCCAACGACCCGTCCTCCGCGTAGCTCTCGGCGATGGCCTCAGTCCGGATGCCCTTGACCTGCGGGATACCGAACGTCACCTCAGGGTCGATGACGACAGGGGACGCCTTCCCGAGCGGATGCATACGCTCGACGACTCCCTTGGCGTCGAAGTCCACCTTGTCGAGGAACGCCCTCACCGGCGCGGCCCACTGCAGCTGCCCACCCGGAAGGCGTACGAGGAGCTTCAGCTCGTCCTCCAAGTTGAGCTCCTGCTGCATGCTGAGCACCAGTTGCCGTTTTGAGGTGTCGACGAGGGGCTTCAAGTGGGCCAGTGGGTACGGGACCTCGAATTCCCGGCGCATCTCGTCGATGACGGGCCGAAGGTGCTGCAGCGAGACGCGCTTGGCCCGGTACTCGCGGAGGAACCCGGCCTCGACGAACTCCGCCCACGTCACGACGTCGCTGTGGGTCGGCTCGGGGCGGATCACTGGTTGGTAGAAGCGGCCTCCGACTGTGAATCCTTCAAGCCAGCGTCGCAGCTTGGTGCTTGACAGCCTCAGCAGCCTGGCGGCTTCGCCAACCGTGTAGAGCTGCAGCTGAAGCACGTCGGTCATGTCGGCTCCTCCCCCCGGCCGCCAACCCTATCCTGCAGCGGCAGGTCACGCACGAATGATCCCACCACCTCCCGACAAGTACGCGAAGCGCGGCATACGGTGCACTTTAGACGGCTTCCAGGTCGGTGAGGACGGCCCGCACCGTTACACGCGCGTACTGGCCCTGATCCCGCTCGTCTGGAGCGGCCTACAGCGGGCGCGCACCGGCATCTACGCCGTATGCGAGTCGACGTCCACCGCCGCTGCGCAGACCGTCAGGGGTGCGCCGGTCGTTCGCGTTGAACCCTGTCCCCCAGGGAGCTCCGCGGGCGGCCGAGCCCATCCGCTCCTCACCTGTCCCGGCCCTTCGACCCGCTCGACCCCGCCGGCCTGCTCCTGGGGTCGGAGAAGCGCGCCGCTAATTAGGGGATCGGCCGTCGCCTGCCCCGACTCCCCGCGAACTGGCCCGGTGCTGTGCTGTCACGGGACAACAGGCCCTCGGACTGGCCTCTCGACCTCTCGACCCAGTTTCGGCGCTCCAGCTGTTTCGCCGACCGCTGTCGTCCGCGCCTCCGACCGAGGCATCACCGCAGGCCAGCGGCTATGTGTCCGTAGCGGAGAGTTCCCAGGGCAAGGCCTGTACAACCCGATGTGCAACCCGGCGACCTGGACCCAGGGCCGGTCGTGCAGGCGGCCGGCGGCGTTGTGTGGCGCCGGAGACCACGGGGCGTTCCCGAGGTCGCCGTGATCCACCGCCGCAGGTACAACGATTGGTCGTTCCCCAAGGGCAAGCCGATCGCGGGCGAGAACCCGGAGCGCACCGCCCTGCGCGAGGTGGAGGAGGAGACCGGGATCCGGTGCCGTCTGGGCCGCCCGATCGGGCAGCTGTACCAGGACTTGTCCGGCGAGACCAAGGCGGTCCGTGACGGGGAGATGCATCCGCTGGGCGGCACCTTCATCCCCGCGGCGGAGGTTGACGAGATGCGCTGGCTGGGTCTTGATGACGCCACAGCGCTGCTCACCGCCGAGCACGACCAGCGCCTCCTCGAGATGATGGGGATCCCGAGCGTGGAGTTTGGGTTGGGACTCAGGAGGACGTCCCCCCCGCGCCTTCGTCCGGTTCCACCCTGAGGGGGCCGAGCGCGCCTTGTGCCGCGGCAGCGCCACCGGTGTCCGCGCGTCCCCGCAGGATGAACGCCACGCCGACCGCGATCGCGGCGCCGAGGATCGGGCCGACCACATAGACCCAATAGTGGTCGAAGTTCCCCAGCACCAGGTCGGGGCCGAAGGACCGCGCCGGGTTCATCGACGCGCCACTGATCGGGCTGGACCACAGGCCGGCCAGGATGATGTACGCGCCGACCGCCAGCGCCGACAGCGGTCCCAGGTTCTGCGACCTGGACGCGGTCCCCAGGATCACGCTGAACAACCCCACGGTCAGGATCATCTCCATCACCATCGCCTGCAGGTCGGTGATCCCGGCACCCGGTTCGGTCGCCCCCAGCGACCCGACCTTGCCGAACATCGCCCACAGCAACAGCACCGCAAGCGTCGAGCCCAGCAGCTCCGCGAGGATGTAGCCGGGGACCCGGCGCCACGGGAAGTCGCCACGCAGGGCGAAGCCGAGGGTGACGGCAGGGTTCAGGTGGGCGCCGCTCACCGCGCCCATGAACAGGATGATCGCCAGGACCATCAGGCCAGGCGCGGTGACGCCTGCGCCCCGTCCGATGGCCCCGTCGCTCACGGCGTCCACGACGCCGCCGCCCGCGCCAACCAGGACCAAGAAGAACGTCCCAAGCACCTCCGCGAACAGCCGGCGCCATTCATGCCGAGGGTCGTCGAAGTTGCTCTTGATGAACTCGAGCTCGGACAGGCCCTTGCCGAACTCCCGCAGCTCGGCCCCGACGCCGCCAGACGGGCTTTCGGATCCCTCGGCCATATCGACCCCCTTGGGGTGCGGTCACAGCACCTATCCAACATCAGCCGCCTGCCGACCGCATCATCCCAACAGGATGAACAAGGACGGTCCCGGCGAGGCATGGTCGTAGCGCTAGCCGGCTGGTCGCCGCTGCTCACCCGTCAGTCCAGCGCGTGGCGAGTCAGATCAAGGGCCGGGTCACCGGCGGGCGAATGTCGCGCGTGCTGCTGTGCCAGGTCGACGAAAGCTTCGCCGCTGACGGCGATGAAGACGCGCTTGCTCGTGCCGCCGACGAACGGCCAGGCCGCTTGGCCGGTGTAGTCCTCGGTGACGGGCTCGGCGCCCGACCGTCCGACGACCTGGCCCCGCCGCCGAGCCCAAACTTGCCGGGCTGGGTCCTGATCGCATCCTCACCAACCTTTCGTCCCGGATATAGAGACCGAGCGTGCCCTGGGTGGGCATCGTGTCGCCTTCCAGTTCGAGTTGGCGGAGAAGACGACGTGGCCGCACGGAGCGGCGCGTCGGACTCGATGACCTGCTCCAGCTCACCGATCCAGTTGTAGACGGGTGTTCCCCGTTCCCTTTCGTTGAGTCGACCGGCAGCTACTCCCGCGCCAACATCGCCTGCGCCTCGCGCTCGAGGTCGACGAAGGGCTCACCGCTCACGTCCACGGCGACCCGCTTAATCGTGCCGCCCGTGAAGCGCCAGGGCGCGTCGCCCGGATAGTCATCGGTGACTGGTTCGCCGCTGTCGTGCCCGACGCACAGGCCTTCACCGGCGAGCATGAACTTGCCGGGTTGGGTCTTGATCCGGCCCTCGCCGACCTTGCGGTCCCCCTGATACAGCGACAGGATCCCGGTGGACACGTGGGGCGGGTCCTCGCCGTCCTTGTCGAACGACGCGGACAGCAGCAGATCCTCGCCGGTCGGGAGGTCCTCAGTCGCGTCGATCCGCTGCTCCAACAGGCCGACGAAGTTGTAGACGTAGTGCAGGCGGTTGTCCTTGACGTAGAGCGCGTGGCCACCGAACCGGGAGCCGTGGGCGAACAGCACCCCCTGCGCGCCGGGCGCCGGGATGTCGACCTGCGCAGCGATCGTGTACGAGCGGTTGCGGATGTTGACGGCCTGCGACTCGGGCACCTCGGCGCCGCCCGGGTAGTAGACGTAGCGGTCGCGCGGCGGTGAGAGCACCGGCCGCGGCGTCAAGATGATCTCCAGCGCGGAGCGATCATCCAGCGGGAACGCGCCGTTCGTGCCCGCCTCCGCGAACCACAGGTTCACGAGCTCGCGGACCTTCTCCGGGTGATCACCCGCGAGGTTGTGCAGCTCCGCGCGGTCGACGTCGGTGTGGTACAGCTCCCACTCGTCGTCATTGAAGTGGCTCCAGCCGCTGAGCGTGGGGTGGTTGGTGATCGCCTTCCAGCCCTGGTGCCAGATGCCGCGTGAGCCGAGCATCGAGTAGAACTGCGTCTTCCTCGCCGACGGTGCCGAAGCGTCGTCGAAGCTGTAGCGCATGCTGACCCCATCGAAGCGGGTCTGCACATGCCCCTTGATCGTCGCCGGCGGTTCCACGCCGAGCACGTCCAGGACCGTCGGCACAAGGTCGATCGCGTGGTGGTACTGGTCCCTGAGCTCGCCCTTGGCCTGCGTCCCGGCCGGCCACGAGATGATGCAGGGGTCGGCGGTGCCGCCGTTGAACTCGTAGCGCTTCCACATCTTGAACGGCGTGTTGAACGCCATCGCCCAGCCATTGGGGTAGTGGTTGTAGGTCCTGGGGCTGCCGAGGTCGTCCAACAGCGCGAGGTTCGACTCCATGTCGTCGGGGATGCCGTTGGCGAACTTCATCTCGTTCACCGAGCCGTTGGGGCCGCCCTCGCCGCTCGCGCCGTTGTCGGAGACCACGATCACCAGCGTGTTCTCCCGCTGCCCGGTCGCCTCGAGGAAGTCCAGCAGCCGCCCGATGTGGTGGTCGACATGGGACAGGAACCCGGCGTAGACCTCAGCCATCCGCGCGAACAGCCGCTGCTCGTCATCCGAGAGCGAATCCCAACGCAGCGTCTCGTCCAGGGCGGGGAAGGGCTTGCCGTCGGGCCCCGTCCTCGTCGCCGGCGTGCCGATGGGATTGACCGGCGGGAGCTCGGTGTCCGCGGGCACGATCCCCAGCTCCTTCTGGCGGGCCAGGGTCTGCTCGCGGATCGCCTCGTAGCCCATGTCGAAGCGGCCCTTGTACCGGTCGCTCCACTCCTTCGCGACGTGGTGCGGCGCGTGGGCGGCGCCCGGCGCGTAGTAGAGGAAGAACGGCTTGTCCGGGGCGATGGTCTTGGCGTCCTTGATGAACTCCAACGCCTTGTCGGTCAGGTCCTCGGTGAGGTGATAGCCCTCCTCAGGCGACTTCGGCTGGTCGACCGGGTGGTTGTCATAGACGAGATCGGGATACCACTGATTGGTCTCGGCGCCCAGGAACCCGTACCAGCGCTCGAAGCCGCGGCCCGACGGCCAGTTCCGCCGGGTCGAGGCAAGGTTCATCTCGGCCTCAGGGCACAAGTGCCACTTTCCGACCATGTAGGTGTTCCAGCCGAGCTCGCCGAGGATCTCGGGGAGCATGCCGTTCTCGGGCGGGATCGTGCCGCTGGCATTGGGGAACCCGATCGCCGCCTCGGTGATGCAGGCCATGCTGTTGCGGGTATGGTTGCGGCCGGTGAGCAGGCACGAACGAGTCGGCGAACACAGCGCCGTCGTATGCCACTGCGTGTAGCGCACCCCATCGGCCGCGAGCCGGTCGATGTTCGGCGTCTCGATCGGCCCGCCGTAGCAGCGCATCGCGGAGAAGCCCACGTCATCAAGCACGATGTAGACGACGTTGGGCGCCCCCTCGGGCGCCTTGGGCGGCTCGAACGGCGCCCAGTCAGGGACCGAGTCGCGGATGTCGACGTTGGTCACGCCCTGGAAGCTCGGCTGCGCCATCTCATGTCTCCTTGTGTTCAGCGCGGGAAGCCAGCGCGGCCCGCCCGGTGCTTGCCACGTCCCTAAACGGCCGTTCCAGGCTCATCGACGATCGGCATCAGGGCATCCCTTCCTCTTGTGCTTCTCGCCCGCGGCCGGGCAGACCAAGGAAGATCCAACCGCGTCGACAGCTCGGACGCATCACCCCGTTGGGGTGAACCTGGCCCGATGAACTACCGGGAGAGGTCGCTTCGGCCGCGATCGCCGAATCCCTCCAGGAGACCGAGATCCCAGGCGCCGGAGGCTGTAAGTCAACGCGTCTGAGACGCCAAGCCGGACTGTTCGCCGCAGAGCCTTCTGGTCGGCTTGGCGGGTTGATCCACACGGCAGTAGCCAGGGTGGCGGGACGGGCGGCTTGCACACGAAGCACCCGAGACAGGCGGCCGAGGCGGCCCCGAGCAGCAGCGTGACGCCCGCGACCATGAACGCGGACTCGACGGCGGTCAGGCCTGCTCACCGGACAGCAGCTCGCCGATGCGTGCGCGCACAGACATGGATGGTCAGGGCAGCAGCATCGCGAGTCCCCGCACCTGGCTATGGCCTGCCTAGCCTGGGCGGCATCGTCCGCTTCGGCCAGCCTGAGGCCAGACCCACGCCCGGGCGGCGACGCAGGGCCGCTGGAAACCTGGCCGGCGCTGTGCCGCCACCGGCCACTAGAGCGACGCGGTGCGCGGCCACGGGAGGGCGCGTGCGGCTAACCCTTCGGGTCACGTTCTCCGGGGTTCGCGGTCTCTATGCTTCGTTCCTGGGAGGAGCAGCCGCTTGAGCTGGGAACTGGCAGCCGTCGCATTCATTGCGGACGGCGCATTCTCGCGCTTCCTGGATCGTTCGGTGATCACGGCACCCATCGCGTTCGTTACGCTCGGGGTCGGCGCCGGCGCGGTGCTGGACGCCACGGGATTGGGGTTCCGTGGGCAAACGATCCGCATCCTCGCCGAGGTCCAAGCCGAATGAAGCGCCGTGCGCAGATGCTCTGGCGGCTGTTCTGGCTCCCTCCCAATGCATCGACGCGTGGATGTTCACCCCATCGGGGTGATGCCGGCGCCTCGCTCATGGCATTCCATGGAGGCTGAGCGGGACCGAAACGGGAAACGGGAACGGAAGGGCGGAGCTGATGGCCGTCAAGACGAGGGTCGCGCACCCGAGTGTGGAGGAACGCCGGGCGCAGGGCAAGAAGGCACGCAACCGGACGCCTCCCTCCAGCCACACCGGATGGGCACCGGCCACCGACCGCCCCGATCCGGTCGCGTTGCTCGAGGAGCAGAACCTCACCCGGGAGCCCGACCTGGTGCCCGTCCGGCACGGGCGGATGCTGGTCTCGCCGTTCACCTTCTACCGGGGTGCGGCCAAGATCATGGCCGCCGACCTCAACGACACGCCGACCGCCGGCCTGCACGTTCAACTGTGCGGCGACGCGCATCTGTCAAACTTCGGCGTGTTCGCCTCGCCCGAGCGGCGGTTGTTGTTCGACCTGAACGATTTCGACGAGACGCTGCCGGGGCCGTTTGAGTGGGACGTGAAGCGGATGGCGGCCAGCTTCACCATCGCGGGCCGCAACAACGGCTTCAGCAAGGCCGACACGCGCGCGGCGACGCTGGCGTCGGTGACGGCCTATCGGGAGGCGATGGCCGGGTTCGCCGAGATGGGCACGATGGACATCTGGTACGCCCACCTGGACGAGGAGGAGCTCCAGAGCGCGATGCGCAGTGCCGCGGCCAAGGCCTCGAAGTCGAAGAAAGGCGGGAAGGCGTTCAAGCGGGCCGAGAAGACGGCCCAGAAGGCGACGGCGAAGGCGCGCACGCGCGACAGCCTGCAGGCGTTGTCGAAGCTCGGCGAGGTGGTCTCCGGTCGCTACCGGATCGTCAGTCAGCCGCCGATCGTGGTCCCGGTGCGGGACCTGGAAGCCACCTACGGCTTCTCTGCCGACCAGGCCGAGCGCGTCATCCACGAGCAGTTCCGCGCCTATCGGGCCACGCTGCGCGACGATCAGCGCCAGCTGCTGGAGCGGTTCGAGCTGGTGGATGTGGCCCGCAAGGTGGTGGGGGTGGGCAGCGTCGGCACGCGGGCGTTCATCGCCCTGCTCCAGGGTCGTGATCAGCACGATCCGCTGTTCTTGCAGGTCAAGGAGGCGACGGCCTCGGTCCTGGAGGGCCCGCTGCCCAAGAGCCAGTACAAGCAGCACGGCGAGCGGGTGGTGTATGGGCAGCGGATGATGCAGGCCGCCAGCGACATCTATCTGGGCTGGACCAAGGGGGTGGATGCCAACCGTCACTTCTACTGGCGCCAGTTGCGGGACATGAAGGGCTCGGCCGAGGTCGAGTCGATGGCGCCGGTCGGCCTCAGCTTCTATGCCGGCATCTGCGGGTGGACCCTGGCGCGGGCGCACGCCCGATCCGGCGATCCCATCGCGATCGCCGGGTACCTGGGTGGAAGCGATCAGTTCGACGGGTCGATCGACGACTTCTCCGAGCGCTACGCGGATCAGAACGAGCTGGACTATCAGGCGTTCGCCAAGGCGATCCGATCCGGACGGTTGGAAGCGCTCGAAGGCGTCTGAGGAGCCGTCCTCTGATCATGACAAGGGAGGCATTATGGGCAATGCGGCATCCAACGGGGAAGTCCAGCTCAACCGGCGACTCATCGCGGGAGGAGGTGTGCTCATCGGGATCGGCGGTCTCCTGGGGTTCACCGGCATGCTGCTGGTCAGCTCGGCGATCGTTTCGGCGGCCCGGCGGAGAGTGAACCAGCTCGAGCAGCCGCCCAGCGAGCTTGCGAAGCTCAAATGGCAGCAGGCGCGGGCCGCCACCACCGCAGGTGCCAAGGCATGGCGGAACGGTCCTCCGGCCAAGGTGTCCTCCTAGCTGCCCTGATTCCGCAGATTCGGTAGGTAGAGATGCGGCGCGACTGGATGCGCCGATCGAAAGGAACGGAAGCTATGGCCATCGGACCGGTGCAGCTCATTGTGTTGGGGTTCAACCACCCCACCTTTCATGGGGAGATCATCGCCGAACTGGAGCGGCTGCGGGAAAGCGACACCGTCCGGGTGATCGACGCCCTGGCGGTCCACAAGGACGCCGACGGCGAGATCGAGGTGCAACACCTCAGCAACCTCACCAAGGACGAGGCGATCGAGCTTGGCAGCAAGGTCGGCGCCCTGATCGGGCTCGGCATCGAGGGCGAGGAGGGCATGGAAGCTGGCGCCGAGGCGGGCGCCGAGGCCGCCGCCGATGGCGTGGAGGTGTTCAGCGACGAGCAGGCCTGGGATGTCCTGGAGGACATCCCCAACGACTCGGCCGCCGCGCTGATCCTGCTGGAGCATCACTGGGCGGTGCCGTTGCGCGACGCGATCGCGCGGGCGGGGGGTTTTCGTCTCAGCGACGGGTTCATCAGCCCGCTGGATCTGGTGGAGATCGGGCTGATGTCGGCCGAGGAGGCCAAGGACCTGCATGCCATGGAGACGGCCGCCGCCGCAACCAAATGACGGCTATCATCACGACGACGACTGGAGGTAACAGATGATGGGATCCCGCAGGGTCGCGCGGCGCACTTCTCGGCGCGTCGGCCGCCGCCGCTAGAGGCCAAGACGAGCCGTCCTCGCCGGCGAGACTAGCAGCTGCGCCGGCGAGGACGCTTGTGCGTGGGGAGGGGCCGAGGCCTCCCTCCGGCAGGCGGCGCGGTGCCGTCCGGGGCCAGCTCACGCCCGCCGGCATGGAGCGAATCAATCGCCGTGGGCTTCCCGGAGGCTCCTTTGCCGGAAGGGAAGCTGGAGTCATGGCATGTTCCTAGGCGCTTTGAGCTTCGTGACCAAGCAGGCGGCAGCTTGCTGCTTCTGTCCGGCTTCACGGCGCTGCGGTTCATCGCCAGCCTGACGAAGGAGCGGGATGGACATCGCCCGGCCAACGGGCCGCCGGCCCCGGCGGCTCGTCGAGGCCTTCTCCTCGCCGGACAGCTACGGCCTGGTGCTGCTGCTCATCCTCGTCACCTACGCCCTGTCGGCAGCGATCACCGCGGCGTGGGCGATGTCGCTGGTCCTGCTCGTGCAGATCGCCACGGTTTGGGTGACGCTGCGCGCGTCCCGGGCCCGCCGGCTGGCTCGCGTGATCGCCAACGCGATCCTGGTCATCGCGGGCCTTGCCGCGCTGGTGAATCTCTTCATCCACCAGGGGACCGTGGGCACGGGACTCCTGGCCGCGCTGAGCGGCCTGCTGTACCTGGTGGCACCCGTCTCGATCGTGCGTCACCTGGCGCTGCGGCGAATGGTGGACCTGCAGACCGTGCTTGGTGCCATCGCTGCCTACCTGCTGGTGGGGATGTTCTTCGCGTTCCTGTACCGGGCGCTGGGTGCCCTCCAGCCCGGGCTGTTCTTCGGATCCCAGGGTGAGGGAACCTTCCCCCAGGACCTGTTTTTCTCCTTCACCACCCTCACCACGACCGGCTACGGCAACCTGGTACCCGCCGGCAACCCGGGTCAGAGCTTCGCCGTCCTTGAGATGCTCGTCGGGCAACTGTTCCTGGTGACGGCGGTCGCCAAGGTCATCAGCGCGTGGCAGCCGGGACAAGCAGGGACCGGTCTTCGCGCCCGCGGTGAGGAGTGAGGCCGGGATGGTGCCGGATGCCGCAGCCCAAGAGCGTGTTCATGCTGGCCGGCAACCGAGGCCGCAGGACCTGCGCTGCGACGGCGGGACGACCCCGAGAGCGCGGATCGACCCGCTCAGGCGTCAGTGCGCAACGCCAACGTGGGGAACCAGTGCACCGTCACCGGCCGGCGGGTGGGCTTCACCATGGTTGGGCAGGAGCCGTTGCAGTGGCCCGGCTCGGCCTGGGCAGCGGCGCCTGCGCGCTGGTAGCAGGCACGGCGCAGAAACTCGGCCACCTCGGCCTCCATGGTGGTCTGGATCAGCAGCCGGGTGACATCCTCCAGCGCCTTGACCGAGTCACGCTCCCAGTAAACAGGGCGTCGATCTCAGCGCGGATCCGACCGGTGGGAGATCCTCGACCGGACACGGGCGTGGGTCCCTCCTTGGTCAGCTTGCGAGGCTTCGAAGGGAACCTACGTTCGTCGTCATTTACACCGGTCCTGGGACACGACCCAGCCTGTGTCGGACCGGCAGGTGATCACGCATCACCGCGGCGGGTGACTCCGGTTGCACGATGGCCGCACCCAGACCCGTCGGCGTCGCCGGCGACCTGGAGGCCAGGTCGCCGTAGTTCACCCTCTGCGGGTGATGTCCGCTCACCCCGCGACAAGCGAGAGTCGCAAGCAGAAGACCCTCAGGTTGGCGGTGGGTCGACGCCGCCGTGGAAGGAAGCGACCAGATGGCGGCGCCGTCGGTGACACACGTCGGCCGCCACAGCACGATCGATGCCACCAAGACTGGAGGATGAGATGGGTTGTCTGCTCGCGCTGTTCGCCGGGATCTTCCCGCGGCTGGCGGTGCTCATCGTGTGGATCGCCAGGCCGGAGCGGATCGACGCCGCGTTCAGCACCTTCCTGTGGCCGCTGCTGGGCATCATCTTCCTGCCCTTCGCGACCCTGATCTATCTGCTGCTGTACACCCCGGGTCGGGGGCTGAGCGGCTGGGACTGGTTCTGGATCGTGCTCGCCGCGCTGCTGGACATCGGGCACTGGGGCGCCAGCGCCACCCAGCGCAACCAGATCCCCGGCAGGCGCGCCTCCGAAGCCTAGGGTCCCAGCGGCGGCTGGGGGAGGAGCCGCTAACGAGGTCGGCGCGCCGAGCGACAACAGCATCCACCGTGCACCCACACCGAATGATGACGCCGCACCAGGGCTCGATCCTGCGCCCATGCGAGCAGGGGCGGTCTGTTGCCAGGCGGCCGGATATGGCTGCTGAACGCTGGTCTCGGGTCGGTCTTGGGATCACCCCATCGGGATGATGACGATGCACCGCTGGCGGTCGAGGGTGACACCGTGGACGTACAACCTGATCTGACCGCTGACGAGCGCGGGGGGGCCGGCCCCGGTCCAGTGTCGCGGCAACGCTGGCGCACGATCCTGGCCGTGGTGTTGATCGTGATCGGCTGCGTGCTGGCGCCGCTGGCTGGGGTGGCGGTGTGGGCCCGCAACCAGGTCACCAACACCGACCGCTATGTCCGCACGGTGGCCCCACTGGCCAGCGACCCGGCCATCCAGAATGCGATCGCCGACCAGATCACCACCCAGATCTTCACCTACCTCGATGTCCAGGGGCTGACCAACCAGACGGTCGACGCGCTCGCCGAGCGCGGGCTGCCCCCGCGGCTCGCCGACCAGCTGCAGGGGTTCGCGGGGCCGCTGGCCAGCGGCATCCAGAGCTTTGTCCGCACCGAGGTCGGCAAGATCGTCCAGAGCCAGGCCTTCGCTGATGCCTGGGTGCAGGCCAACCGGGTCGCCCACCAGGCGCTGGTCAAGGCCCTGACCGGCCAGGCCGGCGAGGGCGGCGAGGCGGTCACGGTGGCCGGCGACACGGTCAGCCTCGACCTGGCGCCGTTCATCCAGACGGTCAAGGCCCGGCTGGTCGAGGGCGGGTTCGGCCTGGCCGACCGGATCCCGGAGGTCAACGCCTCCTTTGTGCTGTTCAACGTCAAGAACCTCACCCGCGCCCAAGCCGCCTTTGACCTGCTCAACACCCTGGGGATCTGGCTGCCGATCATCGCCATCGTGCTGCTCGGCATCGGCGTCTTCGTGGCCAAGGACCACCGTCGTGCCCTGGTCGGCGCCGCTGTCGGCGTCGCGGTCGGCATACTGGTGCTGGCCCTGGGGCTGGCGGTGTTCCGGACGATCTACCTGGACGCCGTCCCCCCCGCGGTGCTGCCCCATGACGCCGCCGCGGTGCTGTACGACACCATCGTGGCCTACCTGCGCCTGGGGCTCCGCACCGTGCTGGTGCTGGCCCTGGTGGTGGCCGCCGGGGCGTTCCTGACCGGCCCGTCGACCACCGCGGTGCGGACCCGCCAGGGGCTCGCCCACGGGCTGGGCTGGTTGCGCGGCAGCGCCGAACACGCCGGCTGGCGCACCGGCCCAGTGGGGACCTGGGTGTACACCAACAAGAAGGTCCTGCGTATCGGCGCCGTCACCCTGGCCGCGCTGGCGCTGGTGTTCTGGGGCCAGCCCACCGGCAAGACCATCCTGCTGTTGGCCGGGCTGCTGCTGGTCGCCCTCGCCCTGATCGAGTTCCTCAGGCAGCCACCCCAGCCCGCCGTCGTCGCCCCCCCAACCCAGACCTGAACCCGGCTCCCGCTCCTCGACACCCAAGCACGTCCACCCTTGCCGTGCAGGCCGAACAGATGCTGCGCTGGCTACGCTGCGTCAGCGCGCCCTGTGAGTCCGTCGAGCAGGCAATGCCTGCGGGCCCAGCTTTCGTCTCCGGGCGGTCAACTTGGCCCAGAACCACAGACACCCCGGCAGGGATATGACGTGATGGAAAGGTGGGAATGGCGGCGTAGCCGCAATGGATCGTGCCGCCCACCATCGACCTCCCAGCTGTGCCGGGCACCACCCATTCCCAACGGCATTCCCGCCTGCTGCGTGTGAGCCCAGCCCAGCCGGGAGGCGGGCACACCTACCTAGCGAAGCGGGGGCGGAGCCGTCATGAGGGCAGGATGTTGATGACTCGGGCCAGCACCACTACGAGGACCGCGAGGGAGATCACCGACTGGAGCGCCATCAGTCCCTTCACGCGAATGGTGAGCGGCAGCGTGTCGGTGGGGCTGAACGCCACAACGTTTGTGAACGACAGGTACAGATGATCGGGGAACCGCGGCTGCCAATCCGGGGGCGATAGTCCCTCGGTGGCGGTCTGGGGGAACTGAAAGTCGGGGTACGGCGCGGCGTGGATCAAGCGTCCCCCGGGTCCTCCGCCATCGACCTGCCAGTACACCAGGCCGAAGGTGACGATGTTCGTGACGAGCACGATGGCTCCAGCGACCAACAGTCGACCGACGGTCAGCGGCGCCCCGCTGTCGAGGCTGCCGTGGAGGACCAGCGCGACGAGCCGGACAGCCGCTAAGGCATTTGCCAGGAGCAGCGCGCCGAACAGCGACAGCACCAGTGGGCGAGCCGCCCGCGGGACTGGTCCCGGCTTCGCGGCCACCGCCAGTAGCACAAGGACAACGGCGGCCTCGATGATGGGGACGATCGACGGTGGCCCCAGCCGCATCCTCGCCGGCACCAGAACCTGCGGCAGGATCACCAGGACCAGAGCGACGAGCGGCCAGGCGTAGCTCTCAAGCGCGGAAGCCGAAGCGACTTCGCTCCCCTCGGGCCCGGCCGGACTGTTGGCGCTCAACTCGTCCATGCTGACCAACGACCTCCTGCCTGTTCACGGCGGCCGAGACTGGTTCTCGCGGCAACTCACCTCCGGCGGCGTCCATGCTCAGCATCGCAACCCCCTGTCCAACTCCCAACCGGCCCCGCTCGACCCAGAGACCGCGGCAGGCATCGGACCAGCTTGGAGCCCTCCTCGTCGAATGAAGAGTCGCCCTTCGATCGGACATGTCCGTCACCTTCCCGACCACGTCAACAGTCGGTCAGAGACGGAGTGGGCGCCTCACCCATAGTGGGTGATTAGACCGGTGTCTTGGCCAGAGTTGCTCCTAATGTGCAGCGCCCCCAGCTGAGCCGGGGGCGCTGGGTAGCGGCTGGTTAGAAGGGTGCCGGGTCGTTGAAGTCGCCGCCGCGTTCGGCCTGCCGCTCCCGACCCTGGGTGCGGTCGCCGTTGCCGCGCTGGCTGGTCCGCTCCACCTTGGCCGTGGCCCACTTGAGCGAGGCGCCGACCTCGTCGGCCTCGATCTCGGTCACCGACCGCTTGTCGCCCTCCGGGGTCTCCCAGCTGCGCTGGCGCAGCCGACCGGTGACCATCACCCGGTCCCCCTTGCCCAGGGAGTCGGCCAGGTGCTCAGCCTGGCTCCGCCACACATTGACCTTGAGGAACGAGGTGTCGCCGTCGCGCCACTCGCCGTCTTGCTGGATGCGCTGGGTGACGGCCACGCGAAGGTTGGCGACGGCGATGCCGTTGTTGGTGAAGCGGAGCTCGGGGTCGTCGACCAGGTTGCCGACGATGGTGGTGTGGTTGTCCGCTGCCATAACAGGTACTCCTTACTGCTGTACTGGCGGTAGTTAGCGTTCGGCGCCGACCCGTTCCGGCCCCCGACGAGTGCGGGTCGGCTGGTGGCGGGCGGCCTGGATGGCGTCGGCGGCCCGGTAGTCCTGGCCGGGCTGCCAGATGACCGGGTTGGGGTCGTTCTGGCGGCTGTCGTGGACCGCCACTCGGACGCCCAAGGCGAGGGCGGCCTCGCGCTGGGCGACATCGCGGTGGCCGATGCGGTCAGCGCGGTCGGCGGGGACGCCGAAGGTGGGATTGAGCCGGTCGAAGGCCTGCTCGCTGGTCCGCTCGGCTGGCCGGTGGTGGTCGTAGATCCAGTGGTCAGGGTCCGACTCGAGGCCCTCGGCGGCCAACTCGCGATCGTCTAGGGTGGGGTGGCTGCCCATGCAGGCTCCTTCCTGCGGGGTGGTCAGGGTGGGCGCGGGCTCTGCTTGGCGGCGGCACGCGCCCACCCTCCTGGACAGATTCAGCCGGCCGGGTGGCCAGCGGCGGCCAATGGCCTCACCTCCCCTCCTTGGTCCGCTCGCCAGCCGCCCGAGCAGGCGGGATCCGCGAGGCGTGGGTGCGTTCGGGGCTGGTGGGCTGTCGTGGGCGGCCGGGATGGGCCAGGCCGACCTGGCGGCCCGAGGCCAGGGTCCGATGGGTCTGGCGGGGCTCCTCCTCGAGGAGGCCGCAGCGTTCGGCTGCCGCCAGGAGCGCTTGGTCGACCTCGTGGTGGGTGAGGGCGCCGGTGGCGACCAGGTTGTAGAGGTTGCGGGTCGACTCCCATAGCTGGCGGTTGCGCTGGCCCACCGGGGCGGTGGCGACCCGGGCGAGCTCCTGGGCCAGGGCCGCCCGCGCGTAGCGTCCACCGTGGCCGTCGGCAGCGGCCCAGAGCTGGATGAGACCCGTCGTTCGCTGGAGTTGCCGGGGCTGGAGCCGCTCAAGCAATACCGCGGGAACCTGGCCGGGCGTCACGTCCAGGTCGCGGCCGGCGGCCCACTGGTAGGGGTGGCCGGAGGTGTGGCGGCTGGGTGGGGCGACCACATAGCCGCCCCGGCCCCGCCAGTCCACCTGCTCCAGGTCGCGGGGGTGGAGGTTGCCCAGGCCGGTCGGGGCCACGTAATAGTGCCAGCCGCCCCCGCCGGTATGAACCAGCGGCCCTGAACTCTGGAGGCCATGCTCGCCGGCGAAGGCACGGATCGCCAGGGTGCCGATGGGGCCGTCGACGTCGAGGACGTCGAATAGGTGGCCAGTGGCGAGGCCGATGTTGGCTTGGGGGTGGCGGGTCCACCAGGCCAGCACCCGGGCCCGATTGGTGGTGGCCTCCTTGAGCCCGTGGGGGACTAGGCTGCCGAGGGGATGCTTGCCTCCTTGGCCACAGTTCGGGTCCCGGCAGGAGCAGCGGGTCCCCGCCGCAGCGATCGCTGGCCGCCCATTGCCAGTGAGGGGCTGGAGGTCGCCGCGGTGGGGGAGGGGGTAGTGCAGGGGCAGCACCGGGATGCCGCGGGCGGCATAGGCGAGGGCGGCGTCGCGCAGCTGCCAGCTCGGCCGGCTCATCGTGGTGGCTCCGTGGCTCGTGGGCGTTGGCGTTGCAGGAAGGCGGCGGCGCTGCTGCGGCCGCAGCCGGCGGCCTCGGCCAGCGTGCGGGCTGTCCAGGGTTGGCCGTCCGGCCGCGGCCGGGCATAGGCCGTCTGCAGCCGTGCCCCGACCGTGGTGTGGTCGGGCTGGCTGGGCCCGGGAGGCAGCGCTGGCCGCCGGGAGCCGTCCGCCGCGGCCGCGGTCTCTAGGATGGCCGGTGTGGTGGTGCGTCGGATGGTGGTGCGCTCTTGGAGCTGGCGGGGCGCGGTCGCGCAATCCAGGTCGGCGGCGTGGGTCAGGCGGGTGACCTCGCCGGCGTCGCCTTTGAGCCCTTCCAGCATGGCCAGCACGGCCAGTGGGATCGCGGCCGCGATGGCCTGGGCGACCAGGTTGGATTGGGCGTGGGCGACGTTGCCGCCGATCGACGCCAGGGTGCCGGCGATGACGAGCAGCCAGCCGTAGCCGGCGCCTTTGGCGCCGCGGCGGGAGCGGCTGATGATGCGGAACATGCCGTAGATGGCCGGCCCGTCGGCCACCACCGGGACCGCGGCGGCCTGCCACCAGCTGTAGCCGGCCTGGACCCCAAGGGCGTACAGGCTGGTGGCCGACACCGCATAGGAGCACAGGGCGATCACCACCGCGACGGCCACGCCCAGCTG
>Ga0209889_1000110_pt1 | contig 16828 bp, 12 predicted proteins | sample GWRWN1_0_10_FD_187233 | JGI IMG/M metagenome (GOLD analysis project Ga0209889, IMG submission 187233) | Riverbed sediment microbial communities from areas with no vegetation in Columbia River, Washington, USA - GW-RW N1_0_10 (SPAdes)... | ecosystem: Environmental > Aquatic > Freshwater > River >... | reverse complement strand
GCCCACGTCGAGATGCGCAGTCTTGCCCCGTCCGTAGGTCACCGGCACGATGTCGTTGGGCGTGAACATCCGGAAGGCGACCAGCGGGATGGCCACGCCGAGCGCGAGACCGACGAGGATGTCGAACGGGTGGTCGACACCGAGGTACAACCGTGCGCAGGCGAGGGCGCCGAGCACCACGCCGGCAGCCAACTTGGCCCATCGCCGGGGGGTGCCGGCCGGCACCAGCGAGTACACCATGGCGACGAGGACCCCGGCGAGTACGCCGACGGGTGGGGACGGGAAGGAGTATCCCCCCCAGCGGCCGATGGCGGTCACGTCGTAGGGCCGCGGCCGGGAGAAGTTCTCGTAGATGATGCTGCCGATGACTTCGAGGACCACGAAGCTGGCGAGGAACGTGAACAGGTGACGCCACCGGCGGAACACCATCTGGAGCACGATCGTGGCCAACGCCAGCACGGTGAGGGTCCAGCCGGTGCCGATGCGATCGACGGCGGTCATCACGTCGGTCAGCCACTCCGTTCGGTGTCGAGCGATCTGTCGCAGTGCGGCGGCGTCGACCCGGTCGGTGAGCCGACGAGCCGCGGGCGACACGAACAGCACGATCAGCCACCCCAGCAGCGCCACCAGTGCGACCAGCCATACCTTGCCGGTGCGTCCCATGGCTTTGGGCAGTGGCGGCGGCGCCCCCGTCGGCCGACGCCGGCGGCGGTCCTGTCGCACGGCCGACGAGCCGCCCGGAGCGGTGTCGATCGCGCTCGACCGCGACACCCGGGGATCGATCTGGCTAGGCGTGCTCATGTCCACCACCCATTGGCCTCAAGTCGGGCCCTCCCCGTCGAGCCACCGCTCGGCCACGGCGGCGGGGCTGTCGCCGGCGGCGACCTGGGCGTTGAGGGCTCGCAGGTCGTCGGTCGTCAGACGGGCCGAGACGCCGTCGACGAGCCGTACGAGGTCATCACCCCAGCGCTCGACGATCTCGGCCCGCACCAGGGGGACGACGTTCTCGGCGGGCTGCAGGCGGCGGTCGTCGTCCAGCACGACCAGCGCAGGCGTGTCGAGCTTCGGATCGGTCGTGAACAGGACCGCGACGTCGACATGGCCACCCGCAAGGGCCTGATGGGTGAGGGGTCCACCAGCATCGAGCGGGAGAAAGTTCTCGAACTTGAGGCCATAGACCCGCTCCAGCCCATCGAGGCAGAAAGGCCGGGACGGGCATTCCGGCGGACCACCGATCGTCAGCCGCGGCGCCACGGCCTCGAGGTCGCTGACGTCCTCGAGGTGGTAGCGGTCCGCCAGCTCGCGGGTGACGACGACGGCGTTGGCATCCTGAGCGGGTGCCGGTTCCAGCGCCACGATGCGATCGTGGTCCACGGCGCGGCGCAATGCCGTACGAGTGACGGCGACGTCGGGTGTGGGCTCGGCGGCACCACGGCTGAGGAACTCGAGCGCCGTGCCCGCGTACTCGGGCACGAACTCGACCAGACCACCGGCGAGCGCCGGCTCGACGAGCTCCCGCGGGCCGACCCCGCGCTCGAGTCGCGTATCGAAGCCGCCGGCCTGCAGCGCCTGCGCATAGATCTCAGCCAGCAGCTCGCTCTCCGGGAAGTCGAACGATGCGACGGTGATCGCCTCGTCGCCGAGCGCGCTGTCCCGCCCGTCCGCCTGAGGCTGCGAACCACAGCCGACGAGCGTGACGGCCAGGCCCGCAAGCGCGAGCAGGGCAACTGACCTCAGGGCTCCCACGCCGGGGCAGGACCCCCTCTCTCGGTTGTGCCACCGTCGACGACGGCGCGCCGACAGCCTCTCACAGGACGATCGACGAGGGGAGGGGGCATCCCCCGGGGGGTATGGCGGCAAGCTGTTGCCAGATCGGTCGGTGGGGTGGAGACTTCGGAGAACGCGCTGTGAGCGCGTAATCGGAGAAGCCATCGTGCCCACGATCGTGCGGGATCGCCGCCTGCGTAAGGCGATTCAGATCGCCATTTCCCTGGTGCTGGTCGTCCTCATGTTCTGGTATGTCCTGCGGCAGTTCGCTGACCTCTCCGAGATCTGGGACGCGATGCGCACCCTCACCCCCATCGAGATTGCGGGGCTGGTCGTCGTGTCCGCCTGGAACCTGGTCACCTACTGGATTTTCAACATGATCGCCACGCCCGGGCTCACGTTCTCCCAGTCGATGGTGATGACCGAGTCGACCACCGCGGTGTCGAACGCCGTGCCCGCCGGCGGCGCCGTGGGCATCGGGCTCACCTACTCGATGCTGGGCTCCTGGGGGTTCTCGAAGTCGCGGTCGACCCTGTCGATGGTCGTGAGCGGCATCTGGAACAACTTCGCCAAGCTGGGGATGCCGATCGTGGCGCTGGCCATCCTGGCGGCGCAGGGAGAGCCGGGCGGGGGTCGCCTCGTCGCCGCGGTGGCCGGCCTCGCCGGGCTGGTGGGCGCCATCGTGGTGTTTGCTCTCATCCTGCGTAGCGAGGAATACGCCCGGCGGTTCGGGCTGGGCGCAGGCCGCTGGATGTCGGCACTACGTCGGCTGGTGCACAAGGGTCCGGTCGAGGGGTGGGACCTGGCGCTCACGAAGTTCCGGGGCCGGGTCATCGGGTTGGTGCGCCAGCGCTGGGTTGCGCTGACCGTCGCCACCATCGTGGGCCATCTGTCGTTGTTCGCCGTTCTCCTCATCACGCTGCGGGACATGGGCGTGTCGGACGACGAGGTCGGCTGGGCGCAGGTGCTGGCAACGTTCGCCTTCGCCCGCCTGCTCACGGCCATCCCGCTAACCCCGGGTGGCGTCGGCATCATCGAGCTGGCTCTCATCTCCGGGATCACCCGCGCCGGCGACGGGGAGGATGCGGCGATTGTGGCGTCGGTGTTGATCTTCCGCCTGCTCACCTATGTGGTCCCGATAATCTTCGGCGCCATCACCTACGTGTACTGGCGTCGCAACCGCTCGTGGCTCAATTCCGCCCCGCCGCTGCCCGCGTCCATCGCGCCGTTGCCGGGCAGCGAGCCGGTCGCGCCCGCCCTGCCCTGACGACCGCCCGCACCGACGGTCAGGTCGTCCCGTCCCGAGCCACCGCGGCGACGACACGCAGCAGGAGCACGCTGCCGATGAACAGGCCCCCGTAGCCGAAGATCTCGAACAGCCCGGTATTCCCGGCCACCGTCGGACCGTCCTCGGTCGCAACGAGCAGAACCGCAGAGGCCACCATGAACGCGGCACCGGTGGCCGCCAGGAGCGCCCGGTTCACGAGGGTCCGGAGGATGCGACCGGAGTCCTCGTCGACGACTTGGCGCAGCCGCAGGTCGCCGCGCGCGGCCAGGGTCATCACTCGGTCGAACCGATCGGGGAGTCGTCGGAGGCGCGGCAGCACGGCGGCCAGCTCCTGGCGGAGCAGCGCCTCGGTATCGACGACGGGCAACTCGCCCGTTGGGGACGCCAGGTCCAAGGCGGCGCCCACGATGGAGCGACCGGGCGAGAGGACCCCGAGCGTGCCGTCGAGGGTGACCAGCGCTCGGGACAGCAGGACGAGATCACCAGGTAGGCGGATATCGAGCTCGGTCAGCATCGGCACGAGCTCCTGCAACGCACCGACGCCTATCGTGCCGGAGGGCCGCAGGTTGTGCGCCATGAGGTGCGCGATGGCCCGCTCTAGACGGTCGCTCGACACCGCCCCGCTCATGTCGGCCACCCGCTCGATGCCGTCTCGCACCAGGCTCACGTCCTGTCGTACGAACCCCGCCATCATGTCGATGACCGCCGACCGCTGGATCGGGTCGAGCCTCCCTACCGCGCCGAAGTCGATCAGGCCCAACGTCCCGTCCGACAGGACGAAGACGTTGCCGGGATGGGGGTCGGCATGGAAGAAGCCGTGCTTCAGCACCTGCTGGAGTGCCGATCGCAGCAGGCTGTCGGCGAGAGCGCTGCGATCGGCGGCCGAGGCCGCCAGCTCGTCGACGTCGGCCGCCGTGAAGCCTTCGAAGCGCTCCTGGACCAGCACACGCCTGGTGCACAGCTCGGCATACACCCTGGGAACCCGGACCCCGGCGCCGTCGCCGTTGCCGAGCACGATGGCCATTTCGGCCATGGCGTCGGCCTCGCCCAGGTAATCGAGCTCGTCCCGCAGGCTCTGCGCGAACTGGCCGAGGATCTCCCCCGATCGCACGCTCCGCCCGAGGGGAGTACGGCGTTCGGCCAGTCCGGCCACATGGGCGAGCGCCGCCAGGTCCCGCTCGATGATCCGCTCGATGTCGGGCCGCTGGACCTTGACGACCACGGCCTCACCCGTGTGAAGCCGGGCCCGGTAGGCCTGGCCGATCGAGGCGGCCGCGAGCGGCTCCCAATCGAAGTCGGCGAACACCGTGCCGACCGAGCCGCCGAGCTCGGCCTCGAGCACCGACTCGATGCGCTCGGCGGGCTCAGTGGGCACGCGATTCTGCAGCTTGGCGAGCTCGCTGCAGATCTCCGGTGGCACCAGGTCGACCCTCGTTGCCGCGATCTGGCCCATCTTCACGTAGACCCCGCCAGCCTCCTCGAGCACCTGGCGGAGGCGCACCCCAATCGGCTCGGTCGCCCGCTCGGCCTTGCCGCCGGCCGCCAGCAGGGGCCCGAAGCCGTGCTGTCGGGCCAGGCGGACCAGCTCGCGGTAGCGCCGATAGACGTCGATGCGACTGCGGATCGACCTGATCGGTCGAGGTGCGACGACCAATCCGGCAACGTCGGCGGGCGCGAGCGATCCCGGGCTGGTCAGCAGGTCGATCGCCACGGCGACGGCCATCGTCGTCGGGATCGCGATCGCCAGCGTGCTCACCACCAGCCCATCCGCCCCCCAGTCCCAGTCGGACAGGCGCAGGGCCAGAATCCCGCCGAGGATCCACCCGATCGCACCGGAAACCAGCGCTGTCGTCCAGCCGCGGCGCACGCCGAGCAGCCGGAGCGAGATCGACGTCGTAACCAGTGCCACCACGGCCGCGAGCACGACCCGCACCGCGATTTCACCGATGCTCGCAGCGACCACCACGGGCGCGAACCCTACGGTCCCGAGCACCGACGCACACCTGGCGCCGCCACGGAGGCACGGCTGGGACGGTTTCGGGCACGAGGATCTCGGGCCCCGCGTTAGCACGCCCCTCCGTGTCGCCCTGATGTTTGGATAGCGCCCAAACCTGGTCGACTGCGACCGAACCAACTTCTGACCGCGAATCGGGAATCGGTATAGTCGCACGGCCGTGCGAAGACATCGAGAGCGGCGTCGACGAAGGAGCTGTTCCCTTGGCACGAACCTCCACCAAGCGGGGCACGCCCGCTGCAGTCGCGCAGCTGAGCACGCACCAGGAAGGCCCCAAACGATCCTCACTGGCGCAGGAACGATCGCGCGAAACCAGGCGGAAGCTGGTCAAAGCCGCCCTGGATCTGTGGAGCGAACGAGGTTTCGAGACCGGGATCGACAGCACGACCGCCGAGGAGATCGCCGCCCGAGCCGGCGTAGCCAAGGGCACCTTCTACTTCCACTTCGCGCGGAAGGAGCAGGTGCTGCTCGAGATGGGTTGGTTGACCGCCCGGGCGCTCTACGAGGACGCGCTCCGGGCGCTGGCCAACGGTCGTTCACTGGATACGGTCCTCGACCAACTGATGACGAAGCTCGCGCGCCGCATCGAGAAGGGGCCCCGGGCCGCGGTGGGCCGCATGATCCAGGAGTTCCATCGCGCCCCCGAGTCGGAGCTACTCCACGATCAGGAGCACTTCGGGTTCCAGCGCGCCTTCTCTGTCGTGTTCACCCACGCCCAGGATTCGGGCGAGCTCCCGAACGACATCTCCCCGAGGGACCTGGCGGCGATGCTCACGGCGTTGGTCATGGACGGGATCAGGGATTGGACCGTGGACGAGCGCGTCGACCTCGCCGCGGTGCTGCGTCAACGCACGGCCCTATTGCTCGCCGGCGCCCGCAACCTGGTCGTCGCCCTACCCAGCCGACGTCGCGCGACCGCCTCCACCCGCCGGGCCTGAGCGCCCCCACCCCGAACGATCGGGACTCATTTATTGGCCAATGAACAATAATGTGCCTGGTCTTGCATGACCTGCCCCCATACGCTCCCGCCATGCCGATCCGCGAGTTCTTCCACCTGATCCACGTCGTCGACGACGAAGACGAAGCCGACGTCTGGTACGACGAGGTCTTCAAGCCCCAGCGCTTCGCTGAGAAGGGCTGGTCCGACGTCGAGAAGCGGTGGGCGTCGTTGTCGATGATCGGCGATTTCATGATCGAGGTGATCGAGCCGGGCTCGGCACCGGAAGACGAGCCGATGCCGCTCGGCCGGTTTCGAACCCGGTTCGGCCAGCACTTCCACTCCCTCGCGTGGTATGTCGATACGCCCGACGTGCGGCCCCTCTTCGACGAGCTACGAGGGCACGGCGTGCGCATTGCCAGGCCCGGGGGCGGGATCTTCCCCGATGGCGATGTCGACCCGGGTCCGACGATCTTCACCCATCCCAAGGACGCCTTCGGTCAGCTCGAATTCGTCGCCTTGGACGACTTCTGGCAGGGGCGGGACCCGCGCTTCGCGGCCAACTGGTCGCCGTCCTTCTGGCGGGACGACCATCCCCTCGGGATCGAACGCGTGGCGTACTTCACCACCAGCGTGAGGGACGTCGAGAAAGCCCGACAGCTCTACGAGGGCCCGATCGGGGGCCGACTCCTCCACACCGAAGGGTCGGCCGGCGCCGAGAGCGCCTTCGTCTTGGTGGGGAGCGACGCCATTGTCGAGCTGGCCTCGCCGACCGTGGACGACTCCCTGCTCGCCGTCGATCTCGCGAAGAACGGCGAGCTTCCATACGGCTGCACGTTCAAGGTCGTCGATCTCGAGGCGGCCGAGCGCCATATTGAAAAGGTGGGCGTGGGCGTCGTCGACCGATCGGGTGACGGGTTCACGCTCGAGCCGGCCGACTGCTTCGGGGCGGTCTACGCCTTCACGAGCCGGGTCGTCCCGGACGATCCGCGGGTCTGACCGTAGAGCCGCTCGATCGTCGGCATCCCTCGAGCGGGCCCCGGTTCACGACGTGAACACCGGCAGCCGCTCCCAGCCGCGGACGGTCGATGTGCGCGCCTGCACGGCGTTGTCCCAGTCGACCTCCCAGCTGGGGAACCGCTTGAGCACCTCATCGAGCGCCACTCGGCCTTCGAGGCGGGCGAGGGCGGCACCCAGACAGAAGTGGATGCCGTAGCCGAACGTGAGGTGGTGATCGATCTCTCGCCGCACGTCGAAGCGGTCGGGATCGGCGAAACGGCGCTCGTCACGATTGGCGGAGGCGGTGAGGAGAACCATGACGCTGCCCTCGGGCACCACCTGCCCGTAGTGTTCGACGTCCCGCATGACGTAGCGAGCCTGCACGGGAGAGGGCGCCTCGTAGCGCAGCAACTCCTCGATCGCGGACGGGATGAGGCCCGGGTCGTCGACGAGAAGCTGTCGCTGGCCGGGATTGTCGGCCAGGACCTTGCCGGTCCACCCGATGAGCCGAGTCGTCGTCTCGTTGCCCGCCCCCGCAATCAGTCCGACGTACGAGAGGACCTCCTCCCGCGTCAGCTTGCGGATCGTTCCGGTCTCGTCTTCGAACTCGGCGTTCAGCAGATCGGTCATGAGATCATCCGAAGGGTGCTTGGCGCGCCAGTCGATGTACCCCTCGAAGTCGTCCCTCGAGGTGACCGAGGCCGAGGAGTCAGCGCCAAGGTCTGGCATCGAGCCGTCTCCCAGCCGCATGCCTTCGTCGATTCGATCGCGGATCGCCTCCTGGTCCTCTTCCGGGATCCCGAGCAACATGCCGATGGTCCGCATCGGCATCTGTGCGCCCAAGTCGGCGATGAAGTCGAGGTGATCGCTTCCGACCAGAGGGTCGAGGCTGCGGGCGCAGAACTCGCGGACCTGGGGCTCGATGGCGTTCATGCGTCTCGGGGTGAAGACCCGGCTCAAGAGCCCTCGGTGACGATCGTGCGCCGGAGGATCTTCGAAGAGGATGATCCCCGGCGGTATCTCGATCGCGCTCTTGATGAGCTCGAGGACCGAACCCCGGCCCGAGACATATGTCTTCCAGTCCCGCGAGCAGCGTTCGACGTCGGCGAAGCGACTCACGGCGAAGAAGTCGTACCTCTCGTTGTAGTAGAGCGGTGCTTCGTCGCGCATCCGTTTCCAGACGGGGTACGGATCGGTGTCGATCTCGAAGTCGTAAGGGTCGTAATAGACCTCGCTCCTGATGTCGGCCACGTAGGTTCTCCTCGTCGGCTCAGAAACTGCGGCAGTAGACGGTGTCCAACTTCTGGGTGCGCGGGCGGGTGACGATGAAGAGGTGCACGTCGGCGACGTCGGCGACCTCCTGCCCGCCCGCGCGTCCGCCGACCCGGTTGAGCAAGCCCAGCTTGGTCCACAGCTCCATGGCCGCACCGGCGTCTTCGGGATCCCACTCCCAATCGGTGGAACCACCTCCGGTTCCCGAGGCTGTGCCCTGCACGAGCGTGGTTACTCGGATGTCCTCGTCGCGCAGCTCCTCGGCGAGGACCCGATCGAACATCTCGAGCGCTGCCTTGGTCGCGACGTACATCGACAACATGGGGAACGGATCGAGCGTCGACTCGCTCGACGTGTTCACGATGTCCCCACCACCGGCCGCGCGCATCAGGGGGATCGCCGCCCGGCACGTGTAGACCGGGCCGAGAAAGTTGGTGCTCACCTGCCTGATGATGTCGTGATCGCTCAACCGCTCGACCGCGCACGGCCGGTAGACGGCGGCATTGTTGATCAGGATGTCCAGCCTGCCGAAGCGCCGCTCGACGTCATTGAAAGCCGTACCGACACTGTCAGGATCACCGACGTCGGTGACCAGCGGTATCGCGCCGTCACCGCATTCGGCCGCGACCTCCTCCAGTCGCTGGCGTCCACGTGCCAGCATCACGACCGAGGCGCCCTCCTGCACGAAGCGCCTGGCGATGCCTCGGCCTGACCCGCTCGAGGCACCGGTGACCACGGCGACCTTGCCCTCGAGCTGCCCCATCCATCCCCTCCTGTTCATCGCTTTGTCTATCTTGACGGGGTCCAAAGACCGGCTGCCGGGCTCACCGTTGGATGGCGGCCAGGCAGAACTCAATGAGGTGCTCGACGTCGTCGTCGCTGGGGGGCGACTGCCAGAGGAACTGCTCGAGCCGGCCGAAGGCCACCAGAGAGATGGCCGCGGCGTCACGTTCGGGATCGGGGCTACCAGCGTCGCGCAGCGCGTCAGCGAGCAGGTGGTCCGTCGCCGGCGAGCTGACCGTCTGACGCACCTCGATCGGCAGCTGTCTGAGGTTGCGCATGGCCGCCCTCGTCTGGCGAGCCACCGTCTTGCGTTGAGCCTGGGCGGCCACACCGGCGATCCACGCCCGAACCTTGCGCTCCGGATCGTCGACCTTGTCGAGCTGGTGGCGCAGGTAGCTCTCCAGCCGGTGGACCCCCGCCTCGACGACCGCGGCGATCAGTTCGTCCTTGCCGGCGAAGTGCCGATAGAACGCCTGGTTGGACAGCCCGGCCCGTTCGACGATCTCGGCCACACGGGGAGCCCGCTCGTCGCCCAGCTCGACCATCAGGTCGAGACCCGCGTCCAGTAGGCGCTGGACCTCGTCGAGGTATGCGCTCTCGCGGGCAGCCAACGCTCGGCGCACGGTCCGGGCCGCCACGGGCGAAGGCTCCGGGATGTCCCATTCGTCCACAGCTGCTCGCGCCTTCGATGGCCTCGCCATCACCTTGCCCTTCAGCCGGACCTCGCTCGGCGTGGAACTGAGTTCTGCCGAAAGAGAACCATACTCTCCGACGCCGGACCCATAGACGGTGGGCTGCGCGCCGTCCCGTGAGCGGACCTTGCGACGCCCAGGACAGTGCCCTAACGTGCGGAACGACGTTCTCGCAACTGAGAACGTCGTCGGGGAGGAACGGCGATGGCGTGGGATTTCGAGACCGAGCCCGAGTTCCAGGAAACGCTGGACTGGGTCGAGACCTTGGTGCGGGAGGAGATCGAGCCGCTCGACCTCGTGCTCGGCAACCCGTACGACAAGAGCGACACCAAGGCCCTCGACGTCGTGCGACCGCTCCAACAGCAGGTGCGTGACCGAGGGTTGTGGGCGGCGCACCTCGGTCCCGAGCTCGGTGGGCAGGGCTACGGGCAGCTGAAGCTCGCGCTCATGAACGAGATACTCGGCCAATCGCGGTGGGCACCGACGGTCTTCGGCTGCCAGGCGCCCGACACCGGCAATGCCGAGATCCTCGCCCACTTCGGCACGAGCGAACAGAAGGAGCGCTACCTCGAGCCGCTCCTCAACGGCGAGATCTCGTCCGCGTACTCGATGACCGAGCCCCATGTCGGGGCCGACCCCACCCTGTTCAAGACGCGCGCCGAGCTCGACGGCGACGAGTGGGTCATCAACGGCGAGAAGTGGTTCTCGTCCAACGCCCGATTCGCGAGCTTCCTCATCGTGATGGCGGTCACCAACACCGAGGTCAGCGCCTACCAGGGCATGTCGATGTTCATCGTCCCGGCCGACACGCCGGGGGTGAACATCATCCGCAACGTCGGCCTCGGCACCGAGCGGGAGGGTGAGGGCTCACACGCCTACATCCGGTACGAGAACGTGCGGATACCGCAGGACCACCTGCTCGGCGAGGAGGGAGGCGCGTTCGCAATCGCCCAGACCCGCCTGGGCGGTGGGCGCATCCACCACGGCATGCGGACGGTCGGCCAGTGCCGGCGGGCGTTCGACATGATGTGCGAGCGGGCCCTGTCGCGGCAGACCCGCGACGGCCCGCTGGCCTCGATGGGGATCGTGCAGGAGCAGATCGCCGACAGCTGGATAGAGCTCGAGCAGTTCCGCCTCCTGGTTCTGCGCACGGCATGGCTGATCGACCGGCATCAGGACTACCGGCGCGTGCGGAAGGACATCGCGGCCGTGAAGGTCACGATGCCGAAGGTGCTCGCGAACATCGCCCAGCGCGCCCTGCATCTGCACGGCGCGCTCGGGGTCTCCAACGAGATGCCGTTCGTGGGAATGCTCATCGGCGCCGAGAGCCTGGCCCTGGCCGACGGCCCGACCGAGGTGCACAAGGTCACGGTCGCCCGTCAGGTGCTGCGCGAGTACAAGCCGGTCGACGGCCTGTGGCCCAGCGCGCACCTCCCCACACGGCGCGCCGAGGCCCGGGCGCGCTTCGCTGAGGTCCTCGAGCACGAGGTCGCTAACTCGTAGGCGAGCATCATCGGCGCCTCGCCGGGTGCCGGGCTGTCAGTTCTTGGGCAGATCCCGGAACGGCACACGGCGATCGGTGCTCGGCTCGCGGGGCAACCCCAGCACGCGTTCACCGACGATGTTGCGCTGGATCTGGTCGGACCCGCCGTAGATCGGTGGCCCCTGGGCGAAGAGCGCGGTCTCCATCAGGTCCGCGAGATCAGCGATCCCCGCCACCGCCTCGGAGGCCGCCGCGGCCTGCGGGTCGTAGCCGTGGAGCATCCCCGCCGCCTGCAGCAGGTCGAACGTCAGATCCCGGCCCAGGCGCACCGCATGGTTCTGCGCCATCTTGGCGAGGTTCGGCAGGCCGGGAAGCTCTCGGCCCGACTCCTGCAGGGCGCGGGCCCGCCGGCCGGTCAGTGCGAGGATCCGTTCCAGCGTGTAGAGGCGGACCAGCCTTTGGCGAACTGGCGGATCGCCGTTGCGCCCAACCTCGCGTGCCAGGACGGCGAGTCGGGGCCAGCCACTCGACCGGGCGGCAACCGATGGCCCGTCACCGGGGGCGACCACGAAGTCGCCGGCACGAACGTCGAGGTCGCCCGCGATCGGCCCCGGCCGTGCGGGGGTGGTCGCGCCCCGACCGCCCGAGAGCGCCCGTTCGAACGCGAGCGTCGTGTTGGCCACCGTCCATCCCTTGCCTTCTCCGCCGATCAGGTCGTCGACGGGGATGCGGGCGTCGGTGATGAACACCTCGTTGAAGAAGTTCCGGCCCGTCATCTCCCGCAGGGGACGAACCTCGACGCCGGGCTGGTCCATGCGGATGAGGAAGTACGAGATCCCGGCGTGCTTGGGCACGTCCACGTTCGTCCGTGCCACCAACATCGCCTTGTTGGCGACCTGGCCGCCCGACGTCCAGACCTTCTGACCGTTGACGACCCAGTCGTCACCGTCCAGCACCGCCGTGGTCTGCAACCCCGCGAGGTCGGACCCGGCGTTCGGTTCGCTGAAGAGTTGGCAGAATCCATCGCTCCCGGTGACCATCCCCGGCAGGTGCCGCCGCTTCTGGTCATCGGTGCCGTGAACGAGGAGCGTGGGACCCGCCATCCCTGTGGCGAACCCAACCGGACCTGGAACGGCGCCGAAGCCTTGGATCGCCAACGACACGGCGAGCCCGTCGGCGCGCGAGAGCCCCCGGCCGTACCACTCCCGGGGCCAATGGGGTTGCGCCCATCCCGCCTCGCCGAGCCGTTGCCACCACTCGCGCAGCGACAGCTCGGGGTCCCAGTTGGCTTCCAACCACTCGTCCAACTCACCCAGCACGACGCCGAGGTCGCTCTCCGACACAGCCGTCACGCCCGCTCCCCTCCGAGGAGCACGGGCGGCTCACTTGACAAGGGGATCCCGGGGCAGGCCGAGGATGCGCTCGCCGATCTGGTTGCGGGTGATCTCGGATGTACCTCCGGCGATGGACAGGGCTCGGCTGAAGATGAGCGCAGCCCCGACCTGGCCCCCGAGCCCGTCCGCCAAGGCCACCTCCGGCCCGAGGATCGCTAGACCGGCATCGGCGACCCGCTGCGCGTGCTCGGCGCTGAGGAGCTTGGTCAGATTTCCCTCAGGGCCCGGTTCGCCCCCGGCGACCGCCCGCTCGGCCCGCCGCAGGTCGAGGACCCGCATCGTCTGCGCTTCGGCCAGCAGCCGGCCGACGATTCGTCCGGCGTCGGGCACGGCATCTTTGCGCTGCCGATAGGCGTCGAGCAGGAAGCCACCGCCCCCGACGCCCTCGCGCCCACCGATGCTCACACGCTCGTTCCCGAGCGTCGACCGGGCGACCGTCCAACCGCCGTTCGCGGGCCCCACGACGTCGTCGTCGGGAACGAACACGTCGTCGAAGAAGACCTCGTTGAACATCGCGCCCCCGGACGCCTCGCGTAGCGGCCGCACATCGACACCCTCGGCCTGCATGTCGATGACCATCATGGTGATTCCTGCGTGCTTCGGGGCGTCCGGGTCGGTGCGCACGGTCGCCAGGCCGCGCTGGCTGTACTGCGCGCCGCTGGTCCACACCTTCTGGCCGCTCACCCGCCATCCCCCCTCGACCCGCGTCGCCCGCGTGCGGATGCCGGCGGCGTCAGACCCTGCGTTGGGCTCGCTGAACAGCTGGCACCACACCAGCTCGCCCTCGAGGCTCGGTCGCACCCACCGTTCAACCTGGTCGGAACTGGCGTGCTGGATCAGCGTGAGGACGATCCAGCCGGTGATGCCGTACTGCGGCCGCTCGACGCCGGCCCGGTCGAGCTCCTGGTCGATGACGACCTGCTCGACGGCCCTCGCGGCACGGCCCCAGGGCCTCGGCAAGTGCGGCATGGCCAGGCCCGTGTCGATCAGGCGTGAGCGCTGTCGTGCGGTGGGCAGGGCCGCGACCTCCGCCGCCAGCGTCCGCACCTCGTCGCGGATGACGTCGGCGTCGGGAGGCAGCTCGAGGTCCAGCTGGCGGGTCACCCCGGCATCGGCCATCCGGGCCACGTCCCCTGCGGCCGCCCCGGGCTCGAGCAGCGCGGCCAGCGCCACGGCCCGTCGCAGCAGCATGTGCGCGTCGTGTTCCCAGGTGAAGCCGATGCCACCGTGCACCTGGATGTTGAGCTGCGCGTTGCCGACATAGGCGGACATGGCCTGGGTGGCGGCGACCGCGCTCGCCAGCGCGAACTGCTGGTGGTCGCCCGAGGCGGCTCGGGCGGCGTCCCACGTGGCGGCGGTGGCCAGCTCGGCGGCGACGAGCATGTCGGCGCAGTGGTGCTTGACCGGCCCGTAGGTGCCGATGACACGCCCGAACTGCTCGCGGGCCTTGGCGTAGTCAGTCGCCATCTCGACGCACTCGCGGGCGCCACCCGATGCCTCGGCGGCGGCGAGCGTGCGGGCGAAGGCGAGTGCCCGCGAACGCCGACCAGACAGGACGGTGACGGCGTCCAACGCCACGCCGTCGAGCCGGACCCGGGCCGATCGGCGCGTCGGATCGAGGTTGCCGCCCGCCGCCACGACGACGCCCGCCGCGGCGCGGGGCACGACGGCGATGTCGTCGCCGACAGCCAGGCCCAGTACGTCGGCCGTACCGGCGCCCAGCACGACTCCGCCGTCGCCGTTCACGACCTCGTCACCGAACGCCAGCGATCCTCCGAGCCCGAAGCCGGCTACGGTCGAGCCGTCGACCAACCCCGGCAGCAACCGGGCCCGTTGGTCGTCGGAACCGGAGTCGGCGACGATCGCCGACAGGACGACGGTCGGCAGGAAGGGCCCGGGCGCCACGGCACGGCCCAACGCCTCGAGGACGACGACGAGCTCGGGCAAGCCGTAGCCCGAACCTCCGTAGCGCTCGGGGACGTGGAGGCCGGTCCACCCGAGCTCGGTCATCGAACCCCAGAAACCCGGTAGGCCCTCGTCGGGGGCATCGAGCAGCGCCCTCGCCGCCGCTCTCGCCTTCTCGCCCTGCAGGAACGACCGGGCGACGTCGGCCAGCTCGCGGTGGGCGTCACTGATCGCGATGGCCATGGGTCCTCTCCTTGCAACGTTGACGCAGCCTCGGGATCGTAGGTGAAGGATATGGACTCGGACTAAATGTGAGGGTTTCGCTGGGAGGTCGCCTGAGGCTGCCGGTCAGTCGGTCGGTCGGTCGATCTGCTCGACCAACTTCCTGGGAGCGAGGACCGAGTAGCTCTCGATGAGGAGCTCGGTGACCTCGTCCCAGTTCACGCCCCTGTCCAGCACCATGCCGACAAGGTTGGCTCCCCACGCGGGCCGGAAGAACGGATGCCCCGCGCTCCGAAGTGCGTCGAGCTCCGGGCCCGAAGATCGGAACGTCATCACCGTCACCGGGCCGTCGTCGAAGTCGATCGTGAGGACGTGAGCGAACATCCGGTTGCGGATCCGCCATTGGGTACCGGCCCAAGCCTGCTTCTCGACGGTCTCGGGGAGCCCCAGGCAGACCGACCGTAGCTCGGCCACAACCTCGACCGGCACGTCCGCGTACTCCGTCGCGTCCAGAGCCAGCGACGAACCGCGCGCCAATCGGCTAATGCGGCCTTCGTCAGATTCGATGCCCGACACGCCCGTCATCATCAGTCTTCCGATCGCCGACCGCCAGACATCCCTTGACCCGTGGCGCTACCACACGGGTTGAGGTGACAGAGTGAACCCGTGGCTACCGAGCGCCGTCCACCTATGGGCTTTCACTCGGTGACGAGCGTGGAGGAGCCGCTCGACACGCCGTACGGCGATCGTCGGGCGATGGTCCGTGATCCTTTCGGGAACGTGTTCCAGATCGCACATCGGGATGTGCCCACCGGCTAGCCCGCGCATGAGCGTGATGACCCGTTCCGACCGGGACGCATACCTGGCCAGGCTCGGTCTGGATCCGGAACCGCCTGCGGTGGAGGCGTTGTTCAGGCTGCACCGTGCACACGTAGAGCGGGTGGCGTACGAGACGCTGTGGATCCACCTCGGCCAGCGCTGGGGCATCGGCGTCGCCGAGTCGGTGGCGCGCATCGCCACCCGGGGCCGAGGCGGGTACTGCTTCCAGCTCAACGGCGCGTTCGGTGGGCTGCTCCGATCCCTTGGCTACGACGTATCGCGCCACGTCGGTGGCGTGCACGGCCCAGGAGACCCAACCGAGGACGCCATGACCAATCACCTCGTCCTGACGGTCCACGGTCTGCATACAAGGGCGAACCCTGACGGGAACTGGTACGTCGACGCCGGCCTCGGTGATGCCCTGCACGAGCCCCTGCCGCTCGTAGCCGGCACCTATCGCCAAGAACCCTTCGACTTTGCGCTCGACCAGACGCCTGGCGCCATCGGTGACTGGCACCTCACGCACGACCCTGCGGGTGGTTTCGCAGGTATGTCGTGGCGGTCGGCACCTGTCGGGATGGATGCCTTCGCGGAACGCCACGCCTGGCTGTCGACGTCGCCGGACTCAGGTTTCGTGCGGGTCCTGACTGCCCAGCGGCGTGACGGGTCCGGCGTCGACATCCTGCGGGGTCTGTCGCTGAAGCGGATCGGGGCCCGGGCGTCCGAGTCGACCCTCACGACCCGCTCTGAGCTCGCCGACGTCCTCACCGGCCTGTTCGGCCTCGACCTCGCGTCCCTCAGCGGCGAAGCCTGCTGTGGACGACGGTTCACGCCACCCACGTCGCCTGGGAGGCCGCCGGCCGACCATGACCGAAGAGTCCTGCTAGCGCGGGCGGCGGGACCGAGACCCGGCGTTGCACCGTGGCCGACGGTGATCCGGCGGCGGTGCGACGCCGTAGCCTCGAACCATGCTGCCCCGAGCCAAGCACGCAGCCGGAACGGTGGTCTCCGGGATCGAGGATGTTCGGCGCCGGCGAACCGCGGACCTCGTACTCGAGCTCGATCTCACCGAGCCGCTCTTGGAGGACGTGCCACAGGATCCGGTGGGTGCGGTGCTCGCCCGGCGCCGAACGCCGCTGCGGACGGTCCTGCAAGGCCTGCACCGGGCGGCGCGGGATGCCAGGGTCCGGGCCTTGGTGGTCAAGCTGGGTGGATCGCGGTCGGCGCTCGGGCTCGCGCAGGCCCAGGAGCTG
>Ga0209889_1000109_pt1 | contig 16842 bp, 20 predicted proteins | sample GWRWN1_0_10_FD_187233 | JGI IMG/M metagenome (GOLD analysis project Ga0209889, IMG submission 187233) | Riverbed sediment microbial communities from areas with no vegetation in Columbia River, Washington, USA - GW-RW N1_0_10 (SPAdes)... | ecosystem: Environmental > Aquatic > Freshwater > River >... | reverse complement strand
CATCAACGAGACACTTTACATTTATCTTAAATATATTATGGATGAATTGCGTTTGAAGAAGAAAAAAAGTGAAATAATAGCACATGCTTCAAGGCTCTTGACACCGAATCAAGTCATGATAGGGGTGCCAGAAAGTCTCAGAAGGATCAATTTTAACATAAAGCTTGAGGGGAGACAAAGACTAATCCTAACAATAAAAGAGCCTATTTCAACTACAAGCTATATTCTTGCTTCCTAGTGGAAAGGATCTAGCTTTTGATTTCTGACACTAGTAATGCACTAATTCAAATTTTGTTGTGGTAGAAAGTTGTACTAGGAACGCCAAAATATTATTTCAATTGATGTCAAATAGACTATGATTATGAAGTATTATTGTATCTAGATCAGTAATAGTGATGCATAGGTCGCTGTTGTTTTCCCAATCTATCAAAATGATCATGTGGTTTACTTCCTCCCTTATGAGAATGTGTGGTACCGTCTAAATGGGTATGCGTATGCCCATGTGTGTCTACTGGTTTTTTCATCAGTACGTCATCCACTCTTAAAAGAAGATTAATTACCTCTGTTGCAGTAATAAGGATCTGTTCCTTAACCATTAGCGGCTCTATGACATGCAGATTCATCATATTGTCAATTTTTCTTTCAATCGCATTGATTCCATACCAATTATGATTATTGTTGTATGCAAGATCCATTTTCGATACTTTCTTATTCTTTAGAAGAGATTGAGAATAGACCTTTTCTCTCAGACGCGTCCCTATATCTATAGTATTCATACCAGCATTTCTGGCAATTGTTAGTGGAATCTCTTCAAGCGCTTCTGCAAATTTTTGTATTACAATTTGTTCCTTGCCAGAATATAGATACGATCGTTCCTTAACGAGCCGAGCAATGAATGATTCTACCGCACCACCTCCAGGCACTATTTTTGGTAGCATTATAAAATTTCTCAAAACATAAATAGAATCAAGGATTGTGCGATGAAATTCATCAAGGATCTTCATTGAACTAGCACGCAAAAGAAATGTAATTGACTTTGGATTTCTACACCCATTAACAAACACCATTTTATCATCACCTACCATTTTTTCGTATACCTTTGCAGCATAACCAATATCAGTGGTGCTTATTCTATCTAGATCTCTGACAACTCTGGCTCCTGTAGACTTTTCCAACCATAATAAATCATTTTCTTTAACTCTTCTAACGCTTAAGATTCTGTTCTTGGCAAAATGATTCAAAGCAAGAGGATCAATTCCTCCGCGGGAAAAAATAACATTTGCACCAGATTCTATTACATTTTGAATCTTTTGAATTAGGTTACGAGTTTTGGTATCAAGAAATAGTGCTACGTCGCTAGGGGCTGAAATTCTAATTTCCGCATCAGTTTTAGTGCGTTCATCTTGAATATTGCTGTCAATAAGCAAAATCTGCGCATTTTCAATAATTCGAGGCATCGAAGAATCATCTATTGTCTTGTCTATTACAGTTCCATGAATAAGCTCAGTTTCAGAACTATTTCCTATTTTTTCTTCAATTTTTATATCGTCTACTTCGAGATAACTTTTTGCAAAGTCAGCAATCGTACATATCCCATCGACAACAAGACTGGGAATCATTGTTTCTTCAGTAATATGAGAAACTGCTTTTGATCTCAAACAAGTATCAACAAGATATTTCATTATCTTTCTATCAAAATTGCTTGATTGTATAGCGTTTGTCCTTACAATTTCAATTGCCATCTGCAAGGCATTGTGATAACCATCTGAAATTATTGTAGGCGAAATCCCCATTTCCAATAGTTCTTCTGCTTTTTCCACGAGTGCTCCGGCAAGGACCACAACTGACGTAGTACCATCACCTACGGAGTTATCCAGTGCATTGGACGCTTCAATTATTACCTTGGCGGCAGGATGTTCTACGTCAATCTTTCTTAGGAATGTGGCACCATCCTTAGTAACGGTCATTTCTCCAAGAATATCAATAAACATTTTTTCAAGTCCTCGGGGACCCAAAAAACCCTTTACAAGATCAGCAATCAATCTTGCAGCAAGAAGATTATATCTTCTGGCTCCAGTACCGTAGCTTCTCTTTACACCATTACCAAATAACTGCATATTTTTACGCTCCATGGAAGACTAATCTTGAATTCATAAATTGAGATCAATTATAAATATATGACTTTATAATAAATTTTGAATTTAGAATGTTTCTTTCCCCACGAGACATTGATAAATTATACATTTTTATTAGTGCGGAGGTTGCACGAAAGAGAAAAACAAGAGGCTTAAAACTCAATTATTCTGAATCGGTAGCATTAATTGCAGATCATATTCTTGAAGGTGCACGGGATGGTAGGTCAGTTTCTGATCTTATGAAATCCGGAAGACATGTGTTACAAAAGGATGATGTATTACCCGGTGTACCTGAATTAGTACAAAGTGTCCAAGTAGAGGCAACCTTTAATGATGGTACCAAACTTGTGACCGTTCACAATCCTATTATATGAATAATGGAGCAAGTAAATCATGATCCCCGGCGAATATTTTATATCTAAGAATCCAATTCTGGCCAATGTAGGAAAGAAAACAATAAAAATTAATGTGACAAATACAGGCGATAGACCTATTCAGATAGGCTCTCACACACATTTTTTCGAAACAAACAAGGCCCTAATGTTTCAAAGGAGCAAAACATTCGGGTTTCATCTCAATATTCCATCAGGAACATCACTGCGGTTTGAACCGGGTGATTCAAGAATTGTAGAATTGACCGAATACGGTGGGAAAAAAATTGTTTTTGGTTTTAATGGTCTTGTTAATGGTAAACTATCAAATAAACAGAAAGAAATATCTCTATTAAGGTTAAAGAAAAAAGGTTTCTTGGAAGCAAAATAGACATGGTTCTAAAAATTCCTAGGAAACAATATGTGGAGCTCTACGGACCGACAAAGGGAGACCAAATTAGACTTGGAGATACAGATCTTATAATAGAGATCGAAAAAGATCTGATAACTTATGGTGACGAACTTGTTTTTGGTGGGGGCAAAAGTATCAGGGATGGAATGGGACAGGCAAGTGGGATAGAAAGCAAATATTCCTTGGATCTTGTGATCACAAATACTATACTAATGGACCCATTAATGGGTATTATCAAGGCAGATATTGGTATCAAAAATGGATTAATTTTAGGAATAGGCAAGGGCGGAAATCCCAATGTGATGGATGGAGTATCTGATAACATGATTGTCTCTTCAAATACAGAAGTTATTTCAGGCGAACACACCATCTGCACTCCAGGAACCATTGATACACATATACATTTTATTTCACCCCAGCAAATCGTAGAAGCAATATGCAGCGGTACTACCACGATGATAGGTGGGGGAACAGGTCCATCTGAAGGTACTAAAGCTACGACATGTAGTCCGGGACCATGGAATATTCATAGAATGTTAGAATCCTTGGATGAATTTCCATTGAACTTTGGATTGTTAGGAAAAGGAAATGACTCATTAGAACCCTCCCTCCTAGAGCAAATTAATGCAGGGGCTTGTGGTCTGAAACTTCACGAAGATTGGGGGTCTACTCCGGCAACCATTGATGCCGCACTTAAGATTGCAGATAAAACAGATACCCAGGTAGCAATCCATACCGACACCCTGAATGAATGCGGATATGTAGATGATACAATCAAAGCTATTTCGGGTAGGACGATTCATACGTATCATACGGAAGGTGCTGGTGGGGGACATGCACCTGATATACTGAAAATTGCCGGAGAACTAAACATATTACCCTCATCAACGAATCCAACAAGACCATTTACTGTAAACACTCTTGAAGAACATCTTGACATGATGATGGTTTGTCATCATCTAAACCCTGCAATATCAGAAGATGTGGCATTTGCTGAATCAAGAATAAGAGCTGAAACAATAGCCGCTGAAGATGTGTTGCATGATATGGGAGCTCTTAGCATGTATTCTTCTGATAGTCAGGCCATGGGTAGAGTTGGTGAGGTATCAACTAGAGCTTGGCAAACTGCAGATAAAATGAAAAAAATGTCAGGAAGACTAAAAGAAGAAAAAGGCGATAATGACAATCTACGTGTTAAAAGATATCTAGCAAAGCTTACCATTAATCCTGCAATAACACATGGAATTTCGGATTATGTTGGTTTACTTCAACGAGGGAAAATGGCCGATATTGTAATGTGGACACCACAATTTTTTGGGATAAAGCCCAAGCTCATTATTAAAGGAGGTTTTATTGCATATTCTCTCATGGGTGATCCAAATGCTTCCATCCCAACTCCAGAGCCTGTATACTATCGACCAATGTTTGGAGCCATGGGTAAAGCTAAATATTCTACTTCAGTAACATTTACTTCAAAGATGGCAATAAGAAACGGGCTTCAAAAGAAATTAGGCCTAAAGAAAAAACTTTTGCCAGTTAAAAACTGTCGCAATATATCCAAGAAAAATATGGTGTACAATGATCTGATACCTAAAATAGAAATCGATCCAGAAACTTATGTGGTTAAAGTAGATGGAAACATAGCGACTACCGAGTCTGCAAAAGAGCTATCATTGTCACGTCTTTACAATCTATTTTAGTTTTTCAATTTATCAATTAAAATAATAATGCTTATATATTTTGCAAATACATTTTGATTTATGAATCCCGTCCACACGGAAAAAGAAGTCGAAACAGCAGCAAAAAAAGCGACAGAGGCACTTTATGGGAGCAATATTGAAGATTTTAAGATAAGAACACTTCTGCCCTTTCCAACTGAACAGAATAGAGAAGCTTGGGACGCTCAAGTTACTTTCTTACTTGATGGCCTACAATATACGGTTGACCTTTTGATTAATGAAAAAGATGGACAGATAACAAATGCAAGGTTAATCGATACAATGGCTCCTTTATAACACCAAATAATATAGGAGTCGTTTTGGACTTCCTGCTGGATACATTCTAATGCACTATTTTCAAACAATAAAAAATTCAAGTAGACATATTACTTTTTTTTCGAAAACCGATTCAGTTGGAATAAAATCATGACGTCGGAGACATTTTCTTTAGTAAAAAACAAAAGGGTAATAGGACTTTTTGTTCTTGCAATTCCCGCAATACTTTTTCTATTAATTCCAGATTTAGTTGGAATTAAGATTACACTACCACTGAGACTTACCTCTTTAGCCCTCTTGTCAGTTTATGTTTTGCTTTCTTTTGAAATAGTTCATAGGACCACTGCAGCGATGGTTGGAGCGGCATTTGTGATACTGATAGGTATCGTCACGGGCCTCTTTAGTGCGTCTACTAGTTTTATCTTTGTAATCAGTGCTATCGATTTCAATACAATTGGTCTGTTATTAGGAATGATGATAATCGTTGCAATATTGGGGGAAACTGGTGTGTTCCAGTATCTTGGTATAAAGATGAGTAAGGCGTCGAAAGGAAATATGTGGAAGCTGATGGTTCTTTTTTGCATCTTTACGGCAACGGTTTCTATGTTTATCGATAATGTTACTACCGTACTGTTAATAGTTCCCATAACTGTATCCGTATTCAAGACTCTTAAAATATCGCCAATTCCATTCATAATTGCGGAGGTACTTGCGTCAAATGTAGGAGGTACTGCAACCCTGATTGGAGATCCACCCAACATACTAATTGGATCCGCTGCAAATATAGACTTTAGCTCATTTATTGTTAATATGGGCCCTACCATTGCTTTTTCTTTAGTTGCTTCTCTATTTATTCTAAAATTTCTATTTAGAAAAGATCTTGCTCAGAAACCACAAAACATTGAGTACCTATTATCTCAAGATGAAACGGTCCTCATCAAGGATAGAATAGTATTAAAAAAATCATTAGCAGTATTAAGTGCAGTCATTATTCTTTTTGTCATACACGGTAGTATCAATATAGAACCTTCCATTATAGCCCTGAGCGGTGCTGGGATACTTATGATAGTGGCAAGGTCGAGACCTGAGAACGTCTTGAGTCAAGTTGATTGGGCCACATTGATCTTTTTAGCTGGTCTTTTCATTATCATAAGTGGTGCAGAAAAGGCCGGTCTAATAGACCTGTTGTCTAGTACTGCATTACTAATAAGTGGTGGTAATCCTTGGGCAATGTTCTTTATAATTATCTGGGTTTCTGCAATTGCAAGCGCTTTCATAGACAACATTCCATTTGCTGCGACAATGATTCCTTTGATATTTGCCGTGTACAACACTGATTCAATAGCTGCAGTCTTTGGAAACGTCCCTATCAGTCCTCTATGGTGGGCATTATCACTTGGAGTTGGATTTGGAGGTAACGGTACAGTAATAGGCTCAAGTGCTGGTATAGTTGCCACAGGATTGGCTGAAATAAATGGTTATAAGATCAGTTTCAACCAGTTTCTTAGAGCAGGGTTTCCTTTCATGATAGTTAGTGTAGCAATAGGATCCATTGTATTACTAATGGACACGCTGATTAGACTTAATTTTGCGATCTGATAACCTGAAATTATTATGGAATATTTTGCAAATTGATTGCATACTAAATACAGCTTCCTATAGATTGTTGATTCCATTTGAGTGAAATGAAAATATGAGCATGTGACAATATGATACAGTAAAATTAAAAATGAGGAGATTCAACTATTGACATTGCTGCAGATCGATAAATTAATTGGAAATGTTAATTTTGACAAGGACCTAAAATCCAAATTTGAGAATATGTCTAAGAGTGACAGGGTTGAAACTGTAAAAATCACACGACTAGAATCGGAGAGAATCAGGATGAGAAAGGTTTCTGACAGAGGAACACAGCTTGCACTTACATTGCCTTATGGTTCACACCTACAGGATGGAGACGTAGTATTTTTGACAGAGGAAAAAATAATAGTAATAAGGAGAACTGCCGAAGATGTACTGGTAATATCTTTACATAATGACATACCAAAAGATCGTATACTTGAGGTTGCCATAAAGATTGGACATAAAATAGGCAACATGCATAGACCAATAAAAATACTTGGAGAACAAATTTTTTCCCCCATACAATCGGATTCTGAATTGGAACTTTTTGAGAAACTCTTTTTCAGTTTGAGAGATAATCTTGATATCAGCAAGGATAACATAATATTTGAACCAGATGCGGGTTATAACATCCATGAACACTGAAATAAGCGTTGAGGATCTGAGCTTCCTTCAGTTATCTGATTCTTTTTTTCCTACGGGATTATATACGATGTCAAATGGACTAGAGTTTATTTTTCATGAGAAGAAATTGAAGCCCAGAGATATTTTGAATTTAATAAAGGTTTATCTAAAACAACAATTAGCTCCAGGGGACTGTGTTGCCCTAGGTAATGCATATCACTGCGTTGAGAAATCCGATTTACAGGGACTCATAGAAGCAGATCAAATTCTTTACTCTATGCGGCTTATGGAGGAGCTTCGGAGTGCAGCAGTTAGATCCGGTATTCAATTACTTAGATGCACGCGATTCTTTGTCGCTCAAAATAAGATATTAAATCTTTACCAGAAGTCAGTAACTAATGGTTATGCATCAGGAATATATCCAATTTCATTTGCGGTGGTATGCAAATCTCTGAATATTCCAAAACACAAGACAGGATTAATGTTGTTATATGGTTTTGTCGTAAGTGTTATTGGAGCTGCACTTCGATTAGGGATATTACAACATTTTGATGCGCAAAAAATAATTCACGAGCTCAAACCATTTATTTTGGTATCTGTTAATGAAAACATAGGAAAACCTCTTTCTAGCATATGGCAGTTTGCACCGGCAATTGATATAATACAGATGAAACACGAGCAGATGGATTCAAGAATGTTTATTACTTGACTGAAAGTTAATTCTTGTGTGCCTTCATACAAAAGAATTCCTAGAGTGGGAATAGGAGGACCCGTAGGATCAGGTAAAACAATGCTTATTGAGCGTATTGTTCCTTTACTATACGACAAGGGATATAGAGTCGGTATAATCTCTAATGATGTTGTGTCTAAGGAAGATGCAAATAGAATGAGACACAATCTTGCAACTAAAAAGGGTATTATACCTGAAGAGTTGGTAGTTGGTATTGCGACTGGTGGTTGTCCTCACACTGCAGTTAGAGAAGACCCGTCAATGAATCTTTCTGCGGTTGAAGAAATGGAATCAAAGCACAATTATCTTGATCTAATAATAATTGAAAGTGGCGGCGACAATATTACAACTACTTTTAGTCCTGCCTTGGCAGATTACTTCATTTACTTGATAGATGTTTCAGGTGGCGATAAATATCCTCGAAAAAGGGGTCTTGGTATTGAAACATGTGATCTTTTAGTTATAAACAAGATAGATATTGCTCCATATGTGGAAGCGGATCTTAAAATTATGGAAAATGACGCCAGGCAAGTGAGAGGCAGTAAACCATTTGTCTTTGTAAATTCTAAAGCAGGCGATGGAATAAATGATGTAGCATCATACATCATCCGAGACGTTCTATTCGAAGCTCCAAAAAATATTCAAAGCTAGATATCTGGTTAACAAATTTGGACCATCTTAAATTTTCTACGCCAATTGATATTCCACCAGAAATCCTAGCATACAAATCAAAACTACACAAGCAGAGTGTTGAAAAAACTGGAAAGATAGGTATCGTGCAATTTAGTCTTGAAGAAGATGTCCAAAGCAAAAAAACGGTTGTAAAAGAACAATACGCCAAAGTTCCTCTTTGTATCCAAAGGGCGTTGTATCTTGAGGAGAGCATTCCATCAATGGCCTATATATATATTATATCACCTTCTGGAGGAATACTCCAAGGTGATAGATACAGAATTGATATTTCTCTTAGTAACCATGCATATGCTCATGTTACTACACAAGGTGCGACAAGGATTTATAAAATGGAACAAGATTTTGCGACTCAGATGGTTAATATTGCGGTAGCGGATGGATGTTACTTTGAATATATTCCAGATCAAATAATCCCATTCCGCAATTCTAGGTTCTGTCAGATAGTTAATTTGAAGATTCATGAAAGCGCCACAATGATATATTCAGAAATGCTGGTACCTGGCAGAGTAGCAAGTGGTGAGTCATTCGAATATGATATTTGCTATATCAAAACAATAGCAAAGGATAACGTTGAAAAGTTGAGATTTATTGATATAATGAAATTAGAACCTAAGAAAGAAAATTTAGAATCGTTTGGTATAATGAATAATTTTGGGATTATTGCCAACGTATACATTCTCTGTAAAGAAAAATATGTAAGTCATCTGAAAGAAAAAATAAATAAAAAAATGAAAAACAAGAATAAAATTTATGGAGGTACGTCATCTTTTCCAAACAACAATGGAGCAGTCGTTCGCATTTTAGGAAGCACAACAAAAGACGTTAAGAAAATAATTTTTGATATTCTATCAATCTCGAGGCAAACAATTCTTGGTGCTTCTTTCAGTGGAATAAGAAAAGCTTGAATACAAGTATCATCTTTTGATATTTTGGCAATACTCATGACCATAAAAAGATGTATCACAGAATGGTAGACACATTTTCATTTATTCTAATATCGATTTTCCCAATGTTCTTGCTAGGTCTCCGTCATGCACTTGATGTAGATCACATCACAGCTATAGATAATCTTGTGAGACTGCACAATGCAACAAGAAAATCCCGATGGGTTGGAGCCGGATTCAGTATTGGCCATATGATTTCAGTTCTTGCGGAAATGATTCTTATCATATATGTTATAGGCAACATAACAAGAATTGATCAGCTTTCGTTTTGGGGTGGTGTAATAGGAGCCATCGCCTTAGGAATAATTGGGATAGTAAATATATACTCAATGAAGAAATGGGGAAAAACTAGTTCTGCTATCCTTGCCAGCAAAGTTTTAGCCAGGACCGGAGTGATGAACCCTTTTAGTTCTGCTCTGCTTACTGGAATGGTATTTGGCTTAGGATTCGATACAGCTACTCAGATTTCAGCGATTACTCTATCAGCTGTAGCCTCAGCCACCCTTGGAATGCAGATGGCCCTCGTTCTTGCAGGATTCTTCGCTGCGGGAATGATTCCTGTAGATACACTAGATAGCTTTATACTGCGATCAGCCTTCTCTAGAATACTTAACACAAGATGTTTCAAATACATGACATACGCCTTGAGCGCAGTTGCATTGACCATAGCAGTTGTGACCTCATACGAGACAATAACTAGTTCAGAAATATTACCTGACCTGACAGGTCCGGTCTTGGCAATAACAATAATTTTGTTTTCTTTTGGATCTGCTTATTTAACAAGAAAAAGACAAGTTGTAAATCTAGACGATGTGAGTCCAGTTTCACCACCAACAAAAGATAAAACTGACACCGGAAAAGATGATGTAGCAAAGTAAATTTTAAGATCAACATAATTTGTTAATTTATTGAGATTGAACCTGAAATAAATCTAACAACTACAAATACAACAATTAATATATTAATGCCATAAAGGAAAAATGGCATCCGAAAATATGATATTTCAAGAAATCAGTAAAATTCTATTCCTTCAAAAAGCTGAGAAATCAATCGTTCCATTACTAAAAACAGAATTGTCTAATCCCTTAAATGTGAAACTAAATCACGTTTAAATTCACTTGGTAACCTATTGCATGAATTCAAGGTCCTACATAAGCTCAATCTATTTTTTTCAAGTATCTCATTTGATATCAGTCCCTTACCAAAAGATTTTTTTAAAAAAGTATTAATCTCCAATACTAACTCGTTAATTTCCTTCAATGAGGAAATGGGTGAATTTCCATATTCCAGGTTAACACTGATTATACGAATTATATTATTCAATTCTCTTGCAATTACTTCTTGGGATAGTTTACTAGTAAGTGTGAGCTTAGATAGATTTGAAAGGGTGTCAAGCTGATCAGTTACTAAACTCGCATATGTTTCTTTATTTGAATAATGAATTTCACTGATATCCTTTGGCAATACTTTCTATAGCCCTAAAACTTAGCTTTAAAGGATCAACTTGAAAAAAATTATGGTGAAGGTTGAAATTATTTGATTTAGTTTTTGCAAAATTAATGAAAAGGGGACATAGCATATCTACATCCTTTACAATGCATTCTAAGATCCTGATCTGCGAACTGAATTCATATTAAAAACCAAGAACTTTTATTTAATATTATAACCTTTTAGACTTAGGATACGATTAAAAGTCCAGGAAGATAAGCAAGGATCGTTATACCTGATGTCTTATAACTATACTATGGCAGGAATAGTAAAACCAGCAGACATACCGGGCGAATTTAAATGTAGAACATGTCAGATTATGTGGTCAAGTTATATGAAGAATAATATTCCATGCGCAGACACAACAACAAAATCTGGGTTACACAACCTTGATTTTGCAAATCCTGTTCTTGTGGAACAAATAGGAAGCTAATTTTTTATTTTTCATTGGTGCAAACCTGATAAAAAATCCAATCTAAAATCCTTAATTCCGTATGCAGTTTATCGGCCTCGAACACCGAGTAAGTCTCATTTATGGTTAAGATAATTTTATTCATTCTAGATTCAACAAGATCGCAAATCTGGATATTAGGATTCTTCATATTTTCCAAGACCCAATTTATTAATTCAATTCTATTCTTAAGATCTCTTCTGTATATAGTGTCATCATTTTCTGAATCAAGCCGCTTTTTTGATTCTTCGATTTCTTGCTGTAACACTTGCTCTAGTTTCATATGCTAGTTGTATTTGACATTCTCAGAATATAATAGACAAAGTTCTTTTAAGAGAGGGGACTTTATTTTTTGTTTTATTTTAAAGTCTGTTTTATCAATCTTTATATGGATAACAATCAACCATATTTAGCGTAAGTACTTTGACAACAATAGGTGAATTAATGACTCAAAAACTAGAGACCATTGAAGTATCTAGTTCCGCCCAAGAAGCAGCAAAGAAAATGCGAGATAAAAAGACAAGCTCCTTAGTAGTTGTTGATGGCAATAGCAAACCTGTGGGCATAATAACAGAACGAGATTTAGCAAGAAAGGTATGTGTTAATGACGCAAGCAGTAAAAATACTTTAGTACAAGATATAATGTCCGATGCCTTAGTCACTACTGATGCAATATCGGAAGTCGAAGTTGCTGCAGATATAATGATACAAAATCAAGTCAGACATTTGCTTGTTGTAGAAGACGATGATATAAGCAAACCGCTGGGTATAATTACACCTAGCGATTTTGCTGGTTATCTTAAAGAAAATTTGAATATTGATGACGTTAATGCAAAGATAATTGAATCCTTAAAAGAGACAGAAAAAGAAGGAACAGGGTCAAAGTCACTGTAAAAAATGTGGTGAATGGAACGAATTTGATAGCAATGTATGTTCAGAGTCTGGAGAAATTTGTAAATGATACCAACTTTTAGTTAAGAATTCCAAACATTTATGTCCTCATAACTCTATTATTGCTCCTATGAGTCAATACAACGTTTGCACGTATTGTCTACACCCTAAAAACCGGCACGTATACTATGTTGGTCAAATAGACAACAAACATCCTTGTAGGGTATGTGATTGTCTTTACTTTAAATCAATGTAATCATCGGCAATGAATATTCACTTGCGCAATTCTTAAAGATACAATAAGTTTATCATATTTTTCCGGTATACTAAATTTAGAAATTCTAACCACAACCTATATGAAAAATCAGATTAGTTCCTTGCGGGGTATCTTTTTAATAACCATCAAATTTTGACCTACTGCTAAAATATCTTTCGTTTTAGAAAGGTAGAATTAAAGGAGAGTGCTGACTAAATAAGAAAATTGAAGGATATAGAGGAAGACCTTGAAGAATTTGCAAATTATATCCTAGAAGCATTAAAGCAATCACAAGTAGAAGTAAGTAATTGGGATGAAATCTTAAGGAAATGGAAATTGATAGAAAAAAAGAAAGACCAAGAAGCAAGAAGAAAATTAAAATAACCAGAGTTTCATAAACGAATTTTGTCTGACCATTCATATTGACCTACACTAAATTGCATTTTCAAATTTGGATAGTAAAAGTGACAAAACTTTTTTTATTTTGTCAATATACGATGTAATACGAAGGGCATTTACCTACCTTTTTTATTAATTTCAGCGTTAGTCGGATCAAGTATTGTATTCCAAATCTGGTAATAATGGTATTCATTGAACTAAATAAAGGCACTTAATTGCACTATTTTACATAATAATTAATATTTTGTTGCATTAACCATTAGTTGATTGGAAATATTTGATACCTTTACAAAAACTAAAGTTTCAATAAAGCCATTAAACAAGAAAATTAAGATTTTTGTTTGCGGTCCTACTCTTTATGATAACTGTCACATAGGACATGCCAGAATATTCATCCTGATAGATCTCATAATTAGATTCGTTGAATCAAGAAATTATATCCCTCATGTAATAGTAAATGTTACTGATATTGATCCAAAGATAAACGAAAATAATATCAATTCTGATTTTTTATTCAAAGAGTTTATTGATGATCTAAATAGACTTGGAATCAGTGATTTGCTTTTTGCCAAAACTACTGATTATGTAAAACAGGCAAGGGATCTGATAGAAGTACTAATCAAGAGGGATTTAGCATATTCTGTAAATGGAAATGTATACCTCGATACATCCAAACTCAAAACATATGGTCATCTTTCTCATTTGTCCAAAAAAGATTTGGAGGATCAGAGATATGATATTGATATTAATAAACGAAACAGCACAGACATTTTTTTATGGAACACCAGCGATTACTATGGAATTGAATTTGATGATAAGTTACTGGGAAATGGTACACCATGGTGGCACATCCAAGATATTGCTGTTTCAATGTTTCATTTTAATGGTAATTATGATATACATGTAGGAGGTATCGATTTATGTTATCCACATCATGAAGTAATATTATCAAATTTAAAGGCACTTTCAAAAAAAGAAAAACCTGTTAGTTGCTGGTTACATGTCGGTATCCTAGATATTGGTATCGCGAAAATGTCCAAGTCTTCTGGTAACGCAATTTATATTACAGAATTACTGAAAAAATATGATGCAAATACTCTGAGACTTTATTTTTACTCACATAACTATAAGGAATCAATAAATTTTAAATTCTCAGAGTTAATGAAATTTGAAAGAATAAATGATATGATTAGAAATTTAGTTTTTACTTCAGCTGATAATTATGAAAATGAAAAGCATGATCATGCTTATGACATTGGTCATAATGCAAAAGATTCCGATACAATAAAAAAGTTCAAGAATTATATTGAAGATGATCTGGATACCCCCAAAGCACTAAAATTGTTCTTGGATACTGTTAAACATCCGGATAAAATAAATGATGCAAAAAAGATGATGGAAATTTTTGGACTTAGGTATTGAAGATATAGATGATAATGAGTCATCATTTTGTTCCCTGTGGAGCAGGCGTAGTAGAAAAATAAATTGTGTTGAATTATTTTCAAACCCTAATCTGGGAGATGATTATTTTTTTAATAGGTTAAATATAAAGGCTGACTGTAATAATATTAGTGATACTTTAAATTTCATTAAGAGTAATTATTCTTATGATCTCAAAACTTACTTTATACATCTAATTTGCAACAATGAAAATCCTGTTACCAAATTGAATATACCAAAATTTGGAACTATGAAAATTCTGAGTCTAGATGTTAACAAATATGTTATCAACGATAGTAAACATGTTGAAATTAAAGTTGTTGACAAAGTTCACCTGAACGATTGGATTGATGTTTATTGCAGATCTTTTGATTCACTAGAGATTAAAAATGAAGTAACAACTATTATTTCTCAACACTACAAAAAACTCACATTATTGATTGCGTATTATTATATAGATGAAATAAGATATCCTGCGGGATGCTCCTTACTGTTTGAAAAAAATGATAGAATTGGTTTATACTGTTTGGGAACTGCCTATCAGTTCAGAAAAAAAGGTGTAGCAAGAGAATTGATAAGTAATGCCCAGAAAATAGCAAGTAACAGTGGCTACGATTCAATTGTTCTGCAGACATTAACTAAAGAAAGATTTGAAGAATTTTACAAAAGATTGGGATTCAAAACTATTTACAAAAAGATGCTGTATACGTTTTATTTGAATTAGAAGGAGAAATTTTCAGTTTTAAAACATTCCAAAGGGCTAAGTAAGCGTATGAACATCCAATTACAAAATGAATATTTAAATTAACATTAATATCCAAAATTCAAGGGCTCGTAGCGCAGATCACTTCCAATAATGAAGTGGGCGAAGAATGGATAGCGCGGACGCCCCCTAAGCGTCAGGTCGAGGGTTCAAATCCCTCCGGGCCCGAACTATAGGGTTCGTTTATATAGGCCCGCTTTATATATGAAAGCAGTTGCAGGCTCAATATTCACCGACTGAAGACGCTTTTTCACGATTTCAGTATGGGATAAAATCGGATGAAACCCGACGAAAATATGTAAAAAGGCTAGAGTTGTTTCTGGATTTCTGTAAGTTTGAAGGCGAAACAATAAGGGAAAAGGCTGAGAATTTCTCGAAATTTACAAAGGAAAATGATGCTGAAAGGACAACGGATTTAATTTTGAATTATATGTCGTATCATATTAACAGGGCTGCAGAAAAAATTATATCAAAATCCACTGTCCGCAACTTCTACAAGCCAATTAAACTATTTTGTGACATGAACAGCATAATTTTCAATTCCAAGGTGATAACTAGAGGTATTCCATCTGGATCAGAAAGCAGTAATGACCGTATTCCAACAAGAGATGAGATTCTAGAGATGTTAAAGTATACTGATAGGCGCCTTAAAGCAATTACTTTTACGATGCTGAGTTCTGGTATAAGGGTCGGAGCCTGGGAGTATCTGAAATGGAAGAACATAATTCCGCTTTATAATGAAAATAAAAAGATTATTGCTGCAAAAATAATAGTATATGATGGCGAACCTGAAAGATATTTTTCTTTCATTACTCCAGAAGCATACCATGCATTAAAGGAATGGATGGACTTTCGATCAAATCAAGGTGAAAAAATAAGCGAAGAATCTTGGTTAATGCGTGATCTTTGGAATACAGGTCAAATTTTGGTAAACTCAAAGGAATCTAATCTTACAAAAGGAATATCGGGTGTTGCGTCTTCACCAAAGAGAGCGGATGTTGATTCAATAAGGATGGTATTCAATAGAGCCTGGAGGATACAAAATGTTAGACCATTCACACTTGACATGAATTCTAAAAGAAGACATGAATTCAAGGGTACACATTCACTGAGAAAATATTTTGAAACCCATGCTTTAGGTCATATGAAACTTCTCAATGTGAAGATATTAATGGGTCACGATATAGGACTAGACAGATCGTATTTCAAACCTACTGAAAAGGAAATATTAGATGATTATTTGAGGGCGGTAGATTTTTTAACAATTAAAAATGAAGCAAAAATACAATCAAAAATAAACGAATTAACTGAAAAACAAGATGAAATTTTAGCTATGAAATTAAAACATGAAAAAGAAATGAATCAAATCCGTGAAGATATGGAACTTAAATTCAATAAGATATTAGCTAAAGTTAATGTTGCAAAATTAAAATGATCATTATATGAAGTTCTTATAAATGCTAATTAATTCCTCTCTATCCTTCTTTCTATATTCCTCAGAATCGGGTAAATCATGATACCCGTGCGGTCTAAACTCACGTAATACTTCGCCCACATATTCCAAATAGTCCTCATCATATGTTTTATTATCTAACATTTTTAATTTATCTGAATCATCATATTCAGCA
>Ga0209889_1000108_pt1 | contig 16854 bp, 18 predicted proteins | sample GWRWN1_0_10_FD_187233 | JGI IMG/M metagenome (GOLD analysis project Ga0209889, IMG submission 187233) | Riverbed sediment microbial communities from areas with no vegetation in Columbia River, Washington, USA - GW-RW N1_0_10 (SPAdes)... | ecosystem: Environmental > Aquatic > Freshwater > River >... | reverse complement strand
CACCGATGTCAGCCACGACCGCTTCGCCGATCTGGGCGACAGCCTCGATGCCGGCGACCTACTGGTGGTGAACACGTCGGCGGTGATCCCCGCGGCGCTGGACGCCCGGGGAACCGACGGAACCGAACTGCGCCTCCATCTGTCGACCGAGCAACCGGGGGGCTTCTGGGTGGTCGAGCCGCGGCGTCCCGCGGGCCCGGGCACCGAGCGCTACGTGGGCTCGCCACCCACGCACCTGGTGCTCCCGGGCGGCGGCCGCGCCGAGCTGCTCGCCCCCTACCCCGCCGCCACCGGTTTGGTGCGGCTGTGGTTGGCCCGGCTCGATGTGCCCGGCGAGCTGCTGGCGTACCTGCGGGCCCACGGTCAGCCCATCCGCTACGCCCACGCCGAGGCGGCTTGGCCGATCGCTGCCTACCAGTCGGTGTTCTCGAGGGACCCGGGCTCGGCGGAGATGCCGAGCGCAGCCCGTCCCTTCACCGAGGGGCTGGTGGCCGAGCTGGTGACGCGAGGCATCGTCATGGCGCCGATCAGGCTGCACACCGGTGTGTCATCGCAGGAGGCCGGCGAGCCGCCCTACGCCGAGCGCTACGAGGTGCCGTCGGCTACCGCCTCGTTGGTCAACGCCACCCACGCCGACGGCCGGCGGGTGATCGCGGTCGGGACCACCGTGGTGCGCGCCCTGGAGTCCACTGCGGACGAGGCCGGCCGTTCGCATCCCGGGCGGGGCTGGACCGAGCTGGTGGTCACGCCCGAGCGGGGCGTGTGGGTAGTCGACGGGCTCGTCACCGGCTGGCACGAGCCCGAGTCGTCACACCTGGCCATGCTCGAGGCGATCGCCGGCCGCGATCTGCTGGACGTCTCGTACGCCGCCGCGGTCGACGAGGGCTATCGCTGGCACGAGTTCGGCGACAGCCACCTGATCCTGCCGTAACGGGCCGCCAACACGGTTCCTCAGGACATGACCGGCGGTTTGCCGCCTCCGAGGATGCTCAGCTCGCCGGAGGTGGCGCCGCCGTCGACGGTCAGCTCGGCGCCGGTCGTGTAGCTGGAGTCGTCGCTCGCGAGGAACAGCACCGCCCTTGCCGCCTCGTCGGGACGGCCCATGCGGGGCACGGGCAGGCGCTTGTAGTACGGGGCATCGGGATCGGTGCCCTCGAGCATCGGCGTGTCGATGCCGCCGGGATGCACCGAGTTCACCCGGATGCCTTTGGGCCCCAGGTCGATGGCGGCGCTCTTGGTCAGGCCGCGCACCGCCCACTTGCTGGCCACGTAGGCGCCGAGGTACGGCAGCCCGGTGAGGCCGGCGGTCGAGGAGATGTTGACGATCGAGCCACCACCGGCCTTGGCCATCGACGGCGTCACCGCCTTGATGCCGAGGAACACGCCCGTCACGTTGACCTGCAGGATGCGGTCGAAGTCCGCCCGCTCGGTCCGGTCGACGGTCTGGAACATGAGGATGCCGGCGTTGTTCACCAGCACCGTGACCGGCCCGAAGCGGTCCTCGGTCAGCGCCACCGTCTCCGCCCACTGGGCTTCATCGGTGACGTCGAGGTGGGTGTAGGCCGCCGCATCCGAGCCCAGCTCCGCGGCGACCGCACCGCCCAGGTCGTCGAGGACGTCGCCGATGACGACCCGGGCGCCCTCGGCCACGAACAGGCGCGCCTCGGCCTCGCCCTGGCCCCGTGCCCCGCCGCTGATGATCGCGACCTTGCCGTCCAGCCGTCCCATTGGATCCCCTTCCGAGCACTAGGGCTTGTCGGCGCCGACCACCCACATCGAGAAGAACTGCGAGCCGCCGCCGTAGGCGTGCCCGAGCGCGAGTCGGGCGCCGTCGATCTGGTGCTCGCCCGCCTGGCCCCGGACCTGCATGGCGGCCTCGGCGAAGCGGATCATCCCCGAGGCGCCGATGGGGTTGGACGAAAGCACGCCGCCCGACGGGTTCCAGGGAATGTCCCCGTCCATCTGGGTCGCCCCGTCCTCCACCAACGTCCAGCCCTTGCCCTCGTCGGCGAAGCCGAGGTTCTCCAGCCACATGGGCTCATACCACGAGAACGGCACGTAGATCTCGGCCACGTCGACCTGGGTGCGGGGATCGGTGATGCCGGCCTGGGCGTAGACGTCGGCGGCGCACTCGCGGCCCGCCTCGGGGTTGACCTGATCGCGACCCGGGAACGTCGTGGGCTCGGAGCGCATGGCGCCACCGAGCATCCACGCAGGTTGCCGGCCCGCGGACGCGGCGGCGTCGCCGCCTCCCTCGTCGGAGAGCACCATGGCGCAGGCGCCGTCGGACGATGGGCACGTCTCGGAGTAGCGGATCGGGTCCCACAGCATCATCGAGTCCCGCACGGAGTCGAAGCTGATGTCGTGCTCGTGCAGGTGCGCCTTGGGGTTCTTGAGGGCGTTGAGCCGGTCCTTCAGCGCCACCAGCACCCCGATGTGGTCGGGCGCCCCCGAGCGGCGCATGTACGCCCGGATGTGGGGAGCGAAGTATCCACCCGCCCCGGCCACCAGCGGAGGCTGGAACGGGATCGGCAGCGTCAGCGCCCACATCGCCTCGCTCTCCGACTGCTTCTCGAAGGCGACGGTGAGCACCCGCCCGTGGATCCCGGCCTGCACCAGGCTCGCGGCCACGAGCGCGGTCGAGCCGCCCACCGAACCGGCAGTGTGCACCCGCAGCATCGGCTTGCCCACGCACCCCAGGGCATCCGCCAGGTAGAGCTCGGGCATCATGACGCCCTCGAAGAAGTCGGGCGCCTTGCCGATGACCACCGCCTCGATGTCCGACCAGCTCATCTCGGCGTCGGCCAGCGCCTCGTGGGCCGCCTCACGGACCAATCCGGCGATCGACACGTCGCCCCGGGTGGCCTGGTGCCTGGTCTGCCCGATGCCGACGACGGCGACGCGTTCCTTCCCCATCAGGACATGCCCCCCGGGCGTGGCCTTCGGCCGGGCCGCTCGGGCTCCGCTCGTTGCGTCGAGGACACTCGCTCAGGCCTCGCCCTCGAGCACGCACACCAGGTTCTGCTGGAGGCAGGGGCCACTGGTCGCGTGGGCCAGCGCCCGTCGCGCATCGCCCCGGCGGATGCGGGCGGCGGCCTCGCCGATGCGGATGAGTCCGGCGGCCATGATCGGGTTGGCGGCGAGCGGCCCGCCCGAAGGGTTCACCGCCACGCCGTCGCCGAGCCCGAGGGCGTCGCGCAACAGCACCTCCTGGTGGCTGAAGGGCGCATGCAGCTCGGCCACGTCGACCGGCGCGTCGCCGACCCCTGCGCGCTCGCCGGCCAGGCGCGTGGACGGCGAGGATGTGAGATCGCGCACGCCGAGGCCGTGGGCCTCGATCCGATGGTCGATCCCGCGGATCCAGGCCGGCCGGTCGACCAACTCGCGCGCCCGATCGCCGGCCGCCAGGATCATCGCCGCGGCCCCGTCGCCGACCGGCGGGCAGTCGTGGCGGCGCAGCGGCGACGCGACCTCGGGCTCCTTCAGCAGCACGTCGGGGTCGTCGGAGCCCTGCAGCTGGGCGAACGGGTTGTCGGCGGCCGACCTGCGGCTACGGGCGGCGATCTCCGCCATCTCCGCCACCGAGGTCACGCCCGCCTCGATGCAGGCACGGGCCTGCAGGGCGGCGAGCGCCACGCTGTCGGGCCACAGCGGCGCCACGTAGTAGGGGTCGAGCTGGCGGGACAGCACGTCGCGCAGCGAGCCCGGTGACGCCTTCCCGTAGCTGTACACGAGGGCGGTGTCGGCGGCGCCGGTCTGGATCTTGACCCACGCCTCGTAGAGCGCCCAGGCGCCGTCCATCTCCACGTGGCTCTCGCTGATCGGCGGGGAAGCCCCCACCCCGTCGAGGGTCATGACGAAGCTGAACGCGGCGCCGGCCAGGTAGTCGGTGCTGCCCGAACACGTGAAGTCGATCTGGGACTGGTCCAAGCCGGCGTCGGTCTTCACCTGGTGCAGCACCGGCATCAACATCTCGACCTCGTTGCGCCGCTGCTCGCGGCGCACGTGGTGCGACTGGGCGAAGGCGACCACGGCGACATCGCGCATCACACGTGCTCCCGGTAGCTCTCGTAGGGCGCGTCGGGTTCGCCGGTGGGGCGCCACCACTTGATGGACGCCAGGTTGGGTTGCAGCTCGTCGTCGTCGACCCACACGGCCTCGACCCGCATGCCCATGCGGATCTGGTCGAACGGGATCTCCTGCACGAGCCCGAACAGGCCCATGTCGGCCCCGTCGGGGAGCACCGAGGCGCACACGTACGGCAGCTCCATCGCCGAGCCGCTGAACTTCACGTTGACCACGCAGAAGGTGGTGACGATGCCCCGGTCGGCCAACTCGACCTGCTCGCCGGTGGGGACGCCATCGGTGGGGCACGATCCCCGCGGCGGAAGCATCACCTTGCCGCAGACGGGGCATCGTTCCCCCAGGATCCTCTTGGACGCAATGCCCCGCAGGAACCGCGATGTCGCCTCGCCGGCCCTGAAGGTGTACTCGAGCCGGGCGGGCGTGCGGATGCTGCGGACCGGCTCGACGTCGCGCAGGGCCGGCGGCAGCACGAGCAGCTCGCTCACGCGGCCTCCGCCGGCTCGAAGCAGGCGATGTCGGTGATCGAGCCGACCCGCTCGTCCTTCCAGTGGATCCGCACCCGCATCCCGGACGCCATCCGTTCTGGCGACCCGGCGTCGACGGCGTGCAACAGGCCGGTGTCGGCGCCGTCGAGCCGGATCAGGGCCCAGGCGAACGGCCGGTCGAGGGGTTGGTTGGGTCGGGGCTCGGGCTCCCACGACCAGGTGGCCACCGTACCCATCTCCCCCAGCTCGACCAGCTCGGTCAGCTCGTCGCTGGTCGTCGGGTCGTACTCCATCGGCGGGCACACGACGCGGCCGTCCACGGCCCGCACGCCGAGAACGACACCCTCGCGCAGCCCGGTCAAGAACGCGCTCTGGACGGGGCCGACCGTCCGGCTGAACGGATACTCCAGGACGAGCGGCGCCGACAGGATCTCGGCGGCGGGCATGGCACCTCCCCGGCAGGTGAAACAGGTTCTACCTCGGGGCTTGGTCTAGCAGCTTTGCGAATCAGGCGGAAGCGTTCACCCACCGAGACGAAGCGCTCGTACGTGCTTCCGGGTCGAGCTGCCGGTCGTCCGTCCGCACCCCGACGGTAGTGCGGACGGTTGAGCGGTCGACCCCTCAGAAGCTGATGACCGAGCGGATCACGGTGCCGGCCTTGAGATCGGTCACGGCATCGTTGACGCCGTCGATCGTGATCCTCTTGGAGATCATGCCCTCGAGGTCGAGGCGGCCGTTCTTCCAGAGGTTGAGGATGCGGGCGAAGTCGCGGCGTACGTCGGCCGAGCCGTAATACGAGCCCTTGATCGTCTTCTCGTCGAAGAACAGCTCGAAGGCGTTGAACGTGACCGTCTGCTCGGCGCTACCGACACCGATGATGCAGGTGGTGCCGCCCCGGCGGGTCACGTCGTAGGCGCTGCGCATGGTTTGGGGCAGGCCGATGGCCTCGAACGCGTAGTCGAAGCCGTCGCCGCCGGTGATCGTCGCCTTGGCTCCGTCGAGATCTTCGGGCTTGACCGCATGCGTGGCGCCGAAGCGCTGGGCGTCCTCGAGCTTGGAGTCGACGACGTCCACGGCCACGATCTCGGACGCGCCCGCCACCCGGGCCCCCTGGATGGCGGCGATGCCGACCCCCCCGCACCCGAACACAACCACCGACGAGCCGGGGGCGACCTCAGCGGTGTTGATGGCGGCGCCCACGCCGGTCATGACCCCGCAGCCCACCAGCGAAGCGATCTCGTGGGGCACGTCGGCGTCGATCTTCACTACGCCTTGGTGCGGAACGATCACCTCCTCGGCCCAGGTGCCCGTTCCCGCGAAGCCGAAGACCGGTGCGCCGTCCTGTTGGAAATGGCTCGTGAGGCCGGCAGCCATGAGAAGGTTCAGGCACAGGTTGGGCTGCTGGCGTTCTACGCAGAACGTGCACGTCCCACACGGCGGGTTCCAGGCGATGATGACGTGGTCGCCGGGCTGGACCGACGTGACGCCCTCCCCGACCTCCGCGACCACGCCGGCACCCTCGTGACCCGGGACGAAGGGCGAAGGTTGGGGGATGGTGCCGTTCATGCCCGACACGTCGGAGTGGCACACGCCGGTGGCGTGGATCTTGACCTTCACCTCGCCCGGGCCGACCGGGGTGAGCGTGAGGTCGTCGCGGATCTCGAGCTTGTCGTCGCCGATGTTGCGGAGAACGGCTGCGCGCATGCGGGTCTCCCCTCGTGGAGCTTCTGGACCGCCGCAGCGTATCGGCAGCGCTCATCATCAGGAAGTCGAGGTCATACCCCTTGACCGAAGGGTCAGGGTGGAGCGCCCGCTAGCCGAAGCGGTCGGCGATCAGCGTGGTGGCTTCCTGCAGCTCATCGGCAACCCAATCGATGTCGCCCATGCCATTGGCCCAGGCGATGGTGGCGGACCACCACACATGGCCCAGCACCTTGGCGGCGGATGCCTCCGCGGCGGGGTCGAGGTCCTCGGGAAACGCGGAGCGCATGATGCGGGCCATGGCGCCGGTCACGTCGCCGATTGCTGCCACGCTGGCGGGGTCGCCGGCGGTCATGGCGGCGATCACGGCGGCCGTGAGCTTGGGCTCGCCGTCCATCGACCGCAACGCCCGCCCCAGCACGTCCATCACCCGCTCGACCGTGTCGTCTCCCGCCGGTGGCCGGCGCATGACCCGCTGTTCGAGGTCGCCCAACCACTGGACCATGACGGCCAACAACAAAGCGTCCTTGGAGGGGAAGTAGCGGTAGATGGTGCCGAGGGCAACCTGGGCCCGGGCCGCCACGTCGCGCATCTGCACGACGTCGTAGCCACCCTCGGCCGCCAACTCGAGGGCCGCACGGATCACCCGCTCGCGCCGTGCCGACTGGCTCCGGGTCAGGTTTGACGCCGGATGGGTGCTGCCGTCGCTGTCCACCGCCGGAGGTTAGAACACGTTCTAACGGTGGGCGACGCTCACTCAGGTCTGGAGGACGGCCTCGATCTCCAGGTCGATCTTGATCTTGTCGCCGACGACCAGGCCACCGCCCTCCATGGGCATGTCGAAGGTGATGCCGAAGTCCTTGCGGTTGATCTCGCCCGTCGCGGACAGCCCGGCGCGGGTGCCGCCCCACGGATCCTGGCGGATGCCGTGGAACTCGACCTGCAGCGCCACCGGTTTGGTGATGCCCTTGACCGTGAGCTCGCCATCGGCGACATACCGATCTCCGTCGGGCCTGAGGTCCAAGACGCGATAGGTCATGGTCGGGTACTTGTCGGCCTCGAAGTAGTTGGACGAGCGCAGGTCGTTGTCACGGTCCTCGTTGCCGGTGTTGATCGAGTTGAGATCGACCGTGAGGGTCGCCCTGGTGTCGAGGATGTCGTCGCCGGTGACGATCTCGCCCTCGAACTTCTCGAACCGGCCCCGAACCTTGCTGACCATCATGTGGCGGACCGTGAAGCCGATCTCGGAGTGCACCGAGTCGATCGCCCACATGCCCGCCACATAATCGGGGAACTTTGTCGCATCGCTCATCTGCACCTCCGTCACACGGGCCCGCCCCCGGCATGAGCGGCCGTGGGAGCGGGACATGTTGGGTCGTAGCCTCACCATCATGCCCGCCCGGCCCGTCGCCCATTCGTTCGCCGGACCCTACGCCGAGGGCGTGCCGACGGGCGCGCTGCGGATCGTTGCCCCCAGCCTCACCCGCTTCGGGTGGCGGGAGCTGGTCCGGGGCGTCGAGATCGTCGTGATGTTGGCGTGGCACGTCATCGGGGCGATCGTCCGTCACACCGCCCGCCAACCCTCGGCGCTGTTCAGCCTGCGCCGCGATCGAGCCGCCCGGACAGCTCTAGGGAGTGCCGTCAGCGTCAGCTTGGTGGAGGCCTTCATGGCGCTCGGCCCCACGTTCGTGAAGCTGGGCCAACTGATCGCGTCCTCGCCCGGGATGTTTCCGGCCCCGCTCGCCGACGCCTGCATGCGCACGCTCGACGACGTACCGCCCTTTCCGGCGGACGAAGCCCTGGCGATGGTGGAGGAAGACCTCGGCGCGGCCGGGGCGGAGATCTTCACCGACTTCGATCCCCAGCCCCTCTCGGCCGCCTCCATCGCGCAGGTCCATGCCTGCACCCTGGCCGACGGTCGGGAGGCGGTCCTGAAGATCCAGCGACCGGCCATCCGCGACCGCGTGAATCGCGACCTGCGGATGATGTACCGCATGGCCCGGCTGGTCGACCGCACGCGCACCGGGCACCTCATGAACGCCCCCGGGGTGGTCGAGGACCTGCACCAGGTCACCAACGAGGAGCTGAACTTCGCGCTCGAGGCCCACCGCCAGGCGGAGTTCCGCGACCACATCGGAGCGTTCGGCGACAACCGTTGGATCACCGCGCCCGTCGTGTACTGGGACCACTGTGGACCGAGGGTGATCTGCATGGAACGGCTCAGGGGTACGCCCATGGACCGCTTCGACGAGATCAAGGCCCGGGGCATCGACGGCGAGCTGGTGCTTCGGCGGGGGCTGAAGGCGTGGATGGAAGCCACGCTGCTCCACGGGCCGTTCCACGGAGACGTGCACGCCGGCAACATCTGGGTGCTCGACGACGGGCGTGCCGCGTACCTCGACTTCGGCATCATGGGCGAGCTGCCCGAGGCTCACCGGCAAGCCCTACGCGACGCCCAATACACGGTGATGATCGACGGCGACTACACCCGCATCGTGCGCGCCTGGCAACGCATCGGCATCCTGAGCGACGATGTCGGGCCGGTACACGAGGTGGCCGCCCGCCTCAAGGCGGTGCTCGACCCCATGTTCGACATGACCCTCGGCGAGGTGAGCCTGTCGTTCGTGCTGCGCCAGCAGCTGGAGCTGCAGCACGAGTACGGCGCCCGCGCCGCCCGCGAGCTGGTGCTCGTCTCGAAGCAGCTCATGTACTTCGAGCGCTACGCCAAGGAGCTGGCCCCCGACTACAACATGGCCCGCGACCTGTTCCTGATGCAGAACGTCTTTCCGGAGCCGGTCGCCCGGCTGGTTGCCGAGCGCGGCATCTCCTTCCCCGACGACTCGGTCGCGCACGTCGTGGGGTCAGGCGACACCCGTACGACTGCCTGACGCCAGCGCCGACGGCAATGGCCGGGCGTGGACGACGATCAGCTCTTGGACCGCCCGGGTGAGCGCGACGTAGAGCAGCCGCAGGCCCGGCGCAGTGCCCCCGGCGATCGTTGCCGGTTCGGCCACGACGACGGCATCGAACTCGAGGCCCTTGGCGTCGGGCGCCTCCAGCACGGTGGCGCCCGGCAGCCTGTGCGGCGCGGGGGCCAGGCCCGGCGGGGCGATCACGGCGACCGAGGTGTAGCGGCGGGTCAGCTCGGCCACCGCCGCCACGATCCGGTCGTGGAGGCCCTCGGTGCCGAGCGCCGCCTCCACGGCAAGGAACTGGGGCGGCCGGCCGTCGAGGCGGACGGACCGGCACGGCGTGACACCCGGCGCCGCCTCGGCCAGCAGCCGGTTGGCGACGTCGACGATGGCGGCCGGGACGCGGTAGCCGAGGTCGAGGTCGGCCCGTCGGGCGGTCGCCGGGGTGCCGAGGTGCCAGACCACGTCGGCCCACGAGGATTGAGCCGCCGGGGCGGTGGCCTGGGCCAGGTCACCGAGCACGGTCATCGATCGGGCAGGGCTGCGGCGGGCCAGCGCTCGGAACCCCATGGCCGAGAGGTCCTGCGCCTCGTCGACGACCACGTGGCCGTACGCCGGCGGCGGCCCGGCCAGGAGCGCTTCGGCCTCGTCGAGCAGTGCCAGGTCGTCGACCGTCCACGGCTCGTCGGACACCCGCCGCGTCGGCGGGCGCAGCATCAGCTCCTGCTCATCGGGGTCGAGCAGCCCGGCCCCGGCGCCGCGCAGCGCGTTGCGGTTGGTCAGCAGCCGGCGCACCAGCGCGGCGGCGTTGAGCCCGGGCCAGATGCGGTCGATCGCTCGCTGCCAGCCCCGGTCGGTGCGCAGGCTGGCGTCCATGGCCTCCAGGCTTGCCACCTCCTCCCCCCGGCGCGCTACCAGCTCCTGGCGGGCCAGCCGCACCAGCCGGGTCCGCAGCGCGGCCCGCCCGACATTGTGCGGCACACCCCGGCCGTGAACGTCGGCCACCGCGTCGAACACCGCGTCCGTGTCCAGCCGGACCATCCCCCAGGTGGTGGCGCCCTCGACGCGGTCCTCGGGTGGTTGCACGCTGGTGGCCACCGCCCGGGCCAGCACCGCCGCCAGGCGGCCATCGCCCTTGAGCCGGGCGGCGTCCTCGCCGTCCCGGCCGCGCCGGCGGTACGCGGTGCCGGCGAGGAGCCGTTCGAGCGTGGTCTGCCGGACGGCTGTCTCTCCCAGCGACGGCAGCACCTGCGCGATGTAGCGCAGGAAGATGGGGTTGGGCCCGACCACGAGCACGCCGGCAGCGTCGAGCTCGCGGCGGTGCTCGTAGAGCAGGAAGGCGGCGCGATGGAGACCGACGGCTGTCTTGCCGGTGCCCGGCCCGCCCTGCACGATGAGGCAGGTCTCGAGCGGCGCCCGGATCACCTCGTCCTGTTCGGCGGCGATCGTGGCGACGATGTCCCGCATCTCGCCAGTGCGCTCCCGGTCCAGCTCGGCCAGCAACGGATCGGGGATGCCGCCGTGGTGTGCGGCGTCGACGCTGTCGGGGTCGTCGAACACCTCGTCGAACAGGTCGTCGAGGCGACGGCCCGTCATCATGAATCGCCTCCGGCGCCGCAGGCCCAACGGGTCGACCGCGGTCGCTCGGTAGAACGGCACGGCCACGTCGGCCCGCCAGTCGACCACCACCGGGTCGCCGCGGTCGTCTTCGACGTGGCGCCGGCCCACGTACCAGCGGCCTCCGTCCTCGCCGTCGAGCCGACCGAAGCTCAACCCGGGCACATCGACCTCGAGGCTGCCGAGGCGATGGGCCAGGTGCTGCTGCGCGATCGCGGAATCCACCCTCTGGGCGGCGCCCTCGGCGATGGCAGCGACGCGCGCCGTCCGGCCCCGCATGGCGGCGAGGCAGCGGTAGGCCTCGTCGAGGTACGCCTGCTCGGCGTCGACGTCGGGATGGGGCACAGTCCGGACCTCTGCGCAACCGGGGGCGAAACAGCGTAGTGCGACCGTCAACACCTGGTTCCGGGATTTCCCCGGCGCGGTAGGGTCCGCCACCGGAGGTCCACACGTGCGCATCACGGCCAAGGTCGATTACGCCGTGCGAGCGGCGGCAGAGCTGGCAGCAGCGCCCCCCGGACCGGTCAAGGGGGATGTGATCGCGCAGCGCCAGCGCATCCCGGCCAAGTTCCTGGAGAACATCCTCGCCGACCTCCGCCGCGCGGGCCTGGTGGCCAGCCAGCGGGGCGCGGATGGTGGCTACTGGCTGGCCGCCGACGCCGCCACGATCTCGGTGGCCGACATCATCCGGGCGGTCGAGGGACCTCTGGCCGACGTGCACGGCACGCCGCCCGAACAAGTCGACTACCGGGGGCCGGCGGCGGGGCTTCAGGGGGTGTGGGTGGCGACGCGGGCCGCGCTGCGCACGGTCCTGGAAGAAGTGACGCTGGCCGACGTCGCCGCCGGGCGCCTGCCCGCCGAGGTCGAACGGTTGCTACGGGAGCCGGACGCCTGGCTCCGCCGCTGATGTCGCTGTCAACCCCGCCGCGCTAGCGTTGACTGCCTATGTCCCGCCGGATCGATATCGAGCTCACCAGCTCCCGGGATGACGGTTCCTGGACGTGGCGCGCAGCCGGCGCCCGCGAGCCCAGGGGCACGCTGGAGAGTGCCCTGGTCCCGGGCGGCACTCAGGTGGGCGACGTGCTGCGGGCCGAGATCGACGGGTACCTGGACCAGATGAGCGTCGTGGCGGTCCTCCCGCCCCGGGCGCCGCGGCGCGAGCCAGAGCGGCTGGAGCTGCACAGCGCCGGCGGCGATCGACCGTTGGTCACCACCACTCTGGTGCAGGAGCGCACCGGCGAGCGCCGTCCGCAGGGCCGTCGCGGCGACCGGCGGGAAAGAAGCGACCGCGGTGATCGGGGCGACCGCGGCGACCGCGGCGATGGTCGTGACGGCGCCGGACGGCGCGAGCGTGGCGATCGCGAGCGCGGACGGTCCGATCGGGAGGACCGGCGCCCGGCCCGTGCCCGAAAGGAGGCGCGCCACGAGCGGCCCGAGCGGCCGGCACCCCCGCCCGTTGAGTCCAAGCCGAAGCCCAAGCGTCTACGACCTGGCAAGGCCCATCGCACCGCCCTGCTCGAGGCCGTCCCGCCCGAACAGCAGCCGATCGCCGAGCAGCTCATCCTGGGGGGCATCCCGTCGGTGCGCCAGGCGATCGAAAAGCAGAACGAGGGGCTGCGCGCCGAGGGCAAGACCGAGGTCAAGGCCGATCAGCTGCTGCGGGTCGCCGAGGAGCTGCGCCATCGGGCCGCAGCTGCTGTGTGGCGGGACCGCGCCGAGGCCGCCATCGCCGCGGTCGACGAGCTCGACCTCCGCGACCTGCGCTCGGTCGTCAACGCCGCCGGCGATGCCGGCCGCGACGAGGACGCCCGGGCGCTTGCGGCCCAGCTGCGGGAGGCTCTGGCCAACCGGGTCGAGAAGGAGCACGCCGCCTGGCTGGCCGAGCTGGCCGACACCCTCCGCGATGGAAGGGTGGTGCGGGCGCTGCGGTTGAGCTCGCGTCCGCCCAAGGCGGGAGCGCCAATCCCCGGCGACCTGGCCAACCAGCTCGTGGAAGGCGCAGCCGCCGCGCTCACCGCAGAGACCGGCCAGGAACGCTGGGCCACCGTGCTCGACGCCCTGGCGTTCTCCCCCATCCGACGCCGGGTAGTACCTGCGTCGTTGCCGACGAAGCTGTCTCCCGAGCTGCGTGCCACCGTCGCACGGTTGGGTACCCGGCTTCCGGAGATCGCCCACATCTTTGCCATCGAGCCGGAGGAAGCGACGGGGCGAACCCCCCGCGGCCCCGCCCGCCGGAGCGTGCCCCGTAGCAAGAAGGCCCGCACAGAGCCACAGCCCGCTGCTGAAGCGGACGGGGCGGGTGCGCCCGACGCCGCCACGGATGGCAAGTCTGATCCGACGAGCACACCCGAAGAGGCGAGCGCGCACTAGACGGAGGAACTGGTTGCCCGGCAACCGCTTCCGGTCCACACCATGAGCCAAGCGCATTACGAGGTGACGCCGATCGGGACCGTCCGGTCTCCCCTGACCGATCGGGCGGCCGCGCCGAAGCAGGGCTATGAGGGATCGCCCGACGCGTGGCTCGAGTTCGACCCCGGCGTGCTCGAAGGGCTGGCGGACATCGGGCCGGGTGACCAGGTCATCGTTCTGACCTGGCTCGACCGGGCCCGGCGTGACATCCTGCGGACACACCCCCGTGACGACCTTTCCAATCCCGAGGTGGGCGTGTTCAGCACCCGCTCGCCCGACCGCCCCAATCCCATTGGCCTCCACGTCGTCGAGATCCTGGCGAGCGAGGGCCACCGGTTACGCGTCCGCAATCTCGAGGCCATCGACGGCACACCGGTCATCGATCTGAAGCCGGTGCTCCCGGGCGTGCTGGACGGCTGAACCCGGGCCCCGTTTGCGTCTAGCGGCGGTGGGTGCGTGCTCGGCGCCGCTGGCCGGTGGTCGCCTGTCGCACTCAGTGCCGGCGAGGGACGATCACCGATTCGATGCCGCCCCGGCCTCGGTAACGACCCGTCTCGATGTCCTCGTCCCAGCGGGCACCGCACGCCTCACAGGTGCAGGAGTCGACGTGCAACGAGCCGATGTAGAGCCGTTCGACCTGGTAGGCGTGGCAGAAGGGGCACTGGAGGTGTCCGCTGTCGTCGTCGTCGTCCATCCGCTCGGCGCCTGTCCCCCTGTCGGACCCGGTCTGTCTCATGACGACCCGCATCCTTCGGTTCGACCCCCTCACCATACCGAAGGTTTCGCCCGATTCCCGCCGACGGCTCGTCACGCAATGTGAGATAGCCCCGTTCATTGCAGTCAGAGTGCGATGACTAGGGTGGCCCGCATGAGCGATCGAGCCCCGAGCGAGCCGGCCGAAGGCCAAGAGCAGCGAGCAACGCCCGTCGAACTCGAACACCGCGGACCGTGTGCCGTCATCAGGATCAACCGGCCCGAGGCCCGCAACGCCGTCAACGGCGCGGTGGCGCAGGGCATCGAAGACGCCATCGACAAGGTCGAGGCCGACGACGGCGTCTGGATCGGGATTCTCACTGGCGAACCCCCCGTGTTCTCTGCCGGTGCCGACCTCAAGGAGATCAACGCCGGCAAGGGCGCCAGCCTGCAGACCGAGCGGGGCGGGTTCGCCGGCATCGTGCAGCGCGAGCGGACCAAGCCGATCATCGCCGCGGTCGACGGTCCCGCCCTGGCGGGAGGTACCGAGATCGTCCTGGCGTGCGACCTGGTGGTGGCGTCCACCAACGCCACCTTCGGCGTCCCCGAGGTCAAACGGTCACTCGTCGCCGGAGCGGGCGCCCTGTTCCGGCTGGGCCGCAAGCTGCCGTTCAACATCGCCATGGAGCTGGCGCTCACGGGTGACCCCATCACCGCCGAGCTTGCCCACCAGCACGGGTTCGTCAACCGGCTCGTCGAGCCGGGTCAGGCACTCGACGCGGCGATGACCCTGGCCGAGCAGATCTGCGCCAACGCGCCGCTCGCCGTGCGCGCCAGCCGCAAGGTCGTGGTGGAGGCCACGCACGCGCCCGACGAGATCGGCTGGCGGATGTCTATGGACGCCATGGCCGAGGCCGTCAGGAGCGAGGACCTCCGCGAGGGCCTGTCCGCGTTCATCGAGAAGCGGCCGCCCCGGTGGAAGGGTCGCTAACCGGGCGGCAGCACCCGATGGGTCGCGAGGAAGTCGGCGAGGCCGTCGACAAGCGGCCACGTGGCCACCTCCTCGAGCGGGACCCAGGCGACCTCGTCGGCGTCGTCACCGGCGATGGCCCGCCCCGGCGCGTCGACCACCGTGACCCAGAAGTCGAGGATGACGTAGTGGTACCCGTCGCCGATCCTCTCGACCCAACCCACGAGGTCGCCACAGGTCGCCCGCAGGCCCGTCTCCTCGCGAAGCTCACGGACCACCGCACCGCTCACCGTCTCTCCGGGCTCGACCCGCCCGCCCGGCACCGCCCACCGGCCCGACCCGGGCCCCGCCGCCCGCCGCACCAGCAGCAGCCGGTCGTCGACGACCGCGACAGCACCGGCGCACACCTCTGGGCGGGTGGCCAACGCGGCCATCACGCCAACGGGCGATGCACCACGATCGCCCGGGCAACCAGGCCGAACGATTCGAAGAAGTTCTTCGTCTCGCGATCGCCCGGCAGCGCCAGGCTGTCCACCCCGAAGCAGCCCCGGGCGATGCACCAGTCGATGAGGTGGTTCATGAGCGTCTCGCCCACGCCGACCGCCCGCGCGCCGGGGTCGACATAGATGTCGTCGATCACCCCCAACATGCCCCCGTCGAGCAGCTTCTCGACCCGTACCACGCCGTAGCCGACCACCACTTCGTCGAGGGTTCCCACCGCCACCTCGTGGTCGGGCGACTCGAGGGCCGAACGCAGCCCGGCCTCGTGGGGCGCCGGCCGCCCCTCGCGGCGCGCCCACAGGGTGCCCCCCTTCTGGCGGCCCTTCTCCTCGGTGGCGGCTCCCGCCAGTGCAACCACTTGGGGGATGTCCGCCGCGACGGCCGTGCGGGCTGCCTCCTCCGGCGCTGTGCCCGTGGGACGCTCGGGCGCCGCGGTCATTGCAGTTGCGCGATCTTGTTCAGGATCGTCTTGCGGCCCCGATGCGCGACTTCGTAGGCCCGGACCGCCTCCAACTCGTCGAGCGTCAGACCCGGCAACCGGGTGACGACCTGCGAGGCCGACAGGCTTTCGTAGTCGGTGATGGCAAGGTCGGCCACATCGGGTCCCGGCTCCGCCGCTTCGGGAGCGACGACCGAAGATCTGTCTGACCGGCTGGCGGCACGTTCGGGGGCACGCGTGTGGGCGGCGTCGCCGCTGCGACCCTGGTCGTCGTCGGGAAGCATGCCGAGCGCGCGCAGCAGCCCAGCCGTCTGGTCCTCGAACCCGGCCAGGCGGCGGCGCACCTCGGCCTCGCCATGACGGATCGCGAACTGGCCGAAGAGCCGGGCGTTGCGCGTGTGGACGCGCCCTTGCTCCGCCAGCTTGGGCAACAGCGTCGGGGCCTCGAAGAACAGCCCGATGGGTACGTAGACGAGCAGGTCGGCGATCTGGTCGACCGGACTCTTGTCATCACCCTCGGTCACGGCACGATCCTTTCAGGCCAACGGAGCAACCGGCCAGCCGCCGGGGCTGAGCACCAGCGGTTGAAACGAAATCACACGCAATCCGCGCAGAGCATCAGGTCGGGATCGGCGAGCTGGCTCGGGTGCTTGACCAGGAAGCAGGACTGGCAGACGAACTCGCCGGGTCGCCGGGGCTGGATGCGCCCGGTGCCGTCGCCCCGCTCGTCGGTCTCGGGTTGCTCCTCATCGTCTTCCTCCCCGCCGTCGTCGGGCTGCGCGGCGATGCGATCCTTGAGGATCGTGTCGAGGTCGGCCTCGACGTCGTCAGGGTCCTCGTCGTCCTCTTCCTCTTCCTCTTCCTCGTCGTCGGAGCGGCGCGCCTTGGTGGCGGTGGCCTTGGGCTTGGGCGCGGGCTCGAGCTCGACATCCTCTTCCTCGTCGTCGAGCGCCTCGAACTCTTCGTCTTCCGCGACGTCGTCCTCGTCGTCCGCGAGGGCCTCGTCGAGGTCTTCGGGCTCGGCCGCGAACTCTTCTTCTT
>Ga0209889_1000107_pt1 | contig 16886 bp, 15 predicted proteins | sample GWRWN1_0_10_FD_187233 | JGI IMG/M metagenome (GOLD analysis project Ga0209889, IMG submission 187233) | Riverbed sediment microbial communities from areas with no vegetation in Columbia River, Washington, USA - GW-RW N1_0_10 (SPAdes)... | ecosystem: Environmental > Aquatic > Freshwater > River >... | reverse complement strand
GCCGTTGCTGAGCGGGGTAGGCGCCGGGCTACTCCTGGCACGCGCCTGGGTCACGTCGCACCTGCGACACCCACCGAACCCGCGACAAGACCGACCACAGCATGCCGACGGTCCGCCGGTAGATCCACCGGCCGCAAGCGTCGCGAGGTCCAGGTAATTCGTGATCATGACCATTCCGACGAGTGCGGCGAGGTCGAGGCCAGGGGTGGCGCGGGCGGCAGGCCGAGCACGCCCCGCACGGCCCGTTCGGCGAGCACGGCGTCGAAGGGTGCTTGCCCGGCGAGGTTGATCACCAGCCCTTCGACTGCACCGAAATAGGCACGCGCCATGGCGCGAACCGGCGGTCCGGGTGGGATCGCTCCACTTCGACGCCCGGCAGTGATGAGCCGCGCACAGTCGGCGACGAGTTGCCGCTCGACTTCACGAATCTTGCGTCCGACCGGATGGTCCTCCCCGCTGAACTCGACCCTGAGGGTGATCATCACGCGGGCGATGTCGCGGCGGCAGAAGACCGCGTGGCCCCGGGCCACCGCGATGAGCGTGCCGATCGGGTCCGCGACGTCGCTGACCAGCGAGCCGACTTCCGCGTACCAGGCCTCCCTGACCCACTCCACCACTGCCAGTGCGAGGTCCTCTTTGCCGGCGAACAGATGGTACAAGGCACCTCGCGTGTAACCGGCCTCCGCTGCCACTCGCTCCAAGACCAGGTTGGAGTACCCGTAGCGGGAGAGGCCGCGCGCCGCTGCCTCCAACAAGGCGCTCTGGGTCTGGGCGCGCCGGTCGGCCTGGGTCCGTCGAGCGGGCTTGGCCGTGGCCGCTTTCACGTTGCATCACATACAGACACGTATGTATGTTACATGATATGAGCACGGTGTCGAGCCTCGTTGGGGTGAACGACGTCCCTGAGGCCGTCCGCGCCCTCACCACCCTCGCCGAGCCCGACTACGTCGATCTGTTTACCGTCACGACACCCATGGCCACGGACAAGTCGGCCGAGGAGTGGGCGCGTGCCGTCCTCGAGCAGGCCTCCGTGTCGCGCCGCAACGCCCGCGCGCTCTGGCGGCTCATGGGCCTGCGTCTCGGACCGCCGCACTCACCCGACCACGTGCAGGGCTGGAAGATCGCGGCGCGCGGCGACAACTGGATCCGAGTCGAGACGGCCTCGTGGTACCTGACCGCCCAGGCCGTCTGCCTGGTCGAGGAATGGCACGTGTCCCTATCGCTGTCTCTCCGCTACGACCGGCCCGTCGGGGCGCTCATCTGGAACCTAGTGGCCGGTCCCCATCAACGAGGCGTGCCCGTCATGCTGCGCCAAGCGGTGAGGCTCATGACGACGTGAGGGTTCCGAACTCGGCGCACGAAGCACACGGTTGGGTCATCCGCACTGCCCAATCTCCCGCCTGCCCGATGAGCGTCCCCTAGCTCCGAGATGCGCGGTGCTATCGGACGAACAAGGTGCCTTCTCGTTCGGCGAGCTTGCCTCGACCAAGTGGCAACATCCTCGTCAGTAGCCGGTAGCCAGCATCGAGGCCGGGGACTCTCGCGAAGAAGCCCTGCGGGCCACGCGTCATCCGCCCGGTGGCTACGTCGTACTTCGCCCCGTGCCACGGGCAGACCAAACACCCCTCTTGATCGACCGATCCCTTGGCGAGATCGGCGCCCATGTGCCGGCAGTGGCGAGTCACGGCAAAGAGCTCACCGTTCGCGTTCCCCACTGCATACCGACCGGCGCCACGGACAACGCCGGGCTCCAGCTCGGAGGCAGGGCCCACCTCGGTCTCTCCGGCCATCGCCACCTCCGACCGCCTCTCACCGCCACACTAGCCCTTGACAGGTACGCGGCCGTGTCCTTGCCCATTCGCCATCCGGCGCGCACACACGACGCTCATTAGGACCATCCCTGATGATTGGGATCCTCCTCCCATCGCAGCTCGCGACCTAGGTGTGTGCATCAACTCGGTGACCCGTATGTCGCGTCCTCCTCTGTCGCAGTTCCACAATCTGCCATCCGCGGTCAGGTCACTGGATCGAAGTCGGCGCCCGTCGACGGCGGCGGTTCCATGCCGTGGCGGCGCATGCCCTCCTCGATGCGGGCGATGACGGTGCGGATCACCTTGACCCGGGCATAGCGCTTGTTCTCGGCCTCGACGAGGTCCCAGGGGCCGAGCTGGTGGTCGGTCCGCTTCAACATCTCGACGACGGCCGTCTCGTACTGCGGCCGCTTGTCGCGGTTGTGCCAGTCGTCGGCGGTGAGCTTCCAGCTCTTGAGCGGGTCGTCGCGACGGCTCCGGAAGCGACGCAACTGCTCCTCGGCCGAGATGTGCAGCCACAGCTTCACCAACACCGTCCCTTCGAGGGCGAGCGAGTGTTCGAACTGGACGATCTCCTCGTACCCGCGTTGCCACTGCTCCTCGCTCGCATAGCCATCGACGCGCTCGACCAGCACACGGCCGTACCACGATCGGTCGAACACCGCCATCCCGCCCCAGCCCGGCAGCTGGACGTAGAAGCGCGCCAGGAAGTGGTGCCGCTTCTCGTCGGGAGTCGGGGCGGCGAACTGCGCCACGCGCACGTGCCGAGGGTCGAGCCGCCCGACGAGCCGTTTGATCGCACCACCCTTGCCCGAGGCATCCCACCCCTCGAACAGCACACACACCGGCGGACCCAGGGTCCCATCGCCGATCAGCCCACCCAATACCAGTCGCAGGTGGAGGAGGCGCCGCTGGGCGGCGGCCAAACGGACCTCCTCCTCCTCCCGAGAAAGGCGAAGCGAAAGGTCGACGCGATCGAGTCTGGACACCAACCCCATTGAAGCTCGCGCGCGACCCAAGGGGTCGCACCGAACGGCCGCGCCGTGAGGTCGGCCGTCGGACACGCGCAGTGGCCGGATCGGCAGCCGCCGTCATGGCTCCCCTCAATGCTGCCCGCAGACGAGTAGAGCTCAGGCGCCTTGAAGCGACACTCCCTCTGGCTGCAGGCGATCGCGAGAGCGATCGCCGAACAGTGGTTGCCCTGGACATGGGGCGGGCAGCGGGCGCAGAATGCGGCCGTTCAGGTGAGGCTTCGGGGGTGAGGGCCACTCGTGGACGTGTGCGTCCGCCCCGCCGCTGTCAGAAGGGGGTGGATATGGCGACGCAAGCCGAGGATCGGATGATCTCCGAGGAGATCGCACCGGTCCTGGTAGCAAGGACGCTCGGACCGTTCGATCTCGTCGTGATCTTCGTCGCGATCGTGTTGTTCATCATCAACTCGGCGGGCCTGCAGTTCGCCGGTCCGTCCGTGTTCATCTTCTGGATCGTCGCCTTCGCGACCTTCCTGATCACGGGCGCATACGTCACCGCTCAGCTCGGCCGGATGTTCCCGGAGGAAGGCTCCCTGTACGTCTGGACCCACAAGGTGCTCGGCCCATTCTGGGGGTTCTTCGCCGGGTTCGTCGCCTGGTGGCCGGGCCCGATGGTGATGGTGGTCTCGGGGGTGCTCGTGGCCAACTTCATCCAACAGATCGCCGCCTTCGGCGACGACGCGATCCTGACGGAGAACTGGCAGATCGGACTCGTCGTGCTCGCCGTCTTGTGGTTCAGCGCGGCCCTGTCGCTGCTGCGCATGCGGCTCACGCAGAACTACGTGAACATCCAGTTCTTCGCGTACGCAGCCGCCATCTTCCTGATCGGTCTGGCGGGCGTCGTCTGGCTGGCGAAGGGAAATCCATCGGCGACAGACTTCGGGTCGGGCTGGAATCCGTTCAAGGGAGACGACCTCGCGCTCGGCCTCCCCGCCAACCTGACGTTCTTCTCGTTCGCCATTCTCGCGCTCCTCGGCATCGAGACGCCGCTGAACATGGGGGTCGAGGTGAAAGGCGGCGAGAGGTCGATCAGGACGTACCTGCTCTGGGGTTGCCTCATCGTGATGGCCGCCTACCTCTGGACCACGTGGGGGAACATGGTCGCGATCGAGGCCGGAGGGGCGAACGGCGTGACGGGCGGGGCGCAAGCCGTCGGCGTCGCGATCGGCGAATGGGCCGGCGTGATCGTCGCCCTCATCTTGGCGTGGGTCTTCCTCATGGCCACAGTCGTCTACAACTACGCGTTCGCGCGCTTGCTGTTCGTGTCCGGCCTCGAGAAGCGCCTGCCGCACCAGATCGGAAACGTCAACAAGAACAAGGTGCCGGCGAATGCCGTCCTCCTCCAGACAGCGATCGCGACGATCATCACGATCGTCGTCTTCTTCGTCGTCGGCGCGGGTGACGGAGACTCGAACAAGCCCTTCTACGCGCTGTACGCGGGGCTCACGATCGTCTGGTGCATCTCCACCGCCCTGCTGTTCCTGGACATCTTCTTCGCCAAGCGAGCTGCGCCCGCCAAGTTCGAGGAGGCGCGGCGGATCCCTCTCGGCTGGTTGTATGCGTGTGGCGTGGTGGGGACGGTCGTCAACATCCTCGCGGTCCTCTTCATCTTCGTCGGCTCGTGGTACCCGATCGGGTTCCCGAAGCTCGCCGAGTGGAACACGTGGATGGTCACGATCACGGCGATCTCCGTGATCTCGGGCATTTCGATCTACGCGATCTCGCAGCGGACGAGGCGAGGCAAGACCGACGAGCAGCTGCTGACCGAGCTCGCTCCAGCCGGGGGCGGAGGGGCGGGAGCGTAGCGCCCGCGATGTGACGCCCGAGGAGGTCGACCCCGGCCGGCCGGGATTCTCAGTACCGCCACCTGTGGTCCGCCACGATGCTCTCCGGCTCCTGGCCGGCGAACGCCTCGGCTTCTGCCCGGCGCACGGCCGCGAAGGACCCGAAGAGCATCGGTCCCAGGGCGTCCCGCAGGACGTCGGACTTCTCGAAGTGCGACAACGCCTCCTCAACAGATTGCGGCAGCCGTTGGATGCCGCGCGGCGCGAGCTCCCCGTCCGACAAGGCGCCGGGGTCAACCGTGACCTCGTCGGGCAGGTGCAGGCCTCCCTGCACGCCGGCCAGGCCTGCGGCGATGAGCGCCCCCGCCAGGACATAGGGGTTTGCGCTCTGGTCGAAGCACTTCACCTCCGTGTTGGCCGCGTTCTCGCGCGCCCCGACCATCCCGGTGATGAATCGGATGGCCGCCTCCCGATTCTCCCGGCCCCAGCACGCGAACGCTCCGGCCCAGTGCGACGGAATGAGCCGCAGGTAGCTCGGCACACTCGGAGAGCCCACGGCCACCAGAGCCGGAAGCTCGGCGAGCACGCCAGCCACGAATGCCTCACCCGTCTCAGTCATCCCATAGGGACCGCGGCCGCCGGCGAACAGGTTGATCCCATCGCGCCACAGGCTGAAGTGGACATGCCCGCCGTTTCCCACGTGGCCTGCGATCACCACGGGGGAGAATGACGCGCGCATGCCGTGCTTCGCCGCCACCGCCCGGATCGTCTGGCGCACGAGGACGGACGTGTCGGCTGCCCCGACCGGATCGGTCGGCGGCACGGAGACCTCCAACTGGCCCATCGCGTATTCGGGGTGGAACTGATCGACCCCGACGCCCGCCTCCTCCAGCGCAGCGATGAGGTCCAGGGCGTAGTCGGAGATCGTTGCGAGCACGGGAAGCCCATACGCCGGACCTCTGTGGATGGGGCTCTCGATCTCCGAGTCTGACCCAGCCTGGAACCATTCCAGCTCGAACGCCATTCGCAGCTCCAGCCCCGCGTCGGCCGCCCGCCCCGCCTGGCGCTTGGCGAAGCTCCGCTGGCAGCCGGGGTAGACCTCGCCCTCCTGGGTGTGCTTGTCGACGGGAGCCCAGGCCCACCCCGGCTGCGCCGCGAGCGTGCGCAACGCCCAGGGGTCGGGCATGAGCCGGAGGTCGCCGACAGGCCCGCCAACCTCGTCGCTCGCCGTGATGGAGTCGTTGACCATGAAGACCTCGAAGACCGGCGACATGCCGATCCCGTACCGCACGGTCCGTTCGAGGAGCGACACCGGCACGGTCTTCACCCGCGTAACGCCAGCGTTGTCCACATGGCTGAGCGCCACGGCACGGACGCCGTGAGCGGACAGCGAGACCGTCAGTTTCCTGGCCTTGTCGACACGCCGGGCGATCTCTTCTCGAGATCCCGTGGCCTGCTCGTCCTGCAACGCTGCACCTCCCCATGCCGATTCGCGGATCCCCGCCGGCCTTCCGCAGGGACTGAATCATGCCATCGACGGGGCGGGGCCCGATGCCCGCCGGCCGTCTGGCGTCCAGACAGCAAGGGCTATGCTCCGCCGGCGTTCGCTGGGGCACGAGGGAGGCGATCGGCGGTGCATTCGGAGGATGTCGAAGGTCTCCGGCTGATCGACCACCACTGTCATTGCGTGGTGAAGACGGACCTCGACCGGGCCGGGTTCGAGCGCCTCCTCAGCGAGAGCTACGACCCGGAGCCTCCTGGGACGAGCCGATTCGATTCCCCGCTCGGTCTGGCCGTCCGCCGATGGTGTGCTCCGGTGCTTGGCCTCGAACCGTTTGCCTCACCCCAGGACTATGTCGCGCGTAGGACGGCCCTGGGGGCCGAGGAGGTGGGCCGCTCGCTTCTGCACGAAGCCGGTCTGGGCGCGCTCTTGGTCGACACCGGGTATCGCTCGGATGAGCTCGTCGACCTGCCGGCGATGGGCGCGCTAGCCGCGGTCCCGGTTCACGAGATCGTCCGGTTGGAGGCCGTGGCGGAAAGCGTGGCCGAATCGGGCGTGGAGGCGAGCCGCTACCCGAGCGTGTACCGGGATGCGCTGGAGGAAATCTCGAAGGAGGCCGTGGGGCTCAAGACCATCGTGGCCTACCGGGGCGGGTTCACGTTCGACCCGGAGCCGCCCGACGACGCCGACGTCGTGCGGGCCGCCGGGCCGTTCCTCGAAGCCGCCGCGTCGGGACGGCCCCGGCTCGCGGATCCGGTGTTGCTCCGGTTCGGCATCTGGTCGGGTGCGCGGCTCGCACGCGAACGAGGGCTGCCGATCCAGTTCCACACGGGGTGGGGAGACGCCGACCTGGAGCTGCATCGCGCGAACCCGACGCTCCTCACGCAGCTGATCCGCGAGTTCGACCGGCTCGAAGTGAACATCGTGTTCCTTCACTGCTACCCGTTCCACCGCGACGCGGCATACCTCGCATCGGTGTACGGGAACGTGTACTTCGATGTCGGTTCCGCCCTCCACTACCACGGACCGAGCTCAGCGGGCCTCCTGGCGGAGGCCATGGAGGTGGCGCCATTCTCGAAGCTGCTGTACTCCTCCGACGCATTCGGACTGGCCGAGCAGTACTTCCTGGGAGCGATGCTGTTCCGGCGAGCGCTCGGGGCGACCCTCGGCGGATGGATCGACGCCGACCACTGCGACACGGCGACCGCACGGCGGATCGCCGACGGCATCGCTCGAGGGAACGCGCTGCGGCTCTACCCGTTGCCCTAGAGCGCGGTCGCGGACACGACCTCCTCAGAACAGCTCGACGTACTCCTGGCGCTCCCAATCCGTCACCCAGTCGGCGAACCGCGCGAGCTCGTGGCCTCGCATGGCGGCGTAGACCTTCAGGAACTCCTCCCCGAAGAACTCCTTTGTGGCCGGCTCGCCGGCCAACTCGCCGAGCGCCTCGGCCAGCGAGGAAGGAAGCGGCTCAAGTGACGGGTCCTCCTCGGCCGGACCGCCGCTGGACGGCGGGGGAGGCCTCAGGCCGTGCTCGATCCCAGCGAGGCCGGCCGACAGCAGCGCCGCGCCCACCAGGTAGGGATTCGACACGGCGGTCGGCCCGCGGTTCTCGGTGTGTGTCGACTCGGGCCTGCCGCCCTTCACCCGCACGAGCGCCGACCGGTCCTCGAGCCCCCAAGAGATGTTTGTCGGACTGAATGTGTGCTTCCGGCGACGGCGGCGGCAGTTCACGGTCGGGGCGATTACCGCGTCGACGGCCCTCGCGTACCGGAGCTGCCCGGCGATGAAGGACCGGCACACGTCGTTGATGCCCTGCGGGTCGTCAGCGTCGCCGAACGCGTTCTTTCCGCTCTTCGCGTCGACCAGCGAGATGTGCGTATGGCAGCCGCTCCCGGCGGAGTCCCCGAACGGCTTGCTCATGAACGTCGCGATGTAGCCGTCGTTGCGGGCGATCTCCTTGACGCCGTTCTTGAACGTAAACGCCTGGTCGGGGCCCGCTAGGCCCTGCCCGGGGGCGAAGTTGATCTCCCATTGCGACCCGGCGTACTCGCAGTTGGACGTGATGATGTCGACCCCGATCTCGGGCATCAGCTCGAGGATGCGGCCAACCGTTGGCACATAGGCGTTCCGAACGGTGTTGAAGATGTGATAGCCGCTGAAGAGCGGCTCTCGGGTGCTCGCGTCGAGTAGGTAGAACTCGTACTCGAAGCCTGTGACGGGCTCGAACCCCATTACCCGGCACCGGTCCAGCACCCTCCGGTACACCTGCCGCGGCGTGGCATCGAGGGGTGTGCCGTCGTACCAGCTCGCGTCGCAGATGAACCGGGCCGTTCGGTCGGCCCACGGAACGACCGCGGCTGTGTCCGCGTCCGGGAACAGAAGCTGGTCTGCGTATTGGCGCTCCTCGTTGTAGAGGGTGCCACCCACGACGTCCGAGCGGCTGTCCAGGACGCTCGTCCCGCCGTACATGTTGAGGCCCCGGTCCGCGTATCCGAACGCGTGTCGGATGGGGATGGTCTTGGAACGCGACGTGCCGTGCATGTCCGGCAGCTCGAACCGGACCCACTCGATGCCGTCTTTCTGCCACCCCTCGAGGATCTGGTTGACGCTGTCCACGAAGCTCCTCCTGTGGCCCTCATCCGTCGCCGGCAGTTCCCTCCGTGCCCTGAACCGAGGATGGGCCAGCAGGTTAGTGAACCCGTAGGGGGGCCGATGCCCGCGCGACACCTCGCGTACGTGCGGCACCGAAGGTAATCTCCGGTGCGCCCGGTCTCCTTGCTGCGCCAGAGGTCGTCCAGCGCCCGGGATCTGAAAGGAGGACCCAGTGGCCCGGTCGGTGATCGACAGCGGCGAGACCAGCGTGCTCCCGCTCGAGTTCGATCGTCGCTACCCGGTCATCGTTCGCGGTGAAGGCGTCTGGGTGGAGGACGCGGTCGGGCACCGCTATCTCGACGCGATGGCTGGCGGCTCGATGGCCGCGACCCTCGGGCACGGTCGCCGGGACATCATTGCCGCCGCCCGGGCCCAGGCGAGTCGTTTGGCCTGCGTGCACAACCACCGGCTGACCAACCCCGCGCAGGAGCACCTGGCTCAGCAGCTCGTCGAGGTTGCCCCCGAGGGCTTTACGCGCGTCCGGTTCGTGACGAGCGGTTCCGACGCCAACGAGATGGCCCTCCAGCTGGCTCGCAGCTACCACGTGGAGCGCGGCGAGTCGGAACGGTGGCAGGTGATCTCCCCCGCCCAGGCGTACCACGGCCCCACGATGGAGACCCTGGCACTGACCGGCCGGCCGGGGCTCCAGGGACCGTACGGCGCCTACTTCCCCCAGCACCGGCACATCCCGCCGAGCACGTGGCGCTTCGACCCGACTGGCCGGGAGGCCCTCGAGGCCCTTGACCGGGCGATAGAGGATGCCGGCCCGGGAACGATTTCGGCGTTCTTCTGCGAGCCGATCAGCGCCGCGGCATTGCCCTCGTACACCCCGCCGCCGCGCTTTTGGGAGGGGCTCGCCGAGCGGCGCGCCCGGTACGGCTTCCTGGTCCTGTTCGACGAGGTCGTGACGGGCTTGGGCCGAACTGGGCGGTGGTTCGCGGGTGCCGGTACCCAGTGCGCGCCCGACATCATCGCGACGGCGAAGGCTCTTGGCGCGGGTTACGCAGCCATCGGAGCCGTGCTCGTCCGCGACCATGTGTACGAGGCGATCGCGCAGGCCTCGAGGCGCTTCACCCTTGGGCACACGTGGGACGGAGCGCCCCTGGCGTGCGGTGTGGGGCTCGCCGTGCTGGAGGCCATGCGCTCGGAGGGCCTGGTCGAACGCGTTCGTGACCGCGGGCCGAAGTTGCTGGAGGAGGTCGATGCCGCCCTGGACGGCATCCCCATGGTGCGCGAGGTTCGGGGCCACGGGTACTTGCTGGGCGTCTCGTTCGTCGATCCCCGTGACGGCCAGTCGTTCCTCCCTACGGAGCTGCGTGTCGCAGCGAGGATCGACAACGCTGCCTTCGAGCGCGGCCTGATCGTCCTGTCGACCCAGCCCACGCGCGACGGGTACGCCGGTGACCAGACGTTGTTCGCGCCCCCCTACACCACGACCGACGAAGAGCTGGCGGAGATGGTTTCGCGGTTCGCGGACACCGTGCGCCACGTCGCCGCAAGCGTGGAGAGCGAGCTGGACGCCCATCCGGCAGCGTCCGCGGCAGAGCGATGAGCTCGCGGTCTGTCGCCGACGTGGGCGCGCTCCGGGCCCTGATCCTCCAACACGAGGAGCCCACCCCACCGGGCCTCGTGACCGCGTGGCTGGAGGAACACGGCGCCGACATGGAGGTGCTTCGCATCGACCTCGAGGATCCCCAGGTCGATCCCCGCCGGTACGACCTCATCGTGTCCCTAGGCTCCGAGTTCGCCGCCTATGACAACTCACACGAATTCGTCGAGCGTGAGGCGCGGCTCCTGCGCGGGGCGCTCGAAGCGAACGTGCCGATCCTCGGCCTCTGCTTCGGCGGCCAGATGCTCGCCCTCGTGCTGGGCGGCGAGGTGTATCGCGGCTCCGCGGCGGAGATCGGCTGGCTCCCCGTGCGAAGCCGCGACCCCGACCTCGTTCCCGAGGGCCCATGGTTCCAGTGGCACTTCGACGTCCTGACCGCGCCACCGGGTGCGACCGTCATCGCCGAGACCGACCTGGGCACGCAGGCGTTCGTCGCCGGGCCGAGCCTCGGCCTGCAGTTCCATCCTGAGGTGACGCCCGAGATCATGGACGAATGGGTCCGGGCTTATCGCCACGAGCTCGACGCCGAGGGCATCGACCCGGATGCGCTCCTCGAGGAAACGAACCGGCGCGCGCAGGAGAGCAAGCGAACGTCGTGGCAGCTGCTGGACGGATACCTCGACAGGGTCGCCGGGTTGGGGTCCCGGACCGCGACGTGAAGGGGACGGTCCGGTCGGACGACACCAGCGTGTTCCCACGCGTCCTCGACCTCGAGTACCCGAACGTCGAGCGGGGTGAGGGCGTCTGGCTCACCACGATCGACGGCATGCGGATCCTGGACGCATGCTCCGGTGGCGCGATGGTCACGTGTCTCGGCCACGCCGTGCCGGAGCTCGTCGCGGCGGCCGCCGAACAGGCCGAGCGCATCGCCTACTTCTACAACCACCATTTCACGAGCGAGCCACAGGAACGGCTTGCCGATCGCATGCTCGAGGTCGTCGCGCCCGAGATGGCACGGGTGCGATTCGTCTCGGGCGGGTCCGAGGCGAACGAGACAGCCCTGCGGCTGACCCGGACCTACCACGTGGAACGAGGGCAGACTGAGCGTTGGCGCGTGATCTCGCCTGCCCAGGCATATCACGGTTCGACTATGGGCACCCTCGCGCTCACCGGTCGGCGCGCCCTGCAGGAGCCGTTTACGCCGTACCTGGCTGACCACCTGCACATCCCGCCGAGCACGTGGCGGTTCGACCCGAGCGGCGAGGCCGCGCTGGAGGAGATGGATCGTCTCATCGAGGTGGCGGGCCCGGAGACGATCGCTGCCTTCTTCTGCGAGCCGATCAGCGCGGCCGCGCTCCCTGGCTACTCGCCGCCCGAGCGCTTCTGGCTGGGCCTGTCCGAGCGCCGTCAGGAGCACGGCTTCCTGATCTGCTTCGACGAGGTGGTGACGGGCATCGGCCGCGTCGGGACCTGGCTCGCTGCCCACCAGCTCCCGATCGAGCCGGACATCGTTGCCGTCGGGAAGGGACTGGGCGCCGGCCACGCCCCCCTCGGCGCTGTGCTTTGCCGGCAGCACGTCTACGACGCCATCGACCGCGGATCCCGGGAGTTCGACCTGGGGCACACCTGGGACGGCGCTCCCCTCTCGTCGGCCGTCGGCCTCGCCGTCCTCGACCTGATCGCCGAGCGGGGTCTTGTGGAGCACGTCCGCGAACGCGGGCCGGGTCTGCTCGAGGACCTCGAAGCAGCCCTTTCCGGTTCCGGCATCGTCGGTGACGTCCGTGGTCGCGGCTTCCTGTTCGGCGTCGAGCTGGTCGACCCGCGCGACGGGACGTCGTTCCTGCCCGGCGAGCTGGACGCCGCGGCGCTCGTCGACGACACGGCGTTCGCGCATGGCCTGCTCGTCACGGCAACGCACCCGCAGGCCGACGGCTACGCGGGGGACCAGGTGCTGCTGGCCCCGGCGTACACGAGTACCGACGCGGAGCTCGCCGAGATGGTCGAACGGTTCGTGGCCACGATCGGCGACGTGGAGCGCACGATCAAGAGCTCACTGAAGAACCCGCCGGCAGACCCATGACCTCGGGGGACCGCGCCGCTCCCGGCGAGTTCGTGCTCCTCGGGATCCCCGACGTCCACGGCTCGATCAGGGGGAAGGCGCTGCGGCCCGCCGCCTTCGAGTCGGCGCAGCGCCACGGGACGGTGATGACGGACCTGATCCTGGGTCTCGATCCGGTGGACACCCCGATCACCGACTTCGAACGGTTCGGCATCCGGACCGGAGCCCCGGACCTGCTCGTTCACCCGGATCCCGAGACGGTCCACGATCTCAGCTGGCGTCCAGGATGGCGCATCTGCCTGGCCACTCCCAGCTGGCCGGACGGCACCCCCTGCGAGTTCGCCTCACGAGAAGTGTTTCGGCACGTGTTGGCCGGGATGGCGGAGCTCGGTTTCGAGGTCATGGCGGCGCTCGAATACGAGATCCGGCTGAGGGACCCCGGGGGACAGCCCCTTTCCAGCGGCATCAGCTACAGCTTCACGGAGATCGGGAGCTACGCCGAGTTCGTATGCCAACTCGTCCGGGCGCTCGAGGGGTTGGGCGTCGAGCTCTCCGCGGTGCACACGGAAGCGGGTCCGGGGCTGCTCGAGCTGAATCTCGGACCACGGCGCGGCCTCGGCGCGGCCGACGACGCCGCGCTGGTGAAGTTCGCCGTGAAGGAGCTGGCGGCGTCGATGGGCCTGCAGGCCAGCTTCCTGGCGAAGACCACGCCCGGCGAGGAAGGATCAAGCGGGCACGTCCACATGTCGTGCTGGGAGGGCGAGACGAACTCGTTCGCGTCGGATTCGCGGACCGACTCGTTGCCGGCGGTCTTCGGCTCGGCGATCGCCGGTGTGGTGGATCACCTGCCGGCCGCTTCGCTGCTGCTGAACCCGACCGTGAACTCCTACAAGCGCCTGGTGCCGGGGTGGTTCGCGCCGATCAACGCCACCTGGGGCCACGAGAACCGATCCTGCGCAGTCCGGGCCATCAGATCGGACCGGCCCGAGCTGTGGCGGTTCGAGTGCCGCCGGCCGGGCGCGGATGCCAATCCCTACCTCGCGCTCGCGGCCGTTGCCGCTTCCGCCGCCGACGGCATCAGGAACAAGGCGGAGCCCTCGCCGCCGATCGATGGCGACGCCTACGCGCTGGCGGACCTGCCCGAACTGCCCGGCTCGCTCGAGGCCGCCCTCCGCGCGTTCGACGACGACCACGTCTTGAGGGCGGCACTCGGCGAACGGTTCAGCGAGTACTACAAGACATCCCGCGCCTGGGAGCTCAAGGCCTGGCGCGAGAACGTGTCCGACTGGGAACGCGAGCGGTACGAGCGCTCCGTCTAGCTTCCCGGTGACCGAACGAGCAGATTGAACCTCTATCACGAGCGGATGAACCCGCACGACGCGCTCGAGGGGAGAAACCACCAGATGACCGCCCGACACGACGAAACCCAAGGTCAGCGGCCAAATTCAGGCGCCTACCTGGGGCTTCATGGCGAGCACCCCCGGTCAACGCCCTGTGCCTGACCCGCTCCGCACCGAGCTGCTGATGAAGTTCCTCGACACCGAGGACAGGCGCGGGCGCCGGTTGGTCCACATCCCGATGGGCGGCTTGGGCGAAGTGGGCGAGGTCGCCAAGGCGGCGCTGTTCTTGGCGTTCGACGAGTCGTCGTTCATGGCCGGCGCCGAGCTGCTCGTCGACCGCGGTATCACCGCCGCCTAGGTGATACGGGAGTAGCGGCAATGGCCGGTTCCACCAATGTCCAGCAGACGATCAGCCCGGTCGACGGTTCGGTGGTGGCCGAGCGCGACCTGGCGACTCCGGCACAGATCGACGCCGTCCTCGATCGGGCCGTCGCGGCTCAGCGGTCGTGGCGGCAGGTGCCGCTCCGTGAGCGGGCGGAGGTGGTCGGGCGTCTGGTGACCTGGATGGTCGACCGGGCCGATGCCATCGGACGCGAGCTGAGCTGGCAGATGGGCCGGCCCGTGGCCCACTCGCCGTTGGAGCTCACCAGGGGTTTCGCCGAGCGCGCCACCTGGCTGGCCGGCGCGGCCGCGGGGGCGCTGGCCGACACCGAGGTCGAGCCGCGGGAGGGGTGCCGCCGCTTTATTCGCCACGAGCCGGTGGGCGTCGTTTTGGTGGTGGCACCGTGGAACTACCCGTATCTGTGCTCGGTCAATGCCGTGGTACCGGCGCTGCTGGCAGGCGACGCGGTGGTCCTCAAGGTGTCCTCGCAGACCCCCCTGGTGGCGGAGCGCTGGGCCGCGGGCCTGGCGGCCGCGGGGCTGCCCGACGGCGTGTTCGACTACGTGCATGCGCACCACGACGCCGTCGCCAGGATGGTGGCCGATCCCCGGGTCGGGTTCGTGGCCTTCACCGGTTCGGTGGCGGGTGGCCATGCCCTGCAGCGGGCGGCGGCAGCGCGCTTTGTCGGCACCGGATTCGAGCTGGGCGGCAAGGACCCCGCCTACGTGCGCCAGGACGCCCCGCTCGAGGCCACCGTGGCCCAGCTGGTCGACGGCGTGTACTTCAACGCCGGTCAGTCGTGCTGCGCCATCGAGCGCATCTACGTGCACCGCGACCGGTTCGGAGAGCTGGTAGAGGCGATCGTCGACTCGGCCCGCGGCTATGTGCTGGGTCACCCGCTCGACGCCGACACGACACTCGGCCCGGTTGTGCGCCCGGGCGCCGCCGCGTTCGTGCGCGGCCAGGTCGACGAGGCGGTGGCCAAGGGAGCACGCGCGCTCATCGATCCGGCGTCGTTCCCGGGCGACCGCCCCGGCACGCCCTACCTCGCACCGCAGGTGCTCATCGACGTCGACCACGGCATGGGGGTGATGACCGAGGAAAGCTTCGGGCCGGTGGTCGGCATCATGCCCGTCGACGGCGACGACCACGCCGTGGCGCTCATGAACGACAGCGAATTCGGACTGACGGCGTCGATCTGGACCACCGACATCGACGCCGCGCTGGCCGTCGGCGACCGAGTCGAGACCGGGACCTGGTACCTCAACAGCTGCGACTACCTCGACCCAGCGCTGGCGTGGACCGGCGTCAAGCACTCGGGCCGGGGCGTCTCCCTATCCACGCTCGGCTTCTTGGCCGTGACCCGGCCCAAGTCCTTCCACCTGAGACTCGCGCCGTGACCAGCATCGGCGTGCTGGAGTGCGACCACGTCGCCGACCGGCACTGGTCGAGATCAATACGACCCCGGCAACCACGCATCAGCGCGTAGTGCCGAATAGGTGCCGATCCGGGTTGTGCATTGAATGTTTCGACGGCGTCGTTCGGTGCTGACAGTGAACGTCTTCCACGCCCGCTCGACGGGAACGGCCACCACGAACGTGTGCTCCACGCGGTCGCCGCTGCCGCTCAGAGGACCGCGACCTTCACGATCGGACGCGGCCCCAGGGTGGCGGAACCGTGGTGCAGTTCGCCGCCACGGATCCACGACGCGCTCGCCTCGTTGTGGACTGGCGTCACGCGGGCAACGGTCCACAGCTCGCGGTAGCCGAACACGGGCGCGCCGCCCACCTCGACGAGGAGGTCGCCGGGCTCCAGACCCAGTGCGGCGCCGAACGTGTCCGGGTCGACCGCGTGCACGACCAAGCCGGCCGGTACCTCCCGTGCTTGGATGCCGTGATAGCTGCGTTCCATGGGATGGCGGGGGAAGCCCACGCCGGTCTCGAGGTAGAGGATCAGGTCGGCGACGCTCTCGTCGGCGCCCCGGCTGATGGACTCGAGGGCTGTGGCCCATTCGTCGCCGTCGCCGAATCCGGAGTGCGTGATCGCGATGCGACTGCCGGTGCCGTCGGCCTCGAACGTCATGCACGTCTCGATCGGCCCCGGCAGCCGCGGCACGTGACCTCCGCTCTGGCTGTAGCGCAGCCGGTTGGGTGGATCGAGCTCGAGGATTGTCCACGCCACCTCGGTGCCGAAGAGGTCGAATCGAGCTTCGCTCTCGTCGTTGCCGGTCGGTGTGAAGAACCATTGCGCCAACTCGTCGGGATCGGTGCACGCCCGCCACGCCCGTTCCACTGACACCGAGACCGAGAAGGTTCGCTCATAGGTACCGCTCATGTGTCCTCCTTGACGGACGGATCGGGGTACACCGCGAGCGCCACCCGGTAGGGCGAGCCCGCACTCGTGCCGTACTTGCTCAACACAGGACCGATGGCAGCGAGGTACTCGTTGAGGAACGCAGCCCGGTCGGCTTCGCTGGCGAAGCGCACCTCGGCCTCGACGGCCGCGCTGGAGATCTCCTCGGCGTCGAACGCGGCCCGGTCGAGCAGGACCGCCGCATGACGGGCGAGACGCTCGCCCAGGGTCACGAGGTTCTCCAAGGAGAGCTGATCGGCCATCGCCGCCAACCGCCGCGGATCACCCCAAGCGGCGCGGGGCAGCACGACGAGCGTCCGCGCCACGGACTGGTACAGGCTCTCCACGAAGTTGCCGTTGCGCCGTTCGCCTGCGGCCACCACCAGACCACAGCGCTCCAACTCCTTCAGGTGGTAGTTGAC
>Ga0209889_1000106_pt1 | contig 16911 bp, 15 predicted proteins | sample GWRWN1_0_10_FD_187233 | JGI IMG/M metagenome (GOLD analysis project Ga0209889, IMG submission 187233) | Riverbed sediment microbial communities from areas with no vegetation in Columbia River, Washington, USA - GW-RW N1_0_10 (SPAdes)... | ecosystem: Environmental > Aquatic > Freshwater > River >... | reverse complement strand
CTCGGTCGACGTCGGCCGCGTCCACGACACCTCGCCGAGCAGACGCTCCCGCAGGCGGCCGATTCGACTGCCCAGACCATGGGCGGGTCGCGTCGCCACTGTCAGCAGAGCCCCACTACACGTTGAAGCGGATCTCGAGCACGTCGCCGTCGGCGACCTCGTAATCCTTGCCCTCGACCCGCAGCTTGCCGACCTCGCGGGCCTTCGACCATGAGCCGATCTCCACCAGCGCGTCCCAGTGGATCACCTCGGCCCGGATGAAGCCCTTCTCGAAGTCGGTGTGGATCACACCCGCGCACTGCGGCGCCTTCCAGCCCGCCCGGAACGTCCACGCCCGGCTCTCCTTCTCGCCGGTGGTGAAGAAGGTGCGCAGGCCCAGCAGGTGGTAGGCGGCGTGGACGAACCGGAGCAGAGCACCCTCCCCCAGCCCGAGCGCCTCGAGCATCTCCCCCCGCTCGTCGAGATCGAGCCGGGCCGCCTCTGCCTCGAGCTGCACGCACATTCCCAGGACCTCGGCCCTGCCGGCCAGCTCGGCCTCGACGGGTGCGAGCACTGCGGCGACGTCGTCGAGCTGATCTTCGCCCAGGTTGACTACTGCGAGCACCGGCCGGTTCGTGAGCAGGAAGTAGGGGCGCAGGAGCAGCCGCTGCGCGGCGTCGAGGCCGCTGCGGTAGAGCGGCGTGCCCGCAGCCAGCGCCGCCTCGGCGGCGTCGAGCGCCGCGACCTCGGCGGCGAGCGCCCGATCGGCCTTGGCCGCCTTGCGGCGCTTGGCGATCTGGTTCTCCACCGACTCGAGGTCGGCCAGGGTGAGCTCCAGCTCGAGGACCCGTAGGTGCTCGAGGGGATCGTCGGGGCCGGGTATCTCGCGTTCAGTGAACGCCCGGAGGACGTAGACAACCGCGTCGACCTCGCGGATGTTGGCGAGGAACCGGTTGCCGAGGCCCTCGCCCTTGCTGGCGCCTTCGACCAGCCCGCCGATGTCGACGAACTGCACGCTCGCCGGCACCACGTTGCGGCTGGCCGACATGGTGGCAAGGGCGTCGAGCCGGCGGTCGAGCACTTTGGCCACCCCCACGTTCGGGTCGCGGGTGGCGAACGCGTACGGCGCGGCAAGGGCGCCGCCCCCGGCGAGGGCGTTGTAGAGCGACGATTTGCCCGCGTTGGGGAGCCCCACGAACCCGAACCGTTCCATCGGACCGAGGGTACTGAGGCGGCGGTAGCGTGCCCCCATGGAGCGGGAGATCGTCGTCCGGGGAACGGGTGAGGCGCGCCCAGGGCGTCCGGCACCACGACGTCGACGAACGTGACCGACGCCGCCATCCATCCGGCCGACGCGCTCGACCGCATCGTCTACCTGCTCGACCGGGCGCTGGCCGAGTCCGCCAAGGTGCGGGCGTTCGCCCGGGCCCGCGACGTGGTGCTCGACCGCGGCGACGACGAGATCGCCCGCCTCCACGCCGCCGGCAAGCTCACCGAGCTCCCCGGCGTCGGGCCGACCACGGCCAAGGTGATCACGGAGGCGCTCGACGGCGCGGTGCCCGGTTATCTGGCCCACCTCGAGGAGGAGACGATCATCCCGGTGGGCGAGGGCGCCGAGGTGCGGGCGGCCCTGCGCGGCGACTGCCACACGCACTCGACGTGGTCGGACGGCGGGGCGCCCATCGAGGCGATGGCCCGCACGGCCGTCGCCCTGGGCCACGAGTACATGGTGCTGACCGATCACTCCCCGCGGCTGACCGTCGCCCACGGGCTCACGGCCGAGCGGCTGCTGGCCCAACTCGACGAGGTGGCCGAGCTCAACGAGCGTCTGGCGCCGTTCCGCATCCTCACCGGCATCGAGGTCGACATCCTGGAGGACGGCACCCTCGACCAACGCGACGACCTGCTGGCCCGGCTCGACGTGGTAGTGGCGAGCGTCCACTCCAAGCTGCGGATGGATGCCCGGGAGATGACCCGCCGCATGGTGCACGCCATCGCCAGCCCCCACGTCGACATCCTCGGCCACTGCACCGGGCGCAAGCTGGTGGGGCGGGGACGCCCGCCGTCGCAGTTCGACGCCGACGTGGTGTTCGCGGCGTGCGCGCAGTTCGCCACCGCGCTCGAGATCAACTGCCGGCCCGAGCGCCAGGACCCGCCCGACGACCTCCTCGAGCAGGCCATCGATTGGGGGTTGCACTTCGCGGTCGACACCGATGCCCATGCGCCGGGCCAGATGGAATGGCAGACCTACGGGTGCGACAAGGCGGCCCGCGCCGGGATCGAGCCCGAGCGGATCGTCAACACCCTGGCCTCTGACGACCTGGTCGCCTGGGCCGCCGCTCACGCCGCCTGACGTCCCGGTGCTGACCGACGTGATTCGGTATCGAGGTTCGGGGCCGCTCGTCCCGTTCCTGGCGCCGAAGTGGTTGCTGGCCAGCCATTCCTGCGCCAGGAACCTTGACCTCTAGTTCAGGTCGAGAGATGGCGCCGCGTCGGCGTGACCTGCGCGAGGCCGGTCAAGGTGCGCCGGCCGCGCCTTGACGACCTTGCCTTGACGACCTTGCGCCCCTATCCTGGAGGCCGTGAAAGCCCGCACCACGGCCGCCACCAAGACCGACGCCGCCTACGTGGATCGGGTCTCGTCGCGCGTGAGCGACGAGCTGGCCCGGCGGGTCGACACGTTGCGCCGCAATGGCCACAAGGCGGCCGACCTTGGCGATCCCGATGAGCTCGCCGCCCGCATGCTGGCGGTGGTCCCGGCGCCGTCGCCCTGGCGCGATCTCGGGCCGTTCTATGGCACGTCGGGCCTGGCCCGGGTGCTGGGCGGCGTGAGCCGGCAGGCCATAGAGGAACGCCGGAGGCGCCGGACGATCCTGGCGTTGCGCACCGCCGATGACGTTTGGGTGTACCCGGCTTTCCAGCTCGACGACCGCAACCGGGTGGTGCGGGGGCTGGCACAGGTGCTCGACCGGTTCCGCCCCAAGACTCCCGACGACGAGTGGATGGTCGCGGCCTTCGTCGCCGCGTCCCAGCCGGGACTCGACGACCGCTCGATCGTGGAGCACTTGCGCTCGGGCGGCGACCTGACCCAGGTCGTGGCACTGGCCGACGAGCGCGCTCGCCGCTGGGCCATCGCGGCCTGACGGCGTCGTAGTCTCGTCGCCGGCCCGTAATCCTGCCAGTACTCATCGTGACCTCCGACGCGCCCGCCGACGCCAAGCATCCCGTCAGCACCCGGCAGACCCTCGCCCTCCCACTCCCGCCGGCCGCCGCCGACCTGGGCGGCTTTCCGGTGTGGCACGTGCACGCAGGGACCACGCTGCTCCGGGTCACGACGTCGGGCTACGGACCCTGGTGGTTCTCGAGCGACGGTGCCGGGCGCTTCGACCTCGCCCCGCCGCGGGGCACCTGCTACTTGGCCGACGACGAGATGGGGGCGCTGCTCGAGGTGCTGGGACCGGTGGACGTCGTCAGCGCCGCTTGGGCCAAGCGGTTCACCATCTGGCGGCTCGGCTTGCCCGATCAGTGCAGCGCCGCCGACACGACCGTCCGGGCCGCCCGGGGCTTCGGCGTGACCGCCGAGCTGGCCGCGATGACCCCGTACGACCTACCCCAACGCTGGGCGGCCGCGTTCGCTGCCGCCGGCTACGAGGGCGTGCGCTACCGCGTGCGGCACGATCCCGGCGGCAGCCGGGCACTGGCCCTGTTCGGCGCCGCCGGCGAGCGCAAGCGATGGCCGCGGGGCCGGCGCCGGGACGTCGACGACGACATCCTGGCGCGGCTGGCGGACGAGACCGGGCTGCGCATCGCCGTGATCCCGGACGCCGCCGACCTCGGCGACCTCCTGGACTGAGACGCTGCGCCGCCGCCGGCACGAGTCCTGACTCCTCCGCCCCGGCCCGGTGGGGTTGATCGCCCCGGCAGACGCGCCGGTAACCTGCCCAGCCATGTCGAAACGGACCGTCAAGCGCAAGATCCGGGCTCGCCGCAAGAAGGCCAACCACGGCCGCAAGCCCAACACCGGCCGCGGCTGAGCGCGTTCGGTTCCTGCGGTCCCCATGGCGGCGCCGGAACCCGAGCCGGCCGGGCCAGCGGCCGCCGCAGCGGCGCCCGTTGCCCGGCGGGAGAACGTGGTCGATGTCATACACGGCGTCGAGGTAGCCGATCCCTACCGCTGGCTGGAGGACGGTGACGCGGCCGACACGCGGGCGTGGGTCGAGGCGCAGAACAGTCACACCCGCGCCGTCCTCGACGCCCTGCCAATGCGCGCCGGCCTGGCGGACCGGTTCGCCGAGCTGTTCGGTGCCGGCACCGCCGGGGCGCCGTCGATCCGGGGGGGCCACCTGTTCTCGTTGGACCGCTGGGGCGACCACGAGCAGGCCGTGCTGGTCGTCCGCAGCGTCGACAGCGCCGCCGAGACCCGGACCCTGCTCGATCCCCACGCCCTGAGCGGCGACGCCACTGCTTCGCTCGACTGGTACGCGCCCTCCCTCGATGGCGGCCTCGTCGCTTTCGGGATCTCCGCCCGAGGTGACGAGCGCAGCACGCTCGGCGTCCTCGACGTGGCGACGGGCGAGCGGCTGGCCGACACGATCCCCTTCACGCGGGCCGCCTCGGCGGCGTGGGCACCCGGCGGCCGTGCCTTCGCCTACACCCGCTACCCCGACCCGGCGGCTGTGGGCGAGGACGAGTCCAACTATCACCGGACCGTTTGGTGGCACACCCTCGGCGACGACCCGGGTCACGACGAGCTGGTCTGGGGCGACCTGCCCGACAAGACCGCCTGGCCGTCGGTCGAGCTGTCCCGCGACGGTCGCTGGGTGGTGATCGAGGTGGCGCTGGGCTGGACCCGGGTGGACGTTCACCTCATCGACCGAACGACTGGGCTGCACACGACCGTGATCGAGGATGTCGAGGCACTGTCGTCGTTCACCGTGGTGGGCGACAGTCTCGTTGGCCACACGACGCTCGACGCGCCGCGGGGCCGGGTGGTCACGGTGCCCCTGCGGTCCCCCACGCCTGAGCACTGGCGCACGGTGGTGCCCGAGTCCGACGACGTCATCCAGGGCATGGCGGTGACCGAGGGCTCTCTGTTGGTGGCATCCACTCGGGCGGTGTCCCGGCTCCACCACGTGCCGCTCCCGGTCGACGTCGAAGGGCCCGAGGGGCCTGCCGCCCGTCCTTCGCCGGTCGAGATCGCCCTACCCGAGCCGGGATCTCTCGGCGCGATCGCCGGCGACCGCGATGGCGACGCGGCGGTCGTCGCCTTCACCTCGTGGACCCGCCCGTCGGCGCTCTGGCGTTGGCGGCCCGGCGAGGAGCTCCGGCCATGGAGCGACCTACCTTCGCCGGTCGATCCCGACCGGTACCGGGCCGAGGTCGAGACCTATCCGTCGACCGACGGCACGCAGATCACCCTGTTCACGGTCCGCCGCACCGACGTCGAGCCGAATCCGGACACGCCGACGGTCCTGACCGGCTACGGCGGCTTCGCCGTCAACATGAGCCCCGGCTACAGCCCAGCCGCCGTGGCAGTGGCCGACGACGGCGGGGTCTTCGCCGCGGCCGGTATCCGCGGCGGCGCCGAGGAGGGCGAGGACTGGCACCGCGCCGGCATGCGCGAGCACAAGCAGCAGGTGTTCGACGACTTCGCGGCTGCGGCCGACTTCCTGGTCGCGGCCGGCCGCACGTCTCGGGACCGCCTCGCCATCCGGGGAGGCAGCAACGGTGGCCTGCTGGTGGCCGCCAGCGAGACCCAGCGCCCCGACCTGTGCCGGGCCGTCGTCTGCGCGGTGCCGCTGACGGACATGGTGCGCTTTCCCCGGTTCCTCATCGCCCGGCTGTGGACCCCCGAGTACGGGGACCCCGACATGTGCGACGAGTTCGCGTGGCTGTGGGGGTACTCGCCCTACCACCGCGTGGCCGACGGAACGTGCTACCCGGCGACGCTGGTGCTCACCGGCGAGGAGGACAGCCGGGTCGATCCCGCCCATGCCCGCAAGTTCGCCGCCGCCCTGCAGCGGGCGACCGCGTGCGACGACCGACGTCCGGTGCTGGTGCGAGTAGAGGCCCGTGCCGGACACGGTCAGGGCAAGCCGACGTCGAAGCAGGCCGACGAGGCCGCCGACGTCCACGCGTTCGTGCGCTGGCAGGTCGGCATCTAGTGCCGAGTAGCGGCGCCACCACCCGTGCGATCAGTCGTGGATAGCCTGCCGTCGCCATGCTCGACCACGTCTTCACCGATGCCATCGGCGCACTGCGGGACTCGCTGGAGCGCGCCCTGCTCGAGCGGCAGGCGTTCGAGGAGCGATTCCAGGTCGACGTGCTCCTCGGCGACGTGACCTGGGAGACGTCGTACGGGCTGCCGGGTGAGGGCCTACCACCGAGGGTCCAGGCCGACCTCACGCTCGACTGGCCGACATGGGCACAGACCGCCTACCGGTCCTGGTACATCGGTGAGCCGTTCTCCGACCCGCCCCGCATCGAGATCGAGCTGGTGCTGCGCCTTCAGCGGCTGGCCGAGTCGCCCGACCCGAGCGTGGTGCTGGCGGCGCTGCCAGAGATGAGTGCGTCGATCGGGTCGGAGCACCTCGAGCGGTCGGGCCCAACGATCGAGACCGTGTGCTCGGCCGACCTCAACGATCGCGAGTACGCCATCGAGGTGTCCTACGAGGGCAGCTACGAGCTGGACGAGGCGACGCTGGAGGACGGCACCATCCTGGATGACCACCTGAGCGCGATGGGGGGCTGGATCGCCTCCACCCTCGTGAAGCTCGGCGATCTGAAGCTGCCGTTCCTGCCCCCCGTCGAGGAGGAATCGTGACCGCCGACGTCGTCCCCGTGGACATCGCACGCAACTTCTGACGGCGCTGAATTGGCCCCTTGACCCCTTGAAGGGGCTGCGGAAAGCTACGCCGGCACCGGGTCGACATTCCCCATCTTCGTCCGACGGACTCCGACGCCCGGTGCCGAGGATGGCTAGACCATGCGACGGCCGGGCCTCTGGGTCCTCTTGGTAGTAGTCATCGCTTTGCTGCCGATGGCGACAAGCAAACCGGCGGGGGCCAATCATGTACCAGCGAGCCGCGTCACCCGCAGCTTCTACGTCGGTAGTTCGTCTAGCGACAAAGCGGTGTTGCTCGGTTGCCGGCAAGGTGACAAGAACGGGCGTATGACGCTGTTCTTCGGCGCGCCCACCGCCGTCGGCAGTGCCTATGGCGCCACACTATGGGGCGCTCCCAACCTCACGACCGCCCAGATCAGCAACCTGGCCAAGGACTTCATCCGTGGGTATGCGTTCTGCCGCCAGTCGTCGTCGTACCGGCTGTTGATCGGCGTGGGCACCAGCAACAGCACGATCGACAGCCGGTCGGCCGTGTGGCTCCGGAACCATGGCAAGGCGTGGGCGGCCATGGTCGACCAGCTCGCAACCTGGGCCGGCCGCTTCTACCCGATGACGCAGGTCCAGGCGGCCTGGGACGCGGAGCCGTCGTGGTCGATCTACAGCAAGGCCCACGAATGGATGTACGGCTATGACGTCTTGTACCCGTCGCGGCGCGCCCTGTACGCGAACTTCTCTGCGGACGGCTGCCCCACCACCACCGCCACCAATGGCCCGTGCGACAACGGGTGGAGCCAATCCGCGGTGTGGCATCTTGCGTGGGAGCACAATCCCTCGTTGACGATCCCCCAGATCTACGACACCAGGGGGACGAACGCGAAGCAATGGCAGCTGATCGACGAATGGGCGACCCACAATCGGAGCGATGGAATCCTCTTCTATGGCGTGGTGAGCCAAGCGGGTGCCTGCGGGCAAGTGGGAGGTGGTTGTCCCGGCACGAACAACACGCCGCATCGCGCATGGGACCAACTGATCTGGTGGCTTCGCTCGCACGCTCATACGTGGCAATCGTCCATAGACGCGATGACGGACCTGAATTGGCACACCTAACGCCGCTGATGCAATGACACGCCGACACACCCGGCCTCGCCGCGGGACAAGCCACCGCGGTGGCCTCGGCCGCCATCGCCGCCTGGCGTTGGGGGCCGCCGTCGCAGCGTCGATCGGGCTCACCGCCGTCGGTGTCGCCGGTGCCGCCCGGCACCAGCCGGCGCCATCCGACGCCGAACGCCAGATCCAGGGTGAGATCGACGCCATGGTCGACCGCGGCGTCCCGGAGGACGATCCCAAGGTCGAGCTGCTCGAGGACCAGCTGGAAGAGCTCCGCCGCGGCAGCCGGGCCAACCCACCCAGAGAACCGGGCGTCGACCTGGGCCAGCGGGTGGCCGATGCCAAGGCGGCCGAGAAAGCCGCCGACCGGGCCCGGGAACGGGCGGTGGGGACCCGAGGCGGTTCAGCGGCATCAGCGAGTGTCGCGGGCCAGGCCACGGCCGCAGGTTTGCCCACCGGCCCGGCGTGGCAGAGCGGGACCGTCGAGTGCGAGCCGGTACCCCAGGTCCTCACCGTGGAGGAGGTCGCGGGTGCGACCTGCCTCAGCGTGCCCCAGCCCGACGGATCGAGCCGCTACGTCGCCGTCGGCCGCGACGGCGTTATCCGCACCGTCGCCTTCGGCCCGGACGGCGAGGTCGGCCGGAGCCCGAACCGCACGGTGCCGGGCGGCGTGGCACCGGGGGCGACGACTGTTGGGCCCACGGCCGCCGGCGACATCCGGGTGACCGTCGAAGGGAAGGCACCCGTCACCGTCGACATCGGGTAGGAGCCGGCGCGGCACGGGCGTGTCGCCGTCGGTTCCCCCGGTTCGTAGGGTGGTCACATGCTCGACGATGCGATCAAGAGACTGGCCGCCGGGAAGAACATCGCCGCCGTCACAACCCTGCTCCCGGACGGTACGCCGATGACGCAGCCGCTCTGGGTCGACGCCGACGACGACCACCTGCTGCTCAACACCGAGGTGCATCGGCAGAAGTTCCGCAACATCACACGCGATCCCCGCGTCACGATCGCGATCTGGGACAGCGCCGACCCTTACTTCTACGTGGAGGTGCGAGGCGAGGTGGCCGATACGGTGCTGGGCCCCGAGGCCCGTGCCCACATCGACCAGCTCGCCCAGAAGTACACGAGCGGCGACTACGCGGGCACGGTCCGCTCGGAGCGGGTGATCCTCAAGGTCGCCCCCACCAAGCGTCAGTTCGTCCGTGGCAGGTAGCCCGACGGTCGGTGCGTCAGGCCAGGTCCGCCAGGCGGACCTCGGGCCGGGCGCCGATGTGGCTGATCACCTCGGACGCTGCCAGCGACGCCAGCCGGCCGCACTCGGGCAGGGGCTTGCCGGCGGTGTATCCGTAAAGAAATCCGGCGGCGTAGAGGTCGCCCGCGCCGGTGGTGTCGACCACCTCCACCGGGTGTGCCGGCACCTCGTGGGTTTCGTTGCCGGCCACGATCACCGACCCGCGGGCGCCCAGCGTCAGGCACGTGATGCCGACCTCGGTCCGGGCCCTGTCGATCGCCGTCTCCGCGTCGTCGCAACCCCATAGGACGCAGGCCTCAGACTCGTTCGCGAAGAGGATGTCGATCCGCTCGCGCACCAATGGCAGGAAATCCTCGTGGTGGCGCTGCACGCAGAACAGGTCGGACAACGTCAGGGCGACCTTGCGGCCGGCCTCGGTGGCGATCTCGGACGCCTTCCAGTACGCGTCCATCGACTCGGGTCGGTCGAACAGGTAGCCCTCGAGGAACGTGACCTGGGCGCTGCTCACCAGCTCGGCGTCGACGTCGTTGGGGCAGAAGAACTCGGAAGCGCCAAGGTACGTGTTCATGGTGCGCTGGGCGTCGGGCGTCACGATGATGAGGCTGCGCCCCGTGGGCGGGCCATCGGTGGCCGCCGGGCAGTCGAACACGACGCCCTGTGACCGCAGGTCGTGGGCGAACACGGCGCCCAGCTGGTCGGCGAACACACGGCCCAGATAGCCCGCCCGGCCACCGAAGCTGGCCACCCCGGCAATCGTGTTCCCGACCGAGCCGCCCGACATCTCGATGGCGGGGCCCATGGCGGTGTACAGCTCCTCGGCGCGGTCGGTGTCGATGAGCGTCATCGCACCCTTCACCAGCCCGTGGGCGTCGAGGAACGCGTCGTTTTCGTGGGTCAAGACGTCGACGAGCGCGTTCCCGATGCCGACGATGTCGAGGGAGGCCTCCAGAGTCACGGCGCGCCAGGCTAGCGGGCGGCCTCCCCGCCATCGCAGCCGCTGGGTAGCGTGGCGTGCCGTGCCCGAGCTGATCCCGTCATCCGAGATCGTCACGCCCGACCCTTCGGCCAACCCCCACCGGCTGCCCCGCGCCGTGGTGCCCCGCCGCTACGACCTGACCCTCGAGCCCGATCTCGAGGCCGCCAGCTTCGCGGGAAGCGAGACCGTCGCCGTCGAGGTGCTGACCGAGACGAACGAGGTGGTCCTCAACGCCGTCGAGATGGAGATTGAGGAGGCGACTGCCGAGATCGCCGCCGACGGGCAAACCGGCGGCGAGCCGCTGCTGGCCAATGTGACGCTCGACCACGACGCCGAGCGGGCCACGCTCACCTTCGACCGGCCGCTCCCGGTCGGGGAGGCGACGCTGCACCTGCGCTTCAGGGGCGTGCTGAACGACAAGCTCCGGGGCTTCTACCGGTCCACGTTCATCGACGGCAACGGCGTCGAGCGAGTGCTGGCCACGACCCAGATGGAGGCCACCGACGCCCGGCGGGCGTTCCCCTGTTGGGATGAGCCCGACGCCAAGGCCGTCTTCGGTGTGACTGTCGTCGTGCCCGACGACCTGCTGGCCATCTCGAACGCGGCCGAGCTGGAACGCGTCCCGGTGGGTGAGACGCCCGACGGCAGGAAGAAGGTGGCGATCCGGTTCGCCGACACGATGCCCATGTCCACCTACCTGGTGGCCTTCGTGGTGGGGCCACTGGCGGCCACCGATCCGGTCGATGTCGACGGCAAGCCGCTGCGGGTCGTGTGCCCCGTCGGCAAGGAGCACCTCGCCTCGTACGCGCTCGAGGTCGGCGCCTTCGCACTGCGCTACTTCAGCGACTGGTTCGGCATCGTCTACCCGGGTGACAAGCTCGACCTCGTCGCCATCCCGGACTTCGCCTTCGGCGCCATGGAGAACCTGGGGTGCGTCACGTTCCGCGAGCGCTATGTGCTGGTCGATCCGGCCACGTCGACGCAGGCTGAGCTGCAGGCCGTGGTCGACGTCATCGCGCACGAGATCGCGCACATGTGGTTCGGCGACCTGGTGACCATGAAGTGGTGGAACGGCATCTGGCTCAACGAGGCGTTCGCCACCTTCATGGAGATGACCTGCACAGATGCCTTCCGCCCCGACTGGCGGCGCTGGGTGGACTTCGGGCTATCTCGGACCGCGGCCTTCGACACCGACGCCCTGGAGGCCACCCGACCGATCGAATACCGGGTGGTCTCGCCGGCCGACGCTGACGGCATGTTCGACGTGCTCACCTACGAGAAAGGGGCGTCGGTCGTCCGCATGCTCGAGCAGCATCTCGGGCCCGACCGCTTCCGCGACGGCATCCGCCGCTACATGGCCCGGCACCAGTACGGCAACACCGAGACGTCCGACCTGTGGGACGCATTGGAGGCCGAGACCGGCGAGCCCGTGCGGCGCATCGCCGAGAGCTGGATCTTCCAGGGCGGCTTCCCGGAGATCAGCGTGGAGGAGGGTTCCGGCGACACCCCGGCGCTGCGGCTGGCACAGCGCCGGTTCCGCTACGCGGGCAATGGCAACGGGACCGCCTCCGGCGGCGCCGTCGGTGGACGTGACGGCCCCCGCTGGTCCGTCCCCGTGGCCGTGGAGAGCGGCAGCGAAGCCACCGTCACGGTCGACCGCCTATTGCTCGACGCCGAGGCGCTCGAGGTCGAGCGGCCACCCGGCACCTCGTGGGTCAACGCCAACGCCGGCGCCCACGGTTTCTACCGCGTGCGCTATGTCGAGGCGCTGCTCACCGCGCTGCTCGATCACCTCGGCGAGCTGACGCCGCTCGAGCGCTACACGCTGGTCGACGACGCCTGGGCGTCGGTCCTGGCCGCGGCGACGCCGGCCCCGTCGTTCGTGGAGACGGTCGAGCGCTTCGTCGACGAGACCGATCTGTCGGTCTGGGAGCGCATCGTCGGCGGGTTGGGCCAGCTGGAGCGATTGGTGGAGGGCGACGCCGGCCAGCGCCTGCACACCCGGGTGGCCACGCTGGTGGGACCGGCCCGCGCCCGGCTCGGCCCCGATGTCCGTGCCGAGGTCGACGACGATCGCACCCGGTCGCTGCGGGGCCTGCTCCTGCAGACCGCGGCGCTGCTCGGCGACGACGGCGCTGCGCGCGAGCGGTCCGCCGAGCTCCTGGACGCGTACCTCCGCGACACCACCGCCGTCGACCCCAGCCTGGCGATGGCGGCGCTGGTGGTCTCGGCCACCCTCGGCGACGAGGCCCTGCACGACCGGCTGGTCGAGCGTTTCCGGGCGTCGGAGAATCCTCAGGATCGCGAGCGCCTACTCCTAACGCTGTCGCGCTTCCGGGATCCCGCCTGCCTGCAGCGCACGCTCGACATGGCGCTGTCCGGTACCGTCCGTACCCAGGATGCGCCCTACCTACTGCGGGAAACGCTGACCAATCGCGACAACGGCGCGGCCGCCTTCGCGTTCATCACCGATCGTTGGTCCGAGATCACCGAGCGATTCCCCGCCAACAGCATCCCCCGGCTGGTGTCCGGCGTCCGGGCGGTGCGGGACCGGGCGCTGGCCGAGCGGGTCGTGGCGTTCCTGGCGGACCATCCGATCCCACAGGCCCAGCAGGTCCGCCAGCACGTCGAGCGGATGTGGGTCACGGTGGCGTTGGCGGAGCGCGAGTCGGAGCGGCTCGCCGCATACCTGGGTAGCTAGCTGCCCAGGCGGTCGTATACGCGACTCCGGCAAGGAGTACCGGGAAGAGGTCGGGCCCGTCGGATCTGGCTGCCCGCTTTGCTTCGAATGAGTCGCGTGCGCCACCATCATGACCCCGGCCGGAGTGACCGTGGTGGTTCACTAGCTGAGGACCGGCCGTGAACGCGACTCAACGATCATCGCATGCCCCATCCGCCGCTTGAGATCCCGCGTCTGCGCGCCCTGGCCCGACACGCTCTCCCCAATCTGGTGGAGGCGACGGTGGTGCCCCTGCTGGTGTTCTATGCGGCGCTGTGGCTCGTCGGGGTGTGGGGCGGACTGATCGGTGCCCTGGTCTGGTCGTACACCGCCATCGCTCGGCGCGTCGTCACGGGCCGCCCGGTCCCTGGACTGCTGCTGCTCGGCGTCGTCGGCGTCACCGCCCGCACCGTGGTGGCGGCGCTTTCGGGCAGCGTTTTCGTCTACTTCCTGCAACCGACGCTCACCACCGTCCTGATCGCGGGGGTGTTCCTGGCTTCGGTGCCCGCCGGCCGTCCGATCGCCGAGCGCCTGGCCGGCGATTTCTGCCCGCTGCCGGCCACCTTCATCGCGTCGCCACCGGTGCGGCGCTTCTTCGCCCGCATCACCGTGCTGTGGGCGTTCGTGCAGCTCGCCAACGCCGCCGTCAGCATCTGGCTGCTCATCACCCAGCCGGTGGAGACCTACGTGCTGGCCAAGAGCGTTACCTCCTGGGGATTGACCTTCGCCGCCGTCGGACTCTCGACCTTGTACTTCAAGTGGTCGATGCGCAACCACGGCATCACGATCCACTGGCACTCCTAGTGTCCGCGAGGGTCCGCTAGTGCCGCGGGACGTCCGGCCGCTCGTGCTGCGCACCGCCGACGGGCTGAACCTGGTCGCGGACGCCTGGCTCACCCGGGAACCAGCCACGTCCGCCGTCGTGCTCGTCCACGGGATCGCCGGGCACCGCCACGACGCCACGGTGGTCGCGATGGCCCACGAGCTGCGGGCCGAGGGCCATGCCGTGATCGCGTACGACATGCGGGGCCACGGCGAGTCCGAAGGTTTGTGCACGTTGGGCGATCTCGAGTGGCTGGACGTGGCGGCGGCCGTCGTCGCCGCCCGGGACCTGGCGTCCCGGGTGGTGTTGGTGGGTGCGTCGCTGGGTGCGATCGCCGTGCTGCGCTACGCCGTCGACGTGCCGACGGGCGCAGACCTCGGCCTGGCCGGGGTCGTGACCGTCAGCGCGCCTGCACAGTGGCGGTTGACCACGCCCCGCACCGCGCTGGCGGCGGCACTCACCCGCACGCGGATCGGGCGCTCGCTGGCGCGACGGCGGGGGGTCCGGCTCGATCGGCGCTGGAGCCGTCCGGAGCCGCCCGACGCGCTGGCCGCCCGGCTAACCGTCCCGCTGGCCGTGGTGCACGGCCGGGATGACCGGTTCATGCCGACGAGCGAGGCGCAGGTGCTGCACGACGCCGCGCCCGGTCACCGCCGCCTCGACCTGGTGACGGGCATGGGTCACGCCTATGGCACCTGGGGGCTCGAACCCATCAGCGACGCCGTCGCCTGGTGCCTCGGTGTCCCGGTCCGAGAGGTGGGGGCGAGGCAATAGGGCTCGGCGGACCGAGCCCGAGGTCATGGATTCCGGATCGGAGACCTATGCCCTCGCCCCGGGGTCAGTGGAACCCATTGCCTCGGCCCAGGTGGCGCCACGCTCGATGAGCCGCTGGTAGGCGAGCAGCTCTCGGGGGCGGTTCATCGCCAGCGCCCCGGCCACGCTGTCGCCACGGCGGTAGAGGGCGACGAAGCGGCGCTCTTGCGTGGACCCGTCGACGACCCGCACCTCGTCGGCGCCGGACGAGCGCCCGGCCAGCTGGATCTTGCGGTCGTACTGGTCGGACCAGAACCACGGCACCGGGTCGTACGGCTCGGGCTCGCGGGACCCATGGCCGCCCACCTCCTCGGTGTCGAGCCACGCCAGGAGTCGTCGAGCTGCGTGGGCACCCATGGTGATGGCGTTGTCCCAGTGCTCGACCCGCATCAGCTCGCCGAAGCGCCGGCTGGGCCAGCGGGCCACGTCCCCGGCTCCCACCACCCCCGGTGCCGCCAGCGTGGTGGCGTCGCAGACCACGCCATCGTCCAGGGTCAGCCCCGAGGCCTCGAGCCAACCGGTGTTGGGGACGACGCCGATGCCCACCACCACCAGGTCCGCCTCGATCGCCGAACCGTCGGCCAGCCTGACCCGCTCGACCCGCCCGTCGTCGCCACCGTCGAGGCCCGCCACCGCAGTTCCCAGCCGCACGTCGACACCGTTGTCGCGGTGCACGTCGGCCAAGACCGCGCCCATCTCCTCGCCCAGCGCTTGGCCCAACGGCACCGGCAGCGCTTCGAGGATCGTGACGTCGAGCCCTCGGGTGCGGCAGGTTGCGGCCACCTCGGCGCCGATGAAGCCGGCGCCCACCACCACGAGGCGCCGGACACCGCCATCGACCTCGGCCCGCACGGCCAGGCAGTCGTCCAACGTGCGCAGGGTGTGGACCCCGGCCAGGCCTTCGCTGCCCGGTAGGTGCCGCGGCGCGGCGCCGGTGGCGATGACCAGGCCGTCGAAGCCGAGCCGGTCGCCATCGGCCAGCACCACCTGGCGGGCGTCGAGGTCCAGGCCCTTGGCCAGGGTGCCCAGTCGCCAGTCCAGGTCGAGCGCATCGATCCCGCCGTCGACGCCGACCGTCAGAGCCACGCGATCGACGTCCCAGTGGCCGGCGAGCACCTGCTTGGACAGCGGTGGCCGGTCGTAGGGCGCGTGCACCTCGTCGCCGACCACGGTGACCGTGCCGCCGAATCCCTGGCTGCGCAGCTCCTCTGCCGCCCGCAGCCCCGCCAGGGACGCGCCGACCACCACGATGGCCGGCGACCGGGCGGTCATCGTCGTCTGGTCACGTGTCGACGATGGAAATCGCCGCCTTGGGGCAGCGCCGGACAGCCTCTTCTACCTTGGGGCGGAGCTCGTCAGGAGGCGTCTCGTCGAGCACGTAGAGGAAGTCGTCGTCGCGGACCTCGAACACCTCGGGCGCCGCTTCCATGCAGCGGGCGTTGCTCTCACACAGGTCGAAATCCACCACCACGCGGTAGCCCATCGGCTCGCCTCCTATCCACTTGGGACCCGAACAAACGTAGCCCTAACGACGAGGAGGTCCCGGTAGCGTGCTGGCCGGTGACCGCTGCCATCGACATGAGCCGGCGCGACGCCCGGCGGGTGGCGCTGGCCGCCCAGGGCTTCACGGACGCTCGTCCCCGGGGCCGGGTGGACCGGCGGCATTTTCGGCGCGTGCTCGGCCGGCTGGCCACCGTGCAGCTCGACTCGGTGAACGTGGTCACCCGCAGCCATGAGCTGGTTTTCTTCTCCCGGCTCGGTCCGTACGACCGCGACGCCCTCAGCCGCTGGCTGTGGGGCAGCCGCGAGGTGTTCGAGTACTGGGGGCACGAGGCGTCGCTGCACCCCGTCGAGCGCCATCGGCTGCTGCGTTGGCGCATGGCCGGTGAGCATGCCTGGGGCGGTGTCCGCCGCGTGGCTCGCGACAATCCCGAGCTGGTGACGGCGGCGCTGGCCGAGGTGGCCGAGCGGGGACCGGTCGTCATCGGGGACCTCGACGTCCACCGCTCGTCACCCCGCACCGAGAGCTGGTGGGGCTGGGGCGAGGGCAAGCGGGTGGTCGAGTACCTCTTCCACACGGGCCAGGTCACCGCCGTCCGGCGCAACGGCTTCTCCAGGGCCTACCTGCTCCCCGAGGATTGGATCCCGGCCGACGTGCTGGCCGCGCCTACCCCCGACGAGGCGGACGCCCGACGCCAGTTGCTGCTGGTCGCCGCCCGGGCCCATGGCATCGGCACCGCCCGCGACCTGGCCGACTACTACCGGCTCAACGTGCCGGCCGCGACCCCGATCCTGGCTGAGCTGGCGGCGGACGGGGCCCTGGTGCCGGTGCGGGTGGAGGGCTGGCGCCAGCCCGCCTACCTGCATCCGGAGGCGCAGATCCCCCGCCGGCGGC